>HHCFC01400__coassemble_846_pt1 | contig 9252 bp, 7 predicted proteins | sample HHCFC01400__metabat2_low_PE_042 | metagenome-assembled genome bin HHCFC01400 | reverse complement strand
TGGCCGCCTCGTAGGTCGGAGGACCGCGCCCTGGCAGTCAGTCCGAAGGGACGCTACGGCTGCTTTAGTGGGGGCAAATGCTCCGACTTCCCCTTTAACGCATAGTCGACGATCGTGATCGTGCCGCATGCGCAAAGCGCCTTGCTCATGCCTGCGGCGATTCAATATATGCCTGAAAAAGTAATAGACAATAAGGCTCGGTAGTCTATAGATTTTGGACGGAAATCAAGGGGTGGTGAATGCGGCGTTTGCGAAACGCCTGGTAGCAGGCCCGGTGTTTTTATTATCTTTATCCAGAATAACGACAACTGCCCCTTTTTGTCCACGGCACCGTATGCCCCGCGCGTCGAGCAGCTGCTTCGAGGACAACCGCACGTAAAGGTCGTCAGATTGTGCCAATCAGCCGATTGTGCGCCAAGCGGGGTCAAGCAGGGAGTCAGAACAAATGTTTGCCCATTGCCGTATTCTATGGTATGTTCGGAAAGCACGCTGTTTCGCGGGAGGAGGCTGCGCGTGATCGTCAGCGCATCGCGGCGCACGGACATACCCCGGTTCTTCATGGACTGGATGCTGAACCGTCTGGAGGAGGGGTACGCGTTCGTGCGCAACCCTATGAGCCGCACGCAGGTGAGCCGCGTGGCGCTCGGCGCAGGGGCGGTGGACTGCCTGGCGTTCTGGACGAAGGACCCCGAGCCGCTGCTCGCGCAGTCTGCCCGCCTGGAGCGTGCGGCGCCCGCCCCGTACTTTGTGCAGTTCACGCTCAACGCCTACGGCGCCGACGTGGAGGCGGGGCTGCCGCGCAAGGCGGAGCTCGTGGAGACGTTCCGCGAGCTGGCGCGCGTCCTGGGCCCCGAGCGTGTGGTGTGGCGCTACAGCCCCATCTTGCTCGGCGGCCCCGGCGGACGCTACACCGAGGAGCACCACCTGCGCTACTTCGAGACGTTCGCCCGCAAGCTGGAGGGTTTCACGCACGCGTGCCGGTTGAGCTTCCTGGACGTGTACCCCAAGATCGCGTCCCGCATGCAAGCGTTGGGCCTCTTCGGCGTGCCCGAGGGGCGGAAGGCGGCGCTCGCACTGCGGCTGGCCGAGATAGGCGCCGTGCACGGCATGGAGGTGGGCGGCTGCGGCGATGCGGCCCTTGCGCGGGCTGGCCTGGCGGGAGCCGGCTGCATTGATGCGGCGCTCGTCGCGCGCGTGGCCGGGGTGGATGCGCGGGCTGGCTCGCCGGCGGCGCCGGGGGCGTGCCGCTGCGCGCCGAGCGTGGACATTGGAACCTACGATACGTGCGCCAACGGCTGCGTATACTGCTATGCGAATCCGGGCGCGCAACGGGCGGGCGTCGAGCCGGGGCCGCCGAGCCCGGACGGCTATCCGGGGAAGGACGCCGCGGGCAACGGCGAAGGCCGGGTAGGCGGATGTGCGGCGCCGCGCGGTCCAGGGGCCGCGCGGGCGGGGGACGGCGCGCCCTGGCGCCTCGCGCGCTACGATCCTGCCGCGCCGATGCTCTGCGACGCCCTGCGGCCGGGCGATGTCGTGACCGAGCGCGCCATGCCGCCGCTGCCGAAGGCCACGCTGCCGCTGTTCTGACCGACCGGGGACGGCGCCGTCGGCTGGACCGTCCGTGGGCGACGGGCAGGGAGGCGGGTGGGCGCTGCGGAGGGCGGCGCACGGGCGCCGGGGAGCCGGCGCCGGAAGGCAGAGTCCGCGTGACGGGCGTCGGCCGCAGGAGGCGGCGCAAGCGCCGAGCGCCTGTCGCACGCGACGTGCGCCGAAGCAGGAAACGGGAGCGCCCTTTGTTTCGGGTGCTTGCTAGCGCAGGTCGCTCACGTGCTGGCAGGCATCGCCGTAGGGCACGTAGCGGTAGGAGGCCACGACCTCCTGGCCGTTCGCGGGATCGAGCGCCACGAAGTTGTCCAGCGTGAGCGCGTCGGGGTCTTGCGCGTCGCGGTAGCCGATAAGGCAGATCCAGTGCTCGCCGTACGGGCCGGACACGTGGGCGACCGTGGGGCGCCCGGCTGCAATCTCGTCGTAGGCCTCGCGCAGGAGCGCCGCGTCGGAGCCGAGGGAGCGGAACGACGAGTTCCCACCGCCCCAGCCGGGCCACGTGCAGCAGCCGCAGCCGTAGGCGGCGTGGTCGTTGGCCTTCCCGGTGAGCACGGCATCGCCGTAGGCGCAGGCGTAGCCGGGGCAGCACACGGCATGCCCGCCGGCGCTTTGGTTCCCAATGGCGGCTATGAGGGCCGGGTCGTAGGCGAGCACCTTGTCGGTGCGCTGCGCGGCCGCGGCCGCCGCCCGCTCGGCCTGTTGCTGCTCGTAGACGGCCTGGGCCGTGGCGAGCACCTGCAGGTCGGGTGCCGGGGATGCCGCCGTGTCGGCCGCGGGTGGGGCGGGCTCGCCTGCCGAGAGCGATGCGGCGAGAAACGACAAGGGGGAGGGAAGGGGCGAGGGGGAGGCCGTGCGAGCCAACGGCAGGCTCTCGTCGTCTGCCCCTGCGCGATCGAGGGCTGCCGCCGACGGGGCGACCGTTGTCGCCGGGGCCGCTTCTGCCCGGCCGGCAGGCAGGGAGAGCAAGAGCAGCAAGGCGAGCGCCGCTAGGTATGCGGGCGCTGCCGAAAGGGTGCGCGATGCCATGGTGCAGCATCCTTTCCACGGCTGTGTCGGGTTCGTTTCGAGGGTGTTTGCAGCCGCCGGCATACGATGGTAACGAAACGGCAACGTTCGAGGCGGCGGGTCTGGTTGAAACCTGTCGAAGCATCACATCGCTCACACGCCTTCCCCACAGCTCCTGCAACGATTCTCCACGGTGCGCCGGCCCCGGATGCGCAGGGGCCGCGAGCCCTCGACCACGGAGCGGGCGGACCGGCTCGGGGCGGCGGGCCGGTCTTTCGACGCGGAGGCTTACGGCAAGGATGCGGCGTGCGGCTCGCACGCCGGCAGGAGCGGGGCGTGCGCTACAATGCGGGAAGGGCGCGGCCGCGCGGTCGCGGTGCTGTGCAGGGAAGCGAAGGAGGCGCGCCATGGGCGCACAGGATATCGACGTCGTCATCGTAGGAGCCGGTCCTGCCGGCATCTTCTGCGCGCTCGCCCTTGTCGAGTGCGGATTCGCGGGGAGCATCGTCATGCTGGACAAGGGGCTGGCCGTGGAGGATCGCGTGTGCCCCAAGCAGGCGGGCGGGCCGTGCGCCGGCTGCGATCCGTGCCGCATCACCACGGGGTTCTCGGGTGCGGGAGCGTTCTCGGACGGCAAGCTGTCGCTTTCGAGCGAGGTGGGCGGCGACCTGCCCGACCTCATCGGCCACGAGGCCGTGCAGGCGGCCATCGGAGAGGTGGACGGCGTGTATCTGGCGTTCGGCGCCGACGGCCGCGTGGAGGGTGCCGGCCCGCGCCCGGAGGTGGACGGCATACGTCTGAGCGCCATCGAGGCGGGCCTCAAGCTCGTGGACTGCCCGCTGCGCCACCTGGGCACGGAGCGGGCGCGCGAGCTGTACGCGCGCCTCGAGCGCCACCTGGCCGACGCGGGCGTTGACCTGCGCTTCCGCACCACGTGCACGCAGGTGCTCGTGGAGGGCGATGCCTGCACGGGCGTGGCGGCCGAGGGCCCCGAGGGCGCCTACGAGCTGCGCGCCCGCCATACGGTGGTGGCCACCGGCCGGCGCGGGGCCGACTGGCTGGAGCGCATGTGCCGCGAGCATCGGATAGCGCACGGCCCCGGTCCCGTGGACATCGGCGTGCGCGTGGAGGTGCGCAACGAGGTCATGCGCACGGTGAACGACGTGCTGTACGAGAGCAAGCTCATCGGCTATCCCAAGCCCTTCAAGAACAAGGTGCGCACGTTCTGCCAGAATCCCGGCGGGTTCGTGAGCCAGGAGAACTACGACGGGGGCCTGGCCGTGGTGAACGGCCACTCGTACAAGGAGCGGAAGTCCGCGAACACCAACTTGGCCATCCTGTGCTCGCACAACTTCTCCGAGCCGTTCGACCAGCCCATCGCCTACGCGCAGAAGGTGGGCGAGCTCACGAACATGCTGGGCGACGGGCGCATCCTCGTGCAGCGTCTGGGCGACATCCTGGACGGCAAGCGCACCTGGGACAAGGAGCTGCGGCGCAGCAACGTGGCGCCCACGCTGGGAGACGCGGTGGCCGGCGACATAACGGCCGCCATGCCCTACCGCGCCATGACGAACATCCTGGCCTTCATGCTGGCCGTGGACAAGGTGGTGCCCGGCTTCGCCGCCCCCGAGACCCTGCTGTACTCGCCCGAGCTGAAGTTCTACAGCAACCGCGTGAAGATGGACGAGGGCTTCCGCACGAGCGTCCGGGGCCTGCGCTGCCTGGGGGACTCGAGCGGCTGGACGCGCGGGCTCATGATGGCCTCTGTCATGGGCTACTTGGCGGGAGGCTTGCTCGCCGACGCCTAGAACAGGGGAAACGCGCGAGTACTCCATCTGCGTGACACGCTGCGCGCAGGCTGCATGACGAAAATCAGCCGTCTGCACGATAGCCGGGCGGCGCGCGCCGGTCCATACTGCGGAGCTGTTGAAACCGATGGGGGCGAATCCCCGCGCATTGGAGGCGTACTATGAAGATCCTCGGTATGGGCATGCCCGAACTGCTCATCATCCTCGGCGTTATCCTGCTCATCTTCGGCCCGAAGAACCTGCCGAAGCTCGGCGCCGCGCTGGGCTCGACGGTGAAGAACCTGCGCGAGGGCCTGGGCGGCGACAAGAAGGTCGAGAGTGCTGACGACGAGGTCGAGATCGTGGAGTCCGAGGACGAGGACGCCGCCGACGACGACGCCGAGGGCGACGAGCCCAAGGCCGCGAAGAAGGTGCGCGCCCGCAAGGCCGCCTAACCCGTCATCCCGTGCGCTGCGCGCAAGCGCATGCGCTGCTCCTTCCCTCGAGCGCGAACTCCCTCCTCGCGCTCGGCCACGCGCCCGTGCAACCGCACGGGCGCGTGGCCGTTTCGGGGGGCGTTACCGGACGAGCACGTTCGTCCGTGCTCGTTTTGCGGGTGCGCCCGCTGCGGGGCCGGCCGCGCGCCGGCATGCGCTATCATGGGGCTTTCGGTATCCGCAGGGGAAAGGAGGCCCGGGCATGGGCGCGCATCGCCGTGGCGGCAGGGCCTCCCTGCGCGCCGTCGCAGGGTTCGCCTGCAACCAGGGCTTCGTCTTCTCGCTGTTCTACATGGGCGCGAACCGGGCGTTCGGCGAGGGAATCCTGTCGTTCGAGCGAGCGGACCTGTTCGGCACGCTGCTGTTCATGATAGCGTCGTTCGGCCTCCTGCGCGTGGCCTCCTCCAAGGCGCGCGGGGCGCTGCTCGCGCGGCCTCTTCTGTGGTGCTACGCCGTGCTGCTCGTGGTGGGCTCGATCGTGCCGGCGCTCGCCGGGAATCCGGCTCCCGCGAGCCTTGCGCTGGAGAGCGCGCTCGTGGGCCTGCCCGCCGGGCTCATGCTGGCTGCTTGGGGCCGCGCGCTGGGCGGGCAGCCGCTGGCCCGTGCGCTGCCGGCGGTGTTCGTGGGCTCGGCCGTGGGCGCCACGGCCTGCTTCGCCATGGCAACGGTGCCGGTGGAGGGGGCCGCCTTCTTGCTGAAGCTGCTGCCGCTGGGCAGCGCCTGGGCGCTCCAGGCGCTCGTCTGCGCGGGCTCCCAGCCCGACAGGGGCGGTCGCGATGCGGGAGGCGGCGTTGCGGAGGCCGGCGCCGGCGCCCGCGATGACGAGGCCCCTGCGGCCGGCAGGGCTGCAGGGGCCGAGACCGTGCAGGTTGCCTCGGCCGCCTTTGCCGCCGGTGCTGCGTCCACGCCCCGTGCCGTGCGGGGCGCCGAAGCCCCGAAGTCTCCGCTGTCGCTGCGGGCGCTGCTGGCCACGCCTGCCGAGCGGGCGCAGACGGCGCGCCTTTCGTTCAAGATGGCGGCAGGCACCGTGCTGTTCGGCTTGGCGGCGGGCTTCATGGAGACGTACGGCTCCGATCCCGGCATGGCTTCCACGCCCGCCTTCCCTGCGACGCTGCTGCTGCTCGTGCTGTTCTGCATTGCGGCGCTGCAGCTTCTGGCCACGGGGGGCCTCGACCTCGAGACGGGCCGGGCTGCGGCGCCGGACGCCGCAGCCGCCGACGACGGCGCACCCGCAGAGCCCGAGGGGCCGCTCGACGACGTGTACCGGCTGGCCGCGCTCGTGATGATGGCGGGGTTTTTGTTCGTGCCCGTGCTCGGCGACTTCGGCGTGCCGGGCGAGGCCATCGTGCTGGCAGGGTACCTGGGGCTGTCGGCCGTGCTCGTGTCGCTGTTCCTGGTCATGGCGCGCATCACGGGGCAGGATGCGGCGCAGTCGTTCGCCCGCGGCTTCACGGCCCTGTTCGCCGGCGAGATGGCCGGCGTGGCGCTGGGCAACGTCATCGACGTGGTGGCCGGCACCGAGCAGACGCCCTCTGTCGTGGTGGCCTGCGCCGGCCTCGCGGCGCTCTACGCTTTCCTGTTCCTGTTCACCGAGCGCGACTTCCGGGCGCTGTCCGTCATCGCGCGCGACGCCGACCGCTTCGACGACGCGTGCTCGCTCATTGCCGCCGAGCACGGCCTGTCCAAACGCGAGGCCGAGATCCTGCCCTTCGCGCTCAAGGGCCGCACGGGCGAGCGCATCGCCGCCGAGTTCTACATCTCGAAGAGCACGGTGGACACCCACCTGCGCCGCATCTACGCGAAGTGCGGCATCCATGGCCGCCAGGAGCTCATCGACCTGGGCGAGCGCACCGAGCGCCGCCTGTCGGGCCGCTAGCGCCCCTGCCCGGGTCCCCCGCTGCGGCCTCAGGGCCCCGCCCGTCTCATCCCGCGCCGCCCTTGCGTAGAACACGGGCCTTCTCCGCATCCTGGCCGCTCCCGCGCGTCTCGCGGGGCCCGGATGGGGTACAATCGCGATCATCGAAGGTTGGGGGAGCTGGCACAGCGGGCGCCCTGGCGAGGCAAAGGCGGGAGCGGCGCATGGGACAGGAGAGAACGCGGGGCCCCGGCCGTTGGAGCCGGGTCGACGTCCAGGTGTCGATGGTCGCGGCCGTCGTCGTCGCGCTGTCGTTTCTGTGCGTGTACGTGTTCAACTACCAGATAACCTACCGGGACATGATATCCACGCTCAAGGAGCGCTCCGACAGCATCTACGGGTACGTCGAGGACGCGCTGGACAAGTCCACGTTCCTCGTCATCGAGGGTGCTGACGACGTCGATGGCGACGACGATCCGGCCCGTCCCGCCTACCGGGAGATGAAGGAGTCGTTCAAGGAGGTCAAGGCCGCCACCGGCGTGCGCTACCTCTACACGGCGAAGCGCGCGGCCGACGGCACGCTCGTCTACCTCGTGGACGGGCTCCCCTCGGAAAGCGACGATTTCCGCAACCCGGGCGACCCCATCGAGCAGGAGATCGTCGGCGATATGGAACGCGCCCTGGCCGACGAGGTGGTCTACCCGACCGACATCAAGTCGACCGACTGGGGGCACATCTTCGTGTCGTACTATCCCATCCACGACGAGGGGAGCGTCGTGGGCGTCGTGGGCATCGAGTTCGATGCCGAGCGCCAGTTCGAGACGTTCCGCACGGTGCGCATCGGCACGCCGCTCATAGGGGTCGCGTTCTGCCTCGTGGCCGTGGCCGTGTCGGTGGTGCTGTTCAGGCGCATCTCGAACCCCGCCTACCGCGACCTGGCGAACACGGACTACCTGACGGGGCTCAAGAGCCGCAACGCGTTCGAGGTGGACGTGGCGAACTGGAACCGCACGGGTGTCCGGGTGGCCGGGGTCGTGGCCGTCGACGTCGACGGGCTGAAGGCGGTGAACGACGAGCTGGGACATGCGGAGGGCGACGAGCTCATCCGCGCGGCGGCCGGGGTCGTGTCCTCGTGCTGCGGGGGCTTGGGGCCGGTGTACCGCGTGGGCGGCGACGAGTTCGCCGTCTGCTGCTTCGAGCTGGACGAGCGCGCCGGACGCCGCATCGCCGACGACCTGCGCGCCGCCTGCGCCGCCGTGGGCGTGGCCGGCCGACCCCTGTCGCTGTCCGTGGGGTGGGCGGTGCGGGAGGCGGGCGAGGATATCATGCAGGCCCACCGCCGCGCCGACGAGCGCATGTACGAGGACAAGGCGCGCGCCCACCGCGGCCGCAGGCCGGGGGAGCATGCCGGGGGCTCCGGGTTCGGCGAGGCGGCGGGATCGCCGGAGCCTCCGCCGCCCGGAGGCCGAGGCGCCTGATGCGCCCCGGCGCGGCCGATCCCCGTCCCAGTCCGGCCGAAGCCGCGCCGAGACGGGGGTCGGCCCCTAGCGCGCGGGCATCTCGAAGCCCTCGAGCGCGCGGTTGAGGAAGTCGTTCAGCGGCTTCATCCGCTCGAACTCGCGCGCGGCCGCCTCGGCGAAGCCGGGCGCGGCCACGTCCTCGTCGGGCACGGGCAGCTCCAGGTACCAGCTCTTGAACTTGAGCCAGCCGGCCTGCGGGTGCGCCGCATCGAAGCCCTGCGGCACGCGCTTGAGCGCCTCGCCCTCCACCTGCAGGGGCGCGAGGCCCTCCACGACGCGCTCCCAGGCGTCGCCGTCCGCTGCGATGGCGCGCCGAACGCGGTCGGTGGCGTCCTTGAACATGGCCGCGAACAGCCCGCCTCCCAGAAACGAGCGGCCGCCCGGCCTGACCATGAGGTAGTAGCCCACGGGCACGGGCAGCTTGCCCGCCGGCCCCACATGGGCGCGCAGCGACGGGTTGTAGGGCGACTTGTCGTTGGAGAAGCGCGTGTCGCGCGTGAGCTTGAACGTGAGCTTCTTCGGGTCGTGGCCCAGCACGGCAGGGTCGAACGCGCCCACGCGCTGCTGCACGTCGGCCACCAGGCCGTCGAAGGCGGCAAGGGCACGGGCCCGCTCGGCCTTCGTCTCGGCGAACCAGGCGCGGTCGTTGTGGGCCTCCAGCTCGGCCAGGTAGGCGAGCGCCGCGCCCATCCCGGCATCGGCGCCGGCGCCCTTCGCGGCGCTCATTCGGACACCGCCTGCGCGAACACGTCCGAGGCCACGAGGCTGCGGGCGAACGCGGCCGCATCGGAGGGGCAGCGGTAGCGCGGCAGCGACGCGAACGCGCCCGATGCGTCGTCGAGGAGCTCCATGGCGTCGGTGCGCGCCTCGGCCGACGGTACCCTGGCGCCTGCGCCCGCGGCGGGCTGCGCACCTGCCGCGCGGCCCTCGGCGGCATCCTCGGCCAGCTCCTCGAGCGCCTGGAAGTCGGGCCGGGCGGGGTC
>HHCFC01400__coassemble_1063_pt1 | contig 9327 bp, 8 predicted proteins | sample HHCFC01400__metabat2_low_PE_042 | metagenome-assembled genome bin HHCFC01400 | reverse complement strand
CCCGCGGCGCTTGCGCCGGCCCTCCCGGCCGTCGTCAGGCAGGCGGGAGGGCGATACCCAGGTGCTCGTAGGCGCGCGGCGTGGCCTGGCGGCCCTTCGGGGTGCGCACCATGAGGCCCTGCTGCATGAGGAAGGGCTCGTAGACGTCCTCGAGGGAGTCCGGGTCCTCCGAGAGCGCCGAGGCGAGCGTCGAGAGCCCCACGGGCCGGCCGCCGAACTGAACGGCTAGAAGCTCCAGGATGCGGTTGTCCACGGCATCCAGGCCGAGCGCGTCCACCTCGAAGAAGCTTAGGGCCTGCGCGGCCACGTCCTCGTCGATCGTGCCGTCGCCGCGCACCTGCGCCCAGTCGCGCACACGTTTGAGCAGGCGGTTCGCCAGACGCGGCGTGCCACGGCTGCGCCGCGCGATCTCCAGCGCGCCGTCCTCGGCTATGTCCACCCCGAGGATCGCCGCAGAGCGGCACACGATGGAGCCCAGCTCCTCGGGCGTGTAGTATGCCAGCCGGAACACCATGCCGAAGCGGTCGCGCAAGGGCCCGGTGAGCAGCCCCGTGCGCGTCGTGGCGCCGATGAGCGTGAAGTGCGGCAGGTCGAGCCTGATGGAGCGCGCGGCCGGCCCCTTCCCCACCACGATGTCCAGCGCGAAGTCCTCGAGCGCGGGGTAGAGAACCTCCTCCACCATGCGGTTCAGGCGGTGTATCTCGTCGATGAACAGCACGTCGCCTTCCTCGAGGTTCGTGAGGATGGCGGCCAGGTCGCCCGTGCGCTCGATGGCAGGGCCGCTCGTGGTGCGGATGCTGGCGCCCAGCTCGTTGGCCACCACGGTGGCGAGCGTGGTCTTGCCCAGGCCCGGGGGGCCCGAGAACAGGATGTGGTCGACCACGTCGCCGCGCGCCCGCGCCGCCTCGATGAGGATGGCGAGCGATTCCTTCACCTTCGTCTGACCCAGGTAGTCGCCCAATCGCTTCGGGCGCAGGCTGCGGTCGAGGACGAGGTCGTCCTCCGTGAGCTCGGCCGTCACGGCACGCGGCGGCACCGACGCCGCGTCTGCGCCGTCGGCCACGTAGCCCAGGCCCTCTATCTCGATGTCGTCGTGCGCCATAACCGCCTAACTTCGCAAGCCGTCCCGTCCGTCGCTTCGCCTACCAAGGTACCACACGCGCCCGCGCGCGTCAGCGCTCGGTTCCCAACCGTTTGAGGGCGTACTGGAGAACGGCGCTGTCAGAGACGCCCTCCGGCGCGCCCTTCAAGGCCAGGTCGGCCTCGGCCGCCGTGAACCCCATGGACAGCAGCGCCTCGTGCGCGCCGCGCAGCTGCTCGGCGGCGCGGGCGGCGGGCGCCTCCCCCTCGTCGAACAGGCTCGCGAGCCCCTGGTCGAGGGACCCCTTCAACTCCAGGATGATGCGCGAGGCCGTCTTCTTCCCCACGCCCGGTATCTTCGACACGGCCGCCACGTCCTGCGCGGCGATGGCCGCGACGAGCGCCTGCGGCGTGAACACCGACAACGCCGCCAAGGCCACTTTAGGGCCGACGCCGCCCACGCCGATAAGGCGCTCGAACAGCGCCTTCTCCTCCACCGTCATGAACCCGTACAGGGCGATGGCGTCGTCGCGCACCTGCAGGTACGTGTGCACCTCCACGGACGCGCCCGCCTCGGGCAGCTTCGACAGGCTGGCCTGCGACATGCCCACGGCATAGCCCACCCCGTTCACGTCGATGAACGCGGCAGCGGCGGTCTTGCCCGCCAGCCTTCCCTTCAAGAACGCGATCATCGCGCGCCTCCTCCCGATGCGGCCGCGGCGGTCGCCGCCGCGAAGCCCTCGTGGGTCGTGTAGCAGATGGCGGCCGCCAGCGCGTCGGCCGCATGGTCGGGGCTCGGCACCGCCTCGAGCGCCAGCAGCTGGCGCACCATGTACTGCACCTGCTCCTTGTCCGCCGAGCCGGCGCCCACCACGGCCAGCTTGATCTGGCTGGGCGAGAACTCGCCCACCGGCAGGTCGCCCTCGGCGCACGCCACGAGCGCCGCGCCGCGCGCCTGGCCGGTGGCGAAGGCGCTCTGCGCGTTCGCACCGAACCACACCGTCTCGATGCCCACGCACGTGGGCGCGAACCGCCTGATGACGGCCGCCATCTGCTCGTGTATCTTGCCCAGGCGCCGCGCGAGCGGCGCCTGGGCCGGCGTGGAGATGCAGCCGTAGGCCACGCACGCCAGCCGCGGCCCGCTTTGCGCCACCACGCCCCAGCCCGTGTTCGCCAGGCCCGGGTCGATGCCGAGTATCGTCCGTTCGGTGCGCGCCATCCGTTCCCTTCGGTTCGCAAACGTTTGTTCGCGCTATCCTACCACAAAAAAGACGCGCCGGGAGCGCGTCTTTCAAGTAATCCATCGTTCGCCGACCACGCCTCGCGGCAGGGCGCGAAAGGGCGCCGATCGGTTTCGGCGGTCGTCAGGCTGCCGGAGCCCTACTCGTCGAGCGCCTCGGCGATCTCGTCGGTGATGTCCATGGTGTGGTAGACGTTCTGCAGGTCCTCGAGCTCCTCCAGCTTGTCCACCAGGCGCATGACCTTCTTCGCGTCGGACACGCTCACCTGGGTGGGCGTGGTGGGAATCATGGTGAGCTCGGCGCCCTTCGTCTCGGTGCCGGCCTCTTCCAGCGCCTTCTTCACGGCCATGAGGTCGGTGGGGCCGGTGTAGATGATCCACTCGTCCTCGGCGTCCTCGTAGTCGTCGCCGCCGGCCTCGGCCACGGCGAGCATGAACTCCTCCTCGTCGGCCGCGGCGCCGTTCGGCTTCACGGGGTTCTTCTTGTCGCCCGTCTCGACCTCCTTGGGAACCATGATCTGGCCCTTGCGCTCGAACTGGAACGCCACGGAGCCGGAGGTGCCCAGGGAGCCGCCCGCGTGCGAGAACGCGCTGCGCACGTCGGCCGCGGTGCGGTTGCGGTTGTCGGTCAGCGCCTCGCAGTACACGGCGATGCCGGCCGGGCCGTAGCCCTCGTAGACGACCTCCTCGTAGTTCGCGGCATCCTTGCCGGAGCCGAACGCCTTGTCGATGGCGGTCTTGATCTTGTCCTTCGGCAGGGAGTAGCCCTTGGCCTTCTCGATGGCGGCCGCCAGCGACGCGTTGTTCTCGGGGTTCGGGTCGCCGCCCTCTTTCGCGGCCACCGTGATGATGCGCGACAGCTTGGAGAACAAGGCCGAGCGCTTCGCGTCCTGCGCCGCCTTGCGGTGTTTCGTTGTAGCCCACTTAGAATGCCCAGACATATACTTCCCTTCCACAGAGCACTATCGGCCAAACATTCTAGCACATCCGTCAAATACCCTGCTCGCTTATCGCACGGTCTTCAAAAAACGGCCTGCGACGGCCCGGCCGGGCCAGTCGGGCCGGACGGCCGGGTGTCCAGGCGCGGGCTCGCACGGGGCGAGTTGACGGACGTGCGACGGCGTGCCTACGGTACCGTGACCGAGCCGCCGATTCAGCAGCACGCCCCTACAATGGCTGGAAGACGAGGGACGCCGGCGTCCGGCGGGTCCTCCCTGACCGCCCGTCAACCAAAAGGAGCACTGCCATGAAAGGAAATCCTGAACTCATCGACACGCTGAACGACCTGCTTGCCAGCGAGCTGGCCGCCATCAACCAGTACATGGTGCACGCGGAAATGGCCGAAGACTGGGGCTACGAGCGCCTGAGCAAGAACTTCAAGACGCGCTCGATCACCGAGATGACGCATGCGGAGCGCCTCATCGAGCGCATCCTGTTCCTGGAGGGCACGCCCATCGTGTCGAACCTGGACGACATCCACATCGGCGCCACCATCCCCCAGCAGGTGGACAACGACCACGCCTCAGAGCTCACCGCCATCAAGATGTACAACGAGGCCATCGTGCAGGCCGGCAACGTGCTGGACTACGCCACGCGCGACATCCTCGAGGCCATCCTGCGCGACGAGGACAAGCACCTCGACGAGCTGGAGGAGCTGCAGGACCAGATCGAGCAGATGACGCTGCCCACGTTCCTGTCCACGCAGAACTAACCGCACCGCCCGCCCGCTCGCGCACGCGCAGACGGGTGCGGAATGCGCCGCACGACCGCCCCTCTCCCTCGGGCGAATCCCCGCACGTCCAGGCGCGCCCGACCGCCTGGACGAGATCGGGGGCTATGGCAAGAAAGCGGCCTCGTTCGAAGCCGCTTTCTTGGGTTGTGCTGGAAAACAGCCTGGTGGCAAACCGCGGGAAGCGACCTTCTCGCCGAGCATCGTGCCACCGACCTGATTCTTGTCCATGATGTTTTCGATCATGGTTGATCTGCCTGCGGGCAGCCGAGGTCCAAACGCGCCCCGGCCTGCCGCCGCCCAGGCCCGCCGCCAGCCTTTTCGCACCAGGAGGCTTGAGCGAATCCTTACCTGATCCTTTCACTCGCGTGACCTCCCCCTTGCCGGGGCCTTACCTTGCGCGCCTACGATAGAGCGCACCGACGCCCGGCGGACTTCGCGCATGCGGAGCCACGGCGACGCATCTCGCGCAGTCGACCGAAAGGACATCATGGATTCCCAGCTCTCCTCGATCTACGACCACGGCACGTTCGGCGTATCGCGCCGCACGTTCGTGAAACTGGCCGCCGCCTGCGGGGTGACGGCCATGGGCGGCATGCTCGCATTCCCCGGCCAGCACGCCGACGCGGCCTTCACCGAGCCCGAAGACCCCAGCTGGCCCGAGCTCCCCGCCGGCAAAGTGCGCTTCACGGTGCACAGCGACACTCATTTCACCTGCTGCGACGTGGAGAAGAAGCTGCCGTTCGCCTTCGAGACCATCTACCAGGCCGTACCCGACTGCGCCGCGCACGTCTTCGCGGGCGACTCGGTGAACACCGGCACGACCGCCGAGTTCGACGCGCTTTTGGCGGGAGCGAACGCCGCCATCAGGAAGCCGGCCCTGTTCGTCATGGGCAACCACGAGTTCGGCGTAGGCGGCAGCCCCCTCGAGGGCAACGCCGTGACGAACTTCAAGTACTTCCTCTCGCACTTGACCTGCGCGGATGCCTATCAGAAACCAGGCGGCGCCTTCGAGGGCAAGCTGAACGTCCATACCGAAATAGGCGGCTACCACGTGATCGCCGCCAGCTGCGGGCGGGGCTACTGGTACGGCGACACCACCTATGACGACGACGGCACGACGCCCATCACCATCCTCGATTGGATGAAGCGCGAGATCGCCGCCGCCGCAGCCGACGACCCCACGGGCACCAAGCCCATCTTCTTCATGACGCACCATCCCTTCCCCGACACCGTCTGGTACTCCCCCACGTCGTTCAACGCCGGCTGGATCGGCGATTACGGCTCTGTGGACGACCGCAATTCCAAAGCGTTCTACAACGAGCTCAAGGCGAAGTACCCGCAGCTCGTCCACTTCTCCGGGCACACGCACATCCCCGAGGAGGACCCGCGCTCCATCTTCCAGGACGTCGACGGGTTCACGCTCGTGCAGACGGCCACCTTCGGCGATAACTTCTGGATGCGCGGCGGCAAGGACGCCGACGGCTACGACGAGAACGGCGGCACGGGCGGACACCCCTCCGACGGCTACGACGCAAGCCAGTGCCTGCTGGTCGAGGTGGACGCCGCCAACGGACACGAGGTCACCATCCGGCGCATGGACTTCCGCCAGGGAGCCTATCTGGGAACCCCCTGGACGTTCAAGGTGTCCGACAAGTCCACCTGGACGTACACGCACGCCGCCATGGAGGCGCGCAGCCTTCCCCCGATTCTGGAGGAGGGCGCGGCCGTGCGCATACCGGCCGACTCCATCACGCAAACCGGGGCGTCGTTCGCCATCGCCGCCGACAAGATCAGGCCCGACACGTCGGGACTGTCCGACGACGTGGTGATGAGCTATCGCATCGTGGTGCTGGACGCCCAGGGGGCCGAGGTGTACAACGCCTGCTACATGTCCGACTACTACAACGCCCCCGCCAACCAGCCCGCCGAGTTCGTGCGCCCGCTGTTCGGCGCCGCGCTCGCCCCCGAAAGCCCCTACAGCCTGAAAGCCTACGCGCGCAACCCCTGGGAGAAGGAAACGCTCATCGGCGAGGTTATCTTCACCACCGCCGGAGGCGAGGCCGTCCCGGCAACGCCGCTGTTGTCCGTCGACTTCTCGCAAGGGTCCGCCGCCGACCTCTCCGAGACGCCGCATGTCCTGACCCCGTTCGGCAGCCCTGCGTTCGAGACCGTGGAGGAATTCGGCCGCCAGGTGGCCGTCTTCGACGGCGCGACGGCCGCCTTCGGCTACGACTTCGCGGCCGAGGACTTCGCCAAGCTGGCAACCTCCACCACCGCCGAGCTGCTCGTGCAGTTCACGGCGAAACCCAGCTCCGGCTACACCGACATCTTCTCCTGCGGGCAGGGAGGCGGCCAGTGGCTGGAGTACTATCCCACCGGCAAGCTGCACTACTACTTCACCGACGGCTCCACCAATGTGTCGACGCCGGTCGAGCCGGGGGTGTGGACGCACATCACCGCCACCTACGACGGCGCATCCCTCAAGATCTACCAGGATGGCGTGCTGGCGGGAGAAACCGCGGCGGCGGGGGCCATCGCCGCGCCGAACGCATCGAAGGCGCGCTGGTACATAGGAGCCGATTGCGGCGGGGAGGGAGAGCCCCAGGCGTTCAGCGCCGCAAAGGTGGCGTTCGCAAAGCTGACGCATGGCACCGTGGCGACTGCCGAGGAGGTGGCCGCGAACTACCGGGCCTGCGCCCCGTCGACCATCGAGCTGCCGGAGCCGGATGCCTTCGGCGCACCCGAGGTCGGCGCAGCCTGCGTCATACCCGCGGCCGCGGCCACGACCGCGAACGGGACCCCTATCGAAGCGGTGCCGAGCGTCATCGACCCCGAGGGGAACCCCGTGGGCCTCTACCTCACCTCGGTGCCCGAGGGCGCCGCCGCCCTCGCGGCCGCAGCAGCTAGGGGGACCACGCTGTACTCGTTCGTTCCAACCGTCGACGGAAACCATACGGTCACCTACCGCGCCGGCTATTCCCAAGCGTCCCTGACCGTGTCCGTGGCGGCAGCCCCGATCGACCCCGATCCCGAGCCGACGCCCGACCCCGATCCCCAGCCGACGCCCGACCCCCAGCCCACGCCCGATCCGACACCCGACCCCGATCCCGCTCCCGGCAACGGTGCAGGCGGCGGCACCGGCAGCTCCGGGCAGGGCACGGGCGGAAGCGGAACCGCGCCCGGGAGCACCGGCGGATCGAGGCTGGCCAAGACCGGGGACGGCATCGAGGCGGGCGGCGCACTGGTCGGCCTCATGGCCACTGCCGGCGCGGCGATCTGCGTTGCCCGCAGCTTCTGGAAAGGCGAGTTCTCCGAAGAGGAATCCCGCTAGCTCCTCTCCGCATGCACGGCGCCCCTTCGACCTCGACCGTCGAAGGGGCGCCTGGTTCCCGAAAACGGGCGGCGTCTTTTTGCGGCGCGCTAAGCCTCGCGCTCCCAGAGGCCGGTCTTGCCGCCGTCCTTCTTCAGCAGGCGCACGTCCATGATCTCCATGCCGCGGTCCACGGCCTTGCACATGTCGTACACGGTGAGGCACGCCACGCTCGCGGCGGTGAGGGCCTCCATCTCGATGCCGGTCTTGCCCGTGACGCCGCAGGTGGTGGTCACGTGGATGCCCACGCGGCCGTCTTCGCGCTCGCCCGCCTCCACCGGCGCGCACTCCACCTTGGCCTTCGTGATGTTCAGCGGGTGGCACATGGGGATGAGGCTGCTCGTCTGCTTGGCGGCCATGACGCCCGCCACGCGCGCGCAGGCCAGCACGTCGCCCTTGGCGGCCTTGCCCTCCACGATGAGCGCGAGCGTGGCGGGGTTCATGGCGATGAAGCCCTCGGCCACGGCCACGCGCTCGGTGTCGGCCTTCTGCGACACGTCCACCATGCGCACGTCGCCGTGCTCGTCGATATGGGTGAGTTGCTGTTCGGTCATGGAGTGCTCCTTTGGCTCGATATCACAGGTTGAAAATCGCAGGTTGGCGCTAGTAACTCAGCGAGAAGGGCCGAGGGGTGTCGAATTCGGGGGATCGCAAGGGCGAAGCGTGCTTTGGTACGCGAGCCCTTGGGATCGCGCGAAGGCGGCGCGCCTCGGCCCTTCGCAGCATCGGCAGGTACCGACGGCCGGCAGGCCGTCGGTACCCCTCAGCCTCCAATTTGGGACATCCCCCGCTCGGTTCCTACCTTGTCGTGGTGCTCGTCGGGCTTGGCGCCCAGGGCCTGCGCGAACACGGTGCGGGCGGCCTGCTCGTCGCCCGAGCGCAGCGCGGTGCGCAGGTCGTACTCGTCGTCCGAGAACAAGCACGGGCGCAGCTTGCCGTCGGCCGTGAGGCGCAGGCGGTTGCACTCGCTGCAGAAGTGGCGCGACAGCGGGCTGATGAAGCCCACCGTGCCCTGCGCGTTCGGGAACTGGAAGTAGCGCGCCGGCCCCCAGCCGAGCGGGCGGTCGTCGCCGGCGGCCACGAGCTCGTCCATGCCGGCGGCCCGGGCGCGCTCGTTGATGATGCCGAACAGCTCCTCGCTCGGCACGACGTCGTCCTTGCCCCAGCCGCAGCCGTGGCTGCCGGAGCTCTCGCCCACCGGCATGTACTCGATGAAGCGCACATGCAGCGGGCGGTCGAGGGAGAGCTTCGCGAACGCCAGGTAGTCCTGGTCGAGGCTGCGCACGGCCACGGCGTTGATCTTCACCGGGTTGAAGCCCGCCTCGAGCGCCGCCTCGATGCCGTCGAGCGTCTGCTGGAGCTCGCCGCGGCGGGTGATCTGCTTGAACTGGGCGGGATCGAGCGTGTCGAGCGAGATGTTCACGCGCGAGAGGCCCGCTTGCTTCAGGTCATCGGCCATCTTCGGCAGCAGCACGCCGTTCGTGGTCATGGACACGTTCTCGATGCCGGGCGTGTGCGCGATGGCCCGCACGAGATCCACCACGCCCAGGCGCACGAGCGGCTCGCCGCCGGTGAGGCGGATGCTGCGGATGCCCATGCCGGCCGCCACGCGCACGGCCTGCTCGATCTCCTCGATGCGCAGGATGTCCTCGTGGGCGAGCGACTGCACGCCGTCCTCGGGCATACAGTAGATGCACCGGAAGTTGCAGCGGTCGGTGAGCGATATCCTCAAATAGTCGATGGTGCGACCATGGCTGTCTTTCATAGGGCCCCTTCTCCCTTCTCGTGTGAGAATATTATAGGCCAAGTATGCTCGATTGCGAGAGGCAATCTAGCGAAGCGGGCCCCGGATCGCTCCGGGGCCCGCTTGGAACCGTGCTGTGCCTGCCTGCGCCCGCCTACCGG
>HHCFC01400__coassemble_888_pt1 | contig 9441 bp, 10 predicted proteins | sample HHCFC01400__metabat2_low_PE_042 | metagenome-assembled genome bin HHCFC01400 | reverse complement strand
TCACGGGTGCTGCTCAGATGGACGGCGCCATCCTCGTTATCGCCGCCACCGACGGCCCGATGGCCCAGACCCGCGAGCACATCCTGCTCGCCCGTCAGGTGGGCGTGCCCTACATCGTCGTCTTCCTCAACAAGTGCGACATGGTTGACGACGAGGAGCTCCTCGAGCTCGTCGAGATGGAGGTTCGCGAGCTGCTCGACAGCTACGAGTTCCCCGGCGACGACACCCCGATCATCCGCGGCTCGGCGCTCAAGGCCCTCGAGGGCGACGCCGAGTGGCAGGGCAAGATCTGGGAGCTCATGGACGCGGTGGATTCCTACATCCCCACGCCGGAGCGCATCGTGGACAAGCCGTTCCTCATGGCCGTTGAGGACACGATGACCATCACCGGCCGCGGCACCGTTGCCACCGGCCGTGTGGAGCGCGGCACGCTCCATGTGAACGATCCGCTCGAGATCGTCGGTATCCGTGAGACGCAGAACACGGTGTGCACCGGTATCGAGATGTTCCGCAAGCTGCTCGACGAGGCTCAGGCCGGCGACAACATCGGCTGCCTGCTCCGCGGCATCAAGCGCGAGGAGATCGTGCGCGGCCAGGTTCTCTGCAAGCCCGGTAGCGTGACCCCGCACACCGAGTTCGAGGGCCAGGTCTACATCCTCACGAAGGAGGAGGGCGGTCGCCACACGCCGTTCTTCGACGGCTACCGTCCGCAGTTCTACTTCCGCACCACGGACGTGACGGGCGTTGCCCATCTCCCCGAGGGCACCGAGATGGTCATGCCGGGCGACAACGTGGAGATCAAGGGCGAGCTCATTCACCCGATCGCCATGGAAGAGGGTCTGCGCTTCGCTATCCGCGAGGGTGGCCGCACCGTTGGCTCCGGCCGCGTGACGAAGATCATCAAGTAACACCGTTTCACCAGTAACGCGGGGTCCGCTCCGGCGGGCCCCGCCCTTGAGAATTCATGTGTATGATTACGTTATCAAGCTCGACACGTAAGCGATAAGAGGAGAATTCATGCGCACGTTGGTCACTTTGGCCTGCACTGATTGCAAGCGCCGCAATTACACGACCAAGAAGAACAAGCAGAACAATCCTGATCGCATCGAGTTGAAGAAGTACTGCAAGTGGTGCGGTCATCACACGACGCACAAAGAGACTCGATAGCGTTATCAGGGTAGGACAAGCAATAGGCCAGTAGCTCCAATTGGTAGAGCGGCGGTCTCCAAAACCGCATGTTGGGGGTTCGAGTCCCTCCTGGCCTGCCAGCTTGTTAATCTTGAGCAGCTTGCATTCAGGTTGCTTGTTCGAGCAGCTTGGAATCAGGCTGCTTGTTTGGCGTTTAGACGGATAACGATTTTCCCGGTTTTCTCGGGCGAAGGAACCAGATGGCGAAGAAATCGAAAACACAGCGCGCAAAGGCCTCGGCCGCACGCGCCGCACGAAAGGCGCAGGCCCTCGAGGCCGAGAGCGCCGCAGTCGAGGCGAAGGATATCGCCGAGGCCGATGCCGCCGCGGAACCCAAGAAGCGGTTTTTCAAGAAAGCCGACAAGGCCGAGACCCCTGCCGCCAACAAGCAGGACAAGGGCAAGATAGAGAAGAAAGCCGAGAAGAAGGTCGAGAGCAAGCCCAAGAAGCGTCGTTTCGGCTTCCTCAAGGACGTGCGTGCCGAGATGAAGCGCGTGACGTGGCCCACGAAGAAGGACGTGCTCCGCTGGAGCGTCGTCGTCGTGGCCGCGCTGCTGTTCTTCGGCGTGTACGTGGCTCTTCTCGACAACGTCATCATCACACCGGTTCTCGTGGGCATCTCGAGTTTGGGGGCTTAAGGACATGTCGAAGAAATGGTACGTCCTGCACACCTACTCGGGCTATGAGAACAAGGTGAAGAAGAACCTCGAGACGCGTATCGAGACCATGGGCCTCGAGAACAACGTGTTCGCCATCGAGATCCCCACCGAGATGGTGACGGAGATCAAAGAGGGCGGGCGCCGCGTCGAGAGCGAGAAGAAGGTGTTCCCGGGCTATGTGCTCGTCCGCATGGAGCTTGACGACCGCAGCTGGGCGGCCGTGCGCAACACGCCGGGCGTCACGGGTTTCGTGGGCAGCCAGGGCAACCCGGCTCCGCTGACCCGCGACGAGTACAACAAGATCATGGGCATGCGCTCGGACAAGAACCGTCCCGGCACCCCGAAGAAGACGTCCTCCTCCATCGAGGTGGGGCAGTCCGTCAAGGTGGTTTCCGGGCCGTTGGCGGAGTTCGACGGCGTGGTGTCGGAGGTGTCCCCCGATGCCGGCAAGGTGAAGGTGCTCGTGTCGATCTTCGGGCGCGAGACTCCCGTGGAGCTCTCGTTCGACCAGATCGCCAAGATTTAGCGAACATCGGCGGCGTCGCGTGCCCGCGTGGACCGGGGCTTCTCATTCGACATATGCCGCTGTGTTGATAGATTGATTTTCGAAACGTTATGATCAGCTGAAAGGGTAGTTATCATGGCTGAAAAGAAGCAAACCGGCTTTATCAAGCTGCAGATCCCCGCGGGTGCCGCGAACCCGGCTCCTCCGGTCGGCCCGGCGCTGGGCGCCCAGGGCGTCAACATCATGCAGTTCTGCCAGGCGTTCAACGCCCAGACGCAGGATCAGTCCGGCACCATCATCCCCGTCGAGATCACGGTGTACGAGGACAAGTCGTTCACGTTCGTGTGCAAGACCCCGCCGGCGGCCATCCTCATCAAGGAGAAGCTGGGCATCAAGAGCGGCGCGGGCATCCCGCACATGCAGTCCGTGGGCACCCTCACCGAGGACCAGCTCCGCGAGATCGCCGAGATCAAGCTGCCGGACCTCAACGCCAACACCATCGAGGCCGCCATGGAGATCATCGCGGGCACGGCGCGCTCCATGGGCGTGCGCATCGAGGGCCGCGAGATGAAGAAGAAGTACGTGCCTTCCAAGAAGGTTGCCGCCATGCTGCAGGGCAAGACGCTTGAGGACGAGGACTAGTCCTTCGGCGAACCAAAGCGCAAACACGGCCGTCCGACCGGGCGGCCGTTTGAGCGATAAAAGGCAGTGGAAGGGCGCGCCATGCGCCCGCTACGAACCACGAAAGGAACCATCATGACGAAACTGTCCAAGAACTACCGTGCTGCGATCGAGAAGATCGGCGAGGAGGCCTACGCGCCGCTGGCGGCCATGAACCTGGTGAAGGAGGTCTCCACCGCCAAGTTCGACGAGACGGTGACGGTCGACTTCCGCCTGGGCATCGACACCCGCCAGGCCGACCAGCAGCTCCGCGGCACCGTGAGCCTGCCGAACGGCTCGGGCAAGACGGTCCGCGTGGCCGTGTTCGCCGAGGGCGAGGCTGCCCGCGCCGCCGAGGAGGCCGGCGCCGACATCGTGGGCTCCGACGAGCTCATGCAGCAGATCCAGGCCGGCGAGTTCAACTTCGACGCCGCCGTGGCCACGCCCGACCAGATGGGCAAGGTCGGCCGCCTCGGCAAGATCCTCGGCCCCCGCGGCCTCATGCCGAACCCGAAGCTCGGCACCGTCACCAACGACGTGGCGAAGGCCATCAACGAGCTCAAGGGCGGCCGCGTGGAGTACCGTGCCGACCGTTACGGCATCGCGCACGTCATCATCGGCAAGGTCAGCTTCACGGCCGAGCAGCTCGCCGAGAACTACGGTGCCGTGTACGACGAGATCATTCGCATGAAGCCGGCTGCGGCCAAGGGCAAGTACGTGAAGTCCGTCACCGTGTCCGCCACGATGACGCCGGGCGTGTCCGTCGACTCCGGCGTGACCCGCAACTACACGGAGGCTGGCGAGTAGCCGAGCGCACGAAGCCGAACGCTTGAAAAGAAGGGAGTCCGCAAGGGCTCCTTTCTTTTTGGCCTGATACGCGAACAGATGTTTCACGTGAAACATCGTAAAATGAAAAAATGAGAAAGTGCGGCGGAGTTCGACGCCGGTCTTTCTCGCGGGCATTCTCGCACGCTCTCGTCAACGCGATCTCAATGTGATATCATATTCGTATCACCTTGCGGTGCGAGGGTGCGGACGGGCGCATAGGGCGTCTTGTTCGGGAGAGAAAGGAACCGTCATGTCCGATAAGACCGCGCGTGCGACCGGCGGCGCGTCCGTCGAGAAAACCATCCATGCGAGGAGCGGTTGGCCCCTGCTGCTGCTCACGTTCGTTCTCGCAGCCGCGTGCGTCGCCTGCATCGTGGCCGGGGCGACCATGCTGCCGCCCGAAGACATGCCCCTCGCCACGCCGGCCCACACGATGGGCGTGGTGCTGTTGGTCGTGGGCATCGTCGTGCTCTGCGTGGGGCCCCTGTTGATGCTCATGGGCTTCTTCACCATCCAGCCGAACCAGGCGCGCGTGCTCATCCTGTTCGGCGACTACAAGGGCACCGTGCGCGACGAGGGCTTCCACTGGGCGAACCCGTTCTACTCGCGCTCGGCCGGCAGCACCGTCGATGCGCGCACTGGAAAGAGCACGCCGCTGTCCACGAAGGTCTCGCTGCGCGCCCGCACGTACAACGGAGAGCACCTGAAGGTGAACGACAAGTGCGGCAACCCCATCGAGATAGCCGACGTCATCGTCTGGCGCGTCGAGAACACGGCGAAGGCCCTGTTCGACGTGGACGACTACAACTCCTACGTGCACACGCAGAGCGAGACGGCGCTGCGCCACGTGGCCACCACCTACGCCTACGACCAGATGCCCGGCGAGCCCGAGGGCGAGATCACGCTGCGCAGCAACATCGAGGAGGTGTCGGCCGCTCTCAAGGAGGAGCTGGCCGTGCGCCTGGAGAAGGCCGGCGTGGTGATAGACGATGCGCGCCTCACGCACCTGGCCTACGCGCCGGAGATCGCCCAGGCGATGCTGCGCCGCCAGCAGGCGGACGCTGTGATAGCCGCGCGCGAGAAGATCGTGCAGGGCGCCGTGGGCATGGTGGAGATGGCGCTGGGCGAGCTGTCGCGCAAGAACGTGGTAGACTTGGACGACGAGCGCAAGGCTGCCATGGTGTCGAACCTCATGGTGGTGCTGTGCGGCGAGTCCGACGCCCAGCCCGTGCTGAACACGGGGACGCTGTACCAGTAGGGAAGGGCGGGCGCCCCGCGCGTTTGCCGGGGCGCCCGCGGTGTGAGATATGGCGAAACGCAAACAATACCCGCTGCGCGTCGACCCGGCTCTCTGGGAGGCTGTCGAGCGCTGGGCTGCGGACGACCTGCGCAGCGTCAACGCCCAGGTGGAGTTCATCCTCCGGCGCGCGCTGAAGGATGCCGGGCGGCTGAAGCCGCCGGGCGGCGCAGACGGGGGAGAAGGCCGGGAAGAGGCGTAGGGCACGGGCTCCGCCCTTGCCGCCACCTGCGGGCGAGCCCGGCCCGACGGCAAGGGAAGAACCCTTGTCCTACAGAAAACAGGGCGCCCGGTGGGCGCCCTGTTCGCTTGCTGACGGTGGGTGGTGCGCTTACGCGAGCACGGCCTCGCGCTCTTCCTTGGTCTGCTTCTCGACCTCGTGAGCCTTCTTACCGTAGCCCTGCACGCGGGCGAGCTTGGTGTCGTCCTTCTTGCGGCTGCGGAGCTCCGGGATGGGGCTCTCGGCGTCCTCGGAGCGGTAGTCCTCGCCGTCGCGCTCGATGAGCTGGCGCACGGCCTCATGGCTCGGCACGTCCTGGACGCGGCCGTTCACCGTGTCGTTCCACTCGAAGAAGCGGAAGTCGCTCGGCACGTCGTCGATGTCGACGAACTCCTCGTCCTGCGCGGTGAGGGTGACCTGTTCGGCCAGGACTTGGCGCACGTAGTCCTTCGTGGGGTGGAAGTCCAGAAGCTCGGGGAACTCGCCGGCGGGAATGATCTGCTGCCACTCGGTGTCCTCGTACTTCTGCAGCAGATCGCAGGCCATGGAGAGATGCATGCACTCCTGCTCGAAGTGCATCTCCCACATCTTCTTGACGCGGGCGTCCACCTCGGTCTCGTAGAACGAGTAGTACAGGTAGCATTCCTGGTACTCGTGCCACAGCAGCATCTCGAGCCAGCTCATGGACGGGTCGATGAGCGAGCCGTAGTGCGTCACGTGCTGCTCCTCCACCATGCCGATCTCCTGGTAGAGGTCGCGGCCAGGTCCCTCGGGCACGGTGTTGCCCAGGTTCATGTAGAAGTTCATCGTCTGCTGCTCGCCTGCGGTGAGGATGAGCGCGCCGAGCGTCGTGCGGATGTCGCCGGTCTTGGAGTTGCGCGGCATGCGCACGGAGTCGAACGGGTGGCGATGGTGCGCGATGGTCGGGCGGCCCGGGGTGATCTCGATGGTGTCGCGCACGAGCTTGTGCGCGGGGATGTCCTCGTCGAACTTGAGCTGGTCGGCGTAGCGGTACAGGTGGTCGAAGTCCTCGAGCAGCGCGAAGTCCATGCAGGACTTGGCGTACTCGTCGGGCTCGTGCATGGCGAGCCACGCCGTGAGGTCGACCGCCAGCTGCTCGTAACCGATGGTGAGCTCGAGTGTGGATTCGTTGCTCGGGCTCATCCAGTTGATGCGCTTCTGCTGCTCCTGCTCCATGCGGCGGCACAGGGCCAGGTCACGGCGCAGGTCGTTGTTCTCGCAGTGGCGGTTGAAGTTGTGGCCGAACATCGCCGCCTCAACCTCGATGCCGTTCATGAGGATGATGCGCGCCTTGGTGTAAGGGTCGGCTTCGAGCTTGTCGTAGGGCTTGACGGCGAGCTGCTTCCAGTTGGGGACCATCTCCATCAACGACTTCTTCGGCTTCTGCTCAAACGGGTTCATAGAGCCTCCTTCTTTGCTGGTACGGTGCGCTCCGGCTCGGCGGCGCGGACGCGGATTCCCCTCCATGCTAGAGGGGTGCGCAGGCGGCCCCGGGGGCGTGCGTGCAGGCGTTTTCCGAGCGTGGGGGATGCGTAACGGGGTGGAAAGGGAGTGCTATACTGGACGGCAGCAAACGGACGCGACGTGCGGAAGGTGTGGGCGAGGCATGATCATCAGGAAGTCACCGGCCGAGATAGAGGCCATGAAGGAGGCGGGCCGCGTGTCGGCCAAGGTGCTGCGCGAGGTGGGGGCGCGCGTGCGGCCCGGCGTGTCCACGCTCGAGCTGGACGAGCTGGCCGAGACGCTCATCCGCGCGGAGGGCGGCATCCCCGCGTTCAAGGGATACGGCGGGTTTCCCGGCTCCATCTGCGCTTCCGTGAACGAGCAGATCGTCCACGGCATTCCATCGGCGGGCGTCGTGCTGCAGGACGGCGACATCATCTCCATCGACACGGGCGCCATCGTCGACGGCTGGGTGGGCGACAACGCCTGGACCTATGCCGTCGGCCGCATCTCGCCGGAGAAGCAGCGCCTGCTGGACGTGACGGAGAAGTGCATGTGGGCCGGTCTCGAGGCGGCACGTCCCGGCAACCACCTGGGGGATATCGGGCATGCGGTGCAGAGCATCGCCGAGGCCGAGGGCTTCGGCGTGGTGCGCGAGTACGTGGGGCACGGCATCGGCCGCGACATGCACGAGGATCCGAACGTGCCGAACTTCGGCCATCGCCACACGGGCGTGAAGCTGGAGGCCGGCATGGTGCTGGCCATCGAGCCCATGATCAACCTGGGTACCTACAAGACGCGCCAGATGCCGGACGGCTGGCTGGTGTGCACGCGCGACGGGCTTCCCTCGGCCCACTTCGAGAAGACGGTCGCCATCACCGAGGACGGGCCTGTGGTGCTCACCTGCGAGGAGGGGCACCGGCGCCCGGTTTAGCCCGCGAGGACGCCGCGGCCGAACGAGAGCACGATGCCGGCGTAGATGACGGTTTCGATCATGCCGAGCACCAGGAAAAGGACTCTGAGGTTGTGGGGGTCGTCGATGCCGTGCACGAGCCCTTTGGCGAAGAGCGCCTCCGCCTTCCAGGAGGCGAGCATCAAGAGGAGGTTGGGAAGGGCCAAGAGGCACGCTATGCGCAGCAGCTCGTACTTGGAGCCATAGCGGTCGATCGTGCCGTCGGGGCCGACGTGCATCGCGACGGTGTCCGGCAGCGAGCCCAAGGATGCTGCCGCCACGGCGAGCGGCGTGATGCACAGAGCCAGCCAGACTGCCCATTCCCAAGCCTTCATTCCCGCCCCTTCTCTTTGCGGCCTCTCGAAAGGGGATGGCCCCGTTCGAGATATCCCCTATTTCAGCTGCTTGCCGTTCGTGTCCCAGTAGAAGCGCTTGAACTTGGGGATCTGGTTCACGTGCATGACGCGCGCCCAGAAGTTGTGTATGGGCGAGTCGGGCGCGTAGTGCAGCGGGTAGGGCTCGGGCGTGCGGCGCAGCACTTCGAGGGCCTGCTGGAGGCGCGTGCGGTTCTCCATGGAGCGGTCGAGCACATAGCGCGGCACGCAGGAGTAGACGAAGGGGTCGTAGGCCTCGCGGTAGTCGATGGTCTCGCCCAGGATGAACTCGCGCACGATGAGCTCGACGAAGTTCTGGCCGCCCAGGCTCATATAGTACGTGTTGCGGCCGCAGCGCGTGTTCACCTCGAAGAAGCGGAAGCTCCCGTCGCGTTCGTCGTACTTGATGTCGAAGTTCGCGAAGCCACGGTAGCCGACTTCCTTGAGGAAGCGCCGCGCGCCGTCGATGATGGCCTGCTCCCGCTCGCCCATGATGCAGAGCGGGTTGCCGAGCGCGGTGGGGTCGTGGTCCTGCAGGCACACGACGCCGCCGGACACCACGCGCAGCTCGCCCGACGCGTCCGAGAACGTGGTGAGCGTGCGGATGGCATCGTCGCCGCCGGGGATGAAGTCCTGCAGCACCAGCTCGTTGTCGTAATCCGACGTGCGGATGCTGCGCCAGACCTGCGCCAGCTCCTCGGGGCTCTCTATCTCGTAGATCTTGCGCCAGCCCTCGATGGTCGCGCTTTGGAATTGCGCCGAGTTCGACGGCTTCGCGATGAGCGGGTAGGGGAAGTCGTGCACCGGCAGCTCCTCGGGGCCGTCCGGGCCGCACGAGAAGTACCACGTGCGCGGGTAGGGGATGTCCAGCTGCTCGCACAGCTCGTAGAAGCGGCGCTTCTGCGTGATGTCGTCGAGCAGGGCGAAGCCGAGGTAGGGCACCGTGTAGCCGGCGGCCTCGAGGCGCGGCTTGCCCGACGAGAGCATGCGCGCGTGACAGTCGTCGCAGCCGAGCACGAGCAGCACGCGCTCGGGGTCTGCGGCGCGCACCTCGGCGGCCACGCCCTCGAGCGCGTCGTAGAGGCCCTCCGGGTCGTGGACGTTCGGCTCCAGGCGGTAGTCGGTGAAGCGGCTGGTCGAGAGCATCTTGATGTCGTGCGCGGCCAGCACGATGGTGCGTTCCACGCCGTAGGCGCGGTGCAGCTCGCGCACGTAGCTGTAAGCCAGGATGTCGCCGCCCACCACGACGGGCTGCAAACGGCGCGCCACGTCGGCGGCGGAGGCGATGCGGGGG
>HHCFC01400__coassemble_938_pt1 | contig 9442 bp, 8 predicted proteins | sample HHCFC01400__metabat2_low_PE_042 | metagenome-assembled genome bin HHCFC01400 | reverse complement strand
GCCCGGGCGGGTTTTTCCCTATCCCGCCCGTGGGAATTCCCGACGGGGGTATTTCGGCTCATCATTCCCCGTTTGAAAAGTGTATATTTCGTGAAGGAGAGATCTATTGAAGGTCGAAGGGAGGAGATGCTTGATGAAAGCCATCTTTGCGAGCAAGAAGACGAGATTAGGGCTTTCCCTCACCTGCATCTGCGTTCTGGTCATGGGGTTGGCGGCGTGTGCGCCCCAGCAGCCAAGCGAAGATGCGAACAAGGGAGCAGAATCCGTGGTGGACTTCAAAATCCCCGCGGCGAACGAGAACGGCATCATCACCGCTGATGCGTGGCAGGAAGTGTACCCCGACGAGTACGCCACGTACAAGCAGAACGGAGAGAACAAGGATCCGGGCGATTACACGCAAATCTACCCGCAGATCCAGACCATTTGGGCCGGCTCGGCCTTCTCGAAGTTCTACGCCGAGCCGAACGGGCATGTCTATTCGCTGACCGACATCAGCGAGACGGGGCGCAACCCCAAGACGGCGAACTGCCTGACGTGCAAGTCGTCCGAGTTCATCCTGAAGCAGAACGCCGACCCCACGCTGAACACCTCGGACATCCACGAGATGGAGGCCCAGGTCACCGAGCCTATCAGCTGCTACGACTGCCATGAGAACAGCCCGGCCGAGGGCTCCAAGGCCATCCGCCAGTTCTTCGTGAACGCGGTGGGCGACGACGCGAGCAAGGTGCCCGAGGGCGCCATGTCCTGCGGCCAGTGCCACAACGAGTACCTGTTCCCGAACGAGAACAAGTCGGCCGAGAACCCGTGGAAGGGCCTCGCCGAGGCCACGCCGGAGAAGGTGCTGGCGTACGAGAACTCCATCAACTACGTCGACCACACGAACCCGACGAACGGCACGAAGCAGATCAAGGTGCAGCACCCCGAGTTCGAGACGATGTACGGCGGCGACATGGCCCCCATGGCCAAGCAGGGCTACAGCTGCTCCGACTGCCACATGGGCACGACGAAGAACGCTGACGGCAAGGAGTTCGACAACCACAACTGGTCGAGCCCGCTTGACAACGAGGAGCTCATCGCCAACGACTGCTCGCAGTGCCACGCCGACATCAAGGCCGAGGTCGCCGCGAAGCAGAAGGTTGCCATCGACCGCGTCAACAGCATCGGCAACAAGCTGGTCACGCTGAACAACAAGCTCTCCGAGATCGTTGCGAACGGCTCGATGGGCGAGGATCAGCTGAACAAGCTCCGCGACCTCAACCGCACGGCTCAGTTCTACTGGGATTGGGTCATGGTAGAGAACAGCGATGGCGCTCACAACTCCGCGCTCGCCCAGGACACGCTCAACAAGTCCGAGGCGGCGGTGGATCAAGCTCTGGCACAGATCTAAACGAAACGCGACCGGTCTCTCCGCCGCGCTGGGGAAGGGAAGGCGCCTGCTTTCCCTTCCCGGCGTATTGCACCAAAACTCGGCCGCAACGGGCGTGCCTCACACGAAATTGGGGGCAAAACGGGCTAATTCCCCCCAAATGGGTGATAGGCGCAACGTCGGCCGAGGGCTAGTATGCATGAGGTAACGTGCTTGTGTCGAAGGTCGGGCGGGAAACCCGCGAGCCAGCCGGAACGCACGGGCAATCGAGGATGCAAGAAAGGGGGTTATGGAGATGAGCGAAGAGGAAACCAAAGTGGAAGCCGCCACCGAGGCAGCCGCGACCGAGGACTCCACGACCGATGTGGAAACCACGGACGAAGCCGTGAAGGCGGAAGGCGCCGAAGCCGGCGAGGCCGCTCCCAAGAAGAAGGGGAAGAAGTGGCCGATCGTCGTCGGCGTCGTGGCGGTTGTTCTGATTGCAGCCGGTGCCGGCTTCTGGGTTTGGCATGAGCAGCCGAGCTTCTGCAACGCCATTTGCCACACGCCGATGGATCCGTATCTGCCGACGTACGAGGCGGAGCCGGGCCAGGCGGCCGTGGACAAGTGGGGCAACGACGTTGAGGACGCCAGCGGCATGATGGCCGCGGTGCACCGCGTCTCGAAGGATCAGGGCGGCGCCGAGGCCACGTGCATGAGCTGCCACGTTCCGACGATCGGCGAGCAGGTGGCCGAGGGCATGGCATGGATCACGGGCAACTACTACTACCCGCTCGAGGAGCGCGACGTCGACCAGCTGGTAGAGGCGCGCGGCTTGGAGAGCGGCGACGAGTTCTGCCTGAACGAGTCCTGCCACAATCTCACGCGCGAAGACCTGAAGCAGGCGACGTCCGAGCTGGGGCAGTACAACCCGCACCAGCCGCAGCACGGCGAGCAGGAGTGCAGCAGCTGCCACAAGGCGCACCGCGCGTCGGTGAACGCCTGCACGCAGTGCCACAGCGAGTCCTACGTGCCGGAAGGCTGGCTGACGTACCAGCAGGCCAGCAAGCTTACCGCGTAAGGTTCGCCAGCACCGAATAGCGTCCTCGGACGCAAACCGCATAACGAAGAGGGAGCCCGCCTCAAGCGTCTTGCTTGGACGGGCTCCCTCTTCAAAGGCTCGACGAACGGAAACGGCAAACCGGGCCGCATGGCCGGCGGGGGTTTGCACCGCGCCGAGCGGGGAAAACCCGCGGCAACATGGTGAATCTTTGAATTCACCGTGCTTCCGTTCCTCGGAACTTTGGGGTACGTGACAATTGATCGTAAGACTCTTGAGGAGGAGGCGAGCGTGAACACGAAAACGAAGCGGCGGCTCGTGGTGGTCACCGGTATCATCGTCATCGTGCTGGTCGTTGTCTTGGCCGTCGTCGGGGGCAGCTCGTCGGCGAAGTCCGTGACGATAGCCGATATGGCGAACGGGCAGTACGCCGACCAGAAGGTCCAGGTGTCGGGCAACGTGGTGGAGAACTCCTTCTCCACGGAGGACAACGTGCTCACGTTCGATATGTACGACCCTGCGGGCGATCAGACGCAGTACCTGCGCGTCAAGTACGAGGGAGGCGTGGCGGCCACCTTCGGCAACGACGTCACGGCCATCTGCACGGGCAAGGTGGGCGCCGACGGCGTGCTGCATGCGACCGAGCTCGTGACGAAGTGCCCGTCGAAGTACGAGAATTCCAGCAACGCGCTCGGCGTGGCGCAGCTTGCGGAATACGGCGACAGCGTTCTGGACAAGCCGGTGAAGGTTACCGGCACGGTGAAGGACGGCACGCTTGCCGCGGCAGGGCAGGGCGACCGCTTCGTCCTCGTGGACGCGGAGGGCGCGCCCGAGCTGTCCGTGCTGTTCGACGACGCGCTGTCCGACGAGGTGAGGGACGGCTCCACGCTCGTGCTCACCGGCTCGCTCAACGAAGACGGGAAGTTCCATGCCACCGAGGTCTCGCTCGCTGGATAGCATGAGCGGCCCGGCCATCTCGTAAGCTTGGCGGCCGCGCACGCGGCCGCAACGAAGGGAAACCTACATGTCAACATTCGGTCTGATTGGACTGCTCATCTCGTTTGCGGCCGTCGTCGTGTCGATCGTCTGCCTAGTGGCGGGCGCGATTGCGGGGCGCAAGCGTGCGAGCGGCGTGGCGGAGACGCTCACCTGGGGCGGCCATGTGGCGGCCCTCGTGTCCGCCGTGGGGCTCACGGCGTGCTGCGGCATCCTCGTGTACTGCTTCATGACGGGCGACACGTCCATCGAGTACGTGGTGCGCTACCACAGCAACGCGGCAGGCGCCGATGCATGGCTCTACCAGCTGGCGGGCCTGTGGGCCGGCCGCGAGGGCTCGCTTCTGTTCTGGGCCTGGCTCATCTCGCTGTTCAACTCCGTGGTGGCCGTGCGCAACCTGAAGCGGCAGGAGAAGCTGGATTCCATGGCGCTGCTCGTGGCGCAGATCGTGCTGGCGGCGTTCGTGGGCGTCACGCTGTTCTCCGAGAGCAACATGCCGTTCACGGCCCTGGCCGCCCAGTACCTCGACGCATCGGGCAACCTGCGCGGCGAGGCGGCGCTCTGGGGCATGAACACGCTCTTGGAGCACTGGGCCATGGCCATCCACCCGCCCACGCTGTTCGTGGGCTACGCCGGCCTCACCATCCCGTTCGCCTACGCCATCGCGGCCGTCATCGTGAACGATTCCTCGAAGGCATGGGTCGTGCGCTCGCAACGTTACGCGCTGTTCTCCTGGCTGTTCCTGGGCATCGGCATCGGCCTGGGCGCCGTATGGGCCTACGTGGTGCTCGGCTGGGGCGGCTACTGGGGCTGGGACCCCGTCGAGAACGCGAGCCTGCTGTCGTGGCTCGTGGGCGTGGCGCTCATCCACAGCTTCACCGTGTACCGCCAGCGCGGCGCGTTCAAGCGCTGGTCGGTCATGTGCGCGTGCCTCACCTTCGCGTTCGTTATCGTGGGCACGTTCATCTCGCGTTCGGGCCTCGTGCAGTCCGTGCACGCGTTCGAGGGCGACAACGTGTCGCTCGTGCTGTTCGGCGGCCTGATTGCCGCGTCGGTGCTGGCCGGCATCGTGGGCCTCATCGTGCGTTGGAAGTCGTTCGGGCCGGCCAAGGCGGGCGGCGACGATATCTCCAGCATGATGTCGAAGGACGCGGCCTACTACTTCAACAACCTCATCATGATCGTGTTCACCCTCATGCTCACGTTCATGACCATCGCGCCGGCGCTGCCGTTCAACCTGAAGTTCTCCACGGGAACCTACGACGCCATCGCGCGGCCCTTGGGCGTCCTGTACCTCATCGTACTCACGGTGTGCCCGCTGCTGTCGTGGGGCAAGACCGAGGGCAGGCAGTTCTGGAAGCGCGCCCGCATCCCCGGCGCCTGCGCGCTCGTGCTGTTCGCGGTGCTCATGTTCTACTTCGCCACGTACCTGCTTCCCAGCTACCAGGCGAACGTCGCGTACTACCAGGAGCTGGCGGCGCAGGGCAGCGTCTCTGCCTCCGATATGCTGTCGACGTTGAGCCCTGCCTGGTACTATAACGGCCTTGCGGTCGTGGGCCTGCTCGTTGCCAGCCTGCTGCTGTTCAACTCGCTGTTCATGCTGGGCCGCGGCATCCGCGCCTACCGCGAGAAGCACGGCGGCAACGTGTTCGGCGCCGCGTTCGGCATGCTGGCGAACCGCGCCGCCTCGTTCGGAGGCTTCGTGTCGCACCTGGCCATGGCCGTGATCCTGGTGGGCTTGATCGGCTCTTCCATGTACGTGACCGAGCGCGTGGGCTACGTGGGCTACGACGAGGCCACGGATTCGACCACCGAGGACTTCACCATCCAGGACTTCACGCTGAAATACACGTCGAACACCATCGAGGAGATGGCGAACGGCGACGACATCCTGTACACCGTGAACTACGACGTGTTCAAGGATGGCGAGTTCGTGGGCTCCGTGTCGCCGGCCGTGCAGCTGGTGCAGTCCACGCAGCAGCAGAAGCTCGTGGCGGGCGTGATCTCGTTTCCCACGGAGGACCTGTTCGTGGTGTACAAGGGCGTGAACACCAACGGCGACTTCTCCATGGACGTGCGCGTGAACCCGCTCATCACGCCCGTGTGGGTGGGCTTCGGCCTGCTGATGGTGGGCGTTCTGATAGCCACCGCTGGGCGCCGTGGCGCGAAGCGCAAGTTTGACGAGGAGCCTTCCGGCGACGATCTGCCGCACGAGGCTTCGGCCGCGAAGGTCGAGGGTTCGAGCGTGGCTTTCGAAACCGTTGCCGACGTGGTTACGGCCGACGGTGTGGTCGAGGCGGTGGTCAAGGGGGCCGTTGACGTCGCTCTGGGTTCCGCGTCGGTTGCGGCCGCATCGAAGGCCGACGAGAAGAAGAGGGAAGAGGCGTAACGCGCCATGGAAGCTGCGGTTGAGCCTGCGATCAGGACGAAGAAGCTCTCGAAGGTGTTCGGCAACCGCAAGGCGGTCGACAACGTGACCATCGAGGTGCCGCAAGGGGCGTTCCTGTCCATCTTCGGCCCGAACGGGGCGGGGAAGACGACGCTTCTGCGCGTGCTGTCGACGCTGTCCCGCGCCACGTCCGGCACGGCCACGCTCATGGGCGTGGATCTGAAGGAGGAGCCCGACCGCGCGCGCGACCACATCGGGCTCATCTCGCACAACTCGATGCTCTACCCGGACCTCACGGCCGAGCAGAACCTCATGATCTACGCGCGCCTCTACGGGGTGGTCGAACCCCGAGGCGCGCGTCATGGAGCTCTTGGAGGCGGTGGAGCTGAAGCACCGCCGCCTCGACGTGGTGCGCACGTTCTCGCGCGGCATGACGCAGCGCCTCTCCATCGCCCGCGCGCTCATCCACGACCCCGACGTGGTGTTTTTGGACGAGCCGTACTCGGGCCTCGACCCGCATGCGGTGGAGATATTCGACGAGCTCATCGAGCAGCAGCGCGAGGGGCGCACGTTCGTCATGGTGAGCCACGATCTGCAGAAGGGCTTCGCCATGTGCACGCACGCGCTCGTGCTGGCGCGCGGCCGCGTGGTGGCCTTCGACGAGAAGGGCGCGTTCGACTTCGACGAGTTCTCGGCCCTGTACCGCTCGACCGTTGGCATGGGGGTGGCTTAGATGGCGGCCGAGAAGGGCGCGCCCGTGCGCACGGCGGGCGGCGTGGCGCTGAAGAAGCCCTCCACGTTCCAGCAGTACAAGACGCTTCTGCGCAAGGATTTGGAGCAGGAGTTCCGCACGAAGGAGATGCTCACGTCCATGGGCATCTACGCGCTGCTCGTGATCATCGTGTACGGCGCGGCGCTCGCGCAGACCTCGCAGACCACCGACGTGCTGCAGATGAGCGGCGGCCTCCTGTGGGCGCTCATCGTGTTCACGTCGCTGCTGGGCCTCAACCGCTCGTTCGCGCACGAGAAGGAGCAGGGCTGCCTGGAGGGCATCCTGCTCGTGCCGATGGACCGCTCGGTGGTGTTCCTGGCGAAGGCGACGTCGAACCTGCTGTTCCTGCTGGTGGTGGAAGTGATAGCCGTGCCGCTGTTCTACTTCTTCTTCCTGACCACCACCACGCCCTCGGAGAGCTTCTGGCTGCTGGTGGTGCCGCTGCTCGTGGGCACCGTGGGCGTGGCGGGCATCGGCACGCTCCTGTCCACCATCACCATCAACACGCGCGGCAAGGACGTCATGCTGGCCGTGCTGTTCATCCCGCTGATCTTCCCGCTGCTCTACGCCTGCGTGTCGGCGACGACCGCGGCCATCGTGGGCGCGGAGGGGTACGCGGACGTGATGCTGACGTCGCTGGTGCTCGCGGGCGGCTACGACGTGATCATGATCCTCGCATCGTGGGTTCTGTACGATTTTGTAATCAGCGCTTAGCGTTCCGGCGGCCTAACGGCCGTCGGAACTGCCCGACGCTGCGAGGCGCCGAGGCACCCCGCCTTGCCGCTTCTTCGCTTGCCCTCACGTGCGAAAGCACGCTCGGCCGCGAAGCACGGCAATTCGGGGCACCTCAACGCCTCTCGCTGACAGGGCAGGACCTATAATAGTTGGACGAGTAGAGAGAAGGGGTGTTCATGTCCGAAAAGAAAAAGGCGCCCAAGCTTCCGGAGGCGGGGCAGTGGCCCGACCGGATTGCGCCGGCGGTGCTCGTGGCGGGCATCGTGCTGTCGACGGTGGGCTTGCTGCTGGCGTTTTTCTGGGCCTCGCCCGTGAACGGCGCCGCGGTGAACGGCGTCGAGATGATCGGCGGGCAGATGGTCACCAACGTGCTGCTGCTGTCGCAGAAGATCTTCTACTTCCACATGCCGGTGGCCATCACGTCGTTCGTGGCGCTGGCGTTCGCAGGCTACTACGCGGTGCGCTTCCTCATGACGAAGAACCGCCGCTTCGACACCTGCTCGAAGATAGCGATGGAGGTCGCGCTTTTGTTCGTGGCGTGCACGATGATCACGGGAGACTTGTGGACGAGGTTCGAGTGGGGCGTGTGGTGGACGTGGGATCCGCGCCTGACCACGTACCTCATCCTCATGCTCATCATCATCGCGTACTTCATCCTGCGCAACGCCATCGACGAGCCCGAGCGCCGCGCCACCTACGGCGCCGTGCTCGCCATCATCGCGCTTATCGACGTGCCGATCTGCTTCATGGTGACGCGCCTCATCCCCTCGAGCATCCACCCGGTGGTCGTGCGCGAGGGCGGCATGTCGGGCGACATGGGCATCACGCTCATGTTCTGCCTGGCCGGCATCGCCATGGTGGGCTTCGCGCTGTACCGCCTCCGCTTCCGCCAGGTGCGCCTGGCCGAGCGCGTGGAGGCCCTGAAGGAGCAGTTGGAGGACTGATTGGTTCCCCCGTTCTGCCGAACGGCAGAACGGCTCGACGCTGCGGCGCTCCGCAGCACCCCGCCTCGCCGACGTTGAAACGACCTATGAGTTGAGAAGGAGATTGACCTATGAATCCGGTTCTCGTTGAGATTTACAGCACCGTTGCCCCGTCCATGCCGTTCATCATCGGCGCGTACGCGCTCATGTGGGTGGCCATCCTGGTGTACGTGCTCATCATCATGTTCGGCTTCAAGAAGGCCGAGAAGCAGATGGCCGTGCTGGAGGAGGCCCTGGCCGAGCAGCAGGGCAGGTAGCCGTCTGATGACGGCCTGTCCGCTCGTGCTACAATAGCCCAAGCGATTTTCACGAGGCGCCGCAGGATCGCGGCGCCTCTTCTGTTGTCGGAGAAGAAAGGTTTCCATCCATGAAGGCTCTCATTCCCGCGGCCGGCCTCGGCACGCGCTTCCTGCCTGCCACGAAGGCCCAGCCCAAGGAGATGCTGCTCGTCGTCGACCGTCCGGCCATCCAGTACGTGGTGGAGGAGGGCCTGGCGTCGGCCGCCGACGAGGTGGTCATCATCAACAGCCGCGAGAAGAAGGCCATCGAGGAGCATTTCAGCCCGAACCCGCAGCTGGTGGCCACGCTGCGCGCCCGCGGCAAGGACAAGTACGCCGACCTCGTGGAGCAGGTGGGCTCCTACAACGTGAGCTACGTGTACCAAGACGAGGCGTTGGGGCTGGGTCATGCCGTGCGCTGCGCGGCCGAGAAGACCGGCGACGAGCCGTTCTACGTGCTGCTCGGCGACGTGCTGGTGCCCGACAACACGATGCTGCCGCGCATGCAGGAGGTGTCCGACGCGCACGGCGGCGCGAGCGTGATCGCCGTGATGCCGGTGCCGGACGACCAGGTGAGCCGCTTCGGCGTGATCGCAGGCGCGGCGGTGGCCGACGACGTGTGGAAGGTGGACGCGCTGGTGGAGAAGCCGGCGCTTGAGGACGCGCCGTCGAATCTGGCGGTGTTCGGACGCTATCTGCTGTCGCCGCGCGTGATGGAGCTTCTAGCCGACGTGCAGCCCGGCGTGGGCGGCGAGATCCAGCTGACGGACGCGCTCGACGCGGTGCTGCGCGAGGAGGAGATGTACGCGCTCGTGATCGACCCGGCCGACGGCTTCGACACCGGCACGGTGGAAAGCTGGCTCGAGACGAACAACGTGCTGTTC
>HHCFC01400__coassemble_2687_pt1 | contig 9459 bp, 8 predicted proteins | sample HHCFC01400__metabat2_low_PE_042 | metagenome-assembled genome bin HHCFC01400 | reverse complement strand
TCCGCAAAACGAAGTGCTCGTCCAACGGGCCGTCGCCGAGCTCGTGCGCGACAAAACGGTGGTCGTGATCGCCCATCGTCTGCGGTCCGTCCGCAGCGCCGCGCGCATCGTGGTTGTGGATGGCGGGGTCGTCGCGGAGAGCGGTACGCATGACGAGCTTGTGGCGGCGGGCGGCCTGTACGCCGACATGTGGTCCGAGCAGCAGCGCGCTGGCGAGTGGCGGCTTGGGGACGATGTTCCGCAGCCGTAGGAGGGGGCTACGTCCTGGTGACATTGAGATAAGTTATCCTTAGTTGACATATGTGTTCCTTGTCCCTATAATCAAAACCGGTGGTTTGAAACCGAAGGTCTTGATGATGAGGGAGCGAGGCGTGAAGCGCGATGAGGACGCGACCGAGCGGCTTTTGGCCGCCGCGCGCGAGGAGTTTTTCGAGAAGGGCTACGAAGCCGCGTCGCTGTGCGCCATCGCCGAGCGTGCCGGGTCGAGCAAGGGCGCGATCTACGTGCGCTATCCCGACAAGGCGGCGCTGTACGAAGCCGTGGTGGGGCCGGTGATCGAAGAGCTGTACGCGAGGATGGAGCGCTGCTTCGACGACTTCGGCCAGATGGATCCCGCGATGCAGCGAACCGAGATGAACGCCTACGCCGACCGGGGCATCGGCTGGATGGTCGATTTCCTGTACGATCACTTCGCCGAGTTCAAGATCCTCGTGTGCGGAGGCAAAGAAGACCTGTACCAACGGTTCATGCACCGCATGGTGGAGCTGGACAGCGCCACGACGTACCGCTACATCGAGGCCGTGGGAAACGACGCCGTGACCTCGGGCCGCCTCACGCCCGAGATCATGCACATGATCAACACGGCGTGCTTCACCGGCATCTTCGAGGTGGTGGCCCACGACATGGGGCGCGAGGAGGCCCATGCCTACGTGGAGCGGCTGTGCCTGTTCTACCGTGCGGGCTGGAACACCATCTTCTACCCCGACTACGACGTGTCCGCGGGCGTGCCGAAGCCGCCGTCCGACCCTGCGGCGGCCGACGAGCTGAAACGGCTCGTGGAGGCGCGGGGAGGCTCGCCGTGACGTCCGCGGACCGGCTGCGCGCCGCGGGCGTGCGCTGCGCGGTCGACGCGCAGGGGTGGGTGCGTTGCCCGGTGTGCGGCTGCAAGACCCGCACGAAGGCGCGTCCCGACACCGTGCTGGCGAACTTCCCGCTGTTCTGCCCGAAGTGCCATCGCGAGACCGTGGTGAGCTTGGGGACGGAGGGAGGTCCGGCCGTCCGTCCGTGAGGACGCGGGCCCGCCTGCGAAGGGCGCGCAGGGCGTCCGCGCGAACGGCCGCGAGAGCGCCCTGGCGGCGCGTCCTGCCACGCGCGATGCGGCGTCCCTCGGCCTTGCTCGGGTTTCGGTCCGCGCACGGGCGCGAGGGCGTCGCGGGCGCGACGGGGGCGTCTCGGCCTCGGCTTGGCGGAAAGGCGCCTCCGAAGTGGCGGAAAATCACCGATTTCGGAAACCCTTTGCCGAACGAGGCCGCGAAACGCCTGATCGCAAAGATTCGGGAGCCCCGAAGCGGCGCGAAACGGCAGAAAGCGGCAAGGCGGGCTTCCGAAATCGGTGATTTTTTGCCATCTCGGACGCCGCGCTTGCGCGGAAGTCCGCGACCTGCCGTCCCTGCCGTTCGCCGGGACGGCGAACCTCATAAGAGCCAGACGCATTGACGCAGAGCCGACAGGCCCCTCTGGGAGGAGGGCGCCTGTCGGCTCGTTTTCGTTTGAAGGAAAGCGGTGAGGACAGTGAAAGAGAAGACAGGCCCCTGCGCGACGGACGCGCGGGACGACCTCGGCGAAGCCGCGTCTGTTAGGCCTTCGCGCGCACCGAACGAGAAGGCTTCGACGCCGCCGTTCAAGCGGCTGTTCATGTTGGCGGCTCCCCGCAAGGGGACGTACGCGGCCTCCATCGCGCTCGCCGTCGCGGGCGTGGCGTGCGGCTTTCTGCCGTACGCGGCCGTGGCGGCCATGGCCGCGGCGCTCGTGGAGGGCGTGCGCGACTTCGGGTTCTACCTCGCGTGGTGCGGCGTTGCGGCGGCGGGGCAGGTGGCGAAGGCGCTTTTGATGGGGTGGTCGACCACCGTCTCGCACGCAGCCACGTTCGCGGTGCTCTCGGAGGTGCGCCGCGCGCTTGCGGCGAAGCTTTCGCGCATGCCGCTCGGCTACGTGCTGGACACGCCTTCGGGCAAGCTGAAAGCCGCTTTCGTGGAGCGCGCCGAGCAGCTGGAGGTGCCCCTTGCGCACGTGGTGCCCGAGCTGACGGCGAACCTGCTCGTGCCGCTCGCCATCGTGGCCGTGGAGTTCGCGCTCGATTGGCGCATGGCGCTCGCCTCGCTCGCCACCATACCGGTGGGCTTTCTGTGCTACGCCGTCGAGATGCGCGATTACGCGCAGAAGTACGGCGCGGTGGTGGCCGCGAAAGGCCGCATGGGGGCCGCCATCGTGGAGTACATCGGCGGTATCGAGGTCATCAAGGCGTTCAACCAGTCCGCAGCGTCCTACGCCAAGTTCGCCGACGCGGTGCGCGCGAACTCGGGGCTCATGATGGAGTGGAGCCGCACCACGCTGCCGTGGACGGCCATCATGATGAGCGTGTGGCCGGCGGTGCTCATCGCCGTGCTGCCGCTCGGATGCCTGCTCGTGATGGACGGGTCGCTTGCCGTGCCGACGTTCATCACCGTCACGGTGCTGTCGCTCGGCATCATGGGGCCGCTGTTCGCCGCCATCATGTTCACGGACGAGATCGCCAAGATCGCCACCATCGTGGGCGAGATCGGCGAGGTGCTCGACCAGCCGGAGATGGAGCGCCCGAGCGAGCGCGTGTGCGTGCGAGGGCATGCGGTCGAGCTTGCCGGCGTGGAGTTCTCCTACGGCGGCGCGCCCGTTCTTAAGGGCGTGGACCTTGCGGTGGGCGAGGGGCAGACGCTTGCGCTCGTGGGGCCTTCCGGATCGGGCAAGTCCACCATCGCCAAGCTCGTGGCGTCGCAATGGGAGGCCGACGCCGGCGCGGTGCGCATAGGCGGGGCCGACGTGCGCACCATGCCGCTTGAGCAGGCGAACGACCTGGTGGCCTACGTGGCCCAGGACAACTACCTGTTCGACGACACGGTGATGAACAACATCCGCATGGGCCGCCCCGGCGCCTCCGACGACGAGGTGGTGGCGTGCGCCGAGGCGAGCGGCTGCCACGGGTTCATCGAGGGCCTCGAGCGGGGGTGTATGACCGCGGCGGGCGGCTCGGGCGGGCGCCTCTCGGGCGGGGAGCGCCAGCGCGTCGCCGTCGCCCGCGCCATGCTCAAGGACGCGCCCATCGTCGTGCTCGATGAGGCCACGGCCTACGTCGACCCGGAGAGCGAGGTCGCCATGCAGGACGCCATCGCGCGCCTGTCGCGCGGCAAGACGCTCATCGTGGTGGCGCATAGGCTGTCCACCGTCACCGGCGCGGACAAGATCGCGGTTATCGACGATGGGCGCGTCGCGGCGTGCGGACGGCACGGAGAGCTGTTGGAGACGTGCCCGCTGTACGCGGACATGTGGAGGGCGCACATCGGCTCTGCCGATGCCGCCGACGACGAGGCGCCCGCGTCCGCGGCGTGCGAGGAGGTGCGCTGATGCTTGCCATCTACCGAAAGTTCTTCCGGTTCGCGGGAAGGCACGCGCGCGACTGGTACGTGTCCATCGCGCTCGAGTTCTTCCAGGCCATCGCCATCGCGATGGAGATCGTCCCTTTGTTCGTCGTGCTGCGCGACATGCTGGCGGGCACGTTGTCCGCGCAGACGGCGCAGGCGGCGTTCGGGATCATGGCGGCCGCGGTGGCGGCTCAGGCGGTGCTGCACTACGCGAGCCACAAGCGAGAGATGCGCGCGGCCTACCTCATGCTCGACGACAAGCGCATCTCCATCGGCGAGCGCCTGAAGCACGTGCCCATGGGGTTTTTCAACGAGCGCAGCCTGGGCAACCTCACGGCCATCTGCACCTCCACGATGGAGGACATGGAGAGCATGGCGGGCGCCATCGTGGTGCGCATCCTCACGGGCATCATGCACGCGGCGGTGCTCTCCGTCGGGTTCGCCTTCGTCGATTGGCGCGTGGGGGCGGTTCTGCTTGCGGGCATCGCGTGCATGCTGTGGGTGAACTCCCGCATGCTGGCCATGTCGCAAAGGCATTCGCCCGTGCGTCTGGCCGCGCAGATGCGCCTGGTGGACGGCGTGCTGGAATACTTGCAGGGACTTGCCGTGGTGAAGTCGTTCAACCTCATGGGCAACGCGACCACCTCGCTCGAGCGCACCATCCGCGAAACCGAGCGGCAGAACTTTTTCCTGGAGAAGAAGAGCATCCCCTACACCGTGGCCCAGCAATGCGTGCTGCGCCTGTTCGCGGTAGCGGCGGTGGCGCTGTCCGTCTGGCTGCATCTGGCGGGCGAGATGGAGCTGTTCGAGTGCCTGCTCATGATCGTCGGCGGGTTTTTCGTCTACAGCCAGATCGAGCAGTCCGGCTCGCTTGCGTTCATGCTGCCGATGGTGGACGCGTCCATCGACCGCGTGGAGGAGGTGGACTCCACGCCGCTCATGGAGGAGCGCGGGGACGTCGAGCGGGCCGCCGACGCGGGGATCGTCCTTGACGGCGTGAGCTTCTCGTACGGAGAGGGGAAGGGGGCGCGCACGGTCGTCGACGACGTGAGCCTGTCCATCCCCGCGGGGACGACCTGCGCCATCGTGGGGCCGTCCGGGTCGGGCAAGACGACGCTCGTGAACCTCATGGCGCGGTTTTGGGACGCGGACGCGGGCGCGGTGCTCCTTGGCGGCGCAGACGTCCGCGACTGGAAGCTCGACGCGCTCATGGGCAATTTCTCGATGGTGTTTCAGAACGTGTACCTGTTCAACGACACGGTGGAGAACAACATCCGCTTCGGCCGGCCCGAGGCCACGCACGAGGAGGTGATGGCCGCGGCCCGCGCGGCGCGCTGCTACGACTTCGCACGCGCCCTGCCGCAGGGCTTCGACACGGTGATCGGGGAGGGAGGGGCCACCGTGTCCGGGGGCGAGAGGCAGCGCATCTCCATCGCGCGGGCGCTTCTGAAAGACGCGCCGGTGGTGCTCCTCGACGAGGCCACGGCCAACGTCGATCCCGAGAACGAGGCCGACCTGGTGGCCGCCATCGAAGCGCTGTGCGCGCGCAAGACCGTGGTGATGATCGCCCACCGGCTGAGCACCGTGCGCCGTGCGGACCAGATCGTCGTGCTGGACGGCGGCCGCATCGTCCAGCGCGGACGCCACGACGAGCTCATGCGCGAAGACGGCCTCTACCGCCGCTTCGTGCAGGGCCGCGAGGCGGCGCTCGGATGGAAGTTGTGAGGGGCGCCGCCCCGCCGCAGACCGTCCGGCGGGGCGGCCGGCGAAGGCGCGCGCCCGGCTTGGCGGGCGGCCTCGCGCCGCCGATTGCGAAGACGGCCCGCGGCGCGCGGGCCGGACGATAGGACGTTTCGACGAAAAGGAGGCTTCACCATGGAAAAGGCAACGCAGCAGGCGCCGCGCGGCGCGAAGCGGCAGATCGAGCAGAAGCGGGGCATCGGGGTGCGCGATTTGGTGACGTGCGCGGTGTTCGCGGTCATCTACTTCGTCATCTTCTTCGCGTGCGGGTGCCTGGGGATGATCCCCATCATGGCGTATTTGTTCCCGTTGCCGCTCGCCCTCGTGTCGGGCATCTCCCAAATGCTGTTCTACACGAAGGTGAGAAGCTTCGGCATGGTCACCATCATGGGCGCGCTCATGGGGCTGCTCACGTTCTTGATGGGCTACGGTCCCATCGGCCTTGGCTTCGGCATCGTGTGCGGGCTGGTCGCCGACCTCATCTTGAAGGCAGGGGGCTATCGCAGCGTCAAGGCGGCCATCGCGTCGCACTGCGTGTTCTCGCTGTGGATCGTGGGCACGCAGCTTCCGATGTGGATCATGACCGAGGCGTACTTCGAGCCGTACCGCGCCTCGCAGGGCGACGCGTATGTCGACGAGATGATCTCGCTCGTGTCGGGCGGCATGCTGGCCGCCGATCTCGCGGGCATCGTCGTATGCGCGCTTGTGGGCGCGTTCATCGGAACGAAGGTGCTGCGCAAGCACTTCGAGCGCGCGGGCATCGCGTGATGGCGGGCGCCTCGTCTGCCGCGCCCGCCGCGGCCGAGCCCGTCATCCTCGGGGCGCGCGAGGGCTTTTGGCTCGATCCGCGCACGAAGGTGGTCATGCTCGTGTGCGCGAACGTGACGCTTCTGGCCTCGGGATACTCGCTTGTGGGGTTCGCGCTCAAATCCGCGGCGGTGGCCGTGACGGTCGCGCTGCTCGCCCAGGCGGGGCGCCGCGCGTTCGCCTTCGGGTTCTCCACGGCGTTTTTGGCGTCGCTTGTCTTGGAGCTGCTCAACGAGGGGGTCTTGCTGGAGGCCCTCGGCGCGACGAGCCCGCTCGCGGTGCTTCTGCGCCTCGTGACCGCCATGGTGCTGTCGTTTCTTCCTGGCACCGTGTTCGCGTACTACCTGTTCGCCACCACCACGGTGAGCGAGTTCGTGGCGGCGTTCGAGCGGCTGCGCCTGCCGCAGAAGGTGATCATCCCCTTCGCGGTGGTGTTCAGGTTCTTCCCGACGGTGCTGGAGGAGTACCGCTCCATCCGCGACGCCATGCACCTGCGCGGCGTGGGATGGAGGTGCGGGCCTGTCGCGATGATCGAGTACCGGCTCGTGCCGCTCATCGTGAGCCTCGTGAAGATCGGCGACGAGCTGTCGGCGGCCAGCGTCGCGCGCGGCCTTGGCGGCGAGGCGCGGCGAACGAGCCGCTGCCAGGTGGGCTTCGGGGCGGCGGACATCGCGCTTGCGGCGCTCATGCTGGCGCTCGCGGCGTTCACCATGACGAAGGGGGTGCTGGGATGGTAGGGAAGGGCGGCTGCGCGTCAGACGCGCGCGGCGGGGCGCCTGATGCGGGGCCGGAGGGCGCGCTTGCGGCGCCGCGGGGCGCGGCAGCCGTGCGGAGGGCCGGCGGCGGTTCCCCGGACGCGCGCGGCGGGGTGCCCGTGAGCGTGCGGCACGTGTCGTTTCGGCACAAGGGCGCGCCGGAGGGCTCGTATGCGCTCGACGACGTGTGCGTGGACGTGCCCGCAGGGCAGGTGGTGGTTCTGTGCGGGCGGTCGGGCTGCGGCAAGACCACGCTCACGCGCCTCGTGAACGGCCTCGTTCCCCAGTTCTTCGAGGGCGATCTGTGGGGGGAGGTGCGCGTGGGGCCCGCCGACGGCGCGGGCGCACGCGCATCGGGCGGTCGCGCGGCGGCGGGCGCACGTGCGGCGGGCGACGGCGCGGCGGCGGGCGACGGCGCGGCGTGGGCGGCGCTCGATCCGAGCGAGGAGCCCATCGCGCGCACGGCGGCGCTCGTGGGCAGCGTGTTCCAGAACCCGCGCAGTCAGTTCTTCAACGTGGACAGCACGAGCGAGCTGGCGTTTTGCTGCGAGAACATGGGCTGGGACGCGGAGCGCATCGACGCGGCCGTGCTGGATGCGGTCGAGCGCTTCGGGCTTCGCGGGCTGCTCGACCGCAACCTGTTCAAGCTCTCCGGCGGCGAGAGGCAGAAGATCGCGTGCGCGAGCGTGTCGGCCCACGGCCCGCGCGTGCTCGTGCTGGACGAGCCGGCCTCCAACCTGGATGTGCGCTCGATCCGCATGCTCGCGGACGTCATCGCGCGGTGGAAGGCCGAGGGGCGCACCGTCGTCGTGGCCGAACATCGGCTGGGCTACCTCATGGACGTGGCCGACAGGTTCGTGCTTTTGGAGGAGGGGCGCGTCGCGTGGGAGAAGAGCGCCGCGCAGCTGAGCGCGCTTTCGGACGATCAGCTGCATGCGGCGGGCTTGCGCTCGGTGCGCCCCGTGAGCTTCGCCGCCGCGTCGGCGGCCGCGTTTGCGCCACCTCGGCCCCCTGCGCCCGCGCGCCCGTCGTCCGCGCCCGCGCGCCCGCTCCCCGCGTCCGCGCATGGCCGTTCGGGAGGGCGCGGTCTTCCGACGGGTGCGGCGGGGGAGGGCGAAGACGCGCCGAAGGCGGGCGCGGCGAAAGGGGATGCGACGGCGGGCCTCGAGGTGCGCTCGCTGCGCTTCGCTTACGGGCGGAGCGGGAAGGCGGCCGTCGACGTGGAGGGGCTTTCGTTTCCCCGCGGAGCGGTCGTGGGCGTGCTCGGCGACAACGGCGCGGGCAAGTCGACGTTCGCGCGCTGCGTGTGCGGGTTGGAGCGCGGATGCGAGGGGGAGGTGGCCGTGGGCGGGCGCCTCTGCTCGAACGCGCGGCGCCGGCGGCTCTGCTACCTGGTCATGCAGGATGTGAACCACCAGCTGTTCACCGAGAGCGTGCGCGAGGAGGTGGCGCTGTCCCTGCGCAACCGCCCCCGCGATCCGCTGCGCGGAGAGGCCGCCGCGCCCGTCGTCGACGCCATCCTCGAAGGCCTCGACCTCGAGAGTCTGGCCGAGCGGCATCCCATGGCGCTTTCGGGCGGCCAGAAGCAGCGCGTGGCCATCGCGAGCGCGGTGGCCGGCGAGCGCGCGGTGTGCGTGTTCGATGAGCCGACAAGCGGTCTGGACTGGGCGCACATGCTGGACACCGCCCGAAACCTGCGCGACCTGTCGGCGCGCGGCGTGACGAGCTTGGTGATCACGCACGATCCGGAGCTCGTGGCCCAATGCTGCGACCATGCGCTGCTCATGGAGCAGGGGCGCGCGGCCTGGTGGGGCCGCCTCGACGATCCGCAGACGGCGCGGCGCGTCGAAGGGTTTTTCGGGTGAGCGGCGCGCGATGCGCGCAGGCGCGAAGGAGGCGAGGGCGCATGGCCGTCCGGGAATCGGGCGAAGACTATCTGAAGGCCATCCTTGCGATCGGTCGCGAGCGCGGGTTCGTGCGCGCGGTTGATGTTGCCGGGCGATTGGGCGTGTCGAAGCCGAGTGTGTCGAAGGCCCTGGTCGGCCTTGCCCGCGAGGGCTGCGTCGAAGTGGTGGCGCACGAGGTGCGCCTGACCGAGCGGGGCCGCGCCATGGCCGAGCGCATGCGCGAGCGCCATGAGTTCTTCCGGGCGCTTCTTGTCGGCTGCGGCGTGAATGCGATGGTCGCCGACGAGGAGGCGTGCCGATTGGAGCACTGCCTTTCCGACGAGTCGTTTCGACGGCTCGCGCGGGCGGTCGTGCAAGCCGGTCCGTCGCCGGACGCAGCCGCTGCGGCTCGCACGGCCGAGGCTTTGTGCGAGCCGGGCGGGGTGCCGGGCGGGCAGGGCGCGCGGCCTTAAGCGGTTCGCGGTTGCGGCTCCTGCGTCGGCTCGGTGGCGGGGGAGGCCAAAGGGTCGTCCACCCTTCGGCTCGGCATGGGCGTGCCTTTGCGCTTCCAGCGCAAAAGGAGCGCGGAGTTCGAGA
>HHCFC01400__coassemble_1107_pt1 | contig 9712 bp, 6 predicted proteins | sample HHCFC01400__metabat2_low_PE_042 | metagenome-assembled genome bin HHCFC01400 | reverse complement strand
CCCGAGGCCGCCAAGAAGACGCTGGCCGACAAGGGCATCACGTCGCTGCAGTGCATCACCTACACCACCGCCCGCCCCTACAACCAGAAGGGCGGCAGCGACCTGGCCAACATGATCCAGGGCTACCTGTCCGCCGTGGGCGTGGAGCTGAGCATCACGCAGTACGACTGGACCACCTACAAGACCAAGGTGCAGACGGACCCGTACGACATCTGCTTCTACGGCTGGACGGGCGACAACGGCGACCCGGACAACTTCATGAACCTGCTCGCCGACACGAACTGGTCCATGAACGTGGCCCACTGGCAGGACGACGAGTACAAGGCGCTCATCGCCGAGGGCCTGAAGACCCCCGATGGCGACGCGCGCGACGCCATCTACCTGCAGTGCGAGGAAATGGTTGCCGAGAAGCAGCCGTGGGTGCTCATCTCCCACTCCAAGAACCTGCTGGGCTACAGCCCCAAGGTCAAGGACTTCTACTACCATCCGACGGGAGTCGTGTTCTTCAAGGGCGTCTCGAAGGAAGCGTAAAGGCTGTTCCCCGGCGCCCGCGAGGGCGCCGGGTTTTCCCTGTGCGGCCCGCACGTCGTATTCTCGTCGCGTGCGGGCCGCACTTGCGCTACACTGTCATCCGGTCGTAAACGATCTGATGATCTGCACGCCAAGGACGGTTTGGCGTGCCCGAAGCCGGGGGCCACGGGTCTTCGGCTTCGTTCCTGTATTCGTTCGGATAACGGAGCAGGGCAGGTAAGAAAGGGGCTTTATGCTCAAGTACATCCTCAAGAGAATCCTCATGGTGATTCCCGTTTTGCTGGGTGTTACGATCATCATCTTCCTCATCACGCGCGTGTTGGCCCCGGACCCGGCTCCGGTGGTTCTGGGCGAGCACGCAACACCCGAGGCGATGGCGACGTGGCGCGCGGACAACGGGTTGGACGATCCCATCTGGATGCAGTACATCAACTTCATCGTGGGCGCCGTGCAGGGCGACCTCGGAACGTCCTACTACACGCACCAGCCGGTCACGGCCGAGATCGCCGCGCGCTTCCCCGCCACGGCCGAGCTCGCCATCTGCGCCATCATCGTGGCATCGCTTCTGGGCGTGGCCCTCGGCGTGCTGGCGGCGGTGAAGAAGAACAAGCTTGCCGACAACGTGAGCATGGTGGTGGCCCTCGTGGGCGTCTCCATGCCCATCTTCTGGTCGGGCATCCTGCTCATCCTGCTGTTCGCCGGCATCCTGCACGTGCTGCCTTCGAGCGGGCGCGTGACGCCCCTGCTCCAACCCACCGGGGGGACGGGCTTCTTCATACTCGACACCATCATGCGGGGCGACTGGACGGCGCTCGGCGACGTGCTCGTGCACCTCATCCTGCCCACGCTCGCCCTGTCGCTGTACTCGATGGCCATCATCACGCGCATGACGCGCTCGAGCATGATCGAAACGCTCAGCGCCGACTACATCCGCACCGCGCGCGCGAAGGGCCTGTCCAAGGGCGCCGTGAACATCAAGCACGCGCTGCGCAACGCGATGCTGCCCATCTCCACCGTCATCGGCCTGCAGTTCGGCAGCCTCCTCGGCGGCGCGCTCCTCACCGAGACGGTGTTCGCCTGGCCGGGCATCGGCAAGTTCGCCGTCGACTGCGTGCTGAAAAGCGACTTTCCCGTCGTGCAAGGCATCGTGCTTCTGGTGGCGGTCATCTTCGTCATCATGAACCTGGTCGTCGACATCGTCTACGCCTACCTGGATCCCCGCATCAAGTACGGCGCGAAGGAAGAGGGGTGATATCGATGGGAAAGAAGCAGAAGCTCGCAACCGAGCCCGCCGCCGGGATCGTCTTGAACGGCGGGCCGGCCAAGGAGAAGCGCGAGAGCATCTGGAAGGACGTGTTCGCCGGCATCGTGTCGAACAAGGCGTCGCTCGTGAGCGGTATCTTCATCCTGCTGCTCATCATCATCGCGCTGGTCACGAAGTTCGTGCCGAGCGTGCTGCCCTACGACCCGTACGCGCAGAACCTGAGCGAGTCTTTGCTCGGGCCCTCGGCGCAGCATTGGTTCGGCACCGACATCCAGGGCCGCGACATCTTCTGCCGCGTGCTCGTGGGAACGCAGATCACGCTGACCGTGGGCCTGGCCGCCGTGGCCATCTCGCTGACGGTGGGCGTGCTCCTGGGCTCCATCGCCGGCTACAAGGGCGGCAAGGCGGATACGATCATCATGCGCATCATGGACATGATGCTGGCCATCCCCTCCATCCTGCTGGCCATCGCCATCATGGCGGCCCTCGGGCCCGGCATCGAGAAGGCGGTCGTGGCCATCGGCCTGGTGTCCATCCCCGAGTACGCGCGCATCGTGCGCTCGGAGATCCTCTCCATCAAGGAGAACGACTACGTGGCCGCGGCGCGCGTCGTGGGCGACTCCAACGCCGCCATCATCTTCCGCCACGTGCTGCCGAACGTGCTGCCGTCCATCATCGTGCGCGCGACGCTCGGCATCTCCACCGCCATCCTGGATGCGGCGGCGCTCGGCTTCCTGGGCCTGGGCGTGCAGCCTCCGGCGGCCGAGTGGGGCGACATGCTGGGACGCGGCCGCAACGAGCTGTTCCGCGCGCCGTGGCTCATGATCTTCCCCGGCATGGCCATCACGCTGACCGTGCTGGCGTTCAACCTGCTGGGCGACGGCATCCGCGACGGCCTGGACCCCAAAGCAAGGAAGAGGTGATCGCATGCTGTTATCGGTGAAGAACCTCTCCACGGAGTTCCCCGTCAAGAAGGGCATCGTCAAGGCCGTCGAGGACGTGAGCTTCGACGTGGATGCCGGCGAGATCCTGGCCATCGTGGGCGAGTCGGGCTCCGGCAAGTCCGTGACCAGCCTCTCGGTCATGGGCCTTCTGGCCGAGCCGGGGCACGTGGCCGGCGGCTCGATGGAGTTCGAGGGCAAGGACCTCGTGACGCTGTCCGAACGCGAGTACCGCGAGCTGCGCGGCAACGACATGGCGATGATCTTCCAGGAGCCGATGACCTCGCTCAACCCGGTGTACCGCGTGGGCAAGCAGATCGTGGAGGCCATCCGCACCCACGAGAAGGTGTCGAAGAAGGAGGCGCGCGAGCGCGCCATCGACCTGTTGCGCAAGGTGGGCATCCCCTCGCCGGAGAAGCGCATCGACGACTACCCGCACCAGATGTCGGGCGGCATGCGCCAGCGCGTCATGATCGCCATGGCGCTGGCCTGCAACCCGAAGCTCCTCATCGCCGACGAGCCCACCACGGCCCTCGACGTGACCATCCAGGCGCAGATCCTCGATCTTTTGCGCCGTCTGCGCGACGACACCGGCATGGCGGTGCTTCTGATCACGCACGATCTGGGCGTGGTGAGCGAGACGGCCGACCGCGTGGTGGTCATGTACTGCGGGCAGGTGGTGGAGGAGGCCGAGGTGCGCGCGCTGTTCGATCACCCGATGCACCCCTACACGCTGGGCCTCCTGAAGTCCATCCCCCGCCTCGAGGACGACGACACGAAACGCTTGTACATGATCAAGGGCATGGTGCCGAACCCGCTCGAGATGCCGCCGGGCTGCCATTTCTCCGACCGGTGCGACTCCTGCATGGACATCTGCCGCGAGAAGATCCCCGACCTGGTGGACGTGGGCGGCCACAAGGTGCGGTGCTTCCTGTACGAGAACGCCGAAGGCCAGGCCAAGAGCGCGGCCGCCATCGCCGAGGGCGAGGCCGAGGCGCATGCCGACGCCGAGGCGGCGCGCAACGTGGAGACGGCCGAGGCGCTGCTGGCCGGCGAGGAGATCCGCGAGGCAGAGCTAGAGGAACTTGAGAAGAGCGAGGAGGCGGGCCGATGAGCGAGAGCAACGGGAACAAGGCCGCTGCCGCCCAGCCGCAGGCGGGCGCGGACGGCACGTCCGCGCCCAGCAGGATATCCTGCTGGACGTCCAGCACCTCACGAAGCGCTTCGCCGCCGAGACGAACTTCTTCGGCAAGGCCACCTCGCACGTGCAGGCCGTGGACGACGTGAGCTTCCAGATCCGCCGCGGCGAGGCGTTCGGCCTCGTGGGCGAGTCGGGATGCGGCAAGACCACCGTGGGCAAGATGCTGGTGAACCTGCTGAAGCCCACGTCCGGCAAGATCATCTTCGACGGGCACGACCTCACGGCCATGAAGCCCGCGGAGCGCAAGGCGTACTGCAAGGACATCCAGCTGATCTTCCAGGACCCCTACGCATCGCTCAACCCGCGCATGCGCATCGGCGACATCATCGCCGAGCCCATCCTCACCAACAACATCCTGCCGAAGGACCAGGTAGAGGATCGCGTGAACGAGCTGCTGGAGTGCGTGGGCCTGGCGAACTACATGCGCAACCGCTACCCCCACGAGTTCTCGGGCGGCCAGCGCCAGCGCGTGGGCATCGCGCGGGCACTCGCCGTGAACCCGAAGCTCATCGTGTGCGACGAGCCGGTGTCGGCGCTCGACGTGTCCATCCAGGCGCAGGTGCTGAACCTGCTGGACGAGCTCAAGGAGCAGTTCGGCCTCACGTACCTGTTCATCGCCCACGGCCTGAACGTGGTGAAGCACGTGTCCGACCGCGTGGGCGTCATGTACCTGGGCAAGATGATGGAGATCGCCCCGAAGAAGTCGCTGTACGCCGACCCGCTGTCGCCCTACACGCAGGCGCTCCTGTCGGCCATCCCGTCGGTCGACCCGGCCACGAAGCGCGACCGCATCATCCTGGAAGGCGACGTGCCCAGCCCCATCGACCCGCCGCCCGGCTGCCGCTTCGCCGGCCGCTGCTTCGCGAAGGTCGAGGGCTGCGACGAGGTCATGCCCCCGCTGGTCGAGGTGAAGCCGAACCACCAGTGCGCCTGCCACCGCTACGACGAGGGCGGCCCGGGAACGGCGGTCATCGACTAGTCAACCGATAGTATGGAGGCCCTGCCGGGCCTCCTTTTTTTGTGCGACAATGAGCGGAAACGCAACGCTGCCACGAGGAAAGCGAGCCACCCATGGAACTCTCACCTAACGACCAGCTGCACGGGTTCACCGTGCTCACGCGCGAGGAGCTGCCCGAGATCGACGGGACGGCGTACGTGCTCTCGCACCGGAAGAGCGGCGCGCGGCTGCTCTACCTGGCGAACGACGACGCCAACAAGGCGTTCTCCATCGCGTTCAAGACGCCGCCCGCCGACGACACGGGCGTGTTCCACATACTGGAGCACTCGGTGCTGTGCGGCTCGGACAAGTTCCCCGTCAAGGAGCCGTTCGTGGACCTGCTGAAGAGCTCCATGCAGACGTTCCTGAACGCCATGACGTTCCCCGACAAGACCCTGTATCCCGTGGCAAGCACGAACGACCAGGACCTGCTGAACCTCGCGGACGTGTACCTGGACGCGGTGCTGCACCCGGCCATCTACCATAAGCGCGCCATCTTCGAGCAGGAGGGCTGGCACTACGAGCTGGCCGCCGACGCGGAGGCCGACGAGGGCGACTCCATCGCGGGCGACCTCGTGGCGGCGACCGAGGCCGAGGACGGCCAGGCGGAGCTCGTGCTCAACGGCGTGGTGTACAACGAGATGAAGGGCGCGCTCTCCGACGCGAACTCCGTGCTCTACGACGAGCTGCAGGCGGCGCTGTTCCCCGACACGGCCTACCGCTTCGAGTCGGGCGGTACGCCGCGCGCCATCCCCGATCTGACCTACGAGCAGTTCCTGGACGAGCACGCGCGCCACTACCGGCTGGACAACAGCTACCTCACGCTGTACGGCAACGTGGACCTTGACCGGATGCTGGCGTTCCTGGACCGGGAGTACCTCTCCCCCGTGGCCGACGAGGAGGCCGCCCGCGCTGCCGAGCGCACGGCAGCCGGCAGGGCGCCGCTCGAGCCGCACGCCCTGGAGGCCCAGGCGCCCGTGGTGGCCGAGCACGTGGTGCGCGACATGGACACGGCCCCCGAGAACGCCTGCGCGGGCCTGGGCTACGTCATAGGCGACGCGGACGAGCGCACGCGGCTCGTGGCGGTGGACATCCTGCTGGACGCGCTCATGGGCAGCAACGAGGCGCCGGTGAAGCGCGCGCTTCTGGACGCCGGCCTGGCCGACGACGTGCAGGCGTTCGTGGCCGACGGGATGCTGCAGCCGTTCGCCGTCGTGCAGCTGCGCGGGTCGAAGCCCGGGGCCGCCGAACGCTTCCGCGCCGCCTTCGAGGACGCGCTGCGCGCCGTGGCGGAGCAGGGCATCGACCGCACGCTCGTGGAGGCGTCGCTCTCGCGCGCCGAGTTCGTCATGCGCGAGCGCGACTTCGGCATGGCCGACGGCGTGGCGCTGTCCATGACGGCGCTTTCGGGCTGGCTCTACGACGACGAGATGGCCACGACCTACCTGCGCTACGAGGACGACTTCGCCCTGCTGCGCCGCGAGCTGGGCACGGGCTACTTCGAGCGCCTGATGATCGACGTGTTCCTGGAGAGCGGCCACTGGGCGCTGGCCGAGGTGCGGCCCCTTGAGGGCGACGGGGACGCCTACGAGGCCGAGCGCCTGCGGGCCGCCGAGGCCGCCATGGGCCCCGAGGACTTCGCGCGCGTGGCCGACGAGGAGGCCGAGCTGCGGCGCCTGCAGACCGAGCCCGACGCGCCCGCGGCGCTCGCCACGCTGCCGCGCCTGTCCGTGGCCGACATCGGGCCGGCGCCGGTCGAGCCCTCCTACGGCCTGGCGGAAGGCACGCCCGTGCCCTGCCTGCGCCACGACATCCCCACGCGCGGCATCGCGTACGCCTACCGCTACTTCGACCTGGGGCGCGCGCGCTTCGAGGACCTGCCCTACGTCGCCGTGCTCGCGCTCGTGCTGGGCAAGCTGGGCACGGCGCGCCACACGGCCGCCGAGATCGACACGCTGGTGAACGGGCGGCTGGGGAACCTGTCGTTCTTCACCGAGGTCCACGAGGGCGAGGGCGGCGCGAACGACCTGGCGCCGAAGCTGGTGGTGGGCGCGAGCGCCCTCGCCGAGAACGTGGAGGCCGCCTGCGAGCTGCCGCTGGAGATCATGTTGGAGACCGACTTCTCCGATGCCGGGAAGATCAAGGACGTGCTGCAGCAGCGGCGCATCGGCATGGAGCAGGGCTTCGCCGCAGCCGGCCATGCGGCCGCCATGGCGCGCGTGGCATCGTACTACCTGCCGGCCGGCGTCGTGCGCGAGCAGCTGGGCGGCGTGGATTTCTACCGCTTCCTGAAGGACCTGCTCGCGCACTACGACGAGCGCTCGGACGAGCTGGCTGCACGCTTGTCCGAGCTGGCGGGGCGCCTGTTCGTGGACGACGGCTGCACGGTGAGCTTCACAGGCGCCGACGACGACTTCGAGCGGTTCTGGAGGGCCGGGGCCGTCACCGGGCGCACGGGATCCTCCGAGCGTCCGCTGGCCGTGCCCGCGCCCGCCGTGCGCAACGAGGCGTTCATCGTGCCCACCGACGTGTGCTATGCGGCGCAGGGCTTCGACCGCCGCGCCGACGGCGCGCCCTACACGGGGGCTTGGCAGGTGGCGGCGCGCGCGCTGTCCTACGACTTCCTGTGGAACGAGGTGCGCGTGAAGGGCGGCGCCTACGGAGCCGGCTTCGGGGCGGCGCGCACGGGCAACCTGCGCTTCTACTCCTATCGCGACCCGCATCTGGACGAGACGCTGGCGCGCTTCGCCGCCTCGGCAGCCTGGCTCGAGGCGTTCGACCCGAAGCCCGAGGCCATGGAGGGCTACGTGGTGAGCACCGTGGCGGGCTTCGACGCGCCGCTCAAGGCCCGCGCCCTGGCGCGCCGCCAAGACGGCGACTACTTCGGCGGCCGGACGCCCGAGACGCGCCTCCAGACCCGTGAGGAGATGGTTGCGGCCGACCCGCAGGCCGTACGCGCGCTGGGCGCCCCCCTGGCCGACGCGGTGGCGCACGACGCCGTATGCACGTTCGGCAGCAAGGACATCATCGAGGCCTCCCGCACCCCCTTCGACGTGGTCGACCTGCTGAACGAGTAACGATGCGCTTGCAACGCGGCTGAGGCGGGCGCTGCAAGCGCTCTTCCGCAGCACGGCCGCGGCGTCGCTGCGACGAAACCGCACCCGAGATGCGCTCCAGCGCCCTAACGCGCTGGAGCGCATTTTTTTCAATCGCTCGTTTTTTCGTGCATCGTTTTTTCGATCGCCCGGTTTCGCGCGCCCGCTTTTTCCACGCGGTCGTTCGGTGAACCTGTGGCTATTCCGATGTTCGAATTTCCAGTGTGCGGGCACACGCGATGTTTCACGTGAAACATTTGTACGTGCTTGGTGCGACCTTGCGCCTTTCGAGCGAATAAATAAGACATTCATGCTTCCGTTCCAGGCTTTAAAAGCTAGAATTAACGATTGGAACGAATCGGCGCATGAGCGGGTTCTTCGCGCTGCCGCCCAAGGGGGCGCGGCGCGCCGTCCGAGGGGGTTTCGGGCACCGCGCCTTGACGTCATGCACCATAAATGGTAGTAATGTAGTATCAATTAGTGGAGGAAGAGACGGAGAGCATCTGCCATGTTGGAACTGAAGAACCTCACGTTTGAAGTACCGCTGTCGGAGGGCGCAAAGGAGACGAAGCGCATCATCGACGACCTCACGCTCACGATCCCCGACGACCGCTTCACGGTCATCACCGGCCCGAACGGCGGCGGAAAGTCCACGCTCGCCAAGCTCATCATGGGCGTGGAGCAGCCCACGGGCGGCCAGATCCTGTTCGACGGCGAGGACATCACGCACCTGTCCATCTCCGAGCGCGCCAAGAAGGGCATCGGCTACGGCTTCCAGCAGCCCGCCCGCTTCAAGGGCATGAAGGTGAAGAAGCTCTTGGACATCGCGGCCGGCAAGAAGCTGCCCATGCTCTCGTGCAACGAGTACCTGGCGCGCGTGGGCCTGTGCTCGGCGAACTACCTCACCCGCGAGGTGGACAAGAACCTCTCCGGCGGCGAGGTGAAGCGCATCGAGATCGCCACCATCCTCGCGCGCGACCCGAAGCTCGCCATCTACGACGAGCCCGAGGCGGGCATCGATCTCTGGAGCTTCGACCGCCTCACCGAGACGTTCCGCGACATCCACGAGGCGCGCGACGGGCGCTCCATCGTGATCATCTCGCACCAGGAGCGCATCATCCAGCTGGCCGACGAGATCGTGCTGCTGAAAAACGGCCAGGTGGCCGAGACGGGAACGCCCGCCGAGCTCATGCCGAAGCTGGGCTTCGTGGCGAAGGGCATCCCCGGCTGCTCGTTCACCGAGCCGCCCGAGCTGCACCTGACCGAGATCCCCACCACCTGCTAAAGAAGAGACAGGGTTTCCGTGGCGAGTCGTCAGAGCCGCGAAGCACCGAGGAGCCTGAAGCTTTACAGCCTTAGGGCTGTGTGCGAAGGCGAGGAGGGGCTGAACGGCTAGGCGGCCGCCACGGGAAGCCGTCAGGAAGAAGGAGGCCATCATGGCTGTTGATTTGTCCCCCATCGACGAGAGCCTGCTCGCCGAGATCGCCAACATTCACGGCATGCCGAAAGGCGCGTTCAACATCCGCAAGGACGGGCAGCTCGTCGAGCGCCATTCGTCGGCGAACATCGAGATCGCCACGAAGACGGACAACCCCGGCATCGACATCCGCATCAAGCCCGGCACGAAGGGCGAGACGGTGTACATCCCCGTCATCGTGACGCAGGCGGGCCTGAAGGACGTCG
>HHCFC01400__coassemble_1080_pt1 | contig 9722 bp, 8 predicted proteins | sample HHCFC01400__metabat2_low_PE_042 | metagenome-assembled genome bin HHCFC01400 | reverse complement strand
ATATTGCAGAACGACCACAGGCGGAACAGCCGACACTCACCGGAGTGCCGGCTGTTCGCGCATTTAGGCGTATGGGCACCTACCCTCGCTGAGCGTTTTTCAAATACCCGTTGACGCCCGATACTATGCGTTGTATAGTATCGGGCGAAAGGAGGTATGCAATGGACGCACAGATGAAGCGAGGGTTCCTCGAAGTCTGCGTGCTCGCCTCGATCAACCGGCAGGATTCGTACGGCTACCAGATCGTCAAGGACGTGCCCGCGATCCTGAACCTGACCGAATCGACGCTCTACCCCCTGCTCAAACGATTGGAAGCAGCGGGGCTGCTCACCACGTACTCCGTCGAGCACAGCGGGCGGTTGCGCAAGTACTACCGCATCACCGAGGCAGGCGTGCGCCATATCGACGAGTTCCTGCGCGAGCGGGACGACGTCGTCTCCATCTACGATTACGTGAAACGAGGTGCCAGAAAATGAACAAGACCGAGTTCTCCGACGCGCTGCGGCGCGCGCTCGGCAAGCTGCCGTCATACGAGGTGGAGCAGTCGATCGCCTTCTACCTGGAGATGATCGACGACCGCATGGAGGACGGCATGAGCGAGGCCGACGCCGTGGCGGCGCTCGGGCCGGTGGGGGCCATCGCCGCCCAGATCATCGCCGAGACGCCGGTCATCCCGAAGGCCATCGCGAAGGCGAACACCGGCAGCCGCACGCTCAACGTGGTGCTGCTCGTGGTGTTCTCGCCCATCTGGGTGCCCGTGGCGTTGGCACTGGTCATGGCGGCCTTGATGGTGTACCTGTCCATCTGGATGGTCGTCGTGGCGCTGTGGGCGACCGTCGCCACGCTGCTGCTGTGCGGCCCCATCGGCATCGTGGGTTTGGTGTGGTGCCTTGCCACCGGCTACCCGCTCACGGCCGCCTGGCTTCTGGGCTGCGGGCTGGCCGCCGCGGGGACGGGGCTGTTCGCCCTGTTCGGCGTCCTTGCCGCCAGCAAGGGGCTCGTGCAGCTCACCCACTCGTTCGCCCGTTGGATCAAGGGGCTGTTCGTGAAGAAGGTGCGTGGGTCCGGCCAGGCCGCGCCGCCGTACGCTCCCGCACCGGGCTCGCCGGCCGTACCGGTTGCCGCCGGCGCCCCGCCCGCCCCGCCGTACGGGGCGCCCTATCCCGGCGCCGCCTATGCCGCGTCCCCCTGCCCCGACGCGTACCCCCCTGCCACCGCGCAGGGCACCATCCCCTTCCCGACCGCGCCGAACGCGCCTGCGGCGGGGAACCCGGCCCCGGAAGGAGTGCAGAGCCATGACCACCGCGCGTAAAGCAGTCCTGATCGTCGCCACCGTTTTACTGGTTGGCGGGTCGGCGCTCGCCCTCGGGGCGTTCGCCGCGGCGGACTTCCGCTTCGAGAACCTGTCCAACACCACGCGCGACTGGGTGTCGGACACGAGGATCCTGGAACCCGAGGCAGAGGCGCCCCACACCGCCATCGTGGTGAGGGACGCCGGCGGGGACGTGCGCTTCGAGCAGACCGACGGCGACGCCTTCGAGGTGACGTGCTGGACCAGCAGCGAGAAGACCGTGGACGTCGTCGACGAAGGGGGCGTACTGGAGATAACCGGCCACGGCACGTCGCTCACGGGCCTCATGATCATGAAGGTGGAGTTCCAGGACCATGCCACCGTGGTGAAGGTGCCGCGCAGCTATACGGGCTCCCTCACCGTGGAGACGGGCAGCGGAAGCATCGACGTGGCGGACCTCGACGGCCTGGAAGCCGTGTCGCTCACGGCGAGCAGCGGCAGCCTGACGGTGCTGCGCACGAGCGCCGGCACCATGAGCCTGAAAACGTCGAGCGGCAGCATCGGCGTGGTGGGCGTGGATGCCGAGGGCTTCTCGGCCCGCACGTCGAGCGGCTCGCTCTCCCTGGGCGACGTCGAGGCCGCCACGGTGGAGACGGGCACCGCGAGCGGGCGCCAGGACTTGAGCGATGTACGCGCGACCACGCTGGATATCCGCGGATCAAGCGGAAGCATCGGCGGAGCCGGGCTGGACGCGAACGAGACCATGATAGAGACGACAAGCGGCAGGGTGGACGTCATGTTCGCGAACCCTGCGACCGACTACGACATCGCGGTCTCCTCTACGAGCGGCCGCGTGGACGCCCCCAGCGGCATGATCGGCGTCGGCAAGCGCATCGTCGTACGCACCACGAGCGGCAGCATCGACCTCGACTTCAACGCGGAAGCGGCTCCCGATTCCGCAAGGCGCGGCAACGACGGCGTCCCGTCAGACGGCAGCAGCCCGTCGGCACCCGGGGCACCTGCCGCACCGGCAGCACCGGCAGCTCCTGCTGCCCTGTAGGAGGGCCCGTAGGACGGTGGCCGTCAGCCCGCCCGGCGCGAAGGCGTCCGGGCGGGCTATCCTGCACTTTCATAGGCGGCGAGCTCGGCGAGGAACGCCTCGCCGTAGCGGGCGAGCTTCGTGGCGCCCACGCCGGAGACGTCCAGGAACGCGTCCTCGGTGGCGGGGCGCTTCGCGCACATGTCCCGCAGGGTGGCGTCCGAGAACACGATGTAGGGCGGCACTCCGGCCTCGTCCGCCAGGCGCTTGCGCAGCGTGCGCAGGCGCTCGAACAGCTCCGGGTCGGCCTCGCCCGACGCGGCCACCGTGCCCGAGGCGCCGAACGCACGGCCGGCGCCCGCTTCGACGCCCCGCATGCGTTCGGCCTTGCGCACGACCTTCTTCATGGAGAGGGAGAACCCGTCCTCCGCCGCCTCGCGGGCACGCGGGCCAAGTCCCACCGTAGGGTAGGTGCCTTCGGTAATCGCAAGGTAGCCGCCGGCGGCCAAAAGCTCGATAACCTCCTTAACCTGGGCGGCAGAGGCATCCACCGTGTGGTAGCTGGCCGACTCGTCCAAGTGCATATCGAGCACCTTCGCGCTCTTCGAGCCGCGCAGCACGTCCACCACGAGCCCCTTGCCGAAGCGCCCGCGCAGCTCCTGCACGCAGCGCATGACGGCGCGCGCCAGGTCGGTCACGTCCACGGCGTCGAACGTTCCCTCGCAATTGGAGCAGTTGTTGCACCCGGCGACGGGCGCGGAAGCGCCGCCGGTCGGCGCGGTGCCGTCGGTCGGCGCGGCCTCGCCGAACGCGATGTACGCCTCGCGCACGCTGGGGGCTTGGCCGGGTGCCGCAGGGGCGGCGTCTTCGCCGAAGTAGTTCAGGATGTAGCGGCGCAGGCAGCCCGTGGTGTGGCAGTAGCCCACCATGGCCTCGAGCAGGCGGCGGCGCGAGGCGCGCACGGCGTCGGCCTCCTCGGGCGAGAGCTCCTCGTTGCCCGACTCCTGCTCGATGAAGAACCGGCAGGTGGACACGTCGCCGTCGCTCCATAGGAGCATGCACGTGGACGGCTCGCCGTCGCGCCCGGCGCGGCCGGCCTCCTGGTAGTACGCCTCGATGCTGCCGGGCATGTTGTGGTGGATCACGTAGCGCACGTTGGACTTGTCGATGCCCATGCCGAAGGCGTTCGTGGCCACCATGACCGGCGCGTCGTCGGCGATGAACGCGCGCTGGCTCTCGGCGCGCTCCGCCGCTGGCATGCCCGCGTGATAGCGCGTCGCGCGCACGCCTGCGGCGACGAGCGCGGCATGCACCTTGTCGGTGTCCTTGCGGGTGGAGCAGTACACGATCCCCGAGTCGCCCGGATGCGCGAGCGCGTAGCCCCCGATCCAGGCGAGCTTGCGCTTGGGCTCCATGCGCTCCACGCCGAAGTACAGGTTCGGGCGGTCGAACCCCGTGACCACCTCGTAGGGGTCGCGCAGATCCAGAAGGCGCACGATGTCGCGCCGCACGCGCTCGGTGGCCGTGGCCGTGAACGCCGCCACGACGGGGCGCGCGGGCAGCTGCTCTATGAAGTCGCCGATGGCCAGGTACGACGGGCGGAAGTCCTGGCCCCACTGCGACACGCAGTGTGCCTCGTCCACGGCGACGAGCGGGATGGCGGCCTCGCGCGCGAACTCGAGGAAGCGCGGGTCGGCCAGCCGCTCCGGGGCCACGTACATGATCTGGTACGCGCCCGCCAGCGCGCGGCGCAGCACGGTGGCCTGCTGGCCGGGCGTGAGCGTGGAGTTGAGGTAGGCGCCGCGCACGCCCGCGTCGAGGAGCGCGCGCACCTGGTCGCCCATAAGCGACACGAGCGGGCTCACCACGAGCGCGAGGCCCTCCATCACGATGCCGGGCACCTGGTAGCACACCGACTTGCCGGCGCCCGTGGGCATGACCGCCAGCGCGTCGCGGCCGGCAAGGATGGCCTCCACCACGCCCTGCTGCCCCGGACGGAACTCCTCGTAGCCGAAATGCTCCCGCAATGCCGCCTTCGCGGCCGCCGCCTCAACCATCGGGCCCTTCCCTCTCTGGGCATTTGCGCCCTCGCTCGTCTCGCCATCATGATACCGCAACGCCCCCGAAAATCGGGCTTGCACCGGACGCTGCGGTGTGTATAATGCGCGGGGTTGTGAGTCCGGGCGGGTGACGCGGGACTAGGTTAGGCGGTCAGAGTGCTAGCTCGACCGCCTTTTTGATGCTTGTTTCGCCTTGCCCCTCGCTTTCCGTTTTCGCTGCGACCAGTCGTAGGCTGCCAGAAGAAATGACAAGATGGAACAAAGTCCTGCGATCAGGTTGAAACTATCCATGGGGATCCTCCTTATCTCTAAGGAGTCACCCGCTGGAAGCGGACACCGCTGACGCGAGGCATTCTAGCACGTTCCGCACTGGTTTCACATGGTGAAGCGTCTTCAATTTTTGCTGTTTGAACAGGTGGTATCTCGTTTAGAATTTGAGCCGGCAATCTGCTTGATCCCTGCAAGGTCCCGACGGTTGCCGCGCAAGATTCGAACGGCATTTCGACGGTTGGCGAGTGGGACCTGACACGGCCCGAGCCGCTTCCCTCCATCACCTACGCATCCGCTACACTGTCCGTAGCGGGGAACAAGGCAATCGCGCACAAAAAAGTATGCCGGTTTCCCGACATTTCCGCCCCTGCGATCGTGTTAGGGGCAGAAAGGGAGAACCTGCCGAAGAACGACGACATAGCCGCGGTGTTCCGCCGCCATGCGAAGACGGTCTACCGCCTGTGCTACGCCTATCTCGGCAACGCGGCCGATGCGGAGGATGCGGTGCAGACCGTGTTCGCGAAGTTGCTTGGCAAGCCGCGGCGTTTCAACGATGCCGAGCACGAGAAGGCGTGGCTCATCGTGTGCGCCCAGAACCACTGCCGCGACATGCTAAGAAGCGCGGCGCGGCGATGCGCAGCCGAGCTGCCGGACGACGTGCCCGACGACCGGACGGGCGCCGATGGCGACGAGACGCTCGAGGCGGTGCTCGCCCTTCCCCCGAAGTACAAGACGTGCGTGTACCTGTACTACTACGAAGGGTACCGCACCGCCGACATCGCGCTCATCACCGGCACGCCCGCCTCGACGGTGCGCAGCCACCTGAGCGAGGCCCGCGCGCTGCTTAAGACCATGTTGGGAGGTGAGCGCCGTGAACGACCGTGACCGCAAGGACTTATTCGCCGTCGACGACCCCCTCGAGAACGAGCAGGCCTTCGCGCCGCCTATCGCTCCCAACGCGCTCGATGCGCGCCAGGCGGCGGACCCCCCCTTCTGCGAGCCGGGGCTCGACGCGGCGATCGCACGCGCCTTCGACCGCATGGGCCCGTCCGTTGCAGCCGAGGAGCGCATGCTCGCCGCCCTGCTCGCAACCTGCGGCGAGCATACGGCCGCAACCGGCCCGAAGGGGCGCGACCCGGTTGCGCAGACCGGCACGGGGCGCAGCACCCGGCGCCAGCGTGCAAAAAAGATGCTGCTTCCGGCGGCGTGCCTGGTGCTGCTGGCCGGTGTGGGCGCTTTCGCCTATCACGGGCTGGTCGCCGCGCAGCTGAACGGCAGCCTGCAGACAGCGGACAGCGGGGCCGCCTCGTCGTCAGGGGAGCTTGCCAGCATCTCGGACGGCATGGCTTCCGAGGACCTCGGCTCGCCGTCCGGCGGCGCCAAGGACGGCGCACCCGAGGCGGGCCGAAACGACGGTTCCGCGGGCGCGCCCCCGTACGGCGGCTCTGCGGATGCGCCGTCCTCCGACGGTTCGGCCAGCGAGGGCTCCTCCAGCGGCGGCAGCGATGCCGACGCGCGCTACCCGTTCGTCACGCTCGCCTCCGGTCAGGCCCTGCGCATTGCGGTCGACGACGCGGGACACCCGCTCGTCGCCGACCCGGCCCTGGTGGGCGCCGAGATCGAGCAGGCGACCGCCTCCGACGGTACCGGCGGCCATGATGTAGCCTGCACGGTTTTCGCCTCGGCGAGCGACGCGCATCCCTACGCCGTGCGCTATCCGGGCGACGCCGCCTGCTACTGGGCCGACGAAGCCGCGTAGCGCGGGATTCCGCACACGGGAACCGCACGCAGCGGACGCATGCGCGACGGTCCGCGCCACGCCCCTCCGAGCGGTGCGGCCCATCGCGCGGAATCTCCCCGACAAACCGGCATCCTCGATCGTGTTAAGGGCAGCAAGCGAGAGAAGGAATGCCCATGAATGCCTCTATGCCCGCCCGCGCGAACGAGCACCGCTCCCCCGCCCCGCGCCACCCGCATGCCCGCCTGCTCGCCGCAGGAGCCTTCGCGCTTGCGGCGGTGCTGGCGGCAGGCGCCTGGTGGTGGTGCACGCTCCCGGCCAGCCTCCATGCGGCGCCAGGCGAAGAGCTCCACGCCGTCGGTGCAGCCCGGGACGGATCCGCATCGGAAGCCCCGGGCGCGGCCGGCACGAACGCGGGAGGCGCATCCGCCGGCTGCCCTCCCGGGCCCGACGGCAACCTGCCTGCAGACCCCTATGCCGGCGAGGGGTACGCACGCGTGGAGGAGACCGGCTTCGTGTCCACGGCCGCACGGCCGCTCTCCACGTTCTCCGCCGATGTGGACACGGCCTCCTACGCCAACCTGCGCCGCATGGTGCGCGACGGGGCGTGGCCCGCCGACATCCCCCCAGGCGCCGTGCGCACCGAGGAGCTGCTGAACTACTTCGATTACCGCTACGCACCGCCCGAGGGCGACGACCTGTTCGGCATCTCTGCCGAGATGGCCGACTGCCCATGGAACCCCGACACGAAGCTCCTGGTCATGGGTTTCGCCACCGCTCCGGCCGAGCCTGCTCCCGAGACCGGCTCGAACCTCGTGTTCCTCGTCGACGTGTCCGGCTCAATGGCCGACCCCGACAAGCTTCCGCTTCTACAGGAGGCGTTCGCCACGCTCGTGCAAGGCCTGGGCGAGAACGACCGCGTGTCCCTGGTCACGTACAGCGGCGAGGAGCGCGTGGTGCTGGAAGGCGCGAGCGGCGCCGACCGGCAGCGCATCCTGCGCGCAGTGGGCAGCCTGCGGGCCGAGGGCTCCACGAACGGCGAGGCCGGCCTGCGCACAGCCTACGACGTGGCCGAGCGGAACTTCGTCGAAGGCGGCGCGAACCGCATCGTCATGGCCTCCGACGGCGACTTGAACGTGGGCATGACCTCGGAGGACGAGCTGCACGACTTCGTGGACGAGCGCCGCGGACAAGGCGTGTACCTGTCGGTGCTCGGGTTCGGCACGGGCAACTACCAGGACGCCAAGATGGAGGTGCTGGCCGACCACGGCGACGGCTCCTACCACTACATCGACTGCGCCGAAGAGGCCCGGCGCGTGCTGGGCCGCAACCTGCTGGCGAACTTCACCCCGCTGGCCGACGACGTGAAGCTGCAGGTGGAATTCAACCCCGTCCAGGTCAAAGGCTACCGGCTTATCGGCTACGAGAACCGTGCGCTGGCCGACGAGGACTTCCTGGACGATGCGGCGGACGCCGGCGAGGTGGGCGCGGGGCACGCGTTCACCGTGGCCTACGAGGTGGTGCCGGTCGATTCGCCGTTCGAGGTGGCCGTCCCGCATCTGAAGTACGGCCGCTCGGACGGCGACGCCGCAGGGGCGGGAGACGCCGAGGAGGGCGCGTCGGGCGGCGACGGGGGCGGCGGCCTTGCCATCTGCACCGACGGCAGCGAGTGGCTCACCTGCTCCGTGCGCTACCGCCCCGCCGGCGAGGACGTCACGCAAAGCCAGGCGCGCGTCGTCGGGCGCGCCGACCAGACCGACGAGCCGAGCAGCGACTGGCGCCTGGCCGCCGCCGTCGCCGAGTGCGCCATGGTGCTGCGCCATTCGCCCCACGCGGGCACGGCGACGCTCCAATCGGCCCGCGACCTGGTGGATGCCGCCGGCAGCGAGGAGTGCGCCGAGTTCGCCCGCCTGCTGGAAACGCTCGCCCTCCGTTCGCGCGAACCCGCGGCCTCCTCGTACGCAGACGGAGGCCGGCTCAATCGCTAGCAGGCCTTCGGCAGGAACCCGTCGAGCTCGGCGTCCAGCTCGGGGATGCGCTTCACGCGGGGGTGCTCGTCGAGCTTGCCGCGAGCCATCACCATCGACACGTCGCGCAGGGCCTCCAGGTTCTCAAGCGGGTTCGCCTTGGTTACGATGAGGTCGGCGGCCTTGCCCTCCTCGACCGATCCCGTCTCCTCTCCCAGCCCCAGGATGCGCGCGTTGCCGAGCGTGGCCGTGTGCAGCGCCATCTGGCGCGACGCCCCCACGAGGCGCTCGAAGTACACCACCTCGCGCCATAGGTCGTAGTGCGTGATGTAGGGGCACGACGAGTCGGTGCCCAGGCCCACGGGGATGCCGGCCGCGAGCGCCTGCTGCGCGGCGCGCACGATGCCCTCGTACACGATGCGGCCGTTCACCTTCTGCACCTCGGTGGACTTCGTCTTCTCGGGTGCCAGCTCCACGAAGGGCAGCGCCGGCGAGACGGTGCAGGTGAGCGACGAGGCGCGGCCCACGCCGTTCTTTTTGAAGAGCGCGATCAGCTCGTCGTCCAGCTCCGCGCCGTGCTCGATGGTGTCCACGCCGGCCTCCAGGCCCACGCGCACGCCCTCGGCGCTCTCGATGTGCGCGGCCGCCGGCATGCCCAGCTTGTGCGCCTCGTCCACGGCGGCGCGCGCCACTTCGGGCGACATGCGCAGCACGCCCGGCTCGCCCTCCACCTCGGCGTCGAACACGCCGCCCGTGATGAACAGCTTCACCAGGTCGCACTTGCGGGCGAAGCACGCGCGCACGATCTCGCGCGCCTCCTCGGGCGTCTTCGCGCTGTGCGCGAACAGCCCCGCCCCGTGCCCGCCCGGCACCGTGACGCCCACGCCGGACGTGAGCAGGCGCGGGCCGGGATACTTCCCCGCGTTCACGGCGTCGCGCACGTCCACGTCGGCGAAGCCGGGGTCGCCCACGCTGCGCACGGTGGTCACGCCGCTGGCCAGCTGCGCCTGGGCATGGCCGCGTATCATGCGGCGGAGCGCCCACATGCCAAGGGGGTTCCCCACCACCTTGTCGATGAGGTCCCCCGCACCTCCCGCGCTCATGGGCTTGCCCGAGCCGCACAGGTGCACATGCGCGTTGATCAGGCCCGGCATGAGGTACGCGCCACCGAGGTCGATCTCGCGCGCGCCGAGCGGCCCTACCGTGGAAGCGGCCGGCCCCACGCGGTCGATGCGCCCGCCGTCGTCCACCACCACCGTCATGTTGGGCTGGGGCTCCATCTGCTCCGTGCCGTCGAGCACCGTCGCATGCGTGAGAACGTACGCCATTTCCATCCCGCCTTCCGCAGCGCCCGCGC
>HHCFC01400__coassemble_1029_pt1 | contig 9830 bp, 12 predicted proteins | sample HHCFC01400__metabat2_low_PE_042 | metagenome-assembled genome bin HHCFC01400 | reverse complement strand
TGTTGATTACCGTTCGCAGGCGATAAACGACCGCTCGCTTCACCTCCCCCGCCTCTTCCCGAGACGGCGCCGGGACGATTATGGACGTGCGGAACGCGCAGAGGACCCGGTTTCGGACACGCTATAATGGACACGACTCCAGGGCTCCGCCCGTCGCGCTGCGCCCTGCCGAACCTGAACACGAAGGATTGGTCCGTGAAACGTCCCGGCGCATGCAAGCCCCGCCAGACGACGGCGTTGCGCCGCGCCTCTGCGACCGCGCTCGCGTTTCTGCTGGCCGTTGCATTGGCTCCGCTTGCGGGATGCGGCGACTCCGACAGTGGTGCCACCCCGGGCGGCGGGGGCGGCACCGTGAGCACAGGCGACAACGAGGGCACGACGAGCGGCTCCGCCTTCGAGCGCCCGGCGCTGGCAACCTCCCCCTTCGACGCTGACGCCGCCGTGGTCGGCCACGACAGCATGATAGACGTCTCGCACGCCTCGCTCGGCTACGTGGCAGCCTCGGCGCAGAACCAGAGCCGCCTGAAGCTGCTGGTCGCCAAGGACGGCGTGAAGCGGAACTACGACCTGCCCGGCGACGGCACGCCCATTTCCGTGCCGCTCACCATGGGTGACGGCACCTATGACGTGCAGGTCATGCAGAACACCGAGGGCGACCGCTACGTGCCCATCAACGGGACCACCGTCGACGCGGTGCTCGCGAGCGAGTTCGAGCCCTTCCTGCGTCCGAACGTGTTCTGCGACTACGACGCGGACAGCGCCTGCGTGGCGAAGGCGAGCGAGCTTGCCGTCGGTGCCCAGAACGAGGGCGACGTGCTGCGCAGCATCTACACTTGGATCGCCGAGAACATCAGCTATGACACCGAGAAGGCCGAGCGCTTGGCCGACGCCACGGGCTACGTGCCCAACCCCGACGCCACGTTGGCCGAGGGAAAGGGCATCTGCTTCGACTACGTGAGCCTGGGAGCCGCCATGCTGCGAAGCCTTGGAATTCCCACGAAGATCGTTACCGGCTACGTTTCCCCTGATAATATTTACCATGCATGGAATTTGGTATATCTTGACGGAAGCTGGAGGAGCGTCAAGGTGAGCGTCGACCCCGACACATGGACGCGCATCGACTTGACGTTTGCCGCCGCCGGCGGGTCGGGAAAGTACGTGGGGGACGCGAAGGAATACACTGACCGGTACACGTACTGAGTGCGGGCCGAACATGATACTGCAAGGGCCCGAAGCGCAAAGTCGGACAAGGAGCGAATGAGATTATGGCCACTACCGTGCTTGAGAGCAGCGCCGTAAGCGCGTTCTGCGAGAGCGTCGCCATCATGCTGGCCGCCGGCATCCAGACCGACGAAGCCGTGGGCCTGCTGGGCGAGAACATGGAGGACGGCGCCTTCAAGCGCGCGTGCGACGCCGTGTACCTTCGGCTTATCGCCGGCGAGCCGCTGGCGAGGGCCCTCGACGGATCGGGCTTCTTCCCGCGCCACGTCGTGGACATGGTGGGCGTGGGCGAGGTGTCGGGCCGCTTGGAACCCACGCTGCGCACCCTGGCCGTGTACTACGACGAGGAGGGGCGGCTGTTCGCGAAGATGCGCTCGAGCATCGTCTACCCCGCCGCCCTGCTGTGCGTCATGTCCGTCATCCTGGCCTTCACCGTGGCCGTCATCCTGCCCGTGTTCGTGAACGTGTACGAGAGCCTGTCGGGCAACTTGGCGGCCGGGTCGTTCAACGCCGTGGGCGTCTCCATCGGCATCGGGTGGGCGGCGCTGGCCGTGACGCTCGTGTGCACGATTATCGTGCTGGCCATGACCGTGGCCATGCGCAGCGAGGGCGGGCGTCGCAGCATCATGCGCGCCGCCGAGCGCATGCCCCTCACGCGCAACACCATGTACCAGCTGGCCTTGAGCCGCTTCACGTCGGCGCTGGCCACGTACGTGGCCTCGGGCATCGACACCGACACGGCCATGAAGGAGGCCGTGTCCATGGTTGACCACCGCACGCTCAGACAGCAGCTCGAGGGGGCGCGCGAAGCCATGCTCGACCTGTCCGCGCCGAAGAGCCTGGCGCAGGCTGTTTCGGAAAGCGGCGTGTTCGAGCCCGTGTACGCCCGCATGCTCACTATCGGCGCACGCTCCGGCAGCGTGGAGGACGTGCTGGGCCGCCTATCGCTCACGTTCTTCGACGATGCCATCATGAAGATGGACCGCCTGGTGGACGGCGTGGAGCCCGCGCTCGCCGCCTTCCTGACCGTGGCCGTGGGCGCCACGCTCGTTTCGGTCATGCTGCCGCTCATCGGCATCATGGGATCGATCGGCTAGGGCGCGGTTATGTACCACGAGCGTTCGACAAAGCAGCGGAGGCGCCGGCGGGGCATGAGGCTCGCCGCCCTTGCGCTGGTGCTGGCGCTGGCCGTGGGCGGCTGGTTCGCGGCGGGGGCCGTCGGTCAGAACCTGCGCGAGCAGGGTGCCGTGTCCGTGCGCAACGCCATCCTGGACAGCGCGAAGCAGTGCTGCGCCATCGAGGGTTCCTACCCCTCCTCGCTCGAGCACCTGGAGCAGAGCTATGGCCTGCGCGTGAACCGCGGTGACTACGTGATAACCTACGAGGTGTTCGCCGAGAACATCATGCCGAGCGTCGTGGTGGTTCCGCGATGAAGGGCGAGCGCCCTTCCGGGCGGGACGAGGATGCGGTTATGGAGGCTTTGACCGGCAGCGGCGTGGTCCAGCGGGCCGAGGGCGGCCAGAACTTCGGGCGGCTGTTCACGGTGCTGCTGTTCGCGCTGTTCATCGTGGCGCTGCTCATTGCCATCATGGCCGGCACGGGGCTCTACCGCGCCTTGGTGGACGTGCGCGAGCAAGCCGACGCGTCGCGCCTGGCTACGGGCCTCATCGCCAACAGCGTGCGCGCGGCCGACTCCATGGACGCCGTCGGCGCGGGCAAGGGCCCCGAGGGCCGCTCGCTCGTGCTGACCGAGCGGCTGGACAGCGGCACGTTCGAGACGCGCATCTACGCCTACCAGGGTTCCATCGTGGAAGAGTACGCACTGGCCGACGCGGCGTACACGCCGGAGAAGGCCACCCCTATCGTCGCCTCGCAGCGCTTCGCGTTCTCCTACGAGGACGGGCTGCTCACCGTGGACACGGACGACGGCAGCGTGCAGGTGGCGCTGCGCAGCGTGAGGGGAGGTGCCTAGCATGGCAAGGAAACCGGCCGACTCGCTGCTCGCCGCCCGCCGCGGCTCCGATACTACCTGGCACGGCACCGCGTTCGTGGTGGAGGCGCTGGTGCTTTTGGTGTTTCTGGCGTTCGCGCTGGCGGTGTTCATGCAGCTGTTCGGCGCGGCGCACAACCGCGGCGTGGAGGAGCGCCAGCTGACGCAGGCCGTGCTGCTGGCATCGAACGCGGCGGAGGAGTTCGCGGCCGCGCCGCTCGCGGGCACGTCGAGCGAGGCTTTCGGCGGCGACGGCGGCACGCTGGGCTCGGAGACGGGCACGGGAGCCGATGCGGAGGAAGCCTATGTCGTGTCGCGCGAGGTCGTGCCCGAGCGCACGGAGGGCGGTACGCTGTACCGCGCGAACATCACGGTATCCTGCGGCGGCGAGGCAGTCTACGAGCTGGAAACGTCTCGCTACGTGAGCGACGGCGCCGCGGGCACGGACATCGGCCGCGCGCCGGATGCGGCGGCAGCGGAAGGGGGCGATGTCGCATGACCACGCGGGGACGCGGATCGGTGCGCATAGGGCCCATCAGCCTGTTCGCCCTCGTCATCATCCTGTGCCTGGCCGTCATGGCCGTGCTCTCGGTGACGACGGCGCAGGCTACGTACGCCGCCGCCGAGCGGCAGGCGTCCTTCACCGCCGACACGTACGCCAACGAGCGGGCGGGCCAGGAGTTCGCAGCCGACATCGACGCCGCGCTGGCACCGGTACGGGCGGCGGGCGGCGGGCTGGCCGAGGCGCTGGCCGCCGTTCGCGCGGCGCTGCCGGCGGATGCCGAGCTGGACGGGTCGACGGTCAAGGCGGAATTCACTGCCGACAGCGGGCGTGCCCTCGCCGTCGTGCTGCAGATACACGCGGACGCCACCTACAGCGTGGCGTCGTGGAAGGCTACGACGCTGTGGACGGAGAACGGCGCAGGCGAGACGCTGTGGTCGGGCGCTGCGCAGACACGATAGGAGCGATGAGATGAAACTTGAAGAGCTGCTGCGGGAGATGGTGGATGCGAAGGCGTCCGACATCTTCATCATTGCAGGCCTGCCGCTGTCTTACGAGGTGAGCGGACGGCAGATCCGCCTGGACTCGGCGCCGCTCATGCCCGACGACACCGAGACGTTCGTGCGCGCCATCTACGAGGTGAGCGGCCGCAGCATGAAGAGCTTCGTGGACAACGGCAACCACGACGACGACTTCTCGTTCGCCATCGCGGGCGTGGGGCGCTTCCGCTCGAACGTGTTCCGCCAGCGCGGGTCGTTCGGCGCCGTCATCCGCGTCATCCCGTTCGGCCTGCCGAACCCGGCCGACTTCCACATCCCCGACGAGGTGCTGCGCCTGGCCCGCCTGCAGAAGGGCCTCGTGCTGGTCACGGGACCGGCGGGCGCGGGCAAGTCCACGACGCTGGCCTGCATCATCGACAAGCTGAACCACGAGCGCAGCGGACACATCATCACCATGGAGGACCCCATCGAGTACGTGCACAAGCACGGCAGCTGCATCGTGACGCAGCGCGAGGTGCCCACCGACATCGCCACCTACGGCGAGGCGCTGCGCTCGGCCATGCGCGAGAGCCCGGACGTCATCCTCTTGGGCGAGATGCGCGACTACGAGACCATCGGCACGGCCGTCACCGCCGCGGAGATGGCTCAGCTGCTGTTCAGCACGCTGCACACCACGGGCGCGGCCGGCACGGTGGACCGCATCATCGACGCCTTCCCCGCCTCGCAGCAGCGCCAGATACGCATGCAGTTGTCCATGGTGCTGGACGCCATCGTGTCGCAGCAGCTCGTGCCCACGGTGGACGGCGAGGTGGTGCCCGCCTTCGAGATCATGGTCACGAACACGGCCATCCGCAACCTCATCCGCGAGGAGAAGACGCACCAGATAGACAGCGTGATAGCCGCCGGCGGCGCCGAGGGCATGCGCACGATGGACCAGAGCCTGTTCGACCTGGTGAAGAGCGGGCGCGTGGCCAAGGAGATGGCGCTGCAGTACAGCATCCACCAGGAGGCGCTGAAGAAGCGCTTCGAAGCCGAGGGGCTGTAGGAAGCCGGCCGCCGCAAGCAGCCTGCCTGGAACGTGAAAAGCGGCCCGCCGATCGGCGGGCCGCTCCGTGTGACAAGGGTGACAAGGGGACGGGGATAATGTCACGTTCCCCAATGAGACGCAAGGCCGCAAAGCGCCCAAGAACGTGACGTTATCCCCGTCCCCTTGTCACCCTTGTCACGCCCTAGTACACGTTGTGCACGACCTCGGCCGATCCCTGCAGGCCGGCGATGCGAAAGGGCGTGCCGTCGTCGAGCACCACCGTGCCATCGAACGTGCCGAACACCTGGTGCTGGTCGGTGCGCACGACCAGGGCGTTGATGCAGTCCGCACGGTCAAGCAGCGGGGTGAACGTCACATCGAGGCGGCCCTCGTCGTCGGTGACGTGCCAAGGGGCCAGCAGGTCGTAGCGGTCGGCGACCTTGCGGGCGTTGGCCGCGGCGGGCTTCTCGGGCACGCCGAAGTCCACGCGGTGCAGCTTGTGGCACACGCCGTCCACGAACGCCATGTTCTCCGAGGCGGCCGACGTGTCGCCGAAACCGTAGCCCAGGTTCAGGCCGAAGCAGTGCGAGCCCGGCCGGGCTCCGCCCCGCCCGTCCTGCCAGCCCTGCGCCACGCCCCAGAACCACGTGTTGTCGCGCGTCCACACGCCGCGGCCCCAATCCAGCAAGCCGAACGAGTCGTCGGGTGCGAACCCGTGTACCAGCAGGCCCTTCTTGAAGCTGCCACGGGCGCGCATGGCCACGATCTTCTGGTTGTAGTAGAAGGCGAGCGGATCCTCGGCCCACGGCGTGGCTATGACCATGGTATCCTCGGGCTCGTCGGAGAGCACGGCGTCGAACACGAGGTCGTCGTCGCCGTCGAACTGTGCAAAACGGGCGTGCAGCCGGCGCTCGCCGTTCCCTGCCTCGAAGCGGAAGGACACGCGCCCGTTCTCGAAGGACGAGACGCCTTCCCGCGAGGTGGAAGGAAGGCGGAAGCGTCCGAGCGGGAAGGGCGTGATGACGCTCGTGGTCTTGTAGGCCGCCTGCGCGAAGTCGATGACCGACGCCGAGACAAGGCCGAGGTAGCCCAGGTCGCCCAGCGTGAGCGCCACGGCATAGGCGCCGTCGTTCACCAGGTAGTAGTCCCACTCCTTGATGCGCCATCCGGGCGCCTTGATGCGCGTGCGGTCGTAGGCGAGCTCCAGCTGCGTGGCCCACCCGCATGCCGAGAGCGCGCCGTCCTCGCGATGCAGCGGACCCGGGCCCTCAAGGCGTTTCTCGTTCATGATCGACCCCCTTTGCTCGTTCGGAACATGCGCGCCATGCGCTTGCGCAGACTCGTAGGAGCGGCCTGCCTGCTGCTCGCCTTTGCCGCGGGCTTGGACTTGGGCTTCTCGGCAGCCTCCTCCGATGCTTCCTCGGCCTCCTGCCGAGCCTCCTCGAGAACCTTGCCGGCCGCCTCGGGCGCTCCGGCGCGCGTGAGGGGCGCCACGGCCCGCAGCACGGCATCGCCCGCCCGGGCGCTCGTGCGGCTGTCGGCCACCTTGAACGTGATGGACCCCACATAGCCGCCGTCGGTGATGGCCGAGAAGGACAGCTTCGGCTCCTTCGTCAGCTTCGCCACCGACCCCGCCGCCTCGGATGCCTCGTGCTCGATGGCCGCCGCCACGTCGTTCAGGTGCTCGCCGGGCGTGACCACCACGATGGGCAGGCTCACCTGGTTCGTGGGCGGCAGGTGCGTGAGCGCCGTCTTGTTGATGATGGAGTTGGGGATGACGACTTCCTCCCCCTTGCTGTTCCTGATGGTGGTGTGGCGCCAGGTGATGTCCTTCACCACGCCGGACGACGAGCCCACCTCGATGTTGTCTCCGGGCTTGATGATGCGCAGCAGGCTGACCTGCAAGCCGCCGATGAGGTTCGCGATGGTGTCCTGGAAGCCGAGCGAGATGGCGATGCCGCCGATGCCGAGCGCGGTGATGGCGGCGCTCACGTCCACGCCGTAGCAGGTGGACAGCATGATGCACACGCCCAGCAGCCATACGGCGCCGCGGGCGATGTTGACGAAGATGGAGCTGGAGGGAAGGTTCTTCTCCTCGTTGTAGTGCAGCATCTTGCGCATGAAGCGAACGGTAAGGCGCGCGAAGACGGCCGTAACCGCGAGGATGACGGCAGCCGCCAAGGCTGTGGTCAGCCAATCGACGTGCACGATGCCCTGTATATAGTGTTCGAGTTGTTCCATGTTTTTATCCTACCACGGAATGCCGCGAAACGAACCTAACGGGCATGTTACCAAGTACGGGACTACACAAGGGCGACCCCCGGAAACCTCGGTGTGGCTCACCGGCGACCCCCGGCGCAGCTCCGGGCGACCTCTGGGCGGCTCGGGGCGACCTCGGCGTCCCCTGCGGCCAGCCTCGTGCACCTCCGGCCGGTCCCGCGGCTCTAAAGCCGCTCCGACGGGAGGGACGCCCCTCCCTGCAGCGAGGCGAGCTTTGCCTCCAGGAACTCGTAGTGCTCCCGTTCCGTAGGAGTCCACGGGCCGAAAAGCACCGCCTCGAGCACGTCGGCGGCGCGGCGCGTGTCCCCCTCAAGCGGGTACAGCAACTCTCTTTCGCGCGAGTAGAGCCGGATCTCGTCGAACAGGCCCGAGCTTTCCAAGACGCCCACGTTCTGGACGATGTCGGCAACGATCTTGTTGTGATGGGCGGGATCGGTCGCACGCGGCGTCGTGCCGGCCATGCGCATGAGCTCGTAGCGGATCTGGCAGCTGACGAGCGATATCTCGGGCTTGACGGCCATGAGCGCCAACGACACGCGATAGCCTTTGCCCCGCAGCAGCGCAGCCGTGTCCAGCGGCACCTGCGAGGTGCGCAGCGTTCCTTCGATGACGAGGTTGTAGCGGGCGGATGATAGAGCTTTGACCAGCGCCTCTACCATCTGTCCCGCCCATGCGGCGGTATGAGCCACCGCCTCGGGCCCGTACTGGGCGTCCAGCTCGGCGAAGCGTGGATAGTGTGAGCGGTACTCGTCGCCGTTGATGACGATGCTCCCATCCTTGAAACCCTTGACGCAAAGCTCGTGGAGCGCTGTCTTCCCCGCTCCGCTCTGCCCCCGAGCAGAACCGCCCGAGGATGTGCAGACGGCGCGCAACGCGATTCGAGCACGAGGTGCTTAGCTATCGACTGAAACTCGCCGGCAAACTCTTCCTCGCTAAAAGCGCCCGGATCGGCTTTCATCATGCGGCCTTCGCCGCATGGAAACGCGCGAAGCGCGCGAGCCCGTCGATGGCCCCGCGTATCTCCGCGAGCTTTTTCTCGCTCCCGTCCACTTCCCTGATGATCTGCCCCTTCCTCTCGGCGATCAGCGAAATGACATCGTCATAGACCAGCATGCCCTCTTCGTCGCCCCGCTTCTCCGCCTCGCGGCGAAGCCGCGACACCTCCGCCAGGATCTCGGCGGCCTTCTCGTTGAGGATCTCCTGCTCGAGCGTGAGCATGTACATCTCGTTGATATCCATGATCTCCCCCTTGTCGTCGAATGTGACCATCGCGTATATGACCTTCTCCGCGCTCTCGCGCTGCGCGGGCGGGATGGACTCGCCATCGCGCTCCAGGCATTCGCGCATGAAAGCGGTGTGTGCGGCGGCGCGGATAAGGTTAGCGTTCGCCTTGCTGGGAGGCTGGCCGTTCTCGTAGCGCACCATGCTGGCCTCGCCGATTCCGAGAAGCCGGGCGAACGCCTGCTGCGTCAAGCCGTACTTCTTGCGGATGCGCTTGATCTCGGAAGGAGTGATATCGTCGCTCATAGCCTATCCTTTCAATCAAATGATTGAAAGGATAGTATCACATGATCGTTCTTTTGTGCAAGGGGAAAAGGGAAGGGCGCGAAGCTTACCAGGAAGGGGGCTTCGGCGGCTCGACCTCGCGCGTCTCCCAAAGCACGATGCGGCCCTCTCGCCGCGTGGCGGGCACGTCCACGAGTCGCTGGTTGGAGGAACCGCGCCATTTGAGGTCGAAGGAATGCTTCGCCTGCACGAACGGGCCGTCCACCAGCACGTCGGTCTGCTCGAGCAGGTCGCGCGCCGCCGGGTCGGGCACGCCCGCGGTCAGCTGCTCGTAGGTGTAGCCCGAATACGTCCACACGTTCAGGCCGAGCGCATGGCAGCGGCGCGCCAGCTCGGCGCAGGCGGCCGCTTGCTCAAAAGGCTCCCCGCCCGAGATGGTCACGCCCTGCGCCAGCTTGTTGGCCGCGATCTCGGCCACAAGACCGTCGATGTCGCGCTCCTCTCCGCCCGCGCACGGCTGGCTCTCGGGATTATGGCAGCCGGGGCAGCCGTGCGTGCACCCCTGCACGAACACGGCGAAGCGCAGCCCCGGCCCGTCGACGATGGAGTCCGGGGCCGTGCCGAAGAGACGTATAGTGTTGGGAGCAGTCATAAGCAGCCTCGCATGCACCCGAGGGGCACATAATAATCGAACAGGTTGGCGTAGTAAGTCAGCGAGGCCGGCCGTGGTGCCCGAAATCGTGGGGATGGCGGAGGCGAAGCGTACTTCGGTACGCGAGCCTCCGCCATCCCCACGAGATCGGG
>HHCFC01400__coassemble_1129_pt1 | contig 9934 bp, 10 predicted proteins | sample HHCFC01400__metabat2_low_PE_042 | metagenome-assembled genome bin HHCFC01400 | reverse complement strand
ACCAAGCGGGCATCATCTGGATCTGGCTCGCGTTCATGGCCGCCTGGGCCGTGTCGCTCGGCGTGCGCGCCGTGCGCGCGGCGGCGCTGAAGCGTCCGTTCGTCATGCTCAACGGCGTGCTGTCGAACACGCGGGTCATGACCGTGGCCGGCGTCGAGGTCGCACGGGAGCGCCGGGCCGTGATGGACGTGGCCGAGGTGGCCGCTCTCGAGCGCCGCATCGCCGAGGACGGCACGCCGCTCGCCACGCTCATGGAGCGCGCGGGAGCCGCCGTTGCCGACGAGGTGCGCGCCTGGGTGCCCGACCCCTCCCCCGTCGTGGTGCTCGCCGGTTCGGGAAACAACGGCGGCGACGGCTGGGTGTGCGCCCGCTCGCTGGCCGAGGCGGGTTACCCCGTGACGCTCGTGGCGCCCGATTTGGCCGAGCGCCTGCATGCCGAGCCGGCGCGCACGACGGCGCTCGCGGCGTTCTCCGACGCGGCGGCGCGCGACCTGCCGCTCTCGGTGCTCATCGCGCCCGACGCCGACGTGCTGGCAGATGCCGTCGACCGGGCCGAGGCCGTGGTGGACGCGCTCTTGGGCACCGGCTTCAGCGGCGACGAGGTTCGCGAGCCGTATGCAAGCTGGATACGCGCTGCCAACCGCCGTCGCTTCGAGGGCGCGCGTGGCAAGGGACGCGGCCGCCACCGCAAGCGCACGCACGAGCGCGGGGAGCACGAACGGCCCCGGCGCTCGCTGCCCGCGAAGGCGAAGGGGGCGCCCTTCGCCGTGGCCGTGGACGTGCCGAGCGGCCTTGCGGCCCAAACCGGCACCGCGGCACGGCCGACGTTCGCCGCCGACCTGACCGTGACCATGCTCGCGTTCAAACCCGGCTTGGTAGAGCCTGCCGCCGCGCCCTGGACCGGCGCCGTGAAGCTGGCGAAGCTCGGCACGGACGTACCCGCCCTGCGGGACGAGCTGCGCCGCAGGGCGGCCGGCGACGGGGCGGGAGCCGATGCGGGGGCCTAGCGGCCGCGCCTAGCCCTCCACCTTGTACACGTAGAGCCCAGCCAGGGAGCCGTCTTCGTAGAAGCTCACATTGAACTGGGCTTTCTGGTTCTCGTAATCGGCGCGCTGGACGACGGTGGCGGCCGACCGGCCGCCTGGCTCGCTCTGGCCGTACCTCACGTCTGCGAAGCCCTCGAACGAGCCGAACTGGTCGAGGGCGCCGCCCAGGCCTTGCTCCAGCTTCTCGGCGGTCGCGTTCCCGTCGTCCCAACGGGCAGCCACCTCGTCGAAATCGCGCGCATTCACCAGCTCGATGATCTCGCGCGCCTGCTCGGTGACGGCAGCCTCGTCCGCCCACGCCGGCAGCCCCTCCCGGTAGTTCTCGTCCGAGGCGCTCGACCCGCAGCCCGCCAAGCACAGCACGGCCAGCGCAGCCATGAGCGCTGCCGCTGCCAGCATCCTCTTCTTCATAAAGTCGCTCCTTCCACGACAAGGCACCTAGCTGAGGCGGAATCCGACGAGCCTGCCGTCCTCGGCGATGCCGACGGAGTAGACCAGGTCGTCGTTCTCGCAATGCGCCTGCTGGACCACGATGGCCGCCATGCCGTCCGCGCCCCCGTCGTAGTGCGCGAAGGACACGTCGCCGTACGATTCGAAGCCGCCGACGTCCTCGGCCGCCCGGGCAGCCTTCTCGAAATCCGAGGCAGCCGGCGCAGGATCGCCGAACAGCGACGCCAAGCCCTCGTAGTCACCCGCAACGAACAGGTCTATCGCGTCGCGCGCCTGCGCGGTGACGGCGGCCTCGTCCGCCCACGCCGGCAGCCCCTCGACATCCTGCTGGGCCTCCCGGCCCTCCGTATCCCCCGAGCCGCAGCCCGCCAGGCCGAACATCAGCGTCACGGCTGCCAGCAAGGCGACAATCAGAAGCCTTTTCCTCATGGAGCATCCCTCTCCCTCCGAGCCCAGCCGGAAACCCCGGCCATTCCCGCTATCTGCGTTCTCCGCCCGATCATTCCCAAAGGATATCAGAAACGCATCCCGTCTGCGCAAAAAGACCCTCCTCCGGATGGGGGGTCCGGAGGAGGGCCATGCAGTACGCACTGAGGAGAAGGGGAAGGTGCGCATGCTTCACGTGCCCGTCGAAGGTTTGAGAGAGAGGGGGGGGGTTCACACGAGAGACGAGACGACGGGTCACTCGAATAGGTTGTCTTCTACTTGCTGTTCCTGCCCGACTCCAGCTCCTCTTGGGTGCCGGTGTCGTTGCGTATGGACGATCCCATGAGATCGTCGGCCACGCTTTTGTCGATGCCCAGCTCGGCCATCATGCCCTCAACTTCGCCCACGCCTTCCGCCAGGTGCCCGGCCTCGGCCGGATCGAGGTACTGGAGCAGTGCGAGCAGCTCGCCCATGTGCTCCTTCTCCTCGTCGGCGATGTCCAGGAACACCTTGCGCGCCACCTCGTCATCGGTGGCCGCCGCATGCGCCTCGTAGAGCATCTGGGCCTCCAGCTCGCCGGTCAGCTCCACGCGCACAGCCTGCACGAGCTCCTGCTTCGTCATCGTGCGCGGAACGTTCGCGACGAACGGGTTTGCTAGCTCGGGCATGGCGTGCTCCTTCTCGATGCGGTCCGCTGCCGTTTCCGGAGCGGAGGGGGTCGTCGTTTCGGACAAGAGGTACCTTAAGCCACCGCAGCACGTCCCGCAACGCGATTCCCCCGACGGTAAGCCCCCGGTCATCGCGTTGTCACCGCCCCGTTAGATAAAGCGCACCCTCGCGCTCATAGAAAAGGCGGAGCAGGGGCGGGGATCCCGCATGCCCTGCCCGGACAGGACGGCGTGCAGCGCAGGGCGCGCCCTTTCCGCAAGGTGCGAGGCACGCTCGAGGGGCAGGCGGCGCACGCCGCGCCGCCTCGAAAAGGAGGCGGCATGCAACCGGCTGGTAAACCTCGCGCCCACCGCGAGCCCCGCGCCCAGGAGAATACCCCCAGCTGCACGAGACAAGGAAACCGCCCCGCCTGCGCTATACTTGACGGCAATGCAACCGAATCGAGAGGGGCGGGACGAACATGGAATGGGATGCGGAACTCTACGACGGGCAGCACGGCTACGTGGGGGCGTACGGCGCGGCGCTCGTGCAGCTCGTGCGCGACGAGGCCGCCCGGCGCGGCGAGGGTGCGGAGCGCCTGCGCATCCTCGACGTGGGCTGCGGCACGGGGGCGCACCTGGACGCGCTCGCCGAGATCGGCCCCGTCACCGGCGTCGACTCCTCGCCGGAGATGCTGGAGAAGGCGCGCGCAAGCCATCCGGAAGCCTCCCTCGCAGAGGCCGACGCCTGCGCCCTGCCGTTCGAGGGCGCGTTCGACGTGGCGTTCTCCAACGCCGTGTTCCACTGGGTGCCCGACCAGGTGGCGCTCCTCAAGAGCGTGGCGGGCGTGCTCGACGACGGCGGCCTGCTCGTGGCCGAGATGGGCGCCCACGGCAACATCGCGCGCATCGAGGAGGGCTACACCCAAGCCCTGCGCAAGCACAGCGGCGACTACTCGGGGCGGTTCTGCTTCCCGAAGGAGGCGGCTTACCGCCGCCTGCTGGGCATCGCCGGCTTCGAGGTCGAGCAGATGGAGGCGTTCGACCGCCCCACCCCGCTCGCCGGCGGGAGGGAGGGCCTGCGCCGGTTCGCCGAGCAATTCTTCGCGAAGAGCCTGAACCTGTACCGCGAGGACGAGCGCGCCGCCATCCTCGACGATCTGGAGCAGGCCTGCGAGGACGACCTCTGGGATGATGGGGCCGGCTGCTGGGTCGCCGACTACCGCCGGCTGCGCTTCACCGCCCGCAAGGTCCGCTCCGTCCGCGGCGCCGGCGGCATGGCCCAGTTGAGCGTTCTTGGCTCGTAAAGACCCGACGACTCTCGAACTCCCTGGTTGGCGTAGCAAGTCAGCGAGGCCGGCCGTGGGGCCCGAGATCGCGGCGATGGCTGCGTTCCGTCGGCCGGCAGGCCGACGGAACCCTAGAGCCCGTAGAACTCGGTGGTGAGGGGCCGGCTCGTGAGCGTCTTGGCCACGTCGCGAGGATCGGCGCCCTCCCACACCACGCTGCGCACGACATCGGTGATGGGCAGCTCCACACCGGTTGCGTCGGCCAGGGTCTTGAGCGTCCGGCAGGCCAGCGCGCCCTCCACCACCATGTGCGTGCGCTCCGTGAACCCCTCGAGCGTGTCGCCCTCGGCCAAAAGCCTGCCGAAGCGGCGGTTGCGCGAGTGCTCGGAGGTGCAGGTGGCCACGAGGTCGCCCGTGCCCGCCAGCCCCATGCAGGTGAGCGCCTGGCCGCCGCAGCGCACAACGAGGCGGCTCATCTCGGCGATCCCGCGTGTCATGAGCATGGCGGCGGTGTTGTCGCCGAACCCCATTCCGTAGGACACGCCCACCGCGATGGCGATGACGTTCTTGAAGGCGGCGCACAGCTCCACGCCTACCACGTCGTCGCTCGCGTACGTGCGGAAGGTCTCGGAGGCGAACAGCTCCTGGAAGAATGCCGCCGTCCCCGCGTCGGGGCTGGCTACCACGGTGCCCGACGGGATGCCGCGTATCACCTCGGCTGCGAAGTTAGGGCCGGAGAGAACGGCCAGGCGAGCCGCGTTGCCCATCTCCGCCTCGAACACCTCCACCGGCAGAAGGCCGCTGCCCTCCTCGACGCCCTTCGAGCAGACTATCGCCGGAAAGTCTTCGCCCACGAGGCCGGCCAGCCGGTCCGCCACGTCGCGCATGATGCTCGAAGGCGTGACGATCACGGCGGCGCTGGCGCCCTCCAGCACGTCCTCATACGCGGAAGCGGCCGCGATGCGCCCGGACAGCGTGACATCGCTCAGGTAGCGCGGGTTGCGGTGGTCGGCGTTGATCGCCGCCGCCACTTCGGGCTTGCGCGCCCACAGCCCCACGTCGTGCCCGTTGCCGGCCAGCACCTGCGCCAGCGCCGTTCCCCATGACCCCGCCCCGATAACCGCGATCCTCATCCTGCGCCTACGCTTTCTTCTTGTCGCCTATCCTGCTCTCGGTGCCGGCACGCAGGCGCTTGATGTTCTCGCGGTGCGCCCACACCACCGTCAGCCCCGCCAGCGTGCACAGGGCGACGGCGATCCAGTCGCCCCAGAAGTAGTACAGCGAGAAGAACGGGCAGGACAGCGCCGCAGCTATCGAGCCGATGGACACGCGCTTCGTGGCCACCACCAGCACGATGAAAATGAGCAGCTCCAAGCAGGCGCCCACCCAGCCGAACGTGACGAACAGGCAGCCCACGGCAACCGCGATGCCCTTGCCGCCCTTGAAGCCCAGCCAGGGGCTGAAGATATGCCCCCACACGCAGCCGAGGAACGCGACGGCCAGCATGGTGTCGTAGCTGACGAGCGCGCCGGGCACCAGCCCCCCGCCCGGCAGGAACTGCCAGCTGAACCACCAGGCCAGCACGCCCGAGAGCAGGCCCTTGCCGAAGTCGAGCACGAACACGGCGTAGCCGCCCACCTTGCCCATCGTGCGGATGGCGTTCGTGGTGCCGATGTTGCCCGAGCCATGCTCGCGCAAATCGGTATGGTAGAACACCTTCGAGATGATGAGGCCCCACGGGACGGAGCCCAGGAGGAATGCCGCGACGAACAGCGCGGCCGCAACCAGCAGATCCTGCATCGTACCCCTTAGTCCTTCTTCTTGAACTTCAGCTTCACCGGCGTGCCCACGAGGTCGAAGCCCTCGCGCAGGCGGTTCTCCAAAAAGCGCTCGTAGTTGTCCGTGACCAGGTCGGGCCGGTTCACGAAGAACGTGAAGTACGGCGGGCACGTGCCCGTCTGCGTCACGTACTTCATGCGCAGCACGGCCTTGCCGTTGCTCACCGTGTGCCCCCTCTCGCGGATGCCCGAGAGCCACGTGTTCAGCTTGTTCGTGGGGATGGTCTGGCTGAAGTTCTCGTACGCCTTGTCGATGGCCTCCCAGATGCGGTCGACCTTCTTGCCCGTGAGGGCCGAGATGGCCACGACCGGCGCATAGCCCACGAACGTCATGCGATCGGCAATGCGCTCGCGTATGTCGGCCTTGGCCTCTGGGCCCTCCACCAGGTCCCACTTGTTCAGCACGATGACCATGGCGCAGCCGCGCTCGGCCGCATAGCCCGCCACGCGCTGGTCCTGGTCGGTCAGGCCGAGCGTGGAGTCTATGACGAGCAGCGCCACGTCGGCGCGGTCGATGGCGCGCATGGCGCGCACGAAGCCGTAGTACTCCACGTCCTGGTCGATCTGGCTCTTGCGGCGCAGGCCCGCCGTGTCAACGATGGTATAGAGGGTGCCGTCGTGCTCGACGGCCGTGTCGATGGCGTCGCGCGTGGTGCCCGCAACGTCGGACACGATGGAGCGGTCGCCCTTCGTCATCTTGTTCGTGAGCGACGACTTGCCGGCGTTCGGGCGGCCGATGATGGCCACGTTGATGGAGGGTTCTTCCTCCTCGTCGGCGGGCACCTCCGCGCGGCGCAGCTCATCCACCACGGCGTCGAGCAGGTCTCCCGTGCCGTGGCCGTGCGTGGAGGACACCGGCCAGGGATCGCCCACCCCCAGCTGGTAGAACTCCCACAGCTCGTCGGTGCGGTTCGGGGTGTCCATCTTGTTCACCACCAAGAACACCGGCTTGCCCGCCTTGCGGAGGATGCGCGCGACGGCCTCGTCGTCGGCGTTGATGCCGGTCTTGCCGTCCACGATGAATATGACGACGTCGGCCTCGTTCGCGCCGGCGATGGCCTGCGCGCGGATGGAGCCTTGGAAGGCGTCGTCGTCGCCCATCTCGATACCGCCGGTGTCGACGAGCTTGAACTCGACGCCGTTCCAGTCGGCCTCATGGTACGAGCGGTCGCGCGTGACGCCGCGCATCTCGTGGACGATGGCCTCGTCGGCCTGGGCTATGCGGTTCACGAAGGTGGACTTGCCGACGTTCGGCCGTCCGACCACCGCGACGAGTGGCAGGGGCATGATGGCACCTCACAGGTTGGTTCGGTCAGGGGCCGGGCTCTCGCGCCCGGCCAAGTCGACGATCTCCCGCAGGAAATCGGACGCGTTACAGGATACCACGGCAAGGGGAGCGCCCGCGTCCTTTTCCATATCCTCCAAACTCATGTCATCGAGCGTCACCGAATCGTCGTTGAATATGACGCGCGGCAGGAGGAACAGGGTGCGCGTTTCGTCGTCCTGGCGCGCGGCCCCGCGCACGGCCGCCACTATGTCGCAGCCGCAGAGGAGCCCCGTCACGTCGACGTTGCCGCCGAAGAACTCGTTTTTCACGTAGAGGGGTCCGAGCACGCCGGCGAGGGGGCTCGCCGCCACGAGCGGCCCCAGGAAGTGCCGCGTGGCGCAGCCGACCACATAGCGCGCCCGTATCCCGGCCGCACGCAGCGCGTCCGCAGCGCGCGCGGGCAGACCCGCGGCTGCGGCCTGCCCCCAGTCGTCCACGAACGAGCGGATGATGCCCACGCCGTCCTCGAACATGCCGAAGTCGCCGTAGTGCTCCGCCGGTGGCAGGTTCTCCAGCAGCGCAGGGCCGTAGGCATTGTGGTAGAACTCGTCGGCCGCGAAGGCCCACATCGTGCCGCGCTCGGCGAGCGCGCGCTCTTGGAAGGGCACGATGCGCTCCATCGCCGCGCGGGCGGCGGCCGGGTCGTTGAAGCTGCGGCTGAAGCGGGTCTGGTGCTTCGTGAACCCAAGCGGCACGATGCACACGTCCAGAACGCCCGGCCGCGCGTAGGCCCACTCGAGCGTCTCGGCCAGCACGTCGCCGTCGTTCTCGTCGGGCATGAGCACGATCTGCGCGTGGAACTCGATGCCCGCGGCCAGCAGCCGGTCGAGCGCGTCCAGCCCGTGGGCCGCGTGGCGGCCGATGATGCGGCGGCGCACCTCGGGGTTCGAGGCGTGCAGCGACACGCGCAAAGGCGAGATGCGCTGCTCGAGGATGCGCGCCTCGTCGGCGGCCGAGAGGTTCGTGAACGTGACGAACGTGCCCGAGAGGAAGCTCAGGCGGAAGTCGTCGTCGCGCAGCGTGAGCGAGGGCCGCACGTCGCCCGGCAGCTGGCGCATGAAGCAGAACGTGCAGGCGTTGCGGCACTGCTTGACGCCGTCGAACACGACGCCCTCGAACTCGAGGCCCCAGTCCTCGCCGGGCTCGCGCTCGAGCTCCACGACGCCCGCCTCGCCGTCGAGGTCGATGTAGCCGAGCTCGATCACATCGTCTGATGCGAGCCACCGCCAGTCGATAAGGTCGCGCACGGGACGCCCGTCCACGCTGGTCACGGAGCAGCCCGGCTCGAACCCCGCATCGTCGGCGGGGCTTAGGGGCGCAACCGCTCGCACGAGCGCCCGCGGTGGTACGTCCTCACCGGCCGCCGTGCATGCTGCGCGTTCAATGTCCTTGGAGGGATAGGTGCTCATGAAAGGGCCTTCGCTCTATCGAGGAGATTCTCCGCATTATGCCTCATTGAAACTCAATCCAAACCCGGCGCCATGCAAAAATACAGCCACGTCTTTCGTCAATACAATCAAAAGTCGACCATCTCGTATCCGAGGTGCGAGAGCAGCTCGCGCGGCGTGAACTTGGGCGCGCAGGCGTCTTTGAACGCCGCCTCGTCGCGCGAGACGATGACTTCCACCTGCTCAGCCCGAGCGCACGCGGAGATGATCCCGTCCTCGTAATCGGGACGTTCGAGCGAAACCGCATTCTTGCACACCGGACCGTCTACAACTGCCACGTCGGCGATGTCGAACAGCATGCTCAGGGCTCGATAGCCCGCCTCGGCACCGGCCGACCTCTCTGCCCAATAGAACACGTCTTTCACCGACGTGCCCACAACGAATATCTGCGCGCCCTCCTCGACGCACGCCATAACGGAGCCGAGCGAGTCCTCGAAGAAGTCCGGCCGCTTGAGCGCGATATCCACCCACACGTTCGTATCCACGAGCACGCTATTCATATCGGCTTCTATACATCGCGTGCATCTCCGCGTCCGTCATGTTCGAGCACGCTCCCTCCGCGATGCCTGCAAACGCCTTGAGGGCGGCTTTCTTTCGATCGCGTCCATCCTGGCGATCGATTTCAGCGCGAAGAAAATCAGGGAGCTCCCTTGTGCTCGCCATATGCGCCCACAAGGATCGCACTGCCGTCGAGGTGCTCACTCCGTTGTCGCGCAGCACACGGTCGCCGCGCTCCTTGAGCGTCTCATCGATACGTATGTTGAGCGTCGCCTGCATGCTCCTCCTTCGCCGTCCCATGCATCTTAGCATATGCATTACCGTAATGCAACAATCGAAGCAACAGGTTGCCAAGCAACCGGGCATCCCCCTAGGACCCCCCAACGCGCAGCAGGCCCCCGGGCCGTGTCGGTCCGGGGGCCTGCAGAAGACAAAAGCATCCTCCGCGAGCGCGACGCCCTATCCTCCCACGGACTGACTCCGCAGTACTTTCGGCGATGGCGGGCTTAACTTCCGAGTTCGGAATGGGATCGGGTGATCCCCGCCTCCATGGTCGCGCTCGCGGGGGATGCTCCCGCGGGCAGAGTCTGCCCCGCCCAGGCGGCTCCGCGCCACCCTGGCGGTCGCATAGCGCAGCATCGAGATCGCGGAACGCGGATGTCCCGACTTGCATGTGAAGAAGAGCTCGGGCTATTAGTAGCGCTCGGCTGAGCACGTTGCCGTGCTTGCACCTGCGCCCTATCGACCAGGTGGTCTACCTGGGCCCTTACCAAAGAGAAGACTCATCTTGGAGGCGGCTTCCCACTTAGATGCTTTCAGCGGTTATCCGTGCCGGACGTAGCTAGGCGGCGGTGCCGTTGGTCGACAACCGCTCCACCAGAGGTCCGTCCACCCCGGTCCTCTCGTACTAGGGGCAGATCTCCTCAATCTTCTTGCGCCTGCGGAGGATAGGGACCGAACTGTCT
>HHCFC01400__coassemble_934_pt1 | contig 10161 bp, 9 predicted proteins | sample HHCFC01400__metabat2_low_PE_042 | metagenome-assembled genome bin HHCFC01400 | reverse complement strand
CCGCCCGTGCAGCACGCCGAGCTTTCGCGAAGTGTGCGAGAAGCGCTGCACGGGCGGGGCGCCGACCGGCAGGGTGCGCACGCCCCCTATTTCATCAGCATCTTCAGCAGCTTCATCTTCGTATCGTCAAAAGGCGGGTTGCGGATGGGCATCTCCAGCCACGTGCCCTTCTTGAGCGTGGACTTGTAGTGGGTGAAGCAGTCGAAGCCCACCTTGCCGTGGTAGGCGCCCATGCCGGAGTTGCCCACGCCGCCGAAGCCCATGTGGTTGTTCGCCAGGTGGATCACCACGTCGTTCACCGTGGCGCCGCCGAAGGGCAGGCGCGTGAGCACGCGGTGCTGCACCTGCTTGTCGTCGGAGAACACGTAGCAGGCGAGCGGTTTCTCGAAGGTGCGCACGATGTCGAAGGCCTGGTCGAGCGAGCGGTACGTGAGCACGGGCAGCACCGGCCCGAATATCTCCTCGCCCATGACGGGGTCGTCGAGCGTCACGCCCCGCAGGCACGTGGGCTCGATGCGCAGCGTCTCGGGGTCGCCGTGGCCGCCGAACGCCACCGTCGCGTTCGGATTGCGTCGCTCGATGAGTCCCATAACGCGCTCGAAGTGGCGCTGCGAGATCATGTGCGGCCACTGCTCGCACGCCAGGATGTCCTGCCCGTAGTACTGATGGAAGCACGCGTCGAGCTGCGACACGAAATTGTCCACGACGTTCTCGTGCACGAGGAAGTAGTCGGGCGCCACGCACGTCTGCCCTGAGTTGATGCCCTTGCCCCAGGCCACGCGCTGGGCTGCGCGCTTCACGTTGGCGGTCTCGTCCACGATGCAGGGGCTCTTTCCGCCCAGTTCCAGCACCACGGGCGTGAGGTGCTTCGCCGCCGCCTCCATGATGGTGCGGCCCACGCCCGGGCTGCCGGTGAAGAAGATCTGGTCCCAGCGCACGTCCAGCAGCCAGTCGTTCATGGCGCCGGAACCGGGGAAGCCGCATACGAATTCGGGCGGGAACACGTTCGCCAGGATATCGATCAGAAGCTCGCTCGTGGCCTTCGACGTGCGCGAGGGCTTGAGCGCCACGCAGTTGCCGGCCGCGATGGCGTCCACCATCGGCACGAGCGCCAGCTGCACGGGGTAGTTCCACGGCGAGAGCACCAGCACGACGCCCAGCGGGCTCGGGTACACCTTCGACGTGGAGTGGAAGTGCACGAGCGGCGTGGGCACCCGGCGCGGGCGCGACCACTTGGACAGGTGCCTCACGCACGTGTTGATCTCGTCGTAGACGAGGCCGAGCTCGGTAGCGTAGCCCTCGAACGCGGCTTTTCCCAGATCGGCGTGCAGCGCCTCCAGGATGCGCGCCTCGTTGGCCTTGAGGTAGGCCTTCAGCTTCACGAGTGCCTCGCGGCGGTAGTCAACCTGCAGCGTGGCGCCCGTCTGGAAGAAGGCGCGCATCCGCTGCGCGGCGGCATCCACGTCGGCGAGGCTTGCGAAGGTGGGGAAGTTGGTCATGCTCGTGCCTTTCTCGTTACCTTCGTAGGGCAAGGGCTCTGTCCTTGCCGCTCGACCTGCGATGGCGCCCCCTATTGACTGCAAGGGCAGAGCCCTTGCCCTACGGGGGAACCTGCCTAGTACGTTGCTTCCAGGATCTCGAGGGCGTCGTCCAGCGTGATCTCGACCTCGTTGTACAGGGCGGCGCCGTCGTAGCGGGCCTGCCTCGCCACGGCGGGAAGCTGGTCGTGCGCCACGCCCAGCTCCGACAGCTTGAGCGGCACGCCGTACTGCTCGTGGCAGTGCTCGTTCATGGCGAACAGCGCATCGCAGAAGGCCAGGTCGCGCTCGGCTGGCATCGCCTGCGGCCCCAGCTCGCCCGCGCGCGCGGGCGCCAGGTGGGACAGCAGCTCGCCGTAAAGCCCGGCGTGCACGCCATGGTAGAGGTTGAAGCGCACGCAGTGGGGAAGGAGCATCATCATGGCCTGGCCGTGCGGGATGTGGCAGAGGCCGCCGAGCGAGTGCCCGAGTGCGTGCACGATGCCCACCATGGCGTTGCTGAACGCCGCCCCCGCCATGAGCGACCCCAACGCCAGGCTCGTGCGCGCATCGACGTTCGCGCCGTCGCGGCAGGCCGTGGGCAGGTTGGCCGCGATGAGCTCGATGGCCTTCACCGCGAACGCGTCGGACACGGGGTTCTTCTGGATGGACGTGTACGCCTCCACGGCGTGCGTGAGCGCGTCCATGCCGGTGGTGGCCGTGAGCTTCGGCGGCAGCGACGCCGTGAGCGCCGGGTCGAGGATGGCCGCGTGCGGCACCAGCTTGTAGGAGGTGAACGAGAGCTTCGCGTGCTTCTTCGTGTCGGCCACCACGGCCACGAGCGTTACCTCGCTGCCGGTGCCGGCGGTAGTTGGCACGGCGATGAACGGCGGCAGGTCGGCGTGCAGGATCTCCGAGCCCTGCAACGTGGCGAAGTCCACGCCCTCGCAGGCGAGCGAGGCGGCCGCGCCCTTCGTGGTGTCGATGACCGAGCCTCCGCCGATGGCCACGAACCCGTCGCAGCCGCGCTCGGCGTAGAGGCGCGCCACCTCGTTCACCACGTCCATGGACGAGTCGGGCGGCACCTGGTCGAACACCTCGTAGGCTACGCCGGCCGCGTCCAGCACGTCGGTGAGCTTGGCGGCCACGCCCAGCTTCACCAAGCCCGCGTCCGTCATGACCAGCGGATGCACCACGCCGCGGTCGGCCAGCTCATCGGGCAGCTTGTCCAGCGCGTGCGACCCCGCGATGATCTTGGTGGGGCAGCAGAATTCGAATGCTTTCACGGCTTCTCCTTCGCCTTCTCGGGAAAACTTGCCACAGCCTCCGTTCTTGTCCAGCGCCATGAGCAGGTCATATGCTGCATCTACGCAGGTCGAACGCTTGCGAAGGTGCGGCCGAAAACAGAGGCTGTGGCATGTTCCGGGGCACCGTCTCCCTTTCTCCTACGGCGTTGCCGCCGTCGGTCTGCGATACGCGCGCCGCCAGCCGAAGAACATCTTCAGCAGCGCCGTGAACAGATAGGTGAGGGCCACGCCCGTGTCGTTGGGGCCGCGCGTGGAGAACGCGCGCTGCGCGAGGGCGTCCTTCAGCGTCAGGCCGCCCGAAAAGCAGCCGAACGCATAGGCCGGCGAGCGGAAGTCGATGACGTAGTCCACAGCCACGGCGTCCGCATCGGCGCTGGCCAGCCCGCTTCCCGGCTCGACGTCGCGGGCAACGCGCGCGGGCGGAATGCGCTCGAACGAGCCGCGGCCGGTGCGGCGGCATGTGCAGGCCAGGTCGGTGCCGCGCACAGACAGCATGAACGTATAGCCCGGCGCCAGGTAGGCCACCTCGGCGCGGATCTTCGGCGAAACGTGCCGGAGCAGCGTTATCAGGTGCGGCAGCAGGCGCAGCAGCACGCGTACGTACAGCGCTTGGAGGCGTTGGGCGGCGGTTCGCCGCGGAGGCGTTTGGTCGGACATGGGCGCTCCTTGCACATCCTCGATGACGATGCCCCTCATGATAGCACGCCTATCCTCGCATCCCCGGCGCGGCACGTTCCTCGGCCTGCGTCGGCCGGTGTACGTCCTGTACACCAAACGGTGTAATTCCATGACGCGAAGATGACAATTGCGTTGAAGGAAACCTGATCAGGAACCACGCGTGATATGGTAGGCCCATCACCTACCTAAGCGAAGCGATCATCGACCACAACGATACCCAAGGAGCGTGAACCACATGACCGATACGCACGGCAACACCCCCGGCGGCCCCGTCCCGCCGACTTCGGGCGACGAGCATGCCCAGCATGCCGCCCAAACGGGGCAGCAGCCTTACTACCAGCAGTCCTACCAGCAACCGTACCAGGCGCAGCACACGCCCGGCCAGGTGACGGTGGAGAAGAAGTCGCACGGCCTGCGCACGTTCCTGCTCGCGTTCGCGGGCGCGGCGCTCGCCTGCGTGATCGGGCTGGGCGGCTTCGGCATCTGGCAGGCCGCTACCGGTGCCGACAAGGGCGGCGGCTCCGACTCCGGCTCGTCCACGCAGCTGGGCTCGCAGAACTCCGGCAGCATCAACGCCACCGACGCCGAGTCCGACCAGACGCTGGCCGAGGCCGTGGCCCAGAAAGCGCTGCCCTCCGTGGCCGCCATCGACGTGTACGCGAACCAGTCCAACATGGGCGGCATGTACGGCTTCGGCGGCGGTTCCAACTCCGGTTCCGGCAGCACGCTCACGCAGGCCTCGCTCGGCAGCGGCGTCGTGCTCACCGACGACGGCTACATCATCACGAACTACCACGTCATCGCAGGCGGCGACGCCTACAAGGTCACCATCGAGGGCGAGACCTACGACGCCGAGGTCGTGGGCAGCGATCCCAGCTCCGACATCGCGGTCATCAAGGCCAAGGACGCCAGCGGCCTCAAGGCCATCGAGATCGGCAACTCCGACGACCTTATCATCGGCGAGTGGGTCATGACCATCGGCAGCCCGTTCGGCCTCGAGCAGTCGGTGGCCACCGGCATCGTGTCGGCCACGAGCCGCTCGCAGATCATGGACGCCAGCACCGACCAGTACGGCCAGAGCTCCGGTGAGACCACCATCTACCCGAACATGATCCAGACCGACGCGGCCATCAACCCCGGCAACTCCGGCGGCGCGCTCGTCGACGCCGACGGCAAGCTCATCGGCATCAACACGCTGATCACGTCCTACTCGGGCAACTACTCGGGCGTCGGCTTCGCCATCCCGGTGAACTACGCGGTGAACCTGGCGCAGCAGATCATCGACGGCAAGACCCCGACCCATGCGCAGCTCGGCGTGTCGCTGTCCACGGTTAACGCCCAGAACGCCCAGCGCTACGGCCTGTCGGTTGACGAGGGCGCCTACGTGGCCGCCGTCAGCGCGGGCTCCGGCGCTGCCGAGGCCGGCCTGCAGGAGGGCGACATCATCACGAAGTTCGACGGCCAGAAGGTGGAGTCCGCGAGCGACCTCATGCTGGACGTCCGCTCCAAGAACCCCGGCGACAAGGTGAAGCTGGAGGTCAACCGCAACGGCGAGACGAAGGAGGTCGAGGTCACGCTCGGCTCCGACGAGAGCTCGCAGAGCGCCTCCACCCAGCAGAACAACGCTCAGGAATCCCTGCTCGAGCGCCTGCTCGGCGGCGGCAGCGGGTCCAGCGAGAACGCGGCGTAAGGGCTGCGGGCGGATACCCGCCGCCCGTCTGCTCATTGCGTGAACTGCCTGGAAAAGGCCGTGCGAGCTGCGCGGCCTTTTCCATTTTCGGGTAAGATTGATGCAACGTATGCACATATGACGGTCATCGAAGGGGTTGGTCATGGCTGAGGACAGGGCGAAGGCGGAGGAGAACGTCGAGGAGCTTGAGAAGTGGGCGCGCGTGCGCGAGCGCGGGTATGCGTACCCGCGCGTGCTGCTGAAGCTCTCGGGCGAGGCGCTGGCGGGCGACGTGGGGTACGGCATCGACCCGAAGGTCGTCGACGCGCTGGCCGACGAGATCGCCGACATCGTCGAGGACGAGGTGGAGGTGGCCGTGGTCGTGGGCGGCGGCAACATCTTCCGCGGCCTGGCGGGAAGCGCCGAGGGCATGGACCGCGCCCAGGCCGACTACATCGGCATGCTGGCCACCGTCATGAACGCACTGGCCCTGCAGGACGCCTTCGAGCGCCACGGCATCTTCTCCCGGGTGCAGAGCGCCATCACCATGCAGGAGGTCTCCGAGCCCTACATCCGCCGCCGCGCCGTGCGCCACCTGGAGAAGGGCCGCGTGGTCATCTTGGCCGCCGGCACGGGCAACCCCTACTTCACCACCGACACCACGGCCGCGCTGCGCGCCTGCGAGCTCAACGTGGACTGCCTCATGAAGGCCACGAAGGTGGACGGCGTCTACGACAGCGACCCGTCCAAGAACCCGGACGCCAAGCGCTTCGACCGCATCAGCTACATGGACGTGCTGTCGAAGGGCCTCAACGTCATGGACTCCACGGCCACGTCGCTGTGCATGGACAACCACATGCCCATGATCGTGTTCGATCTGATGGTCGAGGGCAACATTTCGCGCGCTTTGAAGGGCGAAAACGTCGGAACCACGGTAGAATAGAGGCACGTCCGCGCTCTGGCGCGGGCGATCGGTGCGCGCCGCCGCACCGCAGGGAGTTGGGTGAAAGGAGCCGATCATGGTTGATGATATTATGTTGCAGGCCGAGGAGCGCATGGAGCGTGCGCTCGCATCGCTGGGCGAGGCGTTCGGCTCCGTGCGCACGGGGCGGGCGAGCGCCCTGCTGCTCGACCGCATCAAGGTGGATTACTACGGCGTGCCCACGCCGGTGAACCAGATGGCCGGCATCAAGACGCCCGACGCGCATATGCTGGTCATCGAGCCGTGGGACAAAGGCGTGCTGGGCGCCATCGAGCATGCCATCATGGAGAGCGACCTGGGCGTCACGCCGTCGAACGACGGCTCGTGCATCCGCCTGCCGTTCCCCTCGCTCACCGAGGAACGCCGCCGCGAGCTGGTGAAGCAGTGCAAGGGCTATGCCGAGGAGGCCCGCGTCGCGGTGCGCAAGGCGCGCCAGGACGCCAACGCCGCCCTCGATCGCTGCGTGAAAGACGACAACCTCCCCGAGGACGACGAGCGCCGCGCCCAGGCCGAGGTGCAGAAGCTCACCGACAAGTACGTGGCCCAGGTGGACGAGGCCTTCAAGAAGAAGGAAGCCGAAGTGATGGAAATCTAGGGGTTCCGCGGGCCTCCGGCCCGCGGAACTGCTCGACGCTGCGAAGCGTCGATGCGCCCGATCTCGCGGCGAAGCCGATGACTCGCGTACCGAAGTACGCTTCGCCATCGCCTTCCCCACGATCTCGAACACCTCGACGCTTCTCGCTGACTTACTACGCCAACCTGTGGGATTTGAATCAACCTGCGCGGTTGGCGTGCGACTTGAAAGCAGTGCTTCCTTGAACAAACCGCTCGACTACATATTCCCGAACCCTCCCGCCGACCTCGATCCGACGCGGCTCGACCCTGCGGCGGTGCCCGAGCACGTGGCCGTCATCATGGACGGCAACGGCCGCTGGGCCAAGGAGCGCGGCAAGAACCGCCTGTTCGGCCACAAGGCCGGCATCGAGGCGGTGCGCGAGACCATCCGCTGCGCGTCGGACGTGGGCGTGCGCTACCTCACCATCTACTCGTTCTCGTCCGAGAACTGGAAGCGGCCGCAGGACGAGGTCATCGGCCTCATGAACCTGTTCGCCACCACGATGCTCGCCGAGGTGGACGGCCTGCACGAGGAGCACGTGCGCGTGATGACCATCGGGCGCACCGACGAGCTGCCGAAGAAGACGCGCGACGCGTTCGCGAAGGCGTGGGAGAAGACGAAGGACAACGACGGCATGACGCTCGTGGTGGCCGTGAACTACGGCGGCCGCGTGGAGATGCTGGACGCCATGCGATCGCTCATGGACGAGGCCCATGCCGCGGCGCGCGCCGGCCGCGCGCCCGAGGAGCTCACCGAGGAGTCGTTCGCCCGGCACCTGTACACGGCGGACATCCCCGACCCCGACCTGCTCATCCGCACGAGCGGCGAGATGCGCGTGTCGAACTTCCTGCTGTGGCAGATCGCCTATTCCGAGTTCGTGTGCACCGACGTGCTGTGGCCCGACTTCGACCGCTACGAGCTCCTGCGGGCGCTCTTGGAGTTCCAGGGGCGCGACCGCCGGTTCGGGGCGGTGAAGTAGGATGGAGCCGCGGCGGGCCGACGAGGCGGTTCCGGAAGAGGACGACCGCACGCGCAAGGAGCGGCTCAAGGACTTCGCACAGGACAAGACGCCGAAGAAGCTGAAGAACCCCACGAACTTCCAGGTGCGCTTCCGCACCGGGTTCGTCTACATCGTCGTGTCCGTGGTGTGCGTGCTGGCCAGCGAGTGGACCACGCTCGCGCTGCTCGTGGCCATGGCCGGCATCACGGCCGGGGAGTTCTACTACATGCTGCGCCAGGACGCGAAGCTGCCGAACGAGATGCTGGGCATCATCGCCGCCATGCTGTATCCCGTGAGCGTGTTCTTCCTCGGGTTGGACGGGGCGCTGTACGTGAGCCTGGCGCTGCTCTTGGCGCTTATCGTGTGGTACGTGTTCTGGATGCGGGCGCGCGTGCCCGACGTGGGCGTGAGCTTCTTCGGCGCCGCGTACTGCGGCATGCTGCTGTCGGGCATCATCGTGGTGCGCGAGGCGCTGCCGGCGCCATGGGGCGGCGTGCTGGTGCTGGGCATCCTCTTGAGCGTATGGGCCAACGACTCGTTCGCCTACTTGGTGGGAAGCAAGTTCGGCAAGCACAAGCTGGCCCCGCGCACCTCCCCGAAGAAGAGCTGGGAGGGCTTCTTCGCCGGGCTCGCGGGCTCCGCGGTTTTCTGGTGCCTGATGACGCTCGTGCCCGGTGTGACCATGTCCATCCCGCAGGCCATCCTGTTCGGCTTGGCGAGCGGTCTCATGGGCGTGCTCGGCGATCTGGCCGAGAGCCGCATCAAGCGCAACTCCGGCTTCAAGGACTCCGGCACCATCATGCCGGGGCACGGCGGCCTGCTCGACCGTTGCGACTCGCTGTTCCTGGTGGCCGTGACTTCGGCCATCTTGCTGGTGGCAGGAGGCTGCATACCGTATTAGGCTCCGCTGCTCTAGGAGGCACGTATGAAACGCATCGTCGTACTGGGGTCGACCGGCTCCATCGGCACGCAGACGCTCGACGTGGCGCGCCGCCATGCCGACAAGCTGGAGGTGGTGGCGCTCGCCGCGGGCACGCGTGCGGAGGAGCTGCTGGCCCAGGCACGGGAGTTCGGCGTGCGCCACCTAGCCGTGGGAGACGGGCGCCTGGCAGGCGAGCCGGTGGCCGACGAGCTGGCCGCGCAGGCGCGCGGCGGCGCGCTGCCGGCGGCGGATGCGCCGTCGTCGCTTGCCGAGGCCGTGGCGCGCCGCAGCGCGGGCGGCGAGGGCTCGCTCGGGTTCGGCGCGCAGGCCGTGGCCGACCTCGTGCGGCTGCCGGAGGCCGACATCGTGGTGAACGCGCTCGTGGGCGCGGCCGGGCTGCGTGCCAGCTACGAGACGCTGCGCGCCGGCAAGGTGCTCGCGCTGGCCAACAAGGAGTCGCTCGTGGTGGGCGGCGACCTCATCATGCCGCTGGCCGCGCAGGTGGACGCGCAGCGCCGCGCGGCCGGCACGGCGCCTGCCGCCGGGCCCGCCGGGGCGCTCATGCCCATCGACTCGGAGCACGGCGCCATCTACCAGTGCCTCCTGGGCGAGGATGCGCGCGAGGTCGCCCGCCTGTGGGTGACGGCGTCGGGCGGCCCGTTCCGCGGCCGCACGCGGGCGGAGCTTGAGGGCATCACGCCCGCCCAGGCGCTCGCGCACCCCACGTGGAACATGGGCGCGAAGATATCCATCGACTCTTCCACGCTCATGAACAAGGGGCTCGAGGTCATCGAGGCGCACCACCTGTTCGCCATGCCCTACGACCGCATCAGCGTGGTGGTGCAGCCGCAGAGCGCCATCCATTCCATGGTGGAGTACTCCGACGGCAGCGTGAAGGCGCACCTCGGCACCACCGACATGCGCATCCCCATCCAGTTCGCGCTGTCGTATCCCGAGCGCTGGGATGCGCCGGTGGAGCCGCTCGACTTCACGAAGCTGGGCTCGCTCGAGTTCGCCGCGCCCGACACCGACACGTTCCGCTGCCTGGCGCTCGCGCGCGCGGCCGGCGAGCGCGGCGGCACGCTGCCGTGCGCCATGAACGCTGCGAACGAGGTGGCCGTGGCGGCGTTCCTCGCCGAGGAGGGCACGTACCTGGGCATCGCCGCCTGCGTGGAGGCCGTCATGGACGCCCACGATGTGCAGCCCGTGGAGAGCCTGGAGCAGCTGGAGGCCGTGGACGCCTGGGCCCGCACGAAGGCCCGGGAGTGGATCGCGGCGCAGTAAGGGGCGGCCCCGCTCTTTGCGGTGGCGAAGGGGAAGGGGTTCAGCATGGAAGAAGCCGGAGAAGGGCGTGGGAGCAGGCGGGATCCTTTCCGCCTGGTGATCTGTGCGGCCGTCGCCGTCTCGCTCGGCCTTCTTGCGGCGGCAGGGGGCGTCCCGGCGCCCGAGCCATCGGGAGAGCCCCTCGTG
>HHCFC01400__coassemble_1118_pt1 | contig 10314 bp, 10 predicted proteins | sample HHCFC01400__metabat2_low_PE_042 | metagenome-assembled genome bin HHCFC01400 | reverse complement strand
TACCCCTGCTTCTGCACGAAGGAGGAGCTCGACGCCAAGCGCGCCGCCGCCGAGGCGAACGAAGGCGGCTACGCGGGCTACGACCGCACGTGCCGCGGCCTCGATGCCGCCGAGGCCGCCCCGCCGCATCGAGGCCGGCGAGCCGCACGTGTGGCGCCTGCGCGTGCCCGAGGATCACGGGCCCATCGAGTTCGACGACGCCGTGTACGGCCACGTGAGCTTCCCCGCCGAGGTGATGGACGACATGATAGTCGTGCGCACCGACGGAATCCCCACCTACAACTTCGCCGTGGTGTGCGACGACGCGAACATGGGCATCACGCACGTCATCCGCGGCGACGACCACCTGTCCAACACCCCGCGCCAGATACTCATCTACGAGGCGCTGGGGCTGCCCGTGCCCACGTTCGCGCACCTGTCGATGATCCTCGGCCCCGACGGCAAGAAGCTCTCGAAGCGCCACGGCGCGGCGAGCGTGGAGGAGTTCTGCGAGCGCGGCTACCTGCCCGACGCGATGGTGAACTTCCTCGCGCTTCTGGGCTGGTCGCTCGACGGCGAGACGACCCTCATCGACCGCGAGACGCTGTGCGAGAAGTTCAGCCTCGAGCGCGTGACCAAGAAGGACGCCGTGTTCGACGAGACGAAGCTCGACTGGATGAACGGCCAGTACATCAAGGACATGGGGCCGAACGCCTGGGTGCGCTCGTCGCTTCTGTGGCTCGCGCAGGCGAACATCCTCGGCAGCGCCGTGGCCGCCGGCACGCCCATCGATCCCGAGGCGCGCGAGGCCGCCTTCGACGGCGCGGCCATCGAGTCCGCGCTCGCCGACGTGCAGGAGCGCGCCGTGTGGTACTGCGATTTGTACCCGCTCGTCTCCGAGCGCCTGACGCGCCTGGACGAGGCCGTGGACAAGCTGGCCTTCATGTTCTGGGGCCGAAACGTGCAGCTCGACGAGAAGAGCGTGAGCAAGGTGCTGAAGAAGGAGGGCGCGCGCGCCGACGAGGCGCTGGCCGCCTGCCGCGGCGTGCTGGCCGACGAGGGCGTGGAATGGGACGCCGAGGCGCTGGAAGAGGCGTGCCGCGCCGAGGGCGAGCGCCTGGAGATCAAGCCGAAGCTCCTGCTCCAGCCGCTTCGCGTGGCCGTGTGCGGCAACATGGTGTCGCCGCCCCTGTTCGAGAGCATCGAGCTTCTGCCCCGCGAGGACGTGCTGGCGCGCATCGACAAGGTGGCCGCGGAGGTGTTCGGTGGCTGACGCCCCCGACAAACAGGAGACAGGGCTCCCGCCCGAGCAGGAGCCGTCCGCCGCTGCGGACGGCTCCGAGCGGCCGCAGCGCATCGTGGTGCTGAGGGATTTCTGCCAGCGCGCGCACGGAGCCGACTGCGAGCGGTGCGCGCTGGCCTGCCCGCAGGGGGCCGTGTCGTTCGCCGAGGACGGCATCCCCGTCATCGACGAGGATGCCTGCACGCGCTGCGGCATCTGCCTGGGCGTGTGCGACGCGTTCTCGTCGACGCGCGTCACGATGGCCGACCTGCACGCCCGCATCCGCCGCATAGCCCTGCGCGGCGAGCGCGCGGTGCTCACCTGCAAGGAGAACGTGTTCCCCGGCCTGGAGCCGGCGGCGAACGTCGCGGTGCTGCCCTGCCTGGCGTGCCTGTCGCCCGAGTTCTGGACGCTCGTGCTGGCCGAGGGCATCGACGTGACGATAGCGGCCGACCTGTCCTACTGCGCCGACTGCGCACGCGCCGGCGAGATGGGCGAGCTCCTGTACGCCCATGCCGTGGAGACGGGCGAGGCGTGGAGCGGGCGTTCCGTGGGCTTCTCCGACGTCATCCCCGAGAAGGAGAACCTATTGCGCGACCTGGCGGACCCGTCAGGGGTCGACCGGCGCAGCGCGTTTTCGAACCTCGTGGGCGAGGTGGGCGACATCGCCAGCGGCAAGCGCCGCCTGCGCAACTCCGAGGTGCTGCAGGAGTTCTACGAGCGCCGCGAGCGCGCGCGGGCGCTGGCACGGCTGAACCTGGGCAACGGCACCGAGTTCAACGACTTCGTGCCGGAGGGCCTCACGAAGAGGACGATGCAGCCGAAGCGCCAGATGCTGTTGGAAGCGCTCGAGCGCGACCCGGGCATCGCCGCGCGCGTGCCGCTCGTGCTGTCAGAGACCGACTGCGCGCTCTGCACGGATGCGCTCTCCTGCACAGCGGTCTGCCCCACGGGCGCGCGGCGCCCCGACCCGGCCGACGGGACGCTCGCCTACGACGCGCGCTACTGCATCGGCTGCGGCCTGTGCGTCGGCGCCTGCCCGGAGGGCGCGGTGGAGCTGGTGGAGACGACGGCCGAGACGCTGCTGCCCGGCGAGGACGAAACCAGCCTGTAATCTCTGTGCGGGCGAAAAACCGCCGCGAATGGCTGTGCTAAGATAGGCGGGACCGCAACAGGCAAGGAGCCTTCCATGACCGATCCCGAGCGCCAGAACTTCTGCGATCCGCCCGAGCCCGGCTCTGCCGGATCATCCGAGCCTGCCGGGCCGCCGCCCGCGCCCGCGCCCTACGAGCGGCCTCCGCTGCCGGCTTCCGCCGCAGAGCCCTACGCGCCCGCCGGCACGTGCCCGCCCGCGCAGCCGTACGGGCAGCCGAAGCAGCCTGCACAGCCCTACGGAGCGTACCCGCCACCGCCGCAGCAGCCCGCCGGCCAGCAGCCGCCGTACCCGCCCTACGGCGCCGGCCAGCAGCCGCCCTACCCACCGTACCCGGGGCAGCCTTACCCCGCGGCATCCCCCGGTCAACCGAAGCGCAAGGCATGGCCCTGGGTGCTCGCAGGGTGCCTGCTCGTCTTCGTGCTGGGTATCGGCGGGTGCGTGAGCTGCACGGCATGCGCCATCGTCTCCGAAGTGGCCGACGGCCGCTACGGCGGCTACCACAACAGCTACGGGTACGGGTCCGACGACGGTTACCGGTACGGCTACGGCGATTCCGACGGCTACGACGGCGCGGACGTCGACTTCAGCATCGACTACATCAAGGACATGCTCGACCTGTCGGACGGCCGGACCGTCGACGGCAAGCACACGCCGGGCGTCTACGAGGTGGGCGCCGGCAAGGACCTCGAGCCTGGGCTCTACTTCGTGGAGGGAGATCCCGCAGACGAGGCCGACTACGTGGTGTTCGGCCCCACCTCGGACGCGCGCTACGAGGTGGACTACGGCGTCACGTACTTCGGCAACTACTTCGTGGAGCTCGAGGAGGGCGCGGTGTTCGCCTGGGACGCTCCCGACGGCCTGCGCCTGTACCCCGCCTCCGACGCCGCCTTCGAGCCTGCCGCACCCTACCGCAGCGGGCTCTACCGCGTGGGCGAGGACATCCCCGCCGGCACCTACACCGTCACCATCGAGCCCGAGGCGGCAGCCGAGGCCGACAACGAGTGCGGGGCGTTCGTGATGAGGGACCTGGCCTTCGGCAGCGGCTCCATCACCGACGAGAAGTACGTGGTGCGCGGCGGCTCGCAAACCGTCACCGTGAAGGACGGCGACTGGCTGGAGCTCTACGCCGCCACCGCCGCCCCGGCACAGTAGCCCCCCTCCGCCTTCCAAGGCCCCGCGAGGGGCCTTCTCGGTACCCGACCGGAACCCATGCGAAAGGACCCGCCCATGCTGCCCGACAACCCCACCCGCGACCAGATAGAGGCCGTGTTCGCCAACGACCGGTTCGCCACCCAGGCGGCCGGGTGCCGCGTCGTGGAGGGCGGGCGGGGCCGTGCGGTGTGCGAGATGGAGCTGGGCAACATCCACCGCAACGCTATGGGCAACGTCATGGGCGGCGCCATCTTCACGCTGGCGGACTTCGCGCTGGCCATCTCGTGCAATATCGGCGAGGAGCCCACCGTGTCCGTGGACTCGAACATCAGCTTCCTGCGCGCGACGAAGGGCGCGAAGCTCACCGCCACGTCCGTCTGCGACAAGCCGGGCCGTCACCTGGGCTTCTACACCGTGACCGTCAAAGACGACCTGGGCAAGGACGTCGCGAGGATGACCGCTACCTGCTACCGCTAGCGCCCGTGGCTGTCGGTTCCGCCTCCTCGGCAACACCGGGGCACGTCCGGGACGCAGGCCGAGGACGCTGCCAGCGCCCCGCTACTCGGCGGCGCACTGACCGTCCACAAGATCGATGATCTCCTGTTGGGAGTGGGCGCCGAGCTTCGCGTAGATGTGCTTCACATGCGTCTTGACCGTATTCGGCGAGATAACCAGCTCCTGGGCTATGAAGGGAGCGCTGCGGCCGCGTGCGAGCATTGCGAGGATCTCGGTCTCGCGGCCGGTGAGGCCGCCTTTGCGGGCCAGCGCCCCGCAGCTCCGCTCGATGGCGGCGCGCGTCCCGTCGCCAGGGAGAGCGGCCTCCGAGGCGGCCGCCAAGCTCCCGGTGCCCGGAGCGCCCACAGCCGGGGCCGGCCCGGGCGCCGAACCGGGCAGAGCTCCCTCGCCGCCTGAAAGCGCATCCTCGAAGCTGAAGCGCCGCAACCCCACCAGCGCGTAGGCCACGAGGGCGAACGCGAACCCCACGGCCACCACGTCGGGCACGAGCGGGCTCACTGCAGAGAACGAGGAGGCCACCGTCCCCAGCACCAGGCCGCCCAGCATGCCGAGGGCCACGGCCATCCGCCCGCCTGCCTGCAAGACCGGCGCCTCGGCCGGCCGGCGCGCGGCGCGCGCCGCCAGCACGATCCACACGAGCATGGCGAAGCACTCGGACCCGGCCGCCAGCAGCGTGTTCGACACGTGGATCAGGGCCACGCGCTCGCCGCTGGACGCCTGCGCCACGAACGGCACCACCAAGAGCCCGGCCAGCACGAGCAGCAGCCCGAAGTGAAACACCACGTCCGTGCGGCTTTTCGAGAAACGCGACGCCACGATCACGGCCAGCATCGCGGCCGCCATCGCCACGAAGCTCACGCCGGCGCTCTCGCGCGAGCCGAACACGACGAAGGCGGTGTAGCCGCTCACCAGGCCAAGCGCGATCAGCACGGCGAACAGCACCGCCTTGGGCGGCCCGCCGGCCTTCGAGCAGGCCGGCGGGTAACCGTCCGATGCCGCGGGCCGGGCCGCCGCGCCGCCTCCCCCGTCAGCGAAGACGGCAAGTGCGGCACGCCCCGGGCGCACGGCGCAGGCAAACGCGGCAAGGAAGGTGAGCACGTAGAGCGCGAGCAGCGCCAAGCGGGCCGCGCGCAGCGACTCCACGAACGGCACCAAGGCCGATGCGGCCACGTACACGGCGGCGTACGCCGCCGGAATCGCCGCGAAGGCGGTCCGGGGCGAGAAATGCGCGAGCGCGAGCCCCGTCAAGACCACGAGCCACGCCGTGGCGAGCGATGCAAGCAACCACCCCGCGAGCGAGGCCGTCGTCGACTCGCCCCGGTACCCCGCCGCCACAAGCGCCGAGCCCGCGCAGAAGAGGGCGAGCGCAGCCCACGGCACCGACGGATGCCGCAGGGCGTTCGGCCTCCGGGCCGCGACTGCGAGCAGCGCGGCGTAGGCAAGGACGGCGGCGAGGGCTGCGGCGAAGCCGCCGTATGAAGGGTACGAGCCCGTAGAAGGCACCACGAACAGGTTGAGGACCAGCGCGTTCGTCGCAAGCGCGGCCAGCGCGATGCAGCACCGCAGCGGGAAACCGCCCGTCAACCCCTTCATCCCCGTATTCCCCTCTCCTGCTCGGGACATCGCCCGCCGCCTCGGCCCCCCCAAGGCGCCTTCCGCGCCCGGCCCCACCGCCAGGCACGTCCGGACGGCCGCGCATCCGCGCCGCCCACGCACCTCCGGTACGTCAGGGGGCAGCATGCAGCCATGCCGCCATTATACGCAAAGGGCGCCCTGCACAGCCGGGCGTCTGCCAAGTCTATCGCCTTTCCCTGCTGTGGAAGGCGGGCAGCAGGCGCCCTCGGGCAACCGCCTTGGCTACCGGGGCCTCAACCCGACCCGTCAATACAGTCGAGGGCCGAACCGGAGAGGCAACGCGGAAGTCCGCACGGGAGCCCGCGCCGCCACGCGCACGCACCCGGCATCCCCGCTCCTACCTGCCGGCCCTGGCTCGCACGCCTCTTACGCGTAGCCGTAGGGCTTGCGCAGCCCCACGAGGAGGGCGGTCGTCAGCACGAGCGCGCAGGCCTCCGCCACGATGATGGCGCTCCACACGCCGTCTATGCCCCACACGATGGGCAGCAGCATGACCGTGAACGTCTCGAACACGAGCGTGCGCATGAAGCTGATGAGCGCCGACACCTTGCCGTTGTTGAGCGCCGTGAAGAACGCCGAGCCGTAGATGTTGAACCCGCACACGAGGAACGCCACCGCATAGATGCGGAACCCGTGCAGCGTCATGGCGGCAAGTTCGGCGTCGTAGCCCACGAACACGCCCACGAGCGGCGCAGCGAGCAGCTGCGAGGCGGCGAACATGGCCGCACCTGTGCCGCCCACCAGCAGCATGCTCTTCTTGAACAGGCCCTTGAGCTCCGGTTGGTTCTTTGCGCCGTAATGGTAGCTCACCACCGGCCCCGTGCCCATGGCGAAACCGAAGAACACCGCCGTGAAGATGAAGTTCACGTACATGATCACGCCGTAGGCCGCCACCCCGTCCGCGCCGGCTATCATCATGAGCTGGTAGTTGTACAGCATGCTCACCACCGACGCGGCCACCTCGGTCATGAGCTCGGACGAGCCGTTCACGCAGGTCTTGCCGAGCGCGCGGAAGTCCGCGAGCGGGCGGGTGAAGCGCAGGCGGCTCGTCTTGCTGCGGGCGAAGAACACAGCCGACACCGCCGCCGCCAAGAACTGGCCCGCCGCGGTGGCGAGCGCGGCGCCGACAATACCCCAGCCAAGCACCGCGATGAACATATAGTCCAGCACGATGTTCGTCACGCCGCCGGCCACCGTCACCGCGAGGCCCATCTGCGGCTTCTCGGCCGCAATGAAGAAGCTCAGAAACACGTTCTGCACGATGAACAGCGGCAGCGCCACCACGAGGATTCGCCCGTACACGAGGCCCTGCTCCATGAGCGAGCCCTGCGCGCCGAGCGCCGCGAGCACCGACTCGAGCACGACCGCGCCGACGGCGGCCAGAAGGATGCCGGCCGCCACGGCTGCGAGCGCAATGAAGCTGAACAGGCGGTTCGCCCGCACGGCGTCGCCCTCGCCCATGGTCTTCGCCACAAGGGCCGCGCCGCCCGTGCCCAGCATGAAGCCCACCGACCCCAGCCCCATGGCCAGCGGGAACACCAGGTTCACGGCCGCAAGTGCCTCCTTGCCCGCGAAGTTGGACACGAACAGGCCGTCCACCACGCTGTAGATGGACGTGAAGATCATCATGGCGATGGACGGCAGCGCGAAGCGCACGAGCCGCCCGTAGGTGAAGTGGTCCGACAGCTTGATGGCCACGCCGCTCACCCCCTCTCCGGATACGGCAGGGCGTCCACCAACCCGCGCAGGTGCTCGAGGTAGACGCGCGTCAGGCGCAGCAGCTCCTCGCACTCCCCGGGGGCCATGGCAGCGAACGCGGCCTCCTCGGCCTCCGCCACCGGGCGTATGCGCTCGGCCACCAGGGCGCGGCCCGCCTCGGTCAGATGGAGGTGGGTGCCGCGCCCGTGCTCCACGCGCAGCTCCACGTAGCCCGCTCGCTCCAGCTTGTGCACCGAGGTGTTCACCGTCTGCTTCGACAGCCCCGATGCGGTGCACACGTCCTTCTGCAGGCAGCCGTCGCCCAAGCCGTCGAGGGCGTACAGGATGTCGAACGCGCTGTCCGACAGCCCCATCCTCACGGCCACATTATGGTAGAGCTCGTTGCCGAGCCGGTAAAGGTTGTTGTATTCGCGGTTGGCGTGCGCCGTCCGTGCGTCCATGTCGGTTCGCCCTCCGTTGTTCGATTCGCAAGTCCGATTTCGTACCTGTGGCATTTAAGTCCGATATCGGATTCACGTCAACAGAGCTCACAGAACGCCCACGAGGTATCGGAGGGCGACCCGCCCGCAGCTCCCCTTTCCTTGGGGTTTTCGCACTCTCGGGCGCTATCGTTCCCTTCGGGCTCTTGTTCGCGCACAGCTCCCGTTCTCACGCAGGCCTCGCTCTTCTGCAGCGCATGTTCTCCTGCTCTCGTTCCCTTGGGATTCGCCCTCCCGCTCCGCACTCTCAAGCGCCCGCTCCTCCCCTCCCTGCGGTGCGTCGGCTTCGCTGCAGCGCCGGCCTCCTCCTCGCACGCCGAGCACCATGGACGAGATTCGAGCTTATGCACAGTATCGCGTAACCGCCACTATATTATTCTCAATTTCACATTAATTTGAAAAGGCATTATAAACAGTACCCAACCATTTCTTCGCCGTACAGGCTCGAAGGCCGGCAATAATCCAGCCACAAGGTGCAATCTTGTCCATGATCTCGTTGCTTGTATTAGACCTGCCCCTCCAGCCGTTCGAAGAACGCGCGGGCGTTGCCGAAGAACGCCTTGCCTGCCACAGCCTCGCCGAACCGGCTCGCGATGAGCGCATGCAGACCGCCTGCCTGGTCGCACGGGTCGAGCCAGCTGGGCACGTCGCAGCCGTCGTAGTCGCTGCCGAGCGCGAGCACGTCCTCGCCCGCCGCCTCGAGCACGCGGTCCACGTGGCGCAGCACGTCGTCGGGCGTGGGGTCGGCGTGCGTGTCGGACAGGAAGTCGCGGCAGAAGTTGAGTCCCGCGACGCCGCCCGCGTCGGCCAGCTCGCGCAGCTGCCAGTCGGCGAGGTTGCGCGGGTGCCCGCACACGGCGCGCGCGTTGGAGTGCGAGGCGGCGAAGGGCCGCGTCGCGGTCGCGCACACGTCCTTGAAGCCCGCGTCGTTCAGGTGCGACACGTCCACCGCGATGCCGCGCAGCTCCAGCTCGCGCACGCAGGAGCGGCCGAAGCCGGTGAGCCCGTCGGCCGTCTCGTTGCCGCTGCCGAGCGCGTTGCGCCCGTTCCACGTGAGCGTGACCATGCGCACGCCCGCCTCGGCGAGCGCGTCGAGGCGTCCTTCGGCGGCCGCGTCGTCCTCCAGGAATGACGCGCCCTCCACCGTGAAGAGCCCCGCCGTCTTGCCCGCCGCGAGGGCCGCATCCACGTCGGCCATGGAGCGAGCCCGCGCGAGCTTGTCGCCGCAGCGCTCCAGCTCGCGCTCCCATACGCGCCGCACGCGCTCGAACAGCGCCCAAGCCGCATCGCCGCGCGCCTCGTCGGGGACGAACGCCGCGAAGCACTGGCACCAGGCGTACCCAGCCGTGCGCTCGAGCGAGACGTGCGCGTCGTTGTCGGCGAGCGAGGACATGCGCGCCGCCGGGATGCGCGCGTCGTGCGCGGCGAACCCGCCCGGCACCGACGGGTCGCCGTGGAACGCCAGCCTATCGAGCGTGTCGCAGTGCAGGTCGAACACCCGCGGGCGTCCCGGCCGCCTCGCCCGGCGCCGCCTCGGGCAGCACGCCCTCCCGCAGCAGCGCCGCCTCCTCGGCCGACGCGTCCTCCAACGTCATGAACAGCCCCACGGCCGCCCTCCTCTCACGCGCCGCGCCCGATCGCGCCCAGCGCCTCTTCCAGCGGGACCACCCGCGCATAGCGGCCGTCCCAGATGCAGTCCTCGTAATACGCCGTCAGCTCCCCTCCCGGCGCGAACGCGGAGTCGAACGTCGTCACCGCGCCCCTCGGCACCGTCACGTCGAAGCCCAGCTCGAAGCCCACTTTGACCGACGCGTCGAAGCAGAACTCCGTCTGCATGCCGCACATCAGCAAACGGCGCAGGCCGCGGCGCTCGAGGTGCGCTTGCAGCCCCGTCCGACGAAACGCGCTGTTGAAATGCTTGTCGAACACGGGCTCGCCTTCCTGTGGCGCAAGCGGCGCGCAGATCCGCCAGCCGTCCGTGCCCGCCTCGAACTCGTCGCCGGGCCCACCGTCATGGCGCACGTGCAAGACCGGCACGCCGCTTTCGCGGCACGCGCCGACAAGCCTCGCGATCGCGTCCACCGTCTCATCCGCCCCGCAAGGTCGCCGCCCAACGAGGGCCTCCTGCATGTCGATCACGATCAAAGCGTCGAGCCCCATCGACACATCCTTTCCGTCCCGTGTAGGCACCCCGTCATTGTACCGCGGCGAACCTGACAAGGGGACAGGTACCTTGTCATAAATACGCTACTTATCGAAGCACATATTGAATCGCACCGCGACCGATCCCCGTTAAACGCTCTATCTGCCTTATCGACAAGCCAGCTTTGCTCATTCTTCTAATCGCATCGTCTCTGCGCTTCTTTTCGACCGTCTTTAAGTCAGCAGGTCTCGAA
>HHCFC01400__coassemble_2481_pt1 | contig 10368 bp, 9 predicted proteins | sample HHCFC01400__metabat2_low_PE_042 | metagenome-assembled genome bin HHCFC01400 | reverse complement strand
GCGGACACGCGGGCATCCGTCCCGAAGGGCGCGCGCACGAGAGCCAGGTCGAGCACGGACGCGACCGCGATCGCCCCGGCCCCGGTCCCGCCGAGGAACAGGTAGCCCACCGCCAGTTCGCCGAGCACATCCCCTCCCCTCGTCATTGCCCAAGCGCATTCCCCAAGCGCGGCGCCGCGCCCGGACGCAGTAGCCGCTCCGAATGGAAACGCCGCGCGCATCGCGCATACTCCTCTGCCAGTATCCCACAAAACAGGCGCGCTGCATATGACAGGGTGTCATATGCGCAGCAGCGACACGATCCGAGGCGCCCGCAATCGCCGCCTCCCCTTCCCCGACCAGCCCAGCCTGCGCAGCAGGTAAGAACGAGTGGCAGGCCGCGGTAAGCGGGCAGGACCGACCGTGTGCTACCATGGATTCCATCTTGCGAGAAGGGGGATTCTGCATGGTCGAAGCGCATCGGGCAGAAAGGGAAGATTGGATATCGCCCTTGGCCGAGCAATGGCCGTACCTGCGATTTCTGGGACTTAGCGCCTGGTGGGCCTGGATATGGCTCTGTTACAACAGCATCGAGATCATGCGCATGTTCCCAGCCGACCAGCAGACGAGCTACGTGCTGCAGATGTACCTGTTCTCCACACTGGGCATCGCAGGCTCCATGTTCGCGGCCGCGCTCGCTTGGAGGCGCATGACCGCACTCGTGGACAGGCGGGCGTTCGTCATCGGGTTCGGAGCGCTCGCAGGGCTCTCCACCATTTTGCTGGGGTTCTCGGTGGTTATGGGCGCCGGGATGTTCTTCGTGTTGGCCGCCGTGCTCACCGGCGCGGGCACCTCCATGCTCTGCCTGAAGGTGGGGCGACTATACGGCAGCGTGTCGCTGGGAGACTCGCTCACGGCGGGGTCCATCTCGCTTTTGCTGGCGGCGCTCCTGTATTTCGTGGGCATCGGCATACCGCCCGAGTGGCGGCTGTTCTACATCGCCGCACTGCCCTTGGTATCCGGCCTGCTTCTCTCCATGGGTTCCGCCGACCCGTTCCCCTCAACCATGTCGGGGGCGGGCGAAGGGCGCGGAAAGGGACCCGTGCAGCATCTGTACCGCAAACTCGTGGCTGCATCGGCCCTGGTGGCGCTCACGGCAGGCGTGGGCAAGGGAATCTCCAGCACGCTGATGGACAACGCGCTGTTCGCGCGCGAGGGAAGCATCATCGTGTTCTGCGTCGGCATGATAGCCATTGCAGTGGCCTGGGCGGTCAACCGCGGCGACGCCGTACGCGGAGCGCGGCAGGCGTACTCGGCGCTCATGGTGCTCGGCATGGGCATGATGCTGGGCACGTGCTTCGGACTCGACATCGCGTTCCTGAGCGTGGGCAAGGAAGCGCTCTGGCTCATGTTCTCGTGCTTCATGGCATATCTGGCGTTCCGCTTCGACCTGTCGCCCGTGCGCGTGTTCGGCATCGGGCAAGGAACCTATTTCCTGGCTTCGACGGCGGGCTGGGCGCTGGGAGCCGCCGTAGCCCCCTGGTACGGTGAGGCCATGGTGCGCATGGGCGTGGGCGTGGCGCTGGCTTTTTTGGTGATCATCGTGTTGGTGTACGTGTTCCCGGAGAACGACCTGAAGCGCATCATGGCCTGGTCGGTAGACGGGGATGCGGTAGGCCGGAGGCACGGAGAGCAGGGCGCAGCGGCACATGTGGCGCCGGAGATGGAAGAGGGCGGAGCAGGGCAGTGCATGACGGCAGACGGCGGAGCAGCCGTGCCGGACGACGCAAAGCCGTCCGGCACGGCGCGCGCGGCCGATCCCCGCTACGGTCTCTCCGCCCGAGAGCTGGAGATACTGGATTTGTTCGCCCAGGGGCGCAGCGCGAACTGGATCGCCGACAACCTCACCATCTCGAAGAACACCGTGCGCTCGCACCTGCGCGCCATCTACACGAAGCTCGACGTGCACACCCGCCAGGAACTGCTGGACTTCCTGGCGGGGTAGCGGTTCCCGGCGAGGCGGAACCGAGCTGCAGCAGGGCACAAGCCTGCACGATCTTTGCTTAGATTTCGTCCTGCTGAAAGAGGGGGCCGACATGCTCGGGCTGTTCGCCACGCGCCACCGGATCGCCCGGCTTCGCCTTGATCCTGACGGAACCCGTGGGACAGTGTTTGACGCATTCGCCGCAACGGGTGCATTCGCCCAGCTGGATGGCGGCGTCGGGCGCATGGAGGTCTATGTGCTCGGCGCAGGCCGACGTGCACGCGGTACAGGCACCGCCGCCCGCGCGCAGGCAGGTAGACGCATCCACATGCGGGCGGAACAGGCGCGCCAGCTGGCCGAACACGTTCAGCAATCCGGCAATGGGGCACAAGTTCGCGCACCATTTGCGATAGAGCACGAGTTCCACGGCCAGCGCGACGGGAAACACGACGACGCTCGCCGTAACCTGCTTGTCCACGATGAGGTGCCAAAGCGACCCCACCGTGCCGAACGTGAGCCCGACAGGGCACACCAGGCAGAAAAGCGGGATGCCCGCAACGAACGTGGCAGCCAGCACCACGCCAAGCGCCCAGGTGCGCTTGTCGCGCACAAGGTGACGCAGGCTCGCGGCCAGGCCCTTTGCCTCGTGCGCGGCCGAGCAGGCGCGCGCCGGCGCCTCCTCGGGCCGTGGCTCGCGGCGGAAGAACCGGCGGATCGCCGGCGCCGGACAGCCCCAAGCGCACCAGGCGCGGCCGAACAGCAGCGCGAACGCACCCACCACCGCGAGCGATATCAGGGTAACGGGCACGAGCGCCTTGCTGGCAAGCAGCGCCTCCAAACCCCCCAACGGGCACAGCAGGAAGAACTGCCCTATGCCCAACGCCGAGGGCGTGCCGATACCCAAATCGAAGGCGAGCGAGGCGATAACCGCCACGAACACCAGGCCGAGCGTCACGGCACGCGCCTTCGTTATACGATCGCCTTGCTTCATCGTGCAGTCCCTCCTTCCTGCAACGCCCTCTCGGTAACCACCTCGATGCCACGCGCCTTGCCGCCGCTGAACGACGTGAACACGTTGGCGGGACAGATCCGCACGCATTCGCCGCAGCCGTTGCACTTCGCCTCGTCAACCACGGGCCGACGCCCCGCGTCGAACGAGAGCGCCCCGTAGGGACACGCCTCCACGCAGATGCCGCAGCTGCTCGTCTCCAGGAACGCAAGGCAGCGATCCTCATGCAGGATGGCAGCGCCGATGCGCCCCTGCCCGGGCGCCTGCGGATCAACCGCGCCGATAGCGGCGGTGGGGCATACCTCGCGGCACTTGTCGCAGAACGTGCAACGGTCGTTGGCGAAGTTGAGGTGCGGCGTCCGGGCCTGCAAGAGGCCGCGCTCGATACCTAGAGGCTCCAGCACATCGGTGGGGCACACGTCGATGCAGCGCGCGCACTTGATGCAGCGCGCCATGAACTCGCCCTCGGGAAGGGCGCCGGGCGGGCGCAGCACATCGGCCTCGACAACGAAGGGACGCACGCCCGCGCCGGCGACAACGCCCGCAAGAAGCGCTGCTCCTCCTACGACGAACGTCCTGCGCGTCAGATTGCTCGCTGGCATTTCCAACCCCTCCGCTACGCCGCAGCCGTCGCGCCGTCGAGCTGCGCCAGGACCCCGCGCAGAAGATCGCGTGCCTGCTCCAGAGTGCCTTGGGCCACGAGCAGCATACCCGGGTAGAACGTCAGCTTCGCGTAATCGAGCGATGTCTCGTGCAGCAGGGGAATCCAGCTCAGCAGATGGCCCTCGATGAACTCCTGCTGGCGCACCACGTTACGGCGCAGCTGGTCCCGGTTTCTCGCTTGGGCCTGCTCCCTGGCCCGCTCGTTCATGTTCGCAAGGTATTCCAGCTCGAAGGCCAGATGGTCCTCTGGCTCGTGCAGGTCGGGATTCACCTGGAAACCGTCCTCCAGGAAGCGTGCCACCACGTCGTCGCGGGCATCGCCCATCATGATGCGCTCGTCGCCGGCGAACACCGACTCATAGGGTACGGCAGTCTGACGATCTTTGGTGAACACGCCCGCGGCCAAGAAGATGCGTGCGTACTCGCAGGCCAATTGCGTGCGGCGATCGTTCGCCGAGAACGCGAGGTACCGGCGCACCAGGCGGTAGCCCTCGTCGAGATGCGCATTGCCGGTTTCGCTCGGATACTCGCCAAGCGCCAGTTCTTCGATGGCCTGCTCGTTGAGCTCTTTGAAGAATACTTGCGAAAGGAACCGGTACGTACCGGCGCTCCCCTCGAAAAAATCCAGAAGCTCCTGTTGGGTCAGCATAGCAAGTCCCCTTTCGTTGATTCGTTTCCGCTCCTTCCGCATCGGATCGCAGCGTCCGATGCGGAAGGAGCGGGCTGCCGTCGTCGGCAGCCCTTTTCGTGCTGGTCGTTCGCAGCGCCGGTTCTTCCGCCAGCCGTCAAGCCGGCGAAACCCTAGTCCAACGCCATCAGGAAGAAGTCCATGAACGGCGTGCCGATGAGCCACATGGTCGCTCGCAGGGCGATGGCGGCGATCACGCCGCATACGCAGGAGGCAACTCCCAGCGCAACCGCCCTCGACGGCCTCTTCGCGGCGACGGCACCGCACGCGACCTCGACCGCGAGCGTCGCGAACAGCGCCCCCGCCCACGTCGCCGCGCCGTTGCCGGCCGCAGCGAGATACGCCCCCGCCGAGAGGCAAAACGCAGCGCCCAGCACCAGCCCCAGCGCACCACCGGCCGCAGCCAACACTCCCGCGAACGAAAGAGCGGCCTCGTCGCGCTTCTGCACCGCCTTCACCAGCAGGTTCAACCCTGCACCGGCCGCAGCTGCCGTGCCGAGGTAGGCCAAGGGCAACGTGACGGTGGTCCAGGCCGGACGGGCTTCCATCAGGTAAGACGAGCCGCAGGCGAACGTGAACACAATGCCCACGAGCGACGCGAGGATGCCCACCGCCGTGCGCGCCTTGTCAGACGTGCCGCGCGCAAGCATGATGAAATACACCGCCAGAAGCACGCACAGCACGCCGATCATGGCCGCCTCGACGAAGATGCCCGAGGTGGGATGGTTCAGCGCCTCGAGGATGCGGTCGACGTGGCTGAGGTGCGCGACCGACATGCAGCCGCCGACGGCCACCAGCACGAAGGCCACGATCGTCTCCATCTTGCTGGGGGCGGCGTCCTTCTTCAGCAGGTAGCCCAGCATCGAGCAGGCGAACAGCCACGCGCCGGCCCCGCTGACCACGGTGAACAGGACCAAGGCCCACTGGATCTCCATTAGTCCACGCTCCCTTCGGTCGTCACGTACAAGTTGGTGGTCTGGGTTAGGTCGTCGGCGCGCCACTCGCCGAACTTCGGCGACAGGATGTAGGCTGACAGCGGCCCGTTGCCCGCGTCCGGCAGGTAGTGGATGGCCTCGGGCGCGGCGGCCGCCAGCTCCTTCGACACATCGGAGTTCGGGTCGTCCAGATCGCCGTAGAAGCGCGCTTTGCCGCAGCAGTTCTTCACGCACGCCGGCTTCTCGCCCGCGGCGGTGAGGTGGTTGCACAGCGTGCACTTCTCCACGACCTTCTGCTCCTTGTTCCACGAACGCACGCCGTAGGGGCAGGCCATCATGCAGTACTTGCAGCCGATGCACTTCTCCTTGTCAACCAGCACCATGCCGGTCTTCTCGTCGCGGTACGACGCGCCGGTGGGGCACACGTGGGTGCAGGGCGACTCCTCGCACTGCTGGCACATCACCGGCAGCCAGTAGGTGGACACGTGGGGGAACTCGCCGAACGGCTCCACCTGCACCACTTTGTTCCAACGCTCGCCGAGGGCGATGTCGTTCTCCATCTTGCACGCCACTTCACAGGCGTAGCAGCCGATGCAGCGATCGAGGTTGATTACCAAGCAATTACGCGCCATAGACGGCATTACCTCCTCCGGTGTTCTCAGACGGTTCGGGCAGCCACGGGGTGAAGTCCTCGGGCTCGATCCACACGCCCTCGGGCGCGCCGTCGGCCTTGGTTATCTTGATGGTGATGCCGCGCAGAGTGTAGGTTCCATACACGTCGTTGAACGGGCATTCGTCGTTGTTCTGGGTCAGCAGGTTGATGTTCATGACCTGCCATGCGCGGTTCGGGTCGTCCGAGTCCAGCAGCTCCGGGTTCCAGAAGCGCTCCTGGTAGATGACCTTGGGTGCCACGCTCTTCGTGATGCGGGCGCGGCCCTGCGTCTTGCCGCGACGCGATTCCAGCCACAGCCAGTCGCCGTTCTCGATGCCGATCTCGCGCGCGGTTTCCGGGTTGATCCACGTCTCCGGATAGGGGTACAGCTCGCGCGTGTAGGGCGTGTTGCGCAGCGTGCCGTGATGGAAGAACGGGATGCGGCCCTGGGTGAGCACGTAGGGGTACTCTGTGTCGGTGAGCGGAGATTCGAACGGCTCCAGGTAGTACGGCAGCGGGTTGTAGTTGTCGGATTTCGGGTACACGTCGCTGGCCGGCTCCATGGTGCCCGAGCCGTCGATGGCCCCCGTGTTGCCCAGCAGGATGTTGCCGTCGAAGTAGGGCTCGCAGCGCTTCGACGTGGTGTGGAATCCGGCCGGCAGCTCCGGGTGCTCCTCGTCGGGGAACAGGTGGCTGTTGTACGACTTCTCGGCGTACTCCTCGATGGTCTGGTACTCGCTGGGCGCCTGCGCGTCGAACGTTTTCCAGTCCCAGTCGTCCTTGCCGTAGTAGAAGCTGCCTACGAAGTAGCCCACGTAGTCCTTGTACTCCTCGTAAGTGCGCCAGTACGTGCCGTAGAACTTGCCGGCGATATCGGGGTTGAAGGAGTCGATGGCGCGCTGGTGGCCGCGCTCGGCCAGCGCCGCGGCAAGCCACGACCAGTGCATGCACTCGTCGACGGCCTCGTAAAGCTGCGTGCAGGGGCGGCGGATGGCGTAGGTGTTCAGGCGGTCCTGCGCGTAGGCCGTCTCGAGCCACTCGGCGGTGGGCAGCACGTAGTCGGCCAGGCATACGCTCGTGGTGGTCCAGTGCATGTACATGTGCACGTTCAACTCGGTGGTCATCATGGCCTCGTAGAAGCGCGTGGCGTTGCCGATCATGGCCAGCTTGTTGCCGCTGCGCTCGATCCAGATGCGCGGACGGTAGGGCTCGCCGGTCTCGATGGCCTTGAGCACCGTGGGGATGTGGCTGGCCAGCCAGTGGCCGAGGCCCTTGTGCTCGGTGTAGCCAAGGCGTGCGTTGGCCTCTTCCTCGGGCATGCGCAGCGGGTGGTCGGGATGGTGCAGGCCGAACGGCTGCACCACGTAGTTGCACGGCTCGACGTAGCAGGGACGGTCCTGCACGATGGAACCCGGCTGGCGGATGCAGCCCATGAGGATGTCGAGGACGGCGTCGCCCTGCGCGGCCTGCGCGGAGTTGCGGGCCTGGTCGGTCGCCACGCCCAGCGAGATACCGGCGTTCGGGCAGCCCTCGACGTAGATGTTGATGGCCTCCTCGATCTCGCCGGCGTCGAGCCAGCAGATCTCAGCCGCCTTCTCGAGCGTCCATTCGGCCACGTGGTCCTTCATGATCTGGAACGCGGTGCGCGCCTGCTCGCCGTTCGGCAGCGTGTAGGTGCCGAACATCTCGGGGTCGAGGGAGGGGTCGAAGGGGTAGGGCATGGCCTTCGCGCTGTTCGTGGCCTTGTCCCACACCACGTACTCGTCTTCGCCGCCGAGGTCGAGCTCGCTCGCGCGGTAGGTGAGGCCCGTGTCCTCGTGCACGAGGAAGGGCAGGTTGGTCCACTCGCGGCAGAAGTCGTGGTCCCACAGCTCGTGGGTGATGATGTAGTTCATCCAGGCCAGCATCAGCGCCACGTCGGTGCCGGGGCGGATGGCCAGCCACACGTCGGCGCGCGCGGCGTCGGGCGTGAGGCGCGGGTCGATGACGACGGTCTTCATGCCGGCGTTGCGCAGGTCGGTGACCACGCGGCCCGTGGAGCCGATGCCGTGGTAGCTGGGCCCGACGCCCCACATGACATAGGTCTTCGTGGGCGTGCATTTGTCGTCGGGCAGGATGCCGGGCAGGTACACCTCGGTCACCGGGCCGTCAGCCAGCGACGTGTCGGCCGTGCCGTTCAGGCAGAACTCCATGTGGTTGCGCGGCAGGTAGCACTGCGCGCAGCCGGGCTCGAAGAAGTTGCCGCCGCCCCACACGGACAGGAAGCGCGCCGGGCTGAAGAACTGCGGGTTGCCGCCGCCGCCCGTTGAGCACACGAGGCTCTTCGGGCCCTCCTTCTGGTAGTATTCCCACATCACGTCGGTGATCTCGTTGATGGCCTGCTCCCAGGAGATGCGCTCCCAGTCGTTCGAGCCGCGCTCGCCCCGGCGCTTCATGGGATACTTGATGCGGTTGGGGTTGTACAGCGCCTGGATGCCGGCGAGGCCCTTTGCGCAGCATGCCCCCTTGTTCATGGGGTCGTCCGGGTCGCCTTCGAGCTTCACCACTTTGCCATCGCGCACGTGCGCGATCATGCCGCAGTTGTTGAGGCAGGCGCGGCAGATGGTCCTGACCTTCTGCGTTTCGCCTGACTCGGCCGCGACGGCGGGCTCGACCTGCACGAGGTTCGACCCGACCGCGCCGCTCATCGCGGCGGCAGCAGCAGCGAAAGCGCCAAGCTTCACGAAGCCGCGCCGGCTGATATCGGTAGTAGCCAAAACGTTACTTCCCTTCTCGTCCTTGATCGTTTGCGGTTGCTGGTCATGCTATTCGGAAAGCCGCGCCGGGCGTCCCCTGCGGCTGGGTCCGATGAAGTTCGAGGCCGGCTTGAATATTCGGCACGCATCACGGCCTTGCTATGCATGCTTGCCGCCGCGTTCGGGGCGCCGCCCCATTCGAAGCAGCCGGCGCCCCCGAGGCGAGGATATTCCGGGCCCTCGGAGGGAGGGATGCGGGCCCGGATCGGATAGGTTAGGCAGCGGAGACGAGCGCTCTGCCCGCATCGGTCGTTCGCCAGGAGCCCTCCCAGGCAATGCCGCCGGCCGATTCCAGCGCGTCGATGAAGTACTGGGGGTACACGAGGGTGCGCTGGGTGTCTGGATCGGGCTGGATCTGGGGGAATTCGCCGACAACTCGCTCGAGCTCGGCGCGTGTCGCACCTTCGTCGGCACTGCACGCATCGAGGATGGCCGCGAACACGCTGCGGTACGCAGGCTTGTCGTCAAAGAGCGCGCGAAGCGTGACGTCGGGCGCAAAGGCTTCGAGGAGCTCGCGCCCGGCCTTGGAGAGGGCGATGCGCGCTTCAATATGCGCGTCCTCGGGAACGGACTCGTCGGCCTGCAGGTCGTCGAGTGTGCCGGCGTAGACCCCGCCGTCCACGAAAAGCCGCTCGGCCAACGCGCCATTGCGCACGAGGATATCCACGCAGACGGAAGGATTCTGCTGATAGGCGCTATCCCAAACCTCGAGCGCTTGCGCCTCGATGTCATCGCGGCTCCTGTCGCCCTGCTGTGCGCAAATGCCGAGAATGGCGATCAGCGGCTTCTTGAGCATAGGATTGTGCTCGATCACATTGGCTTTCATAGTGAATCCCCTTCGGTCATTGCGAGAAGGCGGGTAGTTCGAAAGGGACCGCATGCTCGCATGCCGCGCCCCCTACGCGCTTCCCCGTCTCGCCCTCCTTCGATCCTCGCCGAAAGTATAGGAAGCCGAAGGGGTTGCCCGCATGACCCCAAAGGGGTGCTTCTCGTTGGCGGATGTGATGATCTTCCAACATTAAAAAGGGACTAGTCCTTGTGTCTTTCCTGATAAATATTATTCCTGCTAATATATAATTCACCATGCGCAACCCGGCCGGCCGCTTCCCGCACACGGCTCGCTACGGCGCCCGTCCATGCCAGCCACCCTCCCCCGATGCCGGAGGGGCACGTCGGCCTTGCCTCGCCGCACCCACCGGCGCCCGCATCCTTGCCGCACCCTCTGCCGATTGTGGATTTCCGCTCACAACCGGGCGATTTCGCGAGATTCCCGTCGCTGCGCGCCCCTCAAACCCCCATACTGGTAAGTCGCTTTGCACGAAATTCTTTCTTGTTTCTCTTTTGCGCACGCTGATGACGCTCACAGATGCAGAAAGCGGCTCGAGTCAAGCGCAAGGCACGCCGCTGGAGCGGGTGCGACCACGGAGCGGTTCCGCAGAGGCGGACGCCCGTCGAAGAGAAACGGAATACCCTTATGACGAAATTCGCCGACCTCGGCCTGTCCAAGAACGCCCTCGCGGCGGTTGAGAAGCTGGGCTACGAGAACCCCACCCCCGTCCAGGAGCAGGCCATCCCGCTCGTCCTGGAAGGCCGCGACGTCATCGCGGCCGCCAGCACCGGCACCGGCAAGACGGCCGCGTTCCTGCTGCCCCGTAACTAAACT
>HHCFC01400__coassemble_1143_pt1 | contig 10460 bp, 8 predicted proteins | sample HHCFC01400__metabat2_low_PE_042 | metagenome-assembled genome bin HHCFC01400 | reverse complement strand
CGTGAGCGACCTCGCGGAGAGCGCGCGCCAGGACCGCCTGATGACGCAGGCCATCCAGCTGTTCGTGATGTGCTTCTCCGTCATCATGGCGCTCATCGCGGTGGCGAACGTGTTCAACACGCTGGCGAACAGCATCATCCTGCGTACGCGCGAGTTCGCGGTGCTGAAGTCGGTCGGTATGGGGGGCCGGGCGTTCGCCCGGATGCTCGCCTGCGAGTGCGCGAGCTACGCGGCCCGCGGCCTGGCGATCGGCCTGGCGGCTGCGACCGCCGTGGCGTGGGCGCTCCATCAGGCCACGGCTTTGGCGTTCGAGGGCCTCGCGTTCTCGCTGCCATGGCCCTACGTGGGCGCCGCGGTGGGCATGGTGCTCGCGGTGCTCGCCCTGAGCGTGGCCTACGCGCTCGCCCGCGCCCGCGCCGGCAGCATCGTGGAGGCCCTGCGCGCCGACGCGATCTAGGGATCGCCATTTCCCCGCGCTAGGACCCGGGAACCCCGCTTTTCCGAGCGCGCCGGTCGACATGTTAAGATGGTTGCCGGCGCCTCGGAACGGGGTGGCATAGGCGCTTTGCGCAAGGAGGAACGCATGCTCGACTTGAACCGCACCATGTTCTACAAGACGGAGTTCGATATCTTGGCGCCGAAGGGGCAAGACGCCCTCTGGTCCGTCGTCCTGAAGATCCGCGGATGGATCGCCGACAAGGCGCGCAGATCGTCGTACCGCTTCCCTTGCGACAACGCCACCTGGACCTCCCTCAAGAACGGGGCTCGTGCCAAGGCCGAGGGGGCGGACGTGGAGATGTACTCGTCGCTCCATATCGAAGAGGGCGTGTACACATGGGCATGCCGGTTTGCGGAGAACGTCGATCTCAAGGACGGCAGCGCTCCCCGCCAGTGGCTCACCGAGGTCGGGTTCAAGGGACGCAGCCTCGAGGAGGGCACCTTCTCCCTCGTTTTGTCGTATAGCGACCGGGCGGGCTTCATCGGCCCTCTGCAGGCCGTGCCGGGCCGCAGCATCCCGAAGCTCGTCGACTACCTCCTGAAAGACGACGCGCTGGACTGCACCGTGTCGGGCATCAATGTCAAGTCCGGCCCCGTCGAAGTAGGGTCGGAGAACGCGCAGGAGATGCTCGGCATCATCGTGAACACCGACCGCGGCATACCCGTCGTGTTCGCCAGCCCGGGCACTCTCGGGCAACCGCTCGTCGACCCGCACGAACTCCACCGGGCGCTGGGACCGAACGCGTTGGTGTGCTACGCAACGGGCCTCCAAGCAGCAGAGGCAATGAACAGCCTGCTCGAGCCCCTACGCCTTGCCTGCTTCGGTGGCGCGGTCCGTGTCTACGCAACGCAGCCGCGCGTAGACGAGCCTCTTGACCACGCGCGCCATCGGTTCGTCGCCGCTTCCATCATCCGCGAGCACGGCGAGGACTACGTGGTCGACATGCTGAGACGCGCGCTCGCCCAAGACGTCCACTTCTGGCAGAGCATGCTGCGTGTCGACGACGTCAAGCACCTCAACCGGGAATCCGTGCGCGAACGACGCATCGCCGAGCTCAAGCGCCGCTTCCAGGACGAGGCCCTCGAGGAGATGCTGTCCGCCGAGGAGGCAACCGAGGCCCTTAAGCAGGAGAGCGATCTGGCCAGGGAAGAGAACAGCCAGCTTAGGGAGGAGGTCCACAACCTTCGGGCCCGCTGCCAAAGCTACGAGGCCGCCTTCGCCGGCGCGTCCGCGTCGGATGGCGAAGGACGGCTTGCCGAGATCGTCCGCGCCGCACGGCGCCTCCCCCCGGCCACGGCGGAGGAAACCGCCCGACTCGCCGTCGCGGCGTTCCCCGACCGGATAGACTTCACGGAACGCGGATGGGACTCGTGCGGCGAGTGCCGCACGGACTCCGCCGTCTTGTGGGCCGCCATCCACGACATGTGCACTATCCTGCACCCGCTCTACGCCGGCAGCGAGAGCGTGGACATGGCGCGCGAGTTCAACAGCCGCTCCACCTTCTCGCTGGCACGCGGCGAGGGCCGCATGACCCGCAAGAGCCCGAAGACCATGGCATCGCGCAAGGACGTGTACCAGGGGCGCGACATCTTCATCGAGCCCCACGTCAAGTCGAGCACCGGGAACCAGAAGGACCCGAGCTTCGTCCGCATCTACTTCGACTGGGACGAGGCCAGCGGAAAGCTGGTGGTGGGCGATTGCGGCGGGCACCTCGAGAACCACTCCACGCGGTCCGTGCGGTAAGGCCGCCTGTCGCACTACGGCGTGCGACAGGCGGCCTACCTTCACCGGGGCGTCCCCTCAGCGGTTCTCTATGCTGCCGATGTTCTTGAGCTCGATGTTGATGAGGCCGTTCGGGCCGCTCACGAACTCGATGAACTCGGGGTTCTCGCCGAGCTCCGCGGGGAAGGTTATGTCGATGCCCGTGTCGGTGCGTATCTTATGGCTCCTCGCCACGCGCTTGGCCACGTTCTTCTCCACCACCACGCGCTCGGGAAGGGCCTCCTCGGCAAGCGCCTCCTCGAAACGGCGCTGCAGGGGCTCGTCTTCGAACACCTCCTCGCCGAGATCCCACGGGGCCAGCTCGTCGGATTCGGCAGCGTTCTCCGCCACGTAGGCCTTCGCCTTCGAGAGCGCCACGGTCGAGTTGGCGCCGTACTCCTCGGCCACCTCCTCCACCAGGCGCGTCACCGTGTCGAACACCTCCTTGCTCGAAGCCTCCATAGAGCATTGCAGAAGGCCGTCGGGGATGAGCCAGCGCCGCTCGCCCGCGATCTCGCGTTCCTTGTCGCAGAACGACACGCCGAGCGTCTTGGACTCGACCACCGCGAACGACGCCACCTTCTGCGAGGGGTTCGGCAGGATGGCATGGTGGCGCGCCACGTCCACGCGCTGCGCGCCGCTCTCGCCGTAGCCCACCTCGTGCATGTAGGCTTGCCGGCTCTCCAGCAGCATGAACGCGAAGTAGCGCTTGCCGCGCGCCTCGTAGGCGGCAGCGGCCTCCTCGTCGTCCATCGCGCGCACCGTGGTGTCGGGATCGTCCTCGAAGTCGAGCACCAGGAGGTCGGCCGACTCGCTCTTCTCCATCCGTCCCAGCTCGCCGGCGATGAACTCGGCTACCTGGACGGACAGCCCCACGAAGTCGCGCTGCCCGCGGAAGTAGGCGCGCAGCTCCTCGGCGAAGAGGCTGTCCTCGGCGAACTCGCCGCGCTTGGCGTCCATGTTGCCGAGCGCCTTCTTCGCGTGGCTCGTCACGTAGCGCTTGGCGTTCTTGCTGGCCAGGTCCAGCTCCTCCTGGGCGTACACGTTCACGCACGACACGAAGTCGAAGACGTGCAGGATGGCATGGTTTATCTTCATGAACGGCTTACCTCTTTCTCTTCCATTTCCTCGAACCCCCACAGGCGCACCTCGGGCACGAGCTCCACGCCCGCGCTCTCGCGCACGCGCGCCTGCACGTCGGCGATGAGCCGCCGCACGTCGGCAGCCGTCGCGCCGCCCGCGTTCACCACGAAGCCCGTGTGCTTCTCCGACACCTGGGCGCCGCCCACGCGGTAGCCGCGCAGGCCCGCCTCCTGCACGAGCTGTCCCACGAAGCATCCCTCGGGGCGCTTGAACGTGCTGCCGGCGCTCGGCAGCTCGAGCGGCTGCTTCTCGGCGCGCCGGCGCGCCAGGTCGTCCATGCGCGCCTGGATGGCGGCCGGGTCGTCGCGGCGCAGGACCAGCGTGGCGGCCAGCACCACGTAGCCCGCCGCGCCCATCATGGAGTGCCGGTACGACCATTCCGCCCGCTCGGCGTCCACGTCCTCCACGCTGCCGTCGGGGGCCAGGCAGCGCACCGAGGCGCACACGTCCTTGAACTCGCCGCCGTAGGCGCCCGCGTTCATGATGGCGGCTCCCCCCACCGTGCCCGGGATGCCGGAGGCGAACTCGTAGCCCGCGAGCCCCGCCGCGCACGCGGCGCGGGCGACGTCGGCGTTCGCGCACCCCGCCTGCGCGCGCACCGTCTCGCCGTCCACCTCGAGCGCCGCGAGGTTCTCGGCCAGGCGCACCACGATGCCGCGCACGCCCTCGTCGGCCGCCAGCACGTCGCTGCCCAGCCCCAGCACCCGGAAGCGCGCGCCCGCCCGGCGGCAGGCCGCCGCCACGGCGCGCACCTCGTCCTCGGTCCGCGGCTCCACGCAGCACTCGGCCGGGCCGCCGATGCGAAACGTCGTCATCTCCGCCAGCGGCGCATCGCAGCGCACGCCCGCCGCGCCCACGATGCCGCGCAGCTGCTCCAAGAGCGCTTCGTCCACCACGGCGCTCACCTCCGCCGGTTCAGCTCGTGGAGGCGCCGCAGGCCGCGCAGCGTGAGCGTGTCGTCGGCCCGCGCCTCGTGGCGCAGCAGCGCTGCCATGGCGGTCGCGTCCGCGCCCGTCACCACCACCGGCGCCTCGCAGCCGAGCTCGCTCAGCACCAGGTCCACCAGCCCGTCGATGCGCGCGACCTCGCCCATGACCACGCCGGCCTGCATGGCCTCGCGCGTGGACGTGCCGATGACGGACGCCGGCGCCTTCAGCTCCACGCGCGGCAGGCGCGCGGCAGCCTGCGCGAGCGCCTTCGCGCCCAGCGCCAGCCCCGGCGCGATGATGCCGCCCACGAACGTGCCCTCGGCGTCCAGCACCTCGAAGTTCGTCGTCGTGCCCAGGTCCACCACCACGAGAGGCCCGCCGTAGTCGGCCAGTGCGGCCGCCAGGTCGGCCACGCGGTCGGGACCCACCTCGGCGGGGTCGCGGTAGCGCATCCTGATGCCCGTCTTCAGGCCGGGGCCCACCACGAGCGTCCGGCGGCCGCACTCCGCGTGCAGGGCGCGCGCCCACACGTCCACGAGGTCGGGAACGACGCACGAGAGGATGGCGTCGGCCGGCCGGCACGCCCCGGCTGCGGCGGCCGCATCCCCCTTCCCGGCGCCCTTGCGGCGCGCGAGCGCATCGAGGAAGCCCGTCACCACGAGGCGCGCCTCGTCGGACGTGCACCGCTCCGGCGTGGTGGCCTCCCATGTCGCCACGAGCTCCCCGCCGTCGAACAGCCCCAGCCGCGTGACGGTGTTCCCCACGTCGACCGCCAGCAGGCCGTCGGCCCGCTCGCCGCCGGCCGCCTCCCGCGCATCCGTTCCCATGATGTCGCCTCGCCTTCCGCGCCTGTACGGCCGTCGGACCGCGCGCTGCGCCTTTTTTACCCAATACTGCGAAATTGACGATGCTCTCCGTCGCTCGCTCCGATTATACTGTACCCGTCTCATCAGTAACCCGACTTCCCGAAGAGAGGGGAAGCGGATATACGAGAAGGAGCGGAACATGCAAGCCTTGAAGGGGCAGTTGACCCTGCGCGGCGTCGCCATCGGGTGCGTCGGCTGCGCGATCATCACCGCGGCATCGGCCTACACGGCCCTCAAGATGGGGGCGCTTCCCTGGCCCATCATCTTCGCCGCCATCATCTCCCTGTTCTTCCTGAAAGCCCTCGGGCACACGAACCTGAACGAGGCGAACGTCACGCACACGGTCATGTCGGCCGGCGCCATGGTGGCGGGCGGGCTGGCGTTCACCATCCCCGGCGCCTGGATGCTCGGGCACGCCGCGGAGATCGACTGGTTCCAGATGCTGGCCGTGGCGCTGGCGGGCGTGGTGCTGGGCCTCGTGTGCACGGCCCTGCTGCGCCGGCACTTCATCGAGGACGCCGAGCTGGAGTACCCCATTGGCCAGGCGGCCGCGCAGACGCTCGTCGCGGGCGACTCCGGCGGCTCCACCGGCAAGAAGCTGTTCGGCGCCATGGGGCTGGCGGGCCTGTTCACGGCGCTGCGGGACGGGCTGGGCGCCATCCCCTCCCTGCTGTTCGGCAACGTGGCCCTGCCGGGCGTGGCGTTCGGGGTGTACCTCTCCCCCATGCTCCTGGCCGTGGGCTTCCTCGTGGGCACCGGCGCGGTGGCCGTATGGTTCGCCGGGGCGCTCATCGGCAACTTCGGCATCGTCGTGGGCGGCACGGCGGCGGGGCTCTGGGACGTGGCCGCGGCGCAGGGCATCGTATCGAGCCTGGGGATGGGCGTCATGATGGGCTGCGGCGTGGGCGTCATCGCGAAGAACATCCTGCCGAAGGCCGTCTCGCTCATCAGGGATACGAGCGGCTCGGTGGCCGTGGCCCGCGTCGACGCCGCCTCGTCGGCGGCGGCCGGTGAGGCGGCGGCCCCAGGCGCCCGCCGTCGCCGCCGCCTCACCGCGGGACTCGCGGCGCTGGCCGTGGCCGCCGTGGCGCTGCTCGCGTGCTTCGCGCTGGGGCTCGGCGCGGTGCCGAGCGTCATCGTGGTGCTGCTCGCGTTCGTGACCTGCGCCATGAGCGCGCAGAGCGTGGGCCAGACCGGCATCGACCCCATGGAGATCTTCGGCCTCATCGTGCTCTTGGCCGTGGCCGCCCTCTCCGACGTGGCGCAGGTGCAGCTGTTCTTCGTGGCCGGCGTGGTGGCTGTGGCGTGCGGCCTGGCGGGCGACATCATGAACGACTTCAAGGCGGGGCACGTGCTGGGAACGGACCCGCGGGCACAGTGGATCGGGCAGGCCGTGGGAGGCGTGCTGGGCGCCGTGGTGGCCGTGGCCGTCATGGCCGTGCTCCTGGCCGCCTACGGGCCCGACGCGTTCGGCCTGCAGGGCACGTTCGTCGCGGCGCAGGCATCCGTCGTGGCCACCATGGTGGCGGGCATCCCCTCGGTGCCGGCGTTCCTTGTCGGCCTGGCCGTCGGCTTCGCGCTCTACCTGCTGGGCGCGCCGGCCATGATGCTGGGCCTGGGCATCTACCTGCCGTTCTACATGTCGCTCACCGCGTTCCTCGGCGCCATGGCGAAGATGGCCTACGATGCCGTGTGCACGCGACGACGCGCGCTGCTGCCGCCCGACGAGGCGGCCGCGCGGCTCAAGGCGCAGGACGAGACAGGGCTCGTGGTGGCGAGCGGCCTGCTGGGCGGCGAGTCGGTCGTGGGCGTGGTCATAGCCCTGGCCGCCGTCGCGGCCGGATTGGGGGCGTAAGGACGCCCCTCCCGCCGCAGGCCCCGGCCCGGGGAGGGCGGCTTCGTGGTACCATGGCCAGGACGGGCGCGGCGCGGGACGCGCATCGGCCGACCTCGCAACCGCCCGTCCCGCCCAACCTTCGGAGGTTTCCCATGGAACTCATCGTCACCCTGTGTGCGGCGCTGTCCGCCGGCACGGTGTTCGGCGTCGTCGCCGGCGCGGCGAAGTACCGCCTGCACCGCAAGCGGAGCTATTCCGACAAGCAGGTGGCCGCCTACCAGCGCCTGTGGAAGAAGGGCTCCATCCTCTTGCGGTTCGCCACGGGCACCGTCCTCGCCCTCGGGCTCATCTGGTGCACCGGCTTCCTCGTCGTCGGCGCGCTCTACCCCGACCAGACCGACTACGCGAACAACATGGCGGAGCTCATCGTGTGCGTGCTCACCGTCGTCTCCATCATCTTCGCCTTCTACGAGTTCGTGCGCAGGAAGTAGCGCCGCGCGCGGATCGGGCACGAAGCGAAACGGGTGCGAAGGTTGGCGTGGCAAGACAGCGAGAAGCCCCCTCGTTCAGATTCGGCACGAGGGGGCTTCTCGCTGCTGGCTCGTTCCGGCAGCCGTCGGGCCGCCGGAACCTAGTTGAACTTGAATATCTTCTGGGCCATGCGGTAGCCGGTGATGCCGATCTTGCGGCCCAGCTCGGTGGGCAGGTTCGTGCCCATGTTGAGCACGCTGCGGCGGATGCGCCGGTACACATCCGGGTTGTTCGCCTTCAGGTAGTCCCAGATGGCCTCGCGCTCGTCCTCGGCCTCGTCGGTGTCGATCATGCGCAGGAAGATGGAGCAGATGCACATCATCATGGACAGGTAGTTCTCCATGTAGCGCTCCAGGCGCTTCTCGGGCACGCCGTCGGGCAGCCTCACGGCGTCGATCATGAGGCGCGTCACGCGCAGCTGCTGGTCGATGCGGCCCATCATGACGCTCTCGTTGACGCTCTGGTCCTCGCGTCCGATGTAGTAGCGGTACATGTCCACGTCGCGGTAGTAGATGGTCTTCACATGCGGCAGCGGCACGTACACGAACAGGTTGTCCACGTAGAACGTGTGCTTCGGCAGCGCAAGGCCGATCTCGCGCAGAAGCTCGGTGCGGTAGATGACCGAGTGCATGAGCAGGTACTGGCTCTGGCCGAAGTGCCCCACCTCGTCCCAGCCGAACTCGCGTCCCTCGGGGAACACGTTGCGGTAGTGCATGACGGTGCGCGAGCCCTCGGAACCTTCTCGTACACGTAGTTGCCGATCACGAGGTCGGTGGCGTCCTCCAGCTCGTTCTGGCGGCGCAGGTAGGCCATGATCTCGCGCATGGCGGCCTCGTCGAGCCAGTCGTCGGAATCCACCACCTTGAAGTAGCGCCCCGTGGCGTTGGCCAGGCCCGTGTTCACGGCCTGTCCGTGCCCGCCGTTCTCCTGGTGCACGGCCTTGACGATGCCGGGGTGCCGCTCCGCCCACGCATCGGCCTTGGCGGCGGTGTCGTCCTTCGTCGAGCCGTCGTCCACGATGATGATCTCTATGTCGTCGCCGCACTTCAAGATGGACTCGATGCACGCGTCCATGTAATCGGCCGAGTTGTAGCACGGCACGGCGAAGGAGATGGTCTTCACGGCGCTACCCCACCAGCTCGTCTGCCAGCGCCAGCGCGCGCCCGATGATGACGTCCATGTTGTAGTAGCGGTACTCGGCCAAACGGCCCAGCGGGTGGAAGTTCGGCAGCGACTTCGTCAGCGCGCGGTAGCGCTCGTAGTGCGCGGCGTTCTCGTCGTTGATGATGGCGTAGTACGGCGTCTGCGTCTTGGGGTCGTCGTAGGAGTGGCTGTACTCCTTCATGATGGTGGTCTTTCCGGCCTCCTGGCCCGTGAGGTACTTGAACTCCGTGATGCGCGTGTAGTCCTCGGTCACGGTGAAGTTCACCGTGCCGCAGGGCAGCACGTGCTCGGCGTCGTGCGTCTCGTACACGAAGTCCAGGCTGCGGTACGGCAGGCGGCCGAAGCGCGACAGGAAGAGCTCGTCCAGCGGCCCGGTGTAGACGATGGGCCCCGTGAACGGGCGGTCCTTGACGTTGATGGCGGACAGCGGAGCGTCCTCGTCGTCGCTCTCGAACTCCAGGTCGAACACGCTTTCGGCCTCCACGCCCAGGCACACCTGGATGTTCTCGTGGTCGAGCATGCGCTCGAACAGCGGGGTGTAGCCGTGGAGGGGCATGCCCTGGAACGCGTCCTGGAAGTAGCGGTTGTCACGCGACACGAACACGGGCACGCGCGCCGTGACGGAGGGGTCAACCTCCTCGGGCGTGAGGCCCCATTGCTTCTGCGTGTAGTAGAGGAACACGTTCTTGTAGACGAAGTCGGCGATCTCGGAGAGCTCCGGGTCGTCCTGGGCGCGCAGCTCGGTGATGGTTACCTTGCGCTCGTCTCCGAACGTGTCGACGAGCTTCTCCGTGAGGCGCGCCGCCTTCTCCTCGCCGAAGGCGATCTCCATGGAGTTCTTGTTGAACGGCACGGGCAGGTAGGTGCCGTACCAGTCGGCCAGCACCTCGTGCTGGTAGTCGCGCCATTCGGTGAAGCGGCGCACGTAGTCGAAGGCGCGCTCGTCGTTGGTGTGGAAGATATGCGGCCCGTAGCGGTGCACGAGGATGCCGGCCTCGTCGGCCTCGTCGTACATGTTGCCGCCGATGTGCGGGCGCTTCTCCACCACGAGCACGCGCTTGCCGCCGCGCTCGGCCAGCTCGCGCGCCATGACGCCGCCCGCGAACCCGCTTCCCACTACGAGGGCGTCCACCTCGTCGATATCGACGTCCTTGAAATCGCAGTACTGCACACCCATGGGGCACCTTCCTTTAGTCTCTATACCAGCGGTAGGGCCTCTCCCGGCCCGAAGTATGCGCATATTGCACCGAGAAGCCAGTTTACCGAAAAACCCAGCCCGCGGGCACGCTATCATACAACCATCGTTTTTTTCGCATGCCTTCCGTCGTGCGAGCTTCGATCATATACGCGAAAGGATAGTGCCGATGAGTGCATTTCTTGATTCCATGCTGGCCCGCGCCAAGGGCGACCTGCAGACGATCGTGCTGCCCGAGGGCGACGACGAGCGCACGCTGCAGGCGGCCGAGCGCATCTTGGCCGAAGGGGTTGCGAACCTCGTCATCCTGGGCGATGCCGCGGCCATCGAGGCGAGCCCCTACGCGCTGGACGGCGCCCGCATCGTGGACGTGCGCACGGCCGCCGAGCGCGCCGAGTTCGCCGCCGCCCTCTACGAGCTGCGCCGCCACAAGGGCCTGACGCCCGAGCAGGCCGAGGCCCTCATGGACGACGTGCTGTACTTCGGCGTGATGATGGTGAAGCAGGGGCTGGCCGACGGCATGGTGGCCGGCGCC
>HHCFC01400__coassemble_1009_pt1 | contig 10468 bp, 9 predicted proteins | sample HHCFC01400__metabat2_low_PE_042 | metagenome-assembled genome bin HHCFC01400 | reverse complement strand
TTCTCATACACAAACGCGCCGCCCCTCGAAAGGGGCGGCGCGTGGCAGATGCACTCCTTGTTCGGTCGCAGCTACAGCATGGGCACCGTGATCGTCACCGGCAGGGCCGCCATGACCACCAGGAAGCGCAGCAGGAAGCCGCCTACCAGCACGCCGGCATCGGAGCCGAAGCTGATCCAGTGGGCCTTGCGGCTCTCCTCGAACTCCTTCGGGCTGAAGAACAAAAGCCATGTCTCCAGTGCCGTGGGCAGCACGAGGCCGATAAGCACCAGGCCGATCCAGAACAGCGGCGCGTACTGGCCCACCAGCAAGCTCATGACCGAGTTCCAACCCGCAACGGAGTTGAAGCTGGTAATGAACATGAGCGAGGCCACCAGCACCAGCTCGATGATGGGCAGGCAGAAGTGGAACTTCTTCAGCACGCCCACGCGGTTGAACTCGTCCGCATGGCGGATAACGGCCACCAGCAGCACGCTGGCAGCACCGGCCGAGACGGCCGACACCAAAAACAGGATGGGCAGCAGCGCGTTGTTCCACAGCGGGAACGTCTTGCACACGCCCAAGAGCGCGCCGGTGTACACGGCCACGCACACCGCGAACACCACGCCCACGATGTCCAGCCACACCGGCACCGACTTCTTAAGGAAGTCCAGCACCACCACGACCAGGGCCACCACGGTGAAGCCGCCCAGGAACACGACGCCCCACGTCATCACGGAGCCGAAGTTCGTCAGCAGCAGCGCGAAGCGCAGCGGGTTGTGCAGGCCTCCCTCGGCATCGAACATGAGCAGCACCAGGCCGATGATGACCGCGATGGGGGCGATGAGGTGCCCCACCTTGCGCATCGACACGGCCTCGGGATGGCGCCAACCCAGGAAGGCGGAGGTGATGAACGCGCCGCCGCCCAGACCGGCGAGGAACAGGTACCATGCGATGATGGCGCCCCAGATAGGTTCAAAAGACATCGCTCATCACCTCACGTAGAATACTTTGGATTTGGTCAGGTCGCCCGCTATGGGCTGGGCGTTCGTCGCGGCGATCTCCTTCGAGATATCGCTTTCGGGATCGTCCAGGTCGCCGAAGATGCGGGCGTTCGTCAGGCACGCCTCCACGCACGAGCACATCTTCGTGCCGCTCGTCTCGGCCGACACCGTGCAGAAGCGGCACTTGTCAACCGTGCCCGTCTTCTCGTTGTGCACGCGCACCTGGTAGGGGCAGGCGGCCATGCAGTACTTGCAGCCGATGCAGCGCCCCTCGTCCACTCCCACGATGCCGTCGGCACCGATGAAGGCCGCGCCCGTGGGGCACACGGCCACGCAGGGGGCGTCCTCGCAGTGCATGCACTGCAGCGGCACCGTCTCGATGGCCACGTTGGGATACGTGCCCGTCTCGTGCTCCTCGTAGCGGATGAAGTCCTGCGTGGGCAGCAGGTCGTTCTGGCGCTGGCAGGCCACGCGGCACGCGTAGCAGCCGATGCATTTCTTGGTGTTGATGAGCATTCCGTAACGGGCCATTACGCACCTACCTTCTTAACGGTCACGACCGCCTCCTGCGTGCATGCGCCCCCGTAAGCCGGCTCCAAATGGAACGGCACGAAGTCCATCTGGCGCAGGCCCACCTCGTAGGCGGTGTGCTGGTCGGGCGACGAGCAGCCGTAGTGGCTGGGCATGTACAGCGCCGTGGGGTTCATGCGCTGCGTCACCTTCGCGCGGACGCGGCCCGTGTGCTGGGGGTTCGACACCTCCACCTCGTCGCCGTCCTCGATGCCCAGGCGCTTGGCCACGTCGGCGTTTATCCAGACGCGGGTCAGGTCGTAATCCTTCGTGATCTGCATGAGGTCTTCGATGTTCGCGGTCTGCGTGTGGCTGTGGATGGCCTGCTTGCCGCCGATGAGCCGCAGCTCGTCGCCCATGGGCATGACGGCCGGCTCCACCCACACGGGTGCGGCCGACAACCCCGCCTTCTCGCACGCTTCGCTGGTGAACTGCACCTTCTCGGTAGGCGTCTTGAACTTCGGCGCCGTGCCGTAGGCGAATTCCTTCTCGGGGAAGTGCGCCGTGCCCGTCTGCTTGAGCGCATCGAGCGAAAGGCCCACCGTCTGCAGCTGCGCGTCGGCCAGCTCGTCCACGCCGAAGCGGAAGTACTCGCCCACGCCGCACGCCTCGGCCAGCTCGGAGAATATCCGGTCGACCGGCTTCGTGTTCGGGTGCACCACGTCGATCACCTGGTCGCGCAGCGCCACGGCCGGAACCTTGCCGCCGATGAACTCGGGCAGCTCCAGGCGCTCCAGGTAGCTCGTGTCGGGCAGCACGTAGTCGGCGAGCATCGCCGTCTCGGACATCTGCACGTCCACGACCACCATGAGGTCCAGCTTGCCCAAGAGCTCGGCGAGCTTCGCCGTGTTCGAGTAGCCGGCGGCCATGTTCGAGTTGTAGAAGAACATGCCCTTCACGGTGCCGTCCTCCGCGGCCTGGGCGGCGGCGAGGTTCGTGCCCATGCTCGACAGCGCGAGCGGGTACTCGGCCGCGCCCACCTGCTTGCCCTCGGGCTTCTTCGGGTCGGCGAAGCGCTCGTCGGCCAGCTTGCCGGCCGACACGCTGGGCGTGAACAGGGCGCCGCCCTTCTGGTTCCAGCAACCCAAGAGCGTGTTGAACAGGCAGATGGCGCGCGCCGTCTCGCCCGAGTTCTCGTACGAGCAGCCGAACGCACCGCGCCAGCTGGGCTCGATGGAGGCCGCGGGGGCCGCCTCGGCGAACTCCATGGCCAGGCGCGCGATGGTGTCGGCCGGGATGCCCGTGACGCCCTCGGCCCACTCGGGCGGGTACTCCGCGAGCTCCTTGGCCCACTCGTCGAAGCCGACGGTGTTCGCGGCCACGAACTCCTTGTCGTAGCGGCCGCGCGTCACCAGCACGTTGCTCATGGCCAGCACGAGCGCGAGGTCGGTGCCCGGGTTGATGGGCACCCATTCGTCGGCGAACACGCGGCTGTTGTTGCAGCGCGGGTCCACCAGCACTATGTGCGCGCCCTTCTCGTGCGCCTTCTGCAGCGCGACCACGGAGCTGGGGCGGATGGCGTCGGCGTAGCTGCGGCCGATGAACATGGTCATCTTGGAGTTCGCCACGTCGGACGAGTAGCTGCCCGTGCCGATGGCCTGAGTCATGCCGCTTTCCTTGGACAGGTTGCAGGCGGCGCCGTGCGTGTACACGTTCGCCGACCCCAGCGCGTTCATGAAGCGCTTCGTGTAGTACTTGCCGCTGGGGCGCGGGTCCTGCACCATGGCCAGTGCCTGCGGGCCGTCGGCGTCGATGATGGCGCGCACCTTCTCGGCAATCTCGCTGTACGCCTGGTCCCACGAGATGGCCTCGAACTTGCCCTGCTCGTTCTTCTTCAGCGGGTCGGTGAGGCGATCCTCCGAGTAGGCGATCTGCGAGTAGCCGTAGCCGCGGGCGCAGAGCTTGCCCTTGGAGTAGGGGTGGTCCGTATCGCCGATGAGCTTCGTCAAGCGGCCGTTGACCACGTAGGCCGTGTAGCCGCATTTGCTCGAGCAGGCGTTGCACAGCGTGTGGACGGTCTTGGTCTCGCCGCCTCCCGATGCGTCATCAGCATGCGCCTGCTCCCAAGCGTCGAAGCCCATATAGCCGGCTGCCGCCGTGAGCGCAACCGCCCCAGCGCTGCCAGCCAGGAAGCTTCGCCTGGTTATAGCGTTTTCTGACATAGCTGTTTCCTCTCTGTATGCATGCACGTGAGTTCTCTTATCGTCGGCGCTCATGCGACCACCGCGTCGGCGGTCGTCTGCTGCGCGCGAATGGCCAGGATCACGTCGACGAGCCCGATGTAGAAGCGGGCGTCGTCCTCCAGGGCCAAGAGCCGCATGCGGTACGCGGTGAGCCAGGCGAAGCGCTCCGCGAGGAACTGCCGGGCCTCCTCCCGCATGCCGGACCGCAGCATCACGGCCACGAGATCGAGCTCGAGCGCCAGGTGGTCGGGGCACGCCGAGAACGCCGGCGGCACCTCCATGCCCAGCCGCTCGACCAGCTCGCGCAGGTAGTGCGCCGAATCTCCCAGGTACAGCCCCTGTTGCTGCGAGAACGGAGCGGGCGCGGCCCCTGCAGACCACGTGCGGTAGAGCGACTCCACCGGCACGGCGGACTCGGGGAGCCCTCCCGTGAAGTGGCGGGCGGCGAAGGCCTGCTTCTCGTCGTACGTCGGCGGCGCGAACAGCGCGTTCACCTCGCCCGACGACAGGAACTCCTGCAGCGGGCAGCGCTTGCGCGCCCGTGCGAGGGGGGCTGCCTGCACGCCCAGCTCGTCTGCCTGCATGACGCGGCGGGCACCGTCGAGGAAGTCCGACCACAGCGAGCTACCCACCAGCTGGCTCCAAGAGCCCTCGTCCACGGGGCCGAAGCACTGGGCAAGCACCGAGAACACGGCCTCGTCTTCCATCATCGCTCATCCTCCTTTCCGTTTTCGCTGCTTTCCGAGCCAATGGCACGGAAAGCGGGGGCTGCACCGGGCGTCATCACGCCTGCACGAGGGTCGTCGTCCTCACGACGCCCTGGTCGATGACCTTCTGCGCGATATCCTCCCAGTCGATGAACTTGATGGCGCCGTTCGGGCACTGCTCGGCGCAGCGGCCGCACGAGATGCACTTCGTGGACACGCCCGTCTCGGAATCCACCACCGGCATGTTCCACGGGCACGCCTGGCTGCACATGCCGCAGCCGATGCAGCGGTCGGCGTCCACCTTGCGCGCACCGGACTTCTCGTCGGCGTAGATGGCATGGACCGGGCAGTAGTTCATGCACGCGGGATCCTCGCACTGCTTGCAGTGCTCCACGGTGAACTCGCAGTTGCCGTAGGCACCGTCGGTGCTGCCCACGTTCGTGCCGAAGTTGTAGTTGGGCCACACGCGAACGCGCGCGATGTGCTGGCAGACGCGGCCGTCGTTCTTCAGCGTGCACGCCATCTCGCAGCGCTGGCAGCCCGAGCAGCGGGCGCGGTCGGTCACGATCATCTTCGTGGGCGTCGTGCGGATCTCGATGCGCCCGGAGGCGATGGACTTCGACGTCACGCCCCACGAGGCCAGCACGCCGCCGACCACGAGGCCGGCAACGCCGCAGCCCGCCATGGCCAGCACGCTGCGTCGCGTGAAGGTTTTGCTTTTATGATCCCCCTCGCCTGCCACGTTCTCGGGCGCGGGCGCGGTTCCGTTCGTCGCAGGCGCGCCGCTCGGGACGCCCTGGTCCTCGGAGGTGTTCTGGTGCAGATTGGAATCTGACATAGCCTGGTGCTCCCTCCCTCACTTAAGTTCCGTGAGTGTCGTTTCCGTATGCCTCCCCCGCCGGCGCGCTCGTGCTCGCTCGTCTCCCCGCCGTCGCCTTCGCGCGGCGGGCGTGCGCCCTCGGGGTGGCTGCGCTCGGCTCGCTTCCGATTCGCGGTACCACACAACACTTGGAAGTATGCCGTGCGCCGGATGGACGCCCTCCCCTCTTTGAGGGAATTCTGCTTCCTGAACGGCGATTTTGCGGAATTACCCCCAAAGAGGGTATACCCTGGGCGCGCGGGTCGGCATACTGGCGGCACGACGATTGTTGTCAGCGCTCGCATCGCGGCCGACGGTTCCCACACAACACGAACCTCAGTAGTCTATCCAAGATTTGGAGATGCAACATGGCTGACGAAACATCGTACGGATGGGCCGGTAAGATCCTCCGCGTCAATCTGAGCACCGGCTCGGTCACGACGCAACCGACCGACCCCTACAAAGAGTATATCGGCGGCATGGGCCTGGCGAACAAGATCATGTTCGACGAGGTTCCCGCCGGCACCGATCCCTTCTCCCCCGAGAACAAGATCGTCTTTGCCGTAGGCCCCCTCACGGCCTCCGGCGTGCCCCTGGCCGGCCGCACCACCATCTGCTCGCTGTCCACGTTCTCGAAGGACCACCTCATCGTCGACGCCCACTGCGGCGGCATGCTGGGCGCGAAGATCAAGCTGGCCGGCTACGACGCCATCGTGGTGGAGGGCGCCTCCAGCAAGCCCGTGTACCTGAACATCAAGAACGACCAGGTGACCATCAAGGACGCCTCCGGCGTGTGGGGCCTGGGCACCCGCGCCGCCACCGAGGCGCTCTGCCGCAAGGAGAGCGTGCAGGCCTGCGTGGCCGCCATCGGCCCCTCGGGCGAGAACCTCACGCCGTACTCCTGCATCATCAACTCGCGCAACCACTCCGCCGGCGCCGGCACGGGCGCGGTCATGGGCTCGAAGATGCTCAAGGCCCTCGTGGTGGAAGGCGACGGCTCCGTGAACGTGAAGGATCCGCAGACGGTGGCCGAGCTGTCCGACTACATGCTGCGCGAGATCATCGGCTCGAACAACAACCACGTGGTGCCCTCCACCCAGCAGGAGTGGGCCGAGTACTACGACAAGGGCTCCCGCTGGACGGCGCGCAAGGGCCTGTACTGGGCGGCCGCCGAGGGCGAGCCCATCGAAACGGGCGAGCCGAAGCCGGGAGAGATCAACACCGTGGGCTACCGCTGCATGAAGTCCACGAAGGACCTGGGCGCCGCAGCCGAGAAGTACACCGTCAAGATGAACGGCTGCCACAGCTGCCCCATCCACTGCTACTCCGACCTGCGCGTGGAGGGCACGAAGGAGACCACGGGCTACGAGACCGCGGGCAACACCTGCGCGGCGAACTTCCCCGTGAGCGTGTACATGGAGCCCTTCCTGAAGATGGGCCTGAAGGACGACGGCGACCTTTCCATCCTGTGGGACACCACCACGTCCAACACGATGGACAACCTGGGCCTGTGGTGCAACTACGCCCAGCTCTACCGCGACATCGCCTACTGCCATGCCAACGGCGTGTTCAAGCGCGTGCTGCCCGAGGCCGAGTACGCCTCCATCGACTGGGGCAAGTTCGACGCCGATCGCCGCGACCCCACGGTCATGATCGAGATCCTCACGAAGATCGCGCAGAACGACTCCGAGATCTCGTATCTGGCCCACGGCCCGTACGTGTGGTGCGAGCGTTGGAACGAGCAGGCGTGGTTCGACAACGCGAAGTCCACGCTCATCAACTACCGCGGCTGGCCCGTGCACCACGCCATCGAGTGCTTCGGCCAGGTGGGCGCCGTGTACAACATGATGTTCAACCGCGACGACATGATCCACTCCGCCGTGAACTTCCAGGGCTGCGGCCTGCCCTTCGAGCTGAAGCAGCAGATCGCCGAGGAGGTCTGGGGCGGCGCCGACGCCATCGACCAGGACAAGAACTACACGCCCATGAACGACCACAAGGCGAACTTCGCCTGGTGGAGCCTCGTGACCGACGTGCTGCACGACTCGCTCACGCTGTGCAACTGGGTGTGGCCCATGACCATGAGCCCCACGAAGGCCCGCAACTACCGCGGCGACCTGGACCTGGAGGCCAAGTTCTTCAAGGCTGTGACCGGCGAGGACCTGACCACCGACGACCTGTACCAGGCCGGCGCCAAGATCATGACGCTGCAGCGCGCGAACACGGTGCGCGGCATGACGAAGGCCGACGGTACGCTCGGCAACAACGACCTGCGCGCCGACCACGACGTGATCACCGCCTGGGCCTTCGACAAGGATCCGGACAAGAAGCCGTTCACGGAAGGCACCGACAAGATGGACCGCGACGACTTCCAGACGGCACTCGGCATGGTGTACGGCAAGTTCGGCTGGGACGAGAAGCTGGGCTGCCCCACGGCCGCCTGCCTCGACGCGTACGGCATGACCGACGTGAAGGAAGAGCTGCAGTCGCTCAACCTGCTGCCGTAAACTGACAATCCCGAGCAGACGCCGGCCTCCCCCTCCTTCCCCTTTCCCGGCGTCTGCACCCTTATACATGCAGAAGGCCCCGACGATGTCGGGGCCTTCTGCATGGAGGCGCGGGAGCTGTATCAAAAGCCTCGCCTCGTCGTCTCTCCCGGGGCGAGCGTAGGGCAAGAGCAGAGCACTTGCCCTACGAGGCGGTCCCCTGTCGGGCTTGCGATCTGGGGTCTTTGATACAGCCCTCTGATTCCCGCTTGGCGCGAGCCACGCGCAACACGGCATACGCGCCGAACACGACCGTGTAAGCCGCCACGCTCTGCACGGCTGCAGCGCCACCACCGAGAGCGCTCGGCAGGAGCATGGCCAGCACGTGCACGTACGTCAAGCCGAAGAACACGTAGGCCCACTTCTGCACCTTGACCCATATCTGCTTGCTCATACGCGCCTTCACGGAATTGAACGACGTGACGCCCAGCACGACTAGCAGCACGGTGATAGCCGCTGCCACCGCCAACCCGACGGCGACGAAGGGATTGACGCCACCCGCCCCCATCATGCGCGGCACGTACGACAGGCAGTACGCGACGATATGCCCGCATACCAGGATGCATGCGATGATGGAAAGCTCGGCACGGATGGGCATGAGATGCTTGCGCGGCCCCGAATCGCGCGGGAGCGCGCCGATGAACATCACCACCGCGAACAGCGCAACCGCAAGGGTGCCCTTTTGCAGCAGCAGGAACAGCGCGCTGCGAACCGGAGCCGGCAACGGCAGCCAGCCCTGCAACCCCGCAACGTAGAGCACCATCAGGATGCCCGCCGACACGTACCACGCCGCCGGTGCCTTCTTGATGGCCGGTTTCAGCAGAAACACCACCGCTGCCGTGCATGCAAGAACAATCAGAAACGTCATGCGATCACCCCTTGCAGAGCGCAGAGCTCACAATTCCAATATCGGCTCCCGTTTCGGTTGCCAGTTCGCCCAAATAGCGCACACCCAAACGGGCAAATGCACGATATTCTCCCAAGCGGCTGAAATCCGCCACTTTCTGCATGAAAGCAGGAAGCCACTTCAAAGCATGATTGTTGGCAAACAGGCACAGACGGTCGCGCCATTCCCTCTCGGCGTCACCGTCTCCAACTCGAAGCGCTTCGCCGATACAAGCGTGCAGATGCGCCAGAAACTCGAATTCGTGGAATACGCTGTCGACAGGTTCTCGGCACAGATCGACCGTGACCACGCCCGCTGCTGCCATGCAGCGCTCGACGTCCATCGAAATGCGGGTTCGGAACAGCGACGGAGCTCCTTCGGCGCCCACCATACGATGTAAAAAAGGACTCTCGTAGGGCCAAATCGGCACGTCGACACCAGGTGCCAGGAAAAGGCGGCTGTATTCGCGTCGCAACAGCCCTTCGTCGGTTTCAGCGAAAGCCGCAGCACAGCGACTTGACAAGCGCGCATCGCCCGCCGATTCCCTGCCGCACGCATCGACGATGCTCGCACGCCAATCATCGAGAAATGTCCCGTCGGAAAGAGCTTGGGCGAGCTTACCGTCCGGAAAGGAGAAACCAGTCGCCAGAAGCGATGCGAGGTCGGACAAACCTACAGCCCGATGAAGCTTCCATTCGATGCCTTCACCCATATGAGCACTCCAACTATTGGGGAGCCGTCGCGCGCAGCAGGACGCGACGGCTCAAACGGCTACTTTGTGAGATAGAACACATTAGGGCTGGTTCCCGCCGATTCGCGTAACTTGTAGTAGCTGCGCCCTTCGATGGCTTTCGACACATCGGACTCTGGGTCGTCCAAATCGCCCCAGAACCGGGCGCGACCCATGCACAGTTGCATACACGCCGGCACTTCGCCACGATCGACCAGATTATGGCAGAACGTGCACTTTTCCACCGTGCCAGCCTCGTGCGTCGGTGCATCGGCCTCGCCCACCACAACATCGAGATAATACTCGGGCGCACCTTCGTTTATCGATCGCACGTGATCGTACGGGCATGCCATCATGCACGCGCGGCAACCGATACACAGCGAGTTGTCGACATATACGATGCCGTCAGCGCGTTTCTTCGTTGCACCTGTCGGGCATACGCTCAGGCACGGGGGATTGTCGCAGTGCTGGCATTGCACTGGCAGGAATTCCAGCATGCAGTTTGGAAACTCGCCGAACGCATTATCGTTGGCAGTAGCGCCATGCACGACCGCCGTGCCGAAATCGTCCGGGTTGGTGCTCGTCCTTGTATACACCGTGTTGTAGGTTATATCCTTGGGCAAATTGTTGGCGATCTTGCATGCCGTGGCGCATGCTTGGCAGCCAACGCATCGCTCGAGGTCGATAGCCATACCATATCGAGTCATAGTATCAGTCCTCCTACAGCTTCTCGACGGCAACGGCCTGGTCGAAGTAGCACTGATTGCGCGTCACCTGGTTGTAGTCGTTAAACGAGATGGTTGCGAAATCTCCATCGATGTGCTCGCGCGTAAGGAAACTGCGCGGGCAGTTGATGGTCTTGGGCGCTTGGCCGGCGTTAATGGTGGCCAACAGCGTTACCGAGCCCCTGTCGTTGTAGAGGCGCACGGTATCGCCCTCGGCAATCCCCAGCTCCTTGGCGTCATGAGGATTGAAACGCGCAACTGGCTGCCTCTCGTATTCCT
>HHCFC01400__coassemble_857_pt1 | contig 10562 bp, 7 predicted proteins | sample HHCFC01400__metabat2_low_PE_042 | metagenome-assembled genome bin HHCFC01400 | reverse complement strand
CCGCAGTCTCGCCCGCATCGTGGATGGCCATGTCGGCGATGGTCGCGGCGTGCGGCTCGCCGTTCGAGAACGTCGACACAGGGCGCGTCTCCTCGGCGCGTTCGAGCGTGTCGGCGGGCAGCACCTCGTCGGCGCGGTCGTTCGCGTCGTCCAGCGGGAAGGGGAACGGCCCGTTTCCGGCTTCCACTACGGTGCCGTAGAGCGACTTCGCCGATGTGCCCGCCTCGGCATCGTCCGCAGCGAGGCGAGGGGTCAGGCGGGGGGTGCCGTCTACCATCTCGGTCTCGAAGTTGGCGACGTGCAGCTCGATGGCCTGCGTGGATATGCTGCCGTCCTCGAACGTCACGGTGACGGTGAGCGTCTGCCCGTCGAACAGGTCGATGACGGGGGATTCGGGATTGTTCGCGGCGTTTTCGGGAACCTCGCCCTCGTTCGTCCAGAGGCCGAAGCTCGTCGTGCCGTCGGCGATGCCGGGGTCGTCGTCCGCGGAGACGTCGATGGTGGCGCCCATGAGCTTCGCAAGGCTCAGCTTGCTCTCGCCGTCGCGCATGGCGCTGCCCACGAAGTCGTAGCCGCCGTAGTGCTCGCCGGTGCCGCGCGACGTGGGCTTCCAGCTCGCAAGCTCGCCCATGCGCGGGTCGTCGGGGTCGGTCGGCCCGTCTTCGAACGTCACGCGGTACAGCGCCCCGCCCGTGAGATGCGCCTGCACGCGGACGATGCCCTCGCCTTCCACGTGGAAGAGGCAGCCCGAGAAGAAGCCGCTCACCTTGTAGTCGTCGCCTCCCCGAAATCGGTAGCCCAGGTCGCGGTCGAACGCCACGGTGCCGCCCTCGCCCGGTGCAAGGGGCGCGCTGCCGTCGCTCGCGTAGGCGCGCACCGAGAAGCCGCAGCGTGCTGCGGCCTCGTCGAGCGTGATGGCGGGGGAGCCCGAGAGCGACGAGGTGAAGGCGGGGATGCCGGCCACCGCGAGCGCGCCGGCCACGAGGCAGGCGGCCGCGACCGGCGCCCAGCGGCGGGCGAGGGATGCGGCGCCGACGGAATGGCCGGCGGTGCGCGAGACGGGCCGGGGACGGCGCCGGGTCGGGCGCTTGGCGGACACGGCTCCCTTCGCGGGCGCCTGGCTCCCGGCGTACTGTGCCGTGCCCTCTTGCAGGGCGTTGCAGACGGCGCGCTGTTTGAGCTCGGGGGAGGCTTCGACGTGGGATTGCGACGCGGCGTAGCGCGTGCGGAACTCGTTCTCGTTCATGGGCGTGCTCCTAGGTCGATCTTGAGTGCCTTGCGTGCGCGGTGGAGGTGGGAGCGGACGGTGGCGGGACGCTCGCCGGTGATACGGGCGATCTCTTCGGTTGCGTACCCCTCGTAGTAGTGCAGGTGCACGGCGGTGCGCTGGCGGTCGGTCAGGCGGGCGAGGGCGGCCTCCAGCTCGTCGTCACGGTCCGCGGCGCCCTCCGGGGCGTTCGGGTCGGGATGGTCGGCGAGGCGCGCCACGTCCTCGTCGCCGAGTGCGGCGCGCTTCCGGTGCCAGGGGCTGCGGTGCAGGTCGTTGCAGCAGTTGACGGTCACGTGCAGAAGCCAGGCCTTCAAATGCTCGTCGTCGCGGAAGCGCTTGCCGCCTTGATGCAGGCGCAGGAACACGGTCTGGAACACGTCCTCGGCGTCGGCGCGGTTGCCCGTGCGGCTCGCCGCCAGGCGCAGGACCGTGTCGCCCCAGCGCCCGACCGCATCCTCGAGGAACGCCGCCGCCTCGCGCGCCTGCGCGCCGCCTGCCTCGGTTATTGCGTCGGGGGCGTCGCCGCGGAAGGCGTTGCACGCATCGCTGCCGCCTGCCGCCCGGGACGTGCCGGTGCTGGAAGCGCCGTCGAGCGGGGGGCGTGCCGCGTCCGGCCGCCTCCGCCCTGCGCCGCCGAAGCCCGCGGGCAGCGCTATCTCGCCTGATTCTTCCATACCTCATCTCCTTTCCCCTAGAACACGGGGAAGGAACCGTCATTTGTTGCGCTCTGCCCGAAAAAAGACGGGCGGTTTCGATCGCCCGTCGAAACCGCCCGTTGGGTGCTCGCGCCCTCGCTTGCCTCGCCGCAGGCTGGCGTCCACGGGCTCCATCGCAGTTCAGCGCCCGATTCGCACGACCTACCGCAGTCCGGCACCCAGCTCGCGGCCCTCGTCGAGGGCGGGGTTGCCGGCGATGTCGCCTGCGCGGTACACGCCGCCAACCAGCACGCGCCCCAGGTCGCGCCAGCCCATGCGCTCGCAGAGCGTCTCGTAATAGGAGACGACGGGGGCGAAGTTGCGCTCCGTGTCCTCCTCGGCGGGCATGAGCAGCACGCAGCCCTTGCCGCCCGCCTCCGCCTCGGCCGCTGCCGCCTCGGCACCGCCCGCCACCGCGGCGCGCATGCCGGCCTCCATGAGCGCGAACAGGCGGTCGAGCACGGCCTTTTCCTGCGCGGTGACGCTCCAGCAGTACATGGGCGAAGCCAGCACCACCACGTCGGCCGCGCGGTAGGCGGCGTACACGGCATCCATGTCGTCCTTCTGCACACAGGGGCTTTCCGCGTCGGCGCCTCCGCCCAGACAGCCCCGGCAGGGCGCGATGTCCATGAGCGCCACGTCGAAGCGCACCACGTCGTTGCCCGCCTGTCCGGCCCCTTCCGCGAACGCGTCGACGAGCGCCGCCGTGTTGCCGTTTCTCCGCGGGCTCCCGTTCAGCACCAGCACGTTCTTCCCCATGGTCCTCCGCCTTCCCTCGTCTGCCTTGCCGCATCCGCTTTGCCTTGCCGCGCACGCCGCGCCGTTCCCGTCAGCCGTGCGCGGCTTCCGTCCCAGCCGATTGTACCGCGCCCACCGCGGCCCCGCTGCGACGGTTTTCAAATCGCGCCCCTGCTTCCCGCCCACGCGCTCGTTCGCGCGGGCGCCGCCCTTTCGCCGCCCGCCGGGCGGGGGAGGGAGTATACTGCTGTAGCAGGCTAAAGCGGCTCGGCTCCCACGCAACGACGGCGCGGCTCCCCTGCGCGACGGCAGCCCTCGGCCTCACCTTATACGAGAGAAGGAGAAGAACCATGCGCTACGTCCACTGCTTGAACAACATTTCCTCGCACGGCACCGACCTGCTCACCGACTCCTACGAGCTTACCGACGACCCCGCGCAGGCGTCGGCCATACTCGTGCGCAGCGCTGCCATGCACGACATGGCGTTCGGCGACGGCCTGCTGGCCATCGCGCGCGCGGGGGCGGGCGTGAACAACATCCCCACAGACCGCTGCGCCGAGGAGGGCATCGTCGTGTTCAACACGCCGGGTGCCAATGCCAATGCCGTGAAGGAGATCGTTCTGTGCGCGCTCTTGCTGGGAAGCCGCGGCATCGTGGACGGCATCGCATGGTGCCGCGACAACGCCGACGACCCGAACATCGCCAAGGCGGTGGAGAAGGCGAAGAAGCAGTTCGCCGGCTGCGAGATCAAGGGCAAGAAGCTGGGCGTCATCGGCCTGGGCGCCATCGGCGCCGAGGTGGCGAACGCGGCCGTGGCGCTGGGCATGGACGTGTACGGCTACGATCCGTACGTCTCGGTGGGCGCGGCGTGGCGCATCTCGAGCGCCGTCCACCACGTCACGAACCTGGACGACCTCTTCCGCACCTGCGACTACCTCACCATCCACGTGCCGGCCATGGAGGGCACCATCGGCATGGTGGGCGGGCGCGCCTGCTCGCTCATGAAGGACGGCGCCGTGGTGCTGAACTTCTCGCGCGACACGCTCGTGGACAACGCCGCCATGGCCTCGGCGCTGGCGTCGGGCAAGGTGGGCGCCTACATCACCGACTTCGCCACGCCCGAGGTCATGAAGATGGAGCACGCGATCGTGCTGCCCCACCTGGGCGCCTCGACCGCCGAGGCGGAGGACAACTGCGCCGCCATGGCCGTGCAGGAGATGATGGACTACCTTGAGAACGGCAACATCAAGAACTCGGTGAACTTCCCCGCGTGCGACATGGGCGCGTGCCCTGCCGGCATGAGCCGCGCGGCCGTCATGCACGAGAACATCCCCAGCATGATCAGCCGCATCACCGACGTGTTCGGCGAGGAGGGCGTGAACATCGAGAACATGACGAACAAGTCCCGCGGCGACGCCGCCTACACGATGCTCGACCTCGACCAGCCCGTGCCCGCCACCGCCGTGGAGAAGCTGGAGGCCCTCGAGGGCGTCCGCCGCGTGCGCGTGGTGTGCTAAGGGGGCTCCGAGCCGCGCCGCATGCCCCTCGGGCATGCGGCCGACGGCGGGGACGGCCGGCTCCCAAGGTCCGGCCCTCCCCGCCGCAGGCGGGGAGGGAAGATGCTCGCAAAACGAAAAAAGCCAGCCGGTTTCTGCCGGCTGGCTTTTAGGTTCTCAATGGTGGACCGTCGGGGACTCGAACCCCGGACCTTGGGATTAAGAGTCCCCTGCTCTACCAACTAAGCTAACGGTCCAAAGAAAAAACTATGTCAAAGTGCTCAAAGCGCTGGGCTATCTTAAAGCATGCGTCCAACGATTGCAAGCCCTAATTTCAAAAAGCGCGCTGGGGTGGCTAATCGGACTCGAACCGACGACCTCCAGAGCCACAATCTGGCGTTCTAGCCAACTGAACTATAGCCACCAAGGCGCAAGGTGGAAGTATACGGATTTTCCCTCCCGAGCGCAAGAGGATTATGGACAAATTGTATCAGACTTGCTGCAATCGGGCTCTGATCGGCCCGTTTAGAGTAGTATAGTCGCCTGAAACGCCGTGTTTTCCGCCGGTTGGCACCGCTTCGGGCTGCCGACCGTTTCCGGCCACGGCGCAAAAACCGGCGTTGCGCGCCTGGGCGCGCCCGCCTCCATCACTTTCACCGAGGAGCGGCACCACGTGGAAAAGCAATCATCTGAAAAGCGCTTCGCGCTCTTGATCGACGCCGACAACGTGTCGGCGAAGTATATAAAGCCCATCACCGACGAGCTGTCGAAGTACGGCACCGTCACCTACAAGCGCATCTACGGCGACTGGACGCTCACGCTCCACGCCAAATGGAAGGACGCGCTGCTGGAGAACTCCATCACGCCCATCCAGCAGTTCGGCTACACGCAGGGCAAGAACGCCACCGACTCGGCCATGATCATCGACGCCATGGACATCCTGTACACGCGCTCGGTGGAGGGCTTCTGCATCGTGTCGAGCGACAGCGACTTCACGCGCCTGGCCAGCCGCATCCGCGAGAGCGGCCTCACGGTCATCGGCATGGGCGAGAAGAAGACGCCCACGCCGTTCCGCAAGGCGTGCGACATCTTCACCACGTTGGAGCTTCTGCTGGGCGATGCGGGCGGCAAGGCGTCCGGCCGCGGCAAGGGCCGGGGCGACCAGGCCGGTGCGAACGCCGCCGGCGCGGGCGCGGGCACGGCCACCGCGAGCAAGGAGGAGATCGAGCAGGCCGTAGTGAACATCATCACCGACAACCAGAACAACGGGAAGTCCACGGGCCTCGGCGAGGTGGGCAGTCGTCTGCTGAAACGCTACCCGGACTTCGACGTGCGCAGCTACGGCACGAACCTGCTGTCGAAGCTGCTCGACGAGTTCCCGAGCGTGCAGATCACGAAGGACGGCAGCTCGGTGACGGTGGAACTCGCGGGCGACGATCGCGAGCGTCGGGGCGGCCGCGGCAAGGACGCCCCGCACGGCGCGGAGGCGCCGGCCTCCGAGGCGTCCGACGCGCAGGCGGAGCAGGAGCCGAAGGGGCCTGCCAGCGCCGAGGCCGCAGTCGACGCGCAGGCGGAGCCCGCCCCGGCCGAGGACGCCGGCGAGCCGGCGCGGCAGACGGCTGCGAACGGGGGCGGGGAGGGCGCTTCCGCGAAGAAGCCCCGTCGCTCCACGCGCGCGGCCGCGCATCGCGGCGGGAAGGGCGACGCCCCGAAGGCGGCTGCCGAGGACGCCGTCGAGGCGAAGGGCGCCGAAGCCCCCGCCCCGGAGGTTCCGGCGGAGGAGCCGCAGGCTGCTTCGCGCGCCGAACAGCCCGAGCCTGTCGAAGAACCCCCCGTGGACAACCGTCCGGGCCGAGCGGCCCGCTTGCGGGCCGCCGCCGCATGGGCGAACGCCATGGGCGGGCGCAAGGCTGCGGCCAAGACGAAGCCGGCCGCGCGCAAGGAGCCGGAGGTGCAGGCGCAGGACGTCCCGGCCGCCCCGCAGGCCGAGGAACCCGAAGAGGCGCGGCAGGAGCAGGCGCCGAAGTCGAAGTCCCGCCGCAAGTCGGCCTCCAAGGCCGCCGCTGCGGTCCCGCAGCCCGCCGAGCAGGGCGAAGTCCCGCCGCAAGCCGCCGAGGCCCCCGCAAAGGCCTCGTCGAAGGCTTCTGAGAGGCCGGCGCCGAAGTCCTCGGCGAAGCGCGCGAAGGCGGCCGATCCGGCCGAGACGGCGCAGCCCGCCGAGAAGGCCGCGAAGTCCGGGAGGGCTCCCAAGCCTCCCAAGGCTGCGCAAGCCCCCGAGGCCCCCGCGCAGGATGCCCTCGCCGCAGGCGGGCCCGAGGAGTACATCCGCCAGACGCTGGCCGAGGCCGGCCCCGACGGCGTGGCGCTCGCCACGCTCGGCAAGCGCGTGCGCGGCAAGTTCCGCACGTTCAAGCTGCGCGACCTGGGCTACGCCCAGTTCCGCCCGTACCTTGCCGACCTCGAGGGCGTTGCCGTCGAGCAGCGCGACGGCCAGTTCTACGCCCGTCTGGCCCGCTAGGCGGGCCGCGGACCAGCGAGACCGGCCGCGCCCCTCTTTTCAACCGCTCGTTGACGGAGGACGGGCGCCAGTGCGTCCGTGGTATCCTGCCCCTTGATCCCGTTTCCATCGAGAAGGAACCTTGCCATGAAGAAGATTCTCGCGATCGTGGCGGCCGTGGCGCTCGTCGCCGTGGGCGTCGTGGGCACGCTCGCGTTCCAGCGCGCCTTCGAGCCGAGCGTCCGGCTCTCCGCCACGTCCATCCAGGAGCAGCTCACGAACTCCAGCGAGCTGGCCACGGCCAAGCTGGAGTACCGCGGCCTCGTGCGCTACGAGAACGGCGACATCGACTTCATCAACAAGAAGGGCTTCACCATGGTCTACGACGCCGAGGTGCGCGCCGGCGTGGACCTGTCGCAGGCCTCCGTTGACGTGAGCGGCCGCACCGTCACCGTGCGCCTGCCGCAGGCCCGTCTTCTGGGCATCGAGATAGACCCGCACTCCATCGAGTTCTACGACTCCGCGTTCGCGCTGTTCAACTGGGAGAACAAGCAGGATACCGCCGAGGCGCTCAAAGCGGCCCAGGCCGACGCCGAGGGCAAGGTCGACCAGACGGGCATGATCGGGCAGGCGCGCGAGCAGGCGCGCACCCTCGTGGAGAACCTGCTGCACCCGTTCACCGTGGGAGAGGGCGCCTACACGCTGCAGATCGTGGACGCGTAAGGGGGGCGCAAACTGCGCCCCATACGGAAACGGCGCGGCGGCCCGGTGGACCGCCGCGCCGTTTCCGTATGGGAAGGGGCTTGCCCCGCCCCGCCCCGCCCTACGCCAGCTCGTTCTCGTCGAACGCGTCGCGGCCCAGGCGGAAGCTGCGGCCCTCGAGGCGGCGTTGGCGGTACTCCGCCGCGGCGGTGAACAGCACGTCGGACGAGGAGTTCAGGGCCGTCTCGCACGAGTCCTGCACCACGCCGATGATGAAGCCGATGGCCACCACCTGCAGGGACACGTCGCCGTCTATGCCGAACAGCGAGCAGGCCAGGGGTATGAGCAGAAGCGATCCGCCGGCCACGCCCGACGCGCCGCAGGCGGAGGCGGCGGCCAGCGCGCTTAGCACCACGGCGGCGAGCGGGTTCACGGCGATGTCGAGCGTGTGGGCGGCCGCCATGGCCATGACCGTGATGGTCACGGCCGCGCCCGCCATGTTGATGGTGGCTCCCAGCGGGATGGAAACCGAGTAGTTGTCCTTGTCGAGGCCGAGCTTCCGGCAGAGCTCCATGTTCACCGGGATGTTCGCCGCCGAGCTGCGCGTGAAGAACGCCGTGACGCCGCTGTCCTTCAGGCACCGCAGCACGAGGGGGTAGGGGTTCGCGCGCACGCAGGCGAACACGATGAGCGGGTTCGCAACGAGGGCGATGAACAGCATGCAGCCCACGAGCACGAGCAGGAGCCGCCCGTACTCGGCGAAGACGTCCAGCCCGTTCTGCGACACGGTGGAGTACACGAGCCCCAGCACGCCGAACGGGGCGAGCGCGATCACCCAGCGCACCACGGTGGACACGGCGTCCGACACGCTTGCGAACACGTCCTTCACCGTGCCCGACGCCGCGCGCAGCGCGATGCCCAGCACGACGGCCCACACGAGGATGCCCAGGTAGTTCGCGTTCGCCAGCGCGTCCACGGGGTTCGCCACCATGTTCGAGACGAGCGTGCCCAGCACCTCGCCGATACCCGAGGGCGTGCCCTGCGCCTCCGCCGGGGCCGCCAGCGTCAGCTCGGTGGGGAACAGGTAGCTCGCCCCCACGGCCACGAGCGCCGCCGCGAACGTGCTCACCAGGTAGAGCACCACGACCGTCCGCATGGACCCCGCCGCCTTCGCGTTGGCCAGCGCGCTTGTCACGAGGAAGAACACGAGCACCGGCGCCACGGCCTTCAGGGCCGACACGAACAGCGTGCCCAGAAGCCCCACGGCCTCTGCGCTCGGAAACGCGATGCCCAGCACCGTGCCCACGGCGAGTCCCGCCACGATGCGCTTGATAAGGCTGATGTCGTTGTATTTGCGCGCGAGCGCCTTGAAGTCCACGTCTGCTCCTTGCCTTCGTTCCCTACGGTTCGGGCGCCTATGATAGCAGACCGCGCAACCTGGCCGCGCGCCGCCAAGTTCTGCTATCATGTTCGCTGCGCGAAAAGGGCGCACGTGCGGGCGTGGCGGAATTGGCAGACGCGCCAGATTTAGGTTCTGGTACCGAAAGGTGTGAAGGTTCAAGTCCTTTCGCCCGCACCAGCATACCCGGGGAAGCTGCAAGCTTCCCCGGGTATGCTGCGTTTGGGGCTGCGGCCGAAGGCGCGGGCCGTGCGCGCGGGCGCTGCTTCCGGGCGCTGCTTCCGGGCGCGCTTCCCGGTTGCCGCAGCGCATCGTCTCTGCCGCAGCCTGCGCAAAATGCGCATCCTCGCCCGATTCTCGCCTCGGCCGGGGCGCGTTGCGCTAAACTGGTCGCGGATACGAGGGGGGAGTACGCCATGCGCATGCAGCCACGACCGGAAAAACTCACGACCGAGGAGCTCGGGCAGATCGCCGGCCTGGACGCGGCCAAGCTCGATATGCTGGCCGCCTGGGCGAACAAGAAGCTCACCTGCGCGCACTGCAAGCGCTGCACGCTGCGCTGCGAGGTGCTGAAGGAGCCGGGCCTGGACATGGGCCAGGTGGAGGAGGGCTACGGCGCCATAGCGGCGCTGCCGTTCGACGACCAGCCCGCCGCCGTGCTGCAGCTCGTGCAGGACCGCCCCGAGCTCTACCACGCGCTGCGCCGCTGCTGCTTCTGCGGCTTCTGCACGGCCACGTGCCAGACCCACGTGCTGGCGCCCGAGCGCATGCGCGACTGGCGCGTGCTGTTCATGCGCGCCGGGCTCATGCCGCCCGACGACTCCAAGCTCGTGATGGTGGACAACGAGTGGAACATCTTCAGCGCCTACCGTGCCGTCTACGGCATCGGCTACCCGGAGCTCACCTCGCTCGAGCAGGCGGCCGAGCACGGGCCGGGCCTGGCGGACACGCTGTTCTTCCCCGGCTGCTCGCTGGTGAGCTACGCGCCCGAGCTCACGCGCACGGTGGGGAGGTGGCTCACCGACAACGGCGTGGCCTGGGCGCTCTCCACCGATTGCTGCGGAAGCCCGCTCATGAGCGCCGGGCTGTTCGACCGCGCCGCCGCGCTGCGCCAGCGCATCCTCGACCAGATACGCGCGGCGGGCATCGTGCGCGTGGTCACGGTGTGCCCCGGCTGCGGGGAGGAGTTCGTGGAGCTCATGGGCGACGAGGTGGACATCGTCCCCTTGCCGGAGCTCCTGCTGAAGAAGAGCCGCGCCGCCGAGCGCGCCGGCCGTCCCACGGGCTTCGCGCCGCTTCCCGAGCGAAGCGTCACGTTCTTCGACTCGTGCCACGACCGCTTCGACGGCCGCCACGGCGCCGCCATCCGCGCGCTCGTGGCGCGCAACCTGCCCGGGACGGCCCGCCTGGAGATGGACCACCGCCGCAAGGGCACGCTCTGCTGCGGGGCGGGCGGCGCCGTGGCGGCCTACGACGGCGACGTCACGGAGCGCCGCGTGTGGCGCATCATCGACGAGGCGCGCGCGACCGGCGCCGAGACGCTCGTCACCACGTGCCCCACCTGCACCTACACGGTGGCGCAGGCCTGCCTCGGCGCGCCGCCCGAGCGCGGCATCGGCAACCGCCACTACCTGGAGCTGCTGTTCGGCCAGACCATCGACTGGCCGCAGGTGTTCGCCCAGCTGGGCGGCATGTGGGAAGGCGAGTACGGCCCCTGGCTCACCCAGACGTTCTTCGCTTAGGCAAGGGCCCTGCCCTTGCCCTG
>HHCFC01400__coassemble_1092_pt1 | contig 10643 bp, 9 predicted proteins | sample HHCFC01400__metabat2_low_PE_042 | metagenome-assembled genome bin HHCFC01400 | reverse complement strand
GGCGCGGCCGTTCCCGACCGCGTGCCTTGAGCCCGGCTCCCAGCGCTCACGGCAGGAACACCGAGCACTGCGCCCCGCGTTCGGACATCTTCGCGGCCAGCTCCTCGAGCGTGCCGTACTCGATGGCGTCGGCCAGACAGTGCAGCGCGCACGAGGGCTCCCCGCCCGCGGCAACGCGGCCCTCGCACAGGTTGCACGAGGTGGTGGGCACGGGGACGTACTTACCCTCCCAGGTGCCGTCGGTCTTGCGCCACGGCCCCATCTCCAAAAGCTTGATGCCCCATTGCCCCAAGGGCAGGCTCAGCTCGTTGCGGCAGGCGATCTCGCAGGTGTGGCAGCCGGTGCAGTACTCGTTGTCTATCATCAGTCCATAGGTGGCCATATCAATACCTCCCTTCCAGGCTAGTTTTCGGTCCGGTAGATCTTGCAGGGCAGCGCTCCGTAGTGGGAGCCCAGGCCCAGCTTCCCGATCTCCTTCCACGGCATGAGCGAGTTGATGGACGACTTGCGCACGCTGAACAGCTCGGCGTCCTTGTCCTCCGGGTACCACCATCCGTGGTCGCACCCGATGACTCCCTCCTTCACGATGGGCGTGATGTCGGCAACCATCTGGCACTTCCCCCAGGGGTTCTCGATGGTCACCCAATCGCCCTGGCCGATGCCGTGCTTCTCGGCGGTGGCGGGGTGGATCTCCACCGTGGCTGCGGTGCGTATCTCGCGCAGCGAATCGATCATGCGGTGCTCGGTGTGGAACGACGTGGGACGGCGGGCGCCCGTGACGAAGTCGAGCGGGTACTCGTCGATCCATTCGGGGCGCGAGCGCTTGGAGAAGCGCGGCTCCTCGTAGTAGGGCAGCGGATCCTCGCCCAGGTGCTGCTTCACCGTGCTCCACAGCTCCACGCGCCCGGTGGGTGATTTGAAGCCCGGCTTGCCGTCGGCGCGCAGCAACCCCAGTTCGTACTGGTAGTAGGGAATCTCGTAGCGGCCGTACACCCATTCGCGCAGCGTTTCGTAGGTCATGTCCTCGCCCGTGTCGGGGTCGGCCGTGTAGGGTATGTTCTGGATCTTGTTGTCCAGGTACGCATGCGGGCTCGACCACTTCTCGGCGTCCTCGGTGCGGTCGGGGTTGATGCGGTGGTCGAGGTCGAGCATGATCTCCAGGTCGGACTTGCACTCGCCGAGCGGCTCGAGCACCTTCGTGAGCGCATGGAACTGGCCGGGCTGGTTGCAGCCGTGGAACGTGACGATGCCCTCGTGCTCGAGCGAGGTGGACACCGGAAGCACCACGTCGGCGAGCGCCTGGATAGTGGGGTTCATGAAGATGTCGGTGGCCACCACGAACTCCTTGTGGCGGCATGCCTCCATCCACTGCATGGGCTGCTGGGTGATGCACGACGAGATGAAGTTCGAGCTCTGGATGAACAGGAACTCTATCGGGTACGGGATGTTCGTGCGCAGCGTGTCCAACGTGCAGTCGGGCTGCGTGGTGTTGATGATGAAGTCCATGGCCGGATACTGGTCGTGGCCGGCGATGGGGATGGGGTTCGTGTCCTCTTCCTCCACCAGCATGCCCACGCCCTTGCGGCCCGTGGAGCCGCCGTTGAGCATGGTCTGTCCCAGCTTGATGCCGCCCGGGTTGTCCAGGTTGCCGCAGATGGCGAAGATACCCCAGATGGCATGGCATATCTGGAGCGTGTTGGGGTTCTGGTCGGTCTTGAGGCCCACCGACGCCGTGCACGGCTTCTGCGCAAGGCAACGGGCGGCGGCGTAGATGTCCTCGACCGGCACCTCGCAGATCTCGGCGGCCCTCTCGGGCGTCATGGTGCAGCAGCGCTCCGCGTACTCGTCGAAGCCGTACGTCCATTTCTCCACGAAGTCGTGGTCGTAGAGGTCCTCTTTGATGATGACCGCGTTGAATGCCATGGCGAGCGCCGCGTCGGTGCCGGGCCGGATCTGGAAATGGTAGGCGGCGTGGCGGGCGAGCCAGTTGGCGCGAGGGTCGACCACGATGACCTTCATGCCGCGCTTCATCATGTCAACCGTGCTGTGCCCGAACAGGCCGTCCGGGTTCGACCACAGCGTGTCGCGGCCCCACACGAGCATGTAGCGAGGCAGCTCGTAGCGCGGGTCGTCGTAGCGGTCCTTGAAGCCGAAGGCGCCGTCGTACTCCACGTAGGCGCAGCCCAGAAGCCAATCCATGGCGGTCTGGCGAGGGATGACGCACGACCAGCCGCCGTTGGCGTGGATGGCCGTCCGGCTGTGGAACACCTGGTTGCACGTTTGGAACTGGTACGCGCTGGCCTCGCGGCCGGTGCCCGTCCAAACCGACACCGTGTCGGGGCCGTATTTCTCGGTAAGCTCGCGGTACTTCTCCACGATGATATCGTACGCCTCGTCCCACGAGATGCGCTCCCACTTGTCGGGCTGGCCGCGGTACGCGCGATCGCGCTTCATGGGATACAGGAGACGGTCCTCGTGGTAGAGGTACTCGGGCAGCGTCAGGCAGCGCACGCAGAGGCGCCCGTTCGTGATGGGCTGGTCGGGGTCTCCTTCCACCTTCACCAACTTGCCGTCCTTGACGAACGCCCTCAGGCCGCAGCCGACGCCGTGACAACCCGGGGGCGACCACTGGGCCGTGCGGTACACCTTCGTCCCATCCTCGAGCTCCGTGACGCGAGGCGTCTCGGACACGCGGGTCAACTCACTCATGCTCTCTCCTCTCTGTTGCGCTCCGCCCGTTAGCGAAGCGGTTTCCCTGGTTGTGCGGGCCGACGGAGGGCTGCGCGCCGCCGGGCCCGGGCGATGCGGCCCGGTCGGCCGCCGCGAAGAGCCCGCTGCCGCACACGGCGCAGCGGACGAGGCTCTCGCCCGGCTCCACAACATGCCCGCAGTCGAGGCAGACGGGCGGCGGTGGGGCGATACCCCATTCCATCTCGTCGCATTTCCCGCAGTGGTTGCACACGTAGCAGCGCTCCATGACCGGTCAGCCCTTCACGACCGCCGTGTCGGCGAGCCAGTTGAGGGCGGCGATGCGCTTCGCTGCATCCTCCACCACACGGCGCCTCCCCGTGCGCTCGAGCGTTTCCAGGTCGTACGACCCGGCGCCGAACGCCTCCTCGCACGCAAGCCGAAGGTCATCCTCGGCAAGCTCCATGCCGCGTGCGTCGAACAGGGCCTCCAGCGCGAAGCCCTGGCGCAGGTTCTCGCCCGACTTGATGAGCAGCTGCACGGAGAGCTCCTCCTCGTTCATGCGCTCCTGCTCGTAGTAGTCGTCGATCGTCTGGCCCTTGCCGGCCAGCTCGCGTTCGAGCGAGCGGCGCAGGCCGTCCCGCGAGGCTTGGTAGAACGCGTCGGGAATAACCCCTTGCAGGCGCTTCTCCAGCTCGATGTTCGCCAGGCGGGCATGCGCGTCGCGGTTGAGCAGCGTAGCCTCAGCCTCGAGGCCGCGGGCCACCGCAGCCCGGAACTCCGCCGCCGTGGAGGCGCCCTCTATGCTCTCGGCGACCCACGCGTCGGTGAGGGCCGGCACTTCCTTGCGCAGCTGGCCGAGAACCGTGACCGTGGCCGTGTAGCACTCCACGTCGCCGTCGCCGAGGGCTCGCGGCCGCGGTACCTCGTAGTCGAAGGTGCGCGTCTGGCCCACGTCCATGCCCACGAGCCGCTCGACGAAGGATTCGGGCATGGAGCCGTCCGCCAGCTCGAGCACCATGCTCTTGCCCGTGAGGCGCGGCACCGGCCGCCCTTCCAAGAACGTGGCCACGTCGACGCTCACGACGTCGCCGAGCACGACCGGGTGCGGGTCGGCCGGCAGGAACTCCGCGCGCGCCTCCATGAGCTCCGCGATGCGGGCATCGACCAGCTCGCCGGTCACCCGGACATCCTCCGTCTCGATCTCCACGGGGTCCGCCGACGACAGCGAAAGCGCCGGCTTCTCCACCGCGGACAGCTCGAAGGCGAAGTCCTCGCCCGCGTCCGGGTACGCCGTGGCGCGGACGCGCGGCGTGAGCGCCGGCTCGATGCCGAGCGCCGCGAGCGCCTCGCCCGCCGCTCGGTTGACCACGAAGTCGCGCCGCACCTCGCGGTAGTCCTCCGGCGGCATCGTGCGCGCGGCGGCGGCGTCCACATCGTCCCACTGCGCATCGGACGGCAGCTTGCACGCCGCGCCCGCCGCGCCGTAGAACTCCGCCAGCTGTCGGTGCACCTCGGCGGCGTCCAGCACGACGGCAACCTCCACCGCGCCGGTCGCCTCATCGTCCGCCCTCTCGAGTTTCTTGAAGTCCATGGCTCGCCTCCCGTCCTTGGCTGCGTCTCCGGCGCTACTCGGCCGCAGGGGCCTTCGGGGCCGCAGGGGCTCCCGGCGCCGCCGGGGCTTTCGGGGCAGCTGGCGCTCCGGGGGCACCTGGCGCCCCGGGCGCCCCCGGCATGCCCGCGATAGGCGGGGCGCTCGGCAGCGTCGCGCCGCACTGGTCGCAGTTCTCGTTATTGAAATCGTTGGTCGCGCCGCAGGCGGGACACGTCTTGTCCATGCTGATGGCAGCTGGTCTGAAGCACATGTGAGTCCTCTTTTCCGTTGGGGACGGGCCGTCCGCAGCCATTCGCCGCGGCGCAGGTCGCTGACCGGGACGCTCGGTCCCCGCCGCAAGCACGCTGTTTGCGGCCCGCCCGGTTGTAGTCGATCGGCGGCCGGCTACTTACCGTCCGCGCCCTTTTCAGCCTCGCGAGCAGCGAGGTCGACGGCGATCCGCTCCATCTTCTTCGGTGTCAGACGGTAGCCGAAGAAGAAGGCCGCGAACGCCACGCCGAAGCACACGGCAGGGATGAGGCAGATGATGTTCACCATGCCCTGTGCGAGCTCGGGCGACGCCTCCATGCCCGACACGAACCCGATGGCGGCCAAGCCGAAGCCTGTGAGCAGGCCGGCCACCGCGTTGGCAATCTTCGGGCACCACTGGAACGTGGACATGATGAACGCCTTGGCGGTCTTGCCGTCGCGCCACTCGCCGTAGGCGATGGCGTTGGACTGCATGCCCATCATGGTGCCGTTCATGAAGTTCATGCCGAAGTAGATGCCGCAGATGCACACGATGAAGGCCAACATGCTCGACGCGCCCACGAAGAGGCACACAACGGAGAACGCGAACGACACCCCGATGCCCACCAGGTACGTGGCGCGGATGCCCACCTTGCGGGCGACGGGCTCGGACACGAACGTGGCCACGAGGCCCGTGACGTTGCACGCCGTGAGCATGACGGCCGCCATGGCCACGTCGCCGAACGCGTAGGTGAACACGTACATGGCCATGCTCTGGATGGTCATCTGCGCCACGAAGCGGATGATCTCGGCGAACAGGCCGATGACGGCCGGCAGGTTCGTGAGCCAGTACTTGAGCATCTCGCCCAGGCCCACCTTCTCGCCGGCGGCGAGGGGCGGCACCTTCTCGCCGCGCTTCTTGGCCGCAGCGCGCTCCTCGCATATCTTCTGCGTGGGATCCATGCCGTCGATACGCTTGTACATGACCACGAACATGACGATCATGATGATGCCGAACACGAGCGCCAGCACCGTGAAGCCGGCCGGCCCTGCGTTCTGGGCGTTCTCGCCGGCAGGCACGCGGTACACCAGGCCGTTGATGGCCAGGATGGCCGGCAGCGAGATGGCGGCGAACAGCACCTTCACCAGCATGTTGCCCTGCGCCTTGCGCTGCGAGAGCAGCGTGCGGTCGGCCTCGGTCCGGCTGATAACCGGCACGATGGACGTGGCGGCTATCATGAAGAAGCTGGAGAAGAACCCGCCCACGATCTGGAAGAAGATCATCCAAGCCGTCTTGGCGCCCATGTCCAGGAACACGGGATCGACGAATGTCATGAGCAGGCAGACGAACGTCGCCGGCGGCGCCACCAGAAGCCAGCTGCGGTACTGGCCGTGCTTGAGCCACACGCGCTCGATGATGATGGCGGCTATGATGACGAAGAACCACTCGCCCACACCCGTGACCGCCTTCACGGTGCCCATGACGGTGGGCTCGAGACCGCAGATCTCGGTGAGGAAATACGACCAGTAGTTGCTGTTCATCTGGTTGAACGCCGTCCAGGTGAGCATGCCGAGGCCGTATATCAGGCCGAGCGCCTGCCCAACGTTGTTCTGGATGGCCGAAACCGCCCGGTCCCCTAGCTGTGAAACCTTCTCGCTCATGCGAAACCCCCTTTGCCGTATGCCGGCCCCCGCGGCGCGCCCTCCCGGTGCACTGCGGGGGCATAATCCCCTACCAAACCGTGAACAGCGCCATGCGCGGCTTGACCGCTTTCTTGGCAAGCTCGTCCACCGGGCCGAACTCCATCGCCAGCGACTGGCAGTGGTGCACGCACGCCGGGACCTTGCCCGCCGCCACGCGCTCCGCGCACAGGTCGCAGCGCTGGGTGGGCAGTGGGACGTAGTCCCATTCCCACGCGTCGCCGTCCAGCTTCCAAGGCCCTATCTGGGCGAGCTTGATACCCCACTCGCCCTCGCCCAGGCCCTTCTCCACTTTGCACGCCATCTCGCAGGCGTGGCAGCCCGTGCAGAACTCGTAATCGATCAAAAGACCATGTTGTGCCATGCGTCCCATCTCCTTTCCTTAGTATGGCGGCGCCTACAGGTTGTGGTGCTCCGCGTACATCCTCTCGAACTCGGCCCCGTATCCCTCCGGCGCCGGGTAGACACGGCAGAGCTGGGTCTTGTACGACGAGCCGTAGCCGCTCGGGCCGAAGTCCCCCTGCACGGTGAGGCAGTTGATGTTGGACTCCCACACCCCGTAAAGCGACGGCTCCTCCTTGTCGCGCTCGGGGAACCACCAGCCGTGCTCGGCGCTCACCACGCCCTTCATGATGGTGTCGGTGACATGGGCCACCTCAATGGCCTTGCCGTGCGCGTTCTCGATGACGGCCCAGTCGCCCTCCTTGATGCCCGCCGCCTCGGCGTCGGCCGGGTTGATGGCGAACATCGGCCACTTGTGGAACTCGCGCATGGAGCGCAGCTGACGATGCTCGGAATGGAAGTACTCCCAGCAGCGGCGCCCGGTCGTGAGCACGAGCGGGTACTCGGCGAACAGCTCGGGCGTGCTCTCGGGGCTCTCGGGCGGCTCCTTGAAGTAGGGCAGCGGGTCCATGCCCACGTTGTTGTACATGTTGCAGAACAGCTCCACGCGCCCGGACAGCGTGTTGAACCCGGGGTTGCCGTCGAAGCGGAGCTTGCCCGTCTTGTACTTGTAGTACTCGAACTCGGGGTACACGATCACCTTCTCGCGCAGCTCGCTGAACGTGATATGGATGGGAACCGTGGCCATGTTGTTCGTGCAGAACTCCAGCATCTCGGGCACGTCGTCCCAATAGAACAGGTCGGGGTTCATCTTCTTGCCGAGCTCGAGCATCATCTGCTCGTCGCCCACGGCGTCGCCGGTCTGCGTGACCTTCACGATGGAGCGCAGGGGTGTGTACCAGCCGCGCACGCCGTTGCGCTCGCAGCCCATGGCCATAGGGATGAACAGGTCGCCGATGGCCATGGCGGTGGGCGTCATGAACAGGTCGCACACCACCACGTGGTCCATGTCCTTGTACACGTCGTACACGCGCCGTGCCTGGCCGGCCATGTTGGTGAACGCCGTCGTGGAGCACATGAACAGCATCTTCACCGGATACGGCACCCCCGTCTCGGCAGCGTCGAGGATGGCCTCGGGGATGGCATGGCCGCCCTTGCCCACGGCGTTCATGAGGCCCCAGTTGCCGTCGTCGCCCAAGCGGCCCTCGCGGACGTTCGGCAGGCTCTTGGCAATGTTCTCGCGGATGTCGGACTGCACGTAGCCGAAGTTGATGCCCACGAAGCCGCCGGGGTTGTCGATGTTGCCGGTAAGCGCCTGCACGGCCACGGCCGCATGCGCCGTGCCGTTCGCCCACTTCGTCTGGTCGAAGGCCACGCCCCACTGCAGCGTGGTCACGCCGGCGGTGCCGATGAGGCGCGCTGCCTCGTAGATCTTCTCAGACTCGCACCAGCAGATCTCCGCGGCGCGTTCGGGCGTCCAATCGCTCACGCGCTCCTTGTACTCGTCGAAACCGTAGCACCAGCACTCCACGAACTCCTTGTCGTAGAGCTCCTCCTCCACCATCACGTGCCCGATGGCCAGAGCGAGTGCCGCATCGGTGCCGGGACGCACCTGCACGTAGAGCTTGGCATGCGCCGAGAGCCACGTCACCTGCGGGTCGACCACGAACAGCTCCGAGCCGCGGCGCATGCAGTCGATGATCCAGTGCCCGTAGAAGCCGTCGGCGTTGGCCCGAAGCGGGTTGTTGCCCCAGATGATGAACAGGTCGGGGCGCCGGTAGTCGGGGTGGTCGAAGCGCGCCTCGTTGAGCTGTCCGCAGTCGGCGATGAACGTGTCGCCCAAGACCGCGTTCATGCCCTGCATGCGCGGCGTGTAGCAGCAGTTGCCCGCGAGCAGGCCGCAGTTGTCATTCGGCGTGCCGAAGGCGCCCTGCCCAAGCACGTTGGACTGCCAGGTGGCGTTGCGGCCCGTGCCCGCGCCGGTGCAGATGGACTTCGCGCCGTACTTCTCGGTGGTGTCCTTCACCATCTCGACGCACAGCTCGTACGCCTCGTCCATGGTGATGCGCTCCCACTTGTCCTTGCCGCGGTCTTCGCGGGCGCGCTTCAGCGGATGGATGATGCGGTCGGGATGGTACACGGCCTCCACCATGGCCAGACAGCGCATGCACAGGCGGCCGTCCGTCACCGGCGAGTTCGGGTCGCCCTCCACCTTGACGAGCTTGCCCTCCTTATCGGTGTAGAACAGGATGCTGCACCCCTGGTGGCAGCCTGGAGCCGACCATTGGCACGTGCGCGTGACGGTGAGGTCCCCTTCCTGGTACTGCCAATCCTTCTTGTAGATTTGAGGATCGAAGCACTCTCTCATGCAATTCTCCTTCCAGCGTTCGCTCTCGTATCACTTCACCTGCTCGCCCTGCTTCTGGGCGCGCGCCCACACGCCCAGCATGACAAGGTTGTCGTTCGACACGACGTTGTCCTCCCCCACCCGGTGGTAGGTCATGCGCGTTTGGAGCTCGGCCGGGTCGCGGAACTCGTGGCGGATGTACAGCTCGCCGTCGAGCAGGTAAGCCTCCTTGGTCTCCGGCGAATCGATCGTCGGCGCATACCGGGCGAGCAACTCCTGATCTGCCATATGAACCTTCCTTCCTCGCAACTCCCTCGGGCCGCCAACTTCCCCGAGGCCCTCCTTCATCCTTCGACCCCACCGCGTCTCGGCTCATTTGGCCCACGGCGGCTTCGATGCCGACGAGTTTCCCCGGTTGGCGGCGCCGACGCATCTGCTGCTGGGTATTAACTTGGAAACCATGCTCTGAACTGGCGGTTTGAAACTGTTCCAACGGGGTGCGATACTCTGGGTATTAGCCGCGCCCAGCACCTTTTCCCTGCCGACCCGCCCCTCTTTTGCATCGGGAGGACATCGCCTCCACCGCGACGAGCGCCGCGAAGCCGCATCCGGCCACGGCGAGTGAGCCCGCTGCCGATTCCGCACCCCACACGAGCACCTGCAGGCCGTTGATAACGAGCGGCGACAAGGTGGCGCCGAGCGAGACGAACGAGACCAGCACCGAGATGGCCATGGTCACCACGTTCTTGTCCACCGTCTTCGAGATGTAGTAGATGGTGCTGATCTGCTGGATGCCCGATCCGATGCCGAACAGCACCCCGCCCGCCATGATCACCGGAAAGCTGTAGCCGAACGCCGCCACGGCGAGCATTCCCGCGGAGAGGCACCCGAACCCGATGCACAGCGTGGAAGGGCCGAACGTCTTCGACACCTTCCCATATGCGATGCCCACAAGGAAGGACACGACGCTCACCGACGAGGCCACCACCGACACGTCGGCCGTCGTGCCCAGGCCGCGCTCCTGCACCAGCATGGCGATATTGGTGTGGAAGCCGAACAGGAACATCATGGCGAAGAAGAACAGGGCGAACAGGTAGACGGCGCGGGGCTTGAATACCTCTCCCAAACCGGCCGCACGTCCCTTCCCGCCGACGAGCCGCTTGTCCAGGCCGCCCTCGGGGAGCGCGATATGGGCTACGACGAACACGGGTATCACACCCAGGTACACGAGGAACGCGTTGCCCCAATGGGAAAGCGCCAAGAACCCCACGAGCAGGGCGACCAGCGCCTCCCCAATGAAGTTGAACGCCTGCTTGAACCCGAGGGCGCGACTGCGCTCGCCGTCGTCGTCCCAGGTCTGGCAGACGAAAGCGTTCGCCATGGGATGCAGGAGGCCCTGCCCGAGACCCACGCAGGCGCTGCACGCGAACAGGGCGAAGATGCTGGGCTCGGGCAAGACTGCGGGGATCATGCCCCCGACGAACAGCACCGCCAGCGCGAACTCCGCGATGCGCTTCTTGCGCACGTACGAGGACAAGAACCCCGATAACAGCGTTCCGGGGATGCTCACCAGGGGCGGCACCGAGAGCACCATCTGCACCATCGTGCGCGGCACGTCCGGATACGCGTCGCCCAGCACGCCGAGAATCGACGAGAACGCCGAGAACACGCTGTCGTACACCGCGAACCCGAACACGGGCACGAGCACGAGCGCGTGCTCGA
>HHCFC01400__coassemble_962_pt1 | contig 10880 bp, 8 predicted proteins | sample HHCFC01400__metabat2_low_PE_042 | metagenome-assembled genome bin HHCFC01400 | reverse complement strand
CCGGGAATAATCCCGGCCTCCCGTAAAACCTGCGCCGCCCGAGCTGGATGATGAACCCGCTAACTCGCCGTCCTGGGCACCGCCGATAATCCGCATTATACGAAGCAGCAAGCGATTCTGCAACGGGTTTGACCTCGTAATTCGGACACGTTGGCCGGCAATCGTCGACAAGCGCATTCGCGCGCCGCGAAACACGCTGCTCGCCGTGTAATATTCCTCTTTTTAGCCCATCTGAAAACCGCCTCTCCCGCGGCAATGCTAGACTGGGTGAATTCCCTCAGCAACACGATGGACGCGAAAGGAACGCGTATGTCCCTACCTGCGGCAGACACGAGCAAGCAGCCCGACAACCGCACCACCATGGAGCTGGGCGCGGTGCTCCCCCTCACGGCCGAAGTGCGCGACGACCACCTGTTCGTCGGCGGCGTCGACATGGTGGAGCTGGCGCGCGAGCAGGGCACGGCGCTCTACGTCATGGACGAGCGCGACATGCGCACGCGCATGGAAACCTACCTCGAGGCGTTCCGCAGCCGCTACGGCAACGCCGACGTCGTCTACGCCAGCAAGGCGTTCCTCAACAAGGAGGCCGCGCGCATCGTGAACGAAGAGGGCCTGTGCCTCGACGTTTCGGGTGGCGGCGAGCTGGCGTGCGCGTTGGCCACGGGCTTCCCGGCCGAGCGCATCTTCATGCACGGCAACAACAAGACGCCGCAGGAGCTGCGCGAGGCCATCCAGGCCGGCGTGGGCCGCATCGTCATCGACAGCCGCATAGAGCTGCACCGCATCTCCGACATCGCCGGTGAGCTGGGCGTGGAGCAGCCCATCTACCTGCGCATCACGCCAGGCGTGGAGGCCGACACGCACCAGTACATCCGCACGGGCTGCGAGGACTCGAAGTTCGGCTTCACCATGCGCGAGGATTTCGCCTTCAAGTGCGTGAAGGACGTGCTCGCGGCGCCCAACGTGCGCCTGGCGGGCCTGCACTGCCACATCGGCTCGCAGATCTTCGCGCTGCACTCGTACCCGGAGGCCGTCGAGGTCATGGTGGACCTCATGGCGCGCATCCGCGCGGAGTACGGCATCGAGCTCGCGGAGCTGGACATGGGCGGCGGCCTGGGCGTGGCCTACACGGCCGACGACAAGCCAGCCTCCATCGAGGAGTTCGCCGAAACCATCACCGCGGCCGTGAAGGTCTCCTGCGCCGCGCACGGCATGCCCGAGCCGCGGCTGCTCGTGGAGCCGGGCCGCAGCCTGGTTGCCACGGCGGGCGTGACGCTGTACACGGTGGGCATCATCAAGACGCTGCCGAACATCCGCAAGTACGTGGCCGTGGACGGCGGCATGTCCGACAACATCCGCACGGCGCTCTACCACGCCGACTACGAGCCGGTGGTCGCCAACAAGGCGGGGCAGCCGCGCACCGAGATCGTCACCATCGCCGGCAAGCACTGCGAAAGCGGCGACGCCGTGGTCATCGACATGCCCATGCAGCGCCCCGACCTGGGCGACATCGTGGCCGTGTTCGGCACGGGCGCGTACAACCACACCATGTCGAGCAACTACAACGGCCAGCCGCGCCCGGCCGTCGTGTTCGTGAAAGACGGCGAGGCGCGCGTGACCACGCGCCGCGAAACGTACGAGGACCTTTACAGTCGAGACATTTAGGAGCAGCAACATGACGGTTAAACTTGGGCTCGTGGGAACCGGTACCGTGGGCGGCGGGTGCATCGACATCCTGAAGAACCACCGCGAGGAATTCAAGCGCCACTACGGCATTGACGTGGAGTTGGCGCGCGTGTGCTCGCGCAATCCCGAGCAGGCTATCGAGCACGGCGTGGAGGACATCTTCACGCAGGACTTCCACGACATCCTGGACGACCCGGACATCGACATCGTCATCGAGCTCATCGGCGGCACCACCGTGGCGCGCGACGTGGTGCTGGGCGCCCTCCGTGCCGGCAAGAACGTGGTCACGGCGAACAAGGCGCTCATGGCCACGCACGGCGAGGAGGTCATGCGCACCGCCGAGGAAGCGGGCAAGGAGATCGCGTTCGAGGCCAGCGTGGGCGGCGGCATCCCCATCATCGACCCGATGAAGCACTCGCTCATCGCGAACCGCATCGATTCCGTCATGGGCATCGTGAACGGCACGACGAACTACATGCTCACCCGCATGGCCGAGGACGACATGCCCTATGCCGACGTGCTGGCCGAGGCGCAGGCGAAGGGCTTCGCCGAGGCCGACCCCACCGCCGACGTCGACGGCCTGGATGCGGCGGCGAAGATCGCCATCCTGGCCTCCATCGCCTTCAACTCGCGCGTCACCATCGACGACGTGCACGCCGAGGGCATCCGCCACATCACGCCGCTCGACCTGGAGATAGCGAAGGACATGGGCTACTGCGTGAAGCTGCTGGCCCACGCGCACCGCACCGACGAGGGCATCGACGTGCGCGTGCATCCCACCATGCTGCCGCTGTCGCACCAGCTTGCCACCGTGAACGGCGTGTACAACGCCATCTACGTGGTGGGCGATGCCGTGGGCGAGACGATGTTCTTCGGCGAGGGCGCGGGTTCCGGCCCGGCCGCGAGCGCCGTCATGGGCGACGTGCTGGAGGTGGCGCGCCACCTGCAGGCGGGCATCCCGCCGTTCGTAGGCTGCACCTGCACCGACAAGCTGCCGCTCGTGCCCATGGAGGAGCTCAAGACCAAATATTACATCCGCTTCGCCGTGGCCGACCGCTCCGGCGTGCTGGCCGCCATGGCCGGCGTGTTCGCCAGCCACGACGTGAGCGTGCACTCGGTTATCCAGCGCGGCAAGAAGGATGGCAACAGCGTGGACATCACCTACGTCACGCATACCGCCCGCGAGAAGAGCGTGCGCGCCGTGCTCGCCGACATAGCGAAGCTCGACGACGTGCTGCGCGAGGAGCCGAGCGTCATCCGCGTGGAGGATTAAGTAGGTTCTGGCGTTTTGCCGAGTTGCGTCTGTCCGAGGCCCCGTGCTCAGCACGGGGCCTCATTGCTTCCTCCGGCTCCCGACGTTGCAGACCTGTGGCCGTCTTGTGGCCGTAACGTTTCGATTAGGTGACGGCGCGACGAATCGGCACGAATAGTCTTATTTTATAACTAAATGGATTTCGCCGCCCGAGGGCGCCCGAGAGGCGGGCGGGGGCGGCGAAGGGAAAGGCTCAACGTGAGAGGTTTCTTCGAGCGCCTGCAGTGGAAGATGGCCGCCTGGATGCAGGGTCGCAACGGCGTCGACGGGTTGTCGAACTTCCTCATGGGCGTAGGCCTCATCCTGCTCATCCTTTCGGTTATCCCGGGGCTCGACCTGCTGTCGTGGGTGGTTCTGGCGGTTCTCGCGGTGGCGCTGTTCCGCAGCTTCTCGAAGAACATCGCGGCGCGCTCGAAGGAGAACGCGGCGTTCGAGCAGGCTGTTCAGAAGCCCAAGCGCTGGATTGCGCTTCAGCGCAAGGCGTGGGCGAACCGCAAGACCACGCGCTACTTCAAGTGCCAGGGCTGTGGCACCGTGCTGTCCGTGCCGCGCGGGAAGGGCACGCTGCGCGTGGTGTGCCCGAAGTGCAAGACCGAGACGACGAAGAAGTCGTAGGGGACGGCGGTGGACCTCAACGAGTTCAAGCACGCGTTCTTCGGCGTGGCCTGCGACATGCAGAAGCTGCTGCACGACACGGTGGCCCCCGTGTGCCAGCAAAACGGGCTGACGCTGCAGCAGATGCATGTGCTGCTGGAGCTGGTGGGCACGCCGGGCCAGACGTCAACCCAGCTCAGCGAGCGTGCGGGCATCTTGCGCACGAACTTCTCCAGCGTGTGCCACAAGCTGGAGGAGCGGGGGCTGGTGGAGCGCCGCCGCAGCGACCGCGACCGTCGCGCCTTCGAGCTGCGCGCCACCGACGAGGGCCGGGAGCTGCTGGCGCGTATCGATGCCGACATCAAGCGCCGCTACGGCGCGGCGTTCGAGAACGAGCCGCCGGAGACGTTCGAGACCATCCTCGCCGGGTTCCGGGCGCTCAACGCCTTCGCCGCGAAGCTGGGGCGCTAGCATGTTCGGCTACGTGATGCCCCGCATGGAGGATCTGTCGCAGGAGGAGCGCGAGCGCTACCATGCGGCGTACTGCGGCGTGTGCCGGGCGCTGGGAGAGCGGTGCGGCCAGCGCTGCCGGGTGGCGCTCACCTACGACATGACGTTCTTGGCGCTGCTGCTGGGCTCGCTCTACGAGCCGGACGAGCGGCAGGGCAGCAGGCGCTGTGCGCCTCACCCGGTGCGCCCGCACGCGTACCTGGGCTCGGACTGCATCGACTACGCAGCCGACATGACCGTGGCGCTGGTGTACCACAAGTGCCTGGACGACTGGCGCGACGACCGCAGCGGCTGGGCGCGCGCCTACGCCTCCCTGCTGGGGAAGGCGTACCGCGCGGTGGGCGAACGCCATCCGCGGGCGTGCGCGGCCATCGAGGAGGGCCTGGCCGACATCGGGCGCTTGGAGGAGGCCGCAGCGGCGGCGGCCTCGGCCGGCGACGCCGCCGCGTCGCCGCCGCCCGACGCGGCGGCCAACCGGTTCGGCGCGCTGCTCGGCGAGGTGTTCGCCTGGCGCGACGACTTCTGGGCCGCGGGCCTGCGCAGCTTGGGAGCCAAGCTGGGGAAGCTCGTGTATGTCATGGACGCGGCGCTGGACATGGAGGACGACCGGGCCTCGGGCAGCTACAACCCGCTCGTGGCGCTGGATGCGCAGCCGCAGGAGGTGCGCGAGGACTTGGAGCTGCTGGCGGCCGATGCCGCTGCGGCGTTCGAGAGGCTGCCGCTCGAACGCGATGCGCGCGTGCTGCGCAGCGTGCTGTACGCGGGCGTATGGCAGAAGTACTGCGCGAAGGAAGCGAAACGGACGAAGCAAGCGAAGGAAACGAAGCACGTGCAAGAAGAACACCAGGAGGCGCATCGTGGTTGAGAACCCCTACGACGTGTTGGGAGTGAGCCGCGACGCCTCGCTCGACGAGGTGAAGAAGGCGTACCGCAAGAAGGCGCGCGAGAACCATCCCGACCTGAACCCGAACGATGCGGCCGCCGCCGAGCGCATGAACAAGATCAACGAGGCGTACGACCGCATCGTGAACCCGGAGAAGTACGCGGCGCGCGACCGGCGCGCGGCGGCGAGCAACCCGAGCGCCGGCTACGGCGCGGGCGGCGCGGCGGGTTCGGGCGGTGCCGGCGGCTCCGGCCAGAACCCCTACGGCTCCGAGGGCCCTTACGGATGGACGGGCGGCTTCGGCTTCGACTTCGACGACCTGTTCGGTTTCGGCGGCCCGGGCGGCGGCGCCCGCGGGCCCATCCATCCCGAGGCGTCGGCCGCCGACGGGCCCGATATCCGCAGCGTGATCGACGCCATCAACGCCGGCCGGTTCCAGCAGGCCATCGACCAGCTGAACGCCGTGACGAGCGACGGTCGCAACGCGCGCTGGTACTACCTGAGCGCCCTGGCCAACGACGGCGCCGGCAACTCGCTCATGGCGCTGGAGCAGATACGACGCGCCGTGCGCCTGGACCCGAACAATCCGGACTACCAACGTGCCCAGCGCCAGTTCCAGCAGGCCGGGCAAACGTATCAGCAGGAGGGGCAGGCGCAGGGATTCAGCATGGGCATCGACCCCATGACCCTCTGCTGCGGCATCTGGTGCTGCGGACCGGCCCTCTGCCGCATGTGCGTGCCGTTTGGGTTCTAGGGTGAGACAAGGGGACGGGGATGATGTCTCGTTCCCCCGACACGCTCGGCGGCGGCGAGGCTCCCGGGAACGAGACATCATCCCCGTCCCCTTGTCTCACCCCCTTGTCTCACCTTTGTCACACTGGTTGAAAGGAAGCGAAGCATGACAGCGACGATAGGCATCGATCTGGGAACCACGAACAGCTGTGCGGCAACGGTGGAGGGCGGGCGGCCCGCCATCGTGCCGAACGCGGAGGGCGAGCGCACCACGCCGAGCGTGGTGGCGTTCTCGAAGGACGGCGAGCGCCTGGTGGGCGCCATCGCCAGCCGGCAGGCGGCCGTGAACCCCGACCGCACCATCTCGTCCGTGAAGCGCCGCATGGGGAGCGACTGGAGGGCGAGCATCGACGGCAAGGCGTTCACGCCGCAGGAGCTTTCGGCCATGATCCTGCGGAAGCTCCGCCGCGACGCCGAGGCGTTCCTCGGCCAGGACGTCACGCAGGCCGTCATCACCGTGCCCGCGTACTTCGACGACGCGCAGCGCCAGGCCACGAAGGACGCCGGCAAGATCGCCGGTCTCGACGTGCTCCGCATCATCAACGAGCCCACGGCCGCGGCGCTGGCCTACGGACTGGACAACGGCACGCCGCAGAAGGTGATGGTGTACGACCTGGGCGGCGGCACGTTCGACGTGTCCATCATCGAGATAGGCGACGGCGTCATCGAGGTGCTGGCCACCTCCGGCGACAACCACCTGGGCGGCGACGACTTCGACGAGCGCGTGGCGAACTACCTGCTGGACACCTTCCAGCGCGAGCACGGCGAGGACCTGCGCCGCAACCCGATGGCCGTGCAGCGCGTGCGCGAGGCGGCCGAGCAGGCGAAGAAGGAGCTGTCGTCACTCGACTCCGCACACGTGAACCTGCCTTTCCTCGCGCAGAACGCGGGCGGCCCCTTGCACCTCGACGCCACCGTCACGCGCGCCGCGTTCGACGACATGACGCGCGACCTGGTGGAGCGCACGACCGCGCCCGTGCAGACGGCTCTCAACGATGCGGGCATCGCGGCCTCGGAACTGGGCTGCGTGCTGCTGGTGGGCGGCTCCACGCGTGTGCCGGCCGTGCAGGCGCACGTGCGCAAGCTCACGGGCCAGGAGCCGTCGGCCTCCATCAACCCCGACGAGTGCGTGGCCACCGGGGCTGCCATCCAAGCTGCCACGCTCGCCGGTGCGTCGACGGGGCTCGTGCGGGCGAACAGCCTGCTGCTGCTGGACGTGACCCCCTTGAGCCTGTCCATCGAGACGGTGGGCGGCGTGGCCACCCGCCTCGTGGAACGCAACACCACGCTGCCGGTGCACTACTCGCAGGTGTTCTCCACGGCCGCGGCGTTCCAGACGAGCGTGGAGGTGAAGGTGCTGCAGGGCGAGCGCCCCATGGCCGCCGACAACAAGGCCATCGGCACGTTCCGCCTCAAGGGCATCAAGCGGGCGCCTGCCGGCGTGCCGCAGATCGAGGTGACGTTCGACATCGACGCGAACGGCATCCTCACCGTGTCGGCGAAGGATCTGGACACCGGCAAGCAGCAGTCCATCACCATCGACGACTCGGGCCGTATGTCCGACGACGAGGTGGACCGCGCCATCCGCGATGCCGAGCAGTACGCCGAGCAGGACGAGGCGCGCCGCGACGCCATGCTGGCCCGCGAGGAGGCGCAGCGGTTGGCGAACGAGGCCGACCAAGCGCTCGCACAGAAGGGCAAGCAGCTGGAGAAGGACGAGAAGAAGCAGATCAAGGCCGACGTGGCCGCCGTCCGCAAGCTCCTGTCCAAGAAGGTGGACAAGGTGGACGAGGCCGACGTGGCCGCGCTGCGCACTGCCTCCGAGCAGCTGGAGCGCTCGAGCGCCCGCGCCCGCAACCTGGTGCAGCAAGGGTAGGCACCGATAGGCGCAGCGGGCTTCGGAAACGTCGGCGGTTTGGCCATGCCCGTGGTTCGGGCACGCCGAAGGGCTCGCTGCGCCGCGCTGGGCTTCGTCTTTTCACCACCCCTCTGGCAACGGTAAACGCCTGCTTCTATAATGGCAGGCAGCGCGTTCTCTCTTCCCGTTGCGCCGCGCGCGGGCAGGCAACACGCCCGACCCGATGCTAGCGAGGGAGATGGATTTGCGGCAAGACGTCCTCCATACCATGCTCGATGGGCTCTCCGAGCTCATCTATGTCTGCGACATGGAAACCCATCGGTTGCTCTACCTCAACGAGGAGGGCCGCCGCCTCTACGGCGTCGATGTGGTGGGAGGCGAGCGCCTGTGCTACCAGGTGCTGCAGGGATGCGACGAGCCATGCCCATTCTGCACGAACGGGCAGCTGTCCGGCGAGTCCTTCTTCGAATGGGAGTTCACGAACCCGGTGAGCAGGCGCCATTACCTGCTGCGCGATCGCCTCGTGGACTGGGATGGGCGGCCGGCGCGCCTGGAGATAGTCTTCGACATGACGGAGCGGCAGCGCGAGAGCGAGTCGTTCAAATTCCTGGCGAACGCCGGCTCCATGGTCGTCGACTGCATCCGGGTGCTCGAGGGAGGGAGCACGCTTGAGATCGCCCTCAACGATGCGCTGTGCATCTTGGGAACGTTCCTCGAGGCAGATCGCGCCTACGTCTTCAAGCGCGAGGGCGACCGCATGTCGAACACGCACGAGTGGTGCGGCCTAGGCGTCGCGCCGCAGCGGCGGTTCCTGCAGGATCTGCCCGTAAGCCTCATAGACGAATGGGTCAAGCGCTTCGACGCGGGCGAGGCCGTGATCATCGAGGATGTCGACCAGCTTCCGTCCTTGGGGCGCGCCGCCGAGTACGAGGTGCTGAAAAGCCAGGACATCGCCTCCCTCGTGGCGGCCCCTATCGAGATAGACGGTACGTTCGCGGGCTATTTGGGCGTCGACAATCCCCGCCGTGTTGGCGAGCTCGGGGTGGTGAAGTCGCCGCTCGTTGCGTTCGCGAGCTTCGTGTCTGCCCGCATGAAGCGCGAGATCGCCCAGCGCCAGGTGGCCGAGTTGACTTGGAACGACTCTTTGACCTGCGCCCATTCGCGTGCGGCATTCCACCGCGATTTCGATAGGGGCACGTTCGGGCGCATCGGCTTCGTGCTGGTGGACGCCGATCGACTGGCCGTCGTCAACCGCGAGCAGGGGCATTCTGCCGGCGACGAGATGCTGTGCCGTATAGCGTCCTGCCTCCGGGAGGTGTTCGGCGACGCCGTGTACCGCATCGGCGACGACGAGTTCTGCGCCGTGTCGACGTCCGTCGACTACAACCGCTTTGCCGAACTGGCCGAACGCGCTGCGCAGCAGTTCCACGACGAGGGCATTCCCGCATCGCTCGGCCCGGCGTGGCACGAGACGTGCACAAGCACCACCAGCTTGCTGGACGTGGCCGGCGACCGTATGCGCAGCGCGAAGCGCGGCCGCCACCGCGCCGTCGACCTGGGCGTCGACCTGGCATCGGACGCGGCCGTGAGCAGCCTGCTTAGGCCGGGCGGCGCGCAGGAGGCCGCAGAGGCGGGCCTGCTGACCATCCACCTGATGCCGCAGGCCTCCTGCAGAACGGGCGAGATCGTGGGAGCCGAGGCGCTCATCCGCTACTGCGACCGCGAACGCGGCATGCAGGCGCTGCCTGCGTCGTTCATCCCCGCGCTGGAGGATATGGGCGAGATAGCGGCCATCGACTTCTTCGCGCTGTCGAAGGCGTGCGAGACGGTGGCGCGCTGGCAGCGGGAGGGACGGCCGACGGTGCCGCTGGCGGTGAACTTCTCGCGTCGCACCATCGGCGAGGAGGGCTTCGTCGAGCGCGTGGCGGCCGCGGTGGCGTCGCACGGCATCGACCGGTCGCTCATCGAGCTGGAGATCACCGAGTCCGCACGCGAGGAGAACGAGGCGCTGCTGCGCTCGGTGGCGGACGAGCTGCGCGACCGGGGGTTCCGCGTGTCCATCGACGACTTCGGCGTGGACAACGCCAACTTCCAGCTGTTCATCCAGCTGGAGTTCGACGTGTTGAAGATAGACAAGTCGCTCGTGTGGGGCCTGGGCACCGAGAAGCGCACCATGCAGGTTATCTGCAGCCTCGTGAGCCTGTGCGACGAGCTGGGCATAGCCACGGTGGCCGAGGGCATTGAGACCGATCAGCAGTACCGCGCCCTGCGGGAAGCCGGCTGCACCCGCGCGCAGGGCTACCGCATCGGCCGTCCGCAGCCCATCGAGCAGTTCGAGCAGCGGTTTCTCTAGCGCGTCGCGCCCGCTACGGCGGGCCGTGCAGGTTGCGAGAGCCGTGCGCGAACCGCGAGCCCTGCGTGCGTTGCGGGCGGGGCGTGGCGCAGGTTCCCAGGTCGCGCGAGCCGTAAAGGTTCTGCAAATTCACCCGATGCCTTTGCCGCGCGGACGGGGCCATCTGCTAAGCTGGCACGCGACGAAAAACGCGACGGGGCCCGGCCCCGCATCTCGGGAGGCATCATGGAACCTGGACGTATCGGCGTCATCTTCGACTGCGACGGCACGCTGCTCGATTCGATGGACGTGTGGCGCGAAGTGGAGGACGAGCTGGCGCGCCGTGCAGGCGCGACACTGACGGATGCGGACAAGGACGAGCTCACCACGCTCAACATTCCCGAGGCGGGTGCATTCTTCCATGACCGGTTCGGTTTGGGCGCCGCTGCAGACGATGTCGTGCGCATGATGGACGAGCTCATGCTGGACTACTACCGCAACCGCGCGCACGAGCGTCCCGGCGCCTTGGCCTTCGTGAGCGCCCTTGTGGAGCGCGGCGTGCGGGTGAGCGTGGCCTCGTCCAGCCCGCAGAAGTACCTGCAAGCGGGCCTCGAGCGGGCGGGCTTCTCGCCGTATGTGAGCCTGATCGTCTCGGTGGACGACGTGGCGTCCTCGAAGCGCGAGCCGAAGGTGTACGACCATGCGAGACGCCTCATGGACACGCCTTTGGACACGACCTGGGGTTTCGAGGATTCTGCCTACGCCCTGCGCACCCTGCGCGACGCCGGCTACCGCACTGTCGGCATCTACGACCGCGACGATGCCGGCACCCACGAGGAACTGCGGGCAAACGCCGACGTCGTCATCGACAGCTTCGAGGAACTGGACGCGGAAACGTTCATCGGCTGGAACG
>HHCFC01400__coassemble_1088_pt1 | contig 10965 bp, 10 predicted proteins | sample HHCFC01400__metabat2_low_PE_042 | metagenome-assembled genome bin HHCFC01400 | reverse complement strand
CGTGCGAAAGCAGGCGCCTTCGGCCGCGCCATCCGCACGCCGCGTCCTTGTCGAACCGGCGCGATGGCGTCGGCTGAGCGCACGTCCCCGCGCGCCTTGCTGAGGCCGCCCCCCTACACCCCCGTCAGGTCGAACGGGGGGATGAAGCTCTCCTCGGCCGCGCCGCCCTCCTGCCAGAAGTAGTCCTCCACACCCAGCGCATCGGCGTAGTCCAGCAGGCGCTCGTAGTCCTCGTCCGGGACGCGCCGGGCAAGCTCCGGGCAGCGGTGCAGCGCCGCCGCGGCGCGCTCGTCGCCCGCGGCGGCCGCATCGGCCAGAACCGGCGTGTACTGGTTCATCAGCGACAGCAGCACGTCGTCGCCGAAGCGCTCGTGCACGAGGCGCACGACGCGCTTCGAGTCCTCGAGAGCTCCCGGCAGCATGAGGTGGCGCACCACCGTCCCGCGAACGAGGCGCGGATCCCCGTCCACCTCGTCGAACTCCGGGGCGCCGGTCTGGCGCACCATCTCGCCAAGGGCGGCCAGCGCTGCATCCGGGTAGTCCGGCGCCTTCGAGTAACGCGCCGCCAGCAAGGGATCGGCGTACTTGAAGTCGGCGAGGTACACGTCCACGGTACCTGCGTTCGCCTGCACGGCCGCCACCGTCTCGTAGCCCGAGGTGTTCCACACCACGGGAAGCGCCAGCCCCCGCCCACGCGCCCGCGCCACGGCGGCGCGCGCCTGCGGGGCGTAGTGCGTGGGCGTGACGAGGTTGACGTTCAGCGCGCCCTGCGCCTCCAGCTCCAAGAGCATCTCCGCCAGCCGGTCCACGTTTACGGCGCGCCCCGCCTCGCCAGCGGCTATCACGGCGTTCTGGCAGTAGCAGCAGTGTAGGGGGCAGTGCGCGAAGAACACGGTGCCGCTGCCACGGCTGCCGCTGATGGGAGGCTCCTCCCAGAAGTGCAGCGCCGCCCGTGCCACCACGAGCGCATCGTCGGCCCCGCAAACCCCGCGCTCCCCCGCCGCACGATCCGCCCCGCACCGGCGAGGGCAGAGGTCGCAGGAGGTTGAAAGGTTGTGCTTCATATCCCCACCGGTCCAAATCAGTCAGCGAGGGCCGTCCTCGCGCCCAAGGTCAACCCGTATCGCGGCCGCACGTGCTTCTCGCGAGGCGCAAGCGAGAAGGAGCGGAGATCGGGTACGAGGGCGGCCCGTAGCGTCGGCCCGTTCCGTCGCTCGTCAGAACGGCTGAGCTCAATTCGCCGAATACGCTCCGAAGCCGCCGGGGAAGTCGCCGCCGTCGCCGTCGTCGTCGTAGTCGTCGTCCTCCCCCGCCTCCTCGGAGGCGTAGGCCTGCTCGGCGCGGGTCCAATCGAGGCCGTTCTCGGCGCAGGCCGCCTCCTCGCCGTACACGAGGGCCAGCGCCGAGGGCGCCTTGTCGGCCCCGCCGATCACGGCCAAAAGCTCCAGCAGGTGCAGGCATGCCTCGGCCTGCGGCAGGATGAGGTCCACGTCGTCGGCGGCCATGAGCGCGGCCGACAGCTCGGACATGAGCATCTCCACGGTGTACGCGCCGTCGAAGCGCCCGGCGTTCACGGCCGCGAGCACCTGCTCGGCCTCGGGCGTCGTGGCGCCCGCGCGCCCGAACGTGGCGCCGAACGCGGCGGACGAACGCTGCACGGCGCGGTAGAGCGCGTCGGCCTCGATGGCCGACATGATCTGCGCCGACGTCTGCAGCGTGTAAGCTGCGCGCGCCAGCTGGGCCGACCCCGATCCGCCCGTCTCCTGCACGGTGCCCACGAGCGCGTCCAGCACGGGGCGCGCCGCCTCCACGTCGTCCTCCTCGCCTCCCACCAGGCACATGAGGTTGTCCCGGTCGGAGAGGGCGTCGGGCTGCATCGGGTCGGCCACCACGAGCGGCGCCTCCACGGCCGCCAAATCGCTCACGATGGCCACGGCGTTCAGCTCTCGCGCGAAGCTCGGCGTCGAGGCCGACAGGTCGATGAGCACCGTATTCGGCGACGCCGCCTGCACGATGCCGTTCTCGTCGAAGTACGCGTCCTCAAGCGCCGTCTGGGACGTGCAGTACGTTACCACCATGCCGGCGCTCGCCACGTCGTCCGTGCGCGTCCAGCCTGCCGCGTCCAGGCGCTCTCGCACCACGTCGCCCACCGCTTCGTTCCCGATAAATGCATACCGCTTGTCCATAGGAGCAGCCCCTTTCCGGGCGTCGTTTCTCGAATGCGTGCCGCGCGCCTCGTCGGCGCGCGCCTATCCCTGCTTGACCTTGCGCGCGATGCGGTCGGCCACCGACATGTCCTCGCGCTTGTCGCCGCCCCAGAACACGACGGCTATCATGCCCGGCCCCACATGCGAGCCGATGACGGGCCCTATGCTGCTCTCCAAGAACAGGATGGAGTCGTCCACCTTGGCCAGCGCCTCCTTGAGGCGCCCCACGTCCTTCGGGCAGTCGGCGCCCGCCACCACCACGCACTGGCCGGGAACGCTCTCCGCCACGCGCTTCTGGTAGTACTCGGCCAGCTGCTTGATGCCCTTCTTGCGGCCGCGCGCCACGCCCGCCAGCGACAGCTTGCCGTCCGGCGCGATGGTGAGCATGGGCTTCACGTCCAGCTTGGAACCCGCATAGGCCACCGAGCCCGGGATGCGCCCGCCGCGCCGCAGCGCCTCCAGGTCCTCCACCATGAACTCGGCGTCAACGAAGTAGCGGGCCTCCTCGGCCCATTGGGCCAGCTCGCGCGCCGTCAGGCCCTTGTCGCGCTGGCGCAGCGCCTCGTGCACCAGCAGCCCCTCCGCCACCGAGGCCAGGTGCGTGTCCACCAGGTAGAGCTCCGCATCGGGATGCTCGGCCATGATCTGGCCGTGCACGAGCACGGCCGCGTCGAAGCTGCCGGACAGCCCGCTCGAGAAGCTCAGGTACACGGTGGGCACGCCGCTCTCGACGGCCCGCTCGAAGGCCGCGCGGAACACCGGCACGGGCACCTGCGCCGTGGTGGGCTCCTCGCCGTCGCGCATGGCCTGGTAGAAGTCGTGGGCGCTCGATGCGCGGTACAGGTCGTCGGCATGCTCCCCGTCGCTCATGACGTAGGGGAACTCGATGAGCTCCACCCCGTCGCGGTCGACTGCCTCGAACGGCAGGTCGCAGCACGAGTCGATGATGAGGTTGCAGGAATGCGGCATAGGGGCGTCGGCCTCCTTGTCGAATACGGTTTCGTCCATCGGGCGGGCCGGCGCGCTCACGACGTGCACAGGCGCGCCTGCACCGGCGCCGTGAGCTTGCCGGCCAGCGCGCTCGCGCACTCGTAGGCGATGCCCACCGCCGGCCCCACGTGCAGGCCGATGACGGGGCTCACGGGCAGCACCGGCACCGTGCGGCCCAAGAGCGGCTCCACCACCTCGTGGGCCCACGCCACGGCCGGCGTCTTGTCGCCGATGTAGTGCACCACCACGTTCTTCAGCCCGTGCTTCTCCACGTCGTCCTTGAACGTGGCCAATATCTTCTCCAGTGCCTTCTTGCGCGTGCGCACCTTCGCGAGGGTTGTGGCCTTGCCGTCGCTCACCGTGAGCACGGGCGAGAGCTGTATGAGGTTGCCCAGAAGCGCCGCCGCGTTGCCGATGCGCCCGCCCTTCTGAAGGAACGTGAGCGTCTCGGGCGTGAACAGGAAGCGCGTGGACTCGATGCCCTTCAGCACGGCGCGCGTGCAGCCCTCCAGGTCCTCGCCGGCCGCGCGGGCGGCCACGGCGTCGAACACCGGCCACGCCTCGTCGTAGCCGCACGAGCTGGAGTCCACGAGCGCGTAGGAGAAGCCGATGTTGCGGGCGGCCACGGCGCGCGCGGCGCGCACCGCGCCCTCGTAGGCGCCCGAGAGTCCCGTGGAGATGAACACGCCCAGCACCTCGTCGCCTGCCTGCGCGGCCTCCTCGAACACCGCTTCCAACGCAGCCTGCGAGGGCTGGCTCGACGTGGGGATGTTGTCGACCATATCGTAGATGTCCGCGTAGAACGCGTCCAGGTCCATGTCCGCATCGGCCAGCTCGCGGCCGTCGCGGTTCACGTAGAGCGTTATGACGTCGATGCCCGCCTCCCGCGCAGCGTCGGCGGGGATGGAGGCGACCGAATCGGTGAGTATCTTGATCATGGCACGTTACCTTGGGCTAGGGCGCACGGGGCGCGAGGTTATCGTTCTCCCATTAAACTACGCGATGCCGCGCATGCGGGCAACCAATTCGCGGCGGCGCTCAAAAAGACCATATTCGAGGCCCACGGGATAGGTATGCGGGTTCAGCATGCGCTTCTGGCTCTCGTCGAGCAGCGCGAGCCCCTCCTGCGCCCGCGCGCGCGCCGCCTGCGCGTCGCGCCCGGCGGCGTCGAGCACCGTCCTGCCGTCGCGCGCCAGCGGCTCGAGCAGCGTCTTGGAGCACAGCCCCGCGAGGTTCTTCTGCCGCAGGTCGTCGGAGGGGTCCACGATCACCTCGCGGCTCTGGTCGCCCGGCGCGTTCACGTCGAACACCATGTCGCCGGCCAGCCGCCCGTTGTCGCAGTAGAAGTAGCGCCGCACGTCCAGCACGCCGGGCGTGGTGAGCTTGCCCACGGACTCCGAGATCTTCAGGCGGTCCGTCCACTCCCGCTCGCCCGGCTCGCGCGTGGCCGACAGCTTGTACACGCCGCCCAGCGTGGGCTGGTCGTAGGCGCAGGCCAGCTTCGTGCCCACGCCCCACGACATCACCTGGGCGCCCTCGTCGCGGATGGACTGGATGGTGAACTCGTCCAGGTCGTTCGACAGCACGATGCCGCAATCGGAGAGCCCCGCCTCGTCCAGCATGCGCCGCGCCATCTTCGCGAGCCATGCGAGGTCGCCCGAGTCGATGCGGATGCCGGCCAGGCGCTCGCCCCGCGCGCGCATCTCCAGCCCCACGGTGATGGCGTTTCTCACGCCCTGGGCCACATCGTAGGTGTCCACGAGCAGGATGCAGTTCTTCGGAAACGCCTCGGCGTAGGCGCGGAAGGCGGATATCTCGTCGGGGAACGACATGACCCACGAGTGCGCATGCGTGCCCGACACGGGGATGCCGAACAGCTTGCCGGCCAGCACGTTGGAGGTGGACGCGCAGCCGCCCACCACGGCGGCGCGGCTCGCCCAGAGGCCGCCGGCCGCGCCCTGGGCGCGGCGCAGGCCGAACTCCGCCACGGGCGCCTGGGCCGCCTGGCACACGCGCGCCGCCTTCGTGGCGATGAGCGTCTCGAAGTTCACGCAGTTCAGAAGCGCCGTCTCGATAAGCTGGCAGTCCATGATGGGGCCGCACACGCGCACGATCGGCTCGTGCGGGAACACCACCGTGCCCTCGGGCACCGCGTCGATGTCCACGGACAGGCGGTAGCCGGCCAGGTAGTCCAGGAACTCCTGCTTGAAGAGCCTTCCGCCGCCCGGCGCGTCGAGCGACGCCAGGTAGGCGCGGTCCTCCTCGGAGAACGCGAAGCCCTCCACGAGCTCGGCGAGCTGGGCCATGCCGCAGGCCACGGCGTAGCCGCCCTTGAACGGGTAGTCGCGGAAGTACATGTGGAAGCACGCCTCCGTGGCGCCCTTCCCGCTTTCCCAGTACCCCTGCGCCATGGTGATCTGGTACAGGTCCGTGAGCAGCGCGTAATCGAGCTTCAATGCATCCTCCTCAAGCATGCGGCGTTCCGTCAGCGTTCCGGTGCCGGCAGCGTCCCGGCGGCACCGCCAAGGGTGCGGGCCGCCTCCCCGAGCATCCGGCTACTCGGCCTTGCCGCCCGCGGCGCCGCCCTGGCCCTCCTGCGGGCCGCCGGCCTTGTGGCTGCGGCGGCGCGCCCGGCGGTGTCCGCCCTCGCCGCCCGGCGCGGCCCCGGGAGCGCCCGACGCGGAGGCCCCGGCGCCCTGCTGGCGCAGGCCGGACGAGCGCTGGCCGGGACGCGGTCCCTGCTTGGAAGCGCCCTGGCCGCCCTTCGCGCCCTGCTTCTTGGCGTTCTTGTCCGCGCCGCCGCGGCCGCCGCCTGTCGGAGCGCCGCCGTTGCGCCCCTGGCCGTTCTGGGAGCCGGAGCCCTTCTTGCCGCCGTTTCCGCCGCCCTGGGCGCCGTTGCCGCCCTTCTTCGATCCCTGCTTCCTGCCCCCTCCGGAGGCCGCCGCGCCTCCTTGCTTCGGCTTGCGCTTGGAGGGCGTTTCCTCGGTCGTCGCAGGCTGGGCCGTGCCGTCGGCCGCCACCTTCGTGGAACGGCGCCGCCGCGGCTTGCGCGACTCGTTGCCGGAGCCGGCCGAGCTGCCGCCCGATCCCGTGCCGGATCCCTTCCCTGCGCCGCCGCGGCCCTTCGGGCCGCCCTTGCCGCCCGATCCCGTGCGGCGCACGGCCTTCGGGTCGGCCAGCTTGTCGGACCCGGTCAGCTGCGAGGTGGCGAAGATGGAGCTCTCGCCCGCCACGCCGATCACCGCCTGAGTCGTGGCCTCGTCCCAGGCGTCCTGCCCCACGCGGTTCGGGCGGTTGCTGCCCTCGTCGGGCGGCTCGAAGTCCGCGAGCGGTACCTTCACCGGCTTCTCGCCCTCCACCTTGAGCGACACGATCTCGCGCGGCACGTCCAAGTCCACGACCTTCGCCATGCCCGCCGGCGTCTCCACCTGCGAGTTCTGCTTAGGCGCACGGCTCTTGAAGTCCTTGTACGCGTCGAACTCGTAGCGCAGACAGCACATGAGGCGGCCGCACACGCCCGATATCTTCTGCGGGTTGAGCGAGAGGTCCTGCTCCTTGGCCATGCGGATGGACACGGGGCAGAACTCGCCGCCCAGGCGCTTGCAGCACAGCTCCTGGCCGCAATGCCCCAGGCCGCCCACCATGCGGGCCTCGTCGCGCACGCCGATCTGGCGCATGTCGATGCGCACGTGGAAGTGCGCGGCCAGCTTGCGCACGAGCTCGCGGAAGTCCACGCGCTCCTCGGCCTCGAAGTAGAACACGGCCTTGTCGCCGTCGAGCAGGAACTCCACGGACACCGGGTGCATGTCCTCGCTCGCCTCGGCCGCCATCTGCTTGAACACGGGCAGCGCCTCCTCCGAGCGGCGGCACATCTCCTCGGCGCGGGTGACGTCCTCCTCGCTCGCGAGGCGCTTCACCGGCTTGAGCGCGGTCTTCAGCTTCTTCACCTGGGCCTCGTCGGCCTCGAACACGTCGTCGGCCATGCGGCCGAACTCCAGGCCCCGCGCCGTGGACACCACGACGGGGTCCTCCTTCCCAAGCTCCAAGTCGCCCGGATCGAACCAGAGCGTCTTGGGGTTGTAGGCGAGCCTGATGGGCGCTATGCGAACCATTGCCGATACCTCTCTATCTCACGGCCCCGGCGCCCGCGGGCGGGCGGGGGCGGTAGAGCGCGTCCCTCGTTTCGAAGAGCAGCGCGTCGATGCATGTCTCAGGGGATACATTATACGAGATGGCCTCGTCGCAGCGGCGCACGGCCGAAAGCGCGGCGGCCACGCGGGCCTCGTCGGTGGCGCGTGCGGCGTCCTCTATCGCGCCGCGGGCGTCCACGTTTATCACGAGCTCGGGCGTCTCGGCGCACACGGCCAGCACGTCGCGCAGCCACGAGCGGATGATGGCCGTGAGCTGGCGCAGCGACTCGAGGCTCTTCGCCGTGAGCTGGCGCTTGTTGCGCGCCTCTATCTGGCGGATGGCCGACTTCGCCAGGAAGTCCGCGTTCTCGGCCAGCTCCTCCTCCTGCGCGGCGCGCACGACGTCGAGCGGGGCCTTCGCCAGCACCACGAGCTCGCCCGCCTGGCCCACGAGGTCCCAGTCGTCGGCGTTGCGCATGAGCGCCAGCGCCTCGAGCACGCGGGCGCGGAACGCCAGGCGCTCGTTGGACTTCAAAAACTCGATGCCGCGCGTGATGGAGCCGTCGCACGCCTCGATGGCGATGCGGGCCTTCTCCCGCGACGCGCCCGTGTTCTGCGCCAGGATGCCGGCGGCCTCGCTGGCCGGGATGTGGCGGAACGGCACCACCTGGCAGCGCGACACGATGGTGGGCAGCACGCTCTCGCGCGTGCGGCCCAGGAGTATGAGCACCACGTCGGACGGGGGCTCCTCCAGCGTCTTCAGGAAGGCGTTGGCCGCCTGGACGCCCAGCAGGTCCACGCGGTCGAGGATGTATATCTTGCGGTCGGCCTGGATGGGCGCGAGCACCGTGTCGGCCGCGATGTCGCGGATCTGGTCCACCAGGTAGCCGCCGGCGCCCTCGGGCGCGAAGTAGCGCACGTCGGGGTGCTTCTTGCGCTTGACGCGCCGGCAGATGTCGCAGGCGCCGCACTCGCCGCCCCGCGGGCCGTGGGGTCCCTTCGGGCACAGCAGCGCCTGGGCCAGCGCGTAGGCGGCCATCGTCTTGTTTGACCCGGCAGGGCCGGTGAACAGGTACGCATGCGTCACGCGCTCGCTCGCCACGCTCGCGCGAAGGAACTCGCGCACCTGCGGCTGCCCGAGTATGTTCTCGAAGGCGTCGGCCACGGCCTATCTCCCCTGGCCCTTGCCGCGCGGGGCGCTGCCGCTCGAGCCCTGCGAGGGCTTCTCCTGCCTGGCACGGCCGCCGCCGCTGCGGCCGGCTTTCGCACCAGGGTTGCCGCGGTTGCCGCTTTTCCCCTTCGCGCCGCCGTCGGCGCCGTTGCGGGTGCCGCCGCTGCCACGGTTGTTGCCGTTGCCGCCGCCGCGGTTGCCCGAGCCGCCGCGCGCTCCCTGCGGGCGCGGGCGGCGCACGTCGAGCGAGGCGAAGTACGACGGGTCGTCCACGACGTCCGCCATCCACGGGAAGAGGTCGGCCAGCTCGCGGAACACGAGCTCCGACGTCCGCGACTTCCGCGCGGCCGACTGCACCACGCGCACGCGGTCGGCGTGGGCCCGCGCGATGTCCAGGAAGCCCTCGTTCACGCGCGTGTGGAACTCCTCGCCCGCCCGCTCCAGCCGGTCGGCGCCGCGGTGCGTGGCGCGCGAGAGCCCCGTGCGCGCCGAGCCGCCCGTGGTCAGCAGGATGGTGCGGTCGGGCGAAACGCCCTGGCAGGCGAACGCGTTCGCCTGCTCCACGAAGGCGGCGTCCAGCCCGCGCCCGTGCACCTGGTAGGCGATGGTGGAGTCCGCGAAGCGGTCGCACAGCACCACGGCGCCGCGCTCGAGCGCCGGGCGGATGACCTCCGCCACGATCTGCGCGCGGGCGGCCTCGTAGATGAGCAGCTCGGCCTCGTCGGAGAGGTTGTCGTTCTTCGGGTCCAGCACCACGGCGCGCAGCTCCTCGCCCACGGCGGTGCCGCCGGGCTCGCGCAGGCGCACGACCTCGCGGCCGCGCTCGCGCAGCTTCTCGGACAGGAAGCGGATATGCGTCGTCTTGCCGGCGCCCTCGCCGCCCTCGAACGTTATGAAGATGCCGCGCGGGGCATCGTTTTCGGCAAGTTCCTGCGTCACGGTGTCTTTTCGATCCTAACGGTCAGCGCCGGAAGCGGCGCGCTCAGGCGAGGTCGTACACGTCGCGCCCCTGGACGTCCACGCCCACGAACACGGGGAAGTCCACCACCTCGATGCGGCGCAGCGCCTCGGTTCCCAAGTCGTCGTACGCCACCGTCTCCGATGATGCCACGCACTTGGCCAGGTAGGCCGCAGCGCCGCCGCACGCCACGAAATAAACGGAACCCGTCTCGCGGCAGGCGTCGCGCACCTCGGCGGAACGGCGCCCCTTGCCCACCGTGGCCGCGACGCCCGCGCGGTGCAGCGCCGGGGCGGCGAAGTCCATGCGGCTGGCCGTGGTGGGCCCGACCGCGCCGAACGGCCGGCCGGCGGCCGCGGGCGTGGGGCCGGCGTAGAAGATGGCCTGGCCGTCCAGGCCGTAGGGCAGCGTGCCGTCCGCGGCCTCGAGCTCGGCCATGAGGCGCACGTGCCCGGCATCGCGCAGCGTGTACAGGGGACCCGTGAGCAGGCACGCATCGCCGGCATGGAGCTCGGCGAGCCGCGGGCGGTCGAGCGGCAGGGACAGGCGGATCGCTTCGTCGCTCATCGCGCGCCCCCTTCCGATGCAAGGTCGATCGTGCACCGGCGCATGGCGGAGCATCCCATGTTGATGGCGAGGGGCAGCGCCGCGATGTGGCACGGAGCCGTGGCCACGCGCACGGCGAGCGCCGTCGTGGCGCCGCCGAGGCCGCCGGGGCCCACGCCGGTGTCGTTCACGGCCGCGAGCAGCTCCTCCTCGAGCATGCGCAGACGCGGATCGGCCGCCGGCTCGTCCACCGGGCGCATGAGCGCCCGCTTCGCAAGGCTCGCCACCTTGTCGAACGTGCCTCCGATGCCCACGCCCACCACCAGCGGCGGGCAGGCGTTCGCGCCCTTCTCGCGCACGCAGCGCACAAGCTCGTCCACGATGCCCTGCTTGCCGGCGCCCGGCACGAGCATGACCACGCGGCTCGCGTTGTCCGAGCCGCCGCCCTTCAGCATGAGGTGCAGCCGCGCCGCGCCCGGCTCGTCCACCGGGTGGATGTCGCAGAACGCGGGCGTGTTGTCGCCGGTGTTCGCGCGGTCGAGGATGGCGTCGCGCACCACCGACTTGCGCAGGCGCGCCTCGTCGTAGGCGCGGGCGACCGCGTCGTCCACGTCGGCGAACACGTCGCCGGCCACGAGCACGTCGGGGCCTATCTCGAGGCTCGCCCACACCGTGCCGGTGTCCTGGCAGAGGGGCACGCGGTCCTCGCGCGCGATGCGCGCGTTCTCCGCCAGCTGGTCGAGCACCGCCCGCCCGCGCGGGTTGTCCTCCACGGCGCGCGCCGCGGCGATCCCCGCCTCGATGTCGGCCGGCAGCTCGCACGCCAGCCGCGGGATGGCCGCGTAAACAGCGTCCGCGACCTGTGATTTCGTGATGATGGTTTCCATGGGGATGAATTATACCGCAAGCAACGCCCCACCGCGCGAGATGCCGGACCTGCGGCGCTGCGCACCCCTCCTCGAG
>HHCFC01400__coassemble_1043_pt1 | contig 11177 bp, 9 predicted proteins | sample HHCFC01400__metabat2_low_PE_042 | metagenome-assembled genome bin HHCFC01400 | reverse complement strand
GGCTGACGGGGGGCGTTTCCGCTCGCGTGCGGCCGGCCGGCGGGGGTGTCTTCGCGCCGTGCGGGAGCTTCTGCACGAGGTGTCCTCTTTTTCGGCGGGTTTTGCCAAAATATGGACGGTTTGGCAATCTCGACCCTATCGTTTCGCTTGCAAATCGCAGACGCTTTTCAAGCCTTTTAAAGTTTCACCAGTTCAGATAGCAGATGAGCGCTGCAAGCCAGAGGAGCACGCTGCGGTCGATTGCCAAACCGGTCCGTTTTTGACGCTTGACAGCCTCTGGGCCGACATGCGCTCGCACCGCACGTTCCGCCTTCTCTGATGGGCGCCCCGTGCGATGGCGCGAGATCAAGCAGGATGCGGCTTGAAGCGGAATACGACCCGCGCGGCGCACCGCGAAATCGGCAGGACGCAGCCTACCCGGAGCACTGCGCCGCCTCGCCCGCCGGGGTTGCCTGGTAGCGCTCCAGGAGGGCGCAGGGCTGGTAGCTCAGCTTGTTCTCGCGCAGGCCGGGAAGGCCCAGGTCCTCCTCCAGGTTGAGGTACTCGGCGCGGGGGGCCACGGTGCGGGCCAGCTCGCGCAGGAGGGCGCGCCAGATGTAGCGGAAGTCCAGGTTGCCCTTGAGCACCATGACGTCGAAGGCGCCGCCAGGCAGGAGGGACCCGTAGGCGTAGCCCTGCACGTCGCCGGCGATGCGCAGCAGGATGCCCTCCAGGCCCAAGGCCTCGAAATGGTCCAGGTCGAGCGCGATCTTGCGGTGCTCCAGCTCCAGGGGGTGCTCCTCGGTGCCGCGGCGGCGGCTCCCGTCGTGCCAGGCCTGCTGGAACGCGCGCAGCTCGTCGAGGCAGGAGGGGACGATGGGCTCGAAGGACACCTCATCGCCGTAGAGCTGGAAGAACTTGTTCGTCTCGCGGCGCTTCTTCGCGAGAGCCGGACCCGCGTAGGCGGCGATGTCCCGAGTGCGGTAGAGGTAGTCGGCGAAGGCGCGGTCGGTGGAAAATGCGAACATGCCGGACAGCGCCTCCTCGAGGCGCTGGCGCTGCGAGGGAGTGACGCCCACGAGCACGGGCCGCTCCCCCGCACGGGCCGCCTCCTCCAGCAGGCGGTCGGCATCGGCGACGACGTCCTCCCCGCCGAGCGGCGGGTAGTATGCCACGGCACCCGGAAGCCGGCGGGTCTGGCGCACGTGCAGCACGCTCCCCTCGAGGCGGACCCCCGTGCCGTACTTCTCCGTAAGCGAGTACAGGTTGGCGAACCCGAGCGCGGAGTCGTTGCGCCCGAGCGGGGCAAGCACCTGCTCGACGGCCTCTTTGTCGGCAAGCTGCAGCGTTCTGTATTCCATGGATCACTTTCCTCGAGGCTTCTCCTCAATGGCGCCGGCGGGCACCGGCACCCTAGTGTAGACGAATGCACCCCGGGGGAACAGCCTCAAGTTCGCAACGGCCACCGGCACCCTTCCCGCCCCCACGAGGCGGCGAAAGGGGGTACACTGTCAACCAACCGTAGAAAGGTCCTGCCATGTACCGCAAGACGCTGCGCATCAACCTGTTCGGCATCGAGCCGCCCGTGGAGGAGGCCCTGCGCCGCGCGGCGCCCCTCGATCGGTTCGAGCATGCAGTCGAGGCCTTCCCCACTGTGGACGGCGAGGCATTCTGCAGCTGCGACATCGCGGTCGTCGACCTGCGGCTCTTCGCCGGCTCGCCGGGCGGGGCCCGGCCGTCGCGCTGCCTTGCGGACCTCGCGGCGAGACGGCGCGAGCGGCTCGACACGTTCTACAGCGCCGTGGCGGTCGTAGCCGACGCCGCCGAGGCGGCGCGCTGGACGCCGGAGGACTACCGGGTGATCGACGCGCTGTGGACGGGCCCGCTCGACGGGACGCGGGCCGCATTCGAGCTCGCCCGGCTGCAGCGGTCGGCGAAGCGCGACGCCGACCTGGCCCTCGCGCAGCAGTACCTCGACACCGCCATCGACTCCATCCCCGAGCTCGTGTGGTTCAAGGACGCGCACGGCGCCCACCTCAAGGTGAACGACGCGTTCTGCGAGACGGTGGGCAAGACGAAGGACCAGGTGGAAGGCCGAGGACACTACTATATATGGGACATCACGCCCGACGAGTACGCGCAGGGCGAGTTCGTGTGCCTGGAATCCGAGGAGGAGACCATGCGCTCGAACACGACGCTCCTGTTCGACGAGCAGGTGAAGACGAGAGGCGGCATGCGCCAGTTCAAGACGTACAAGACGCCGCTCATAGACTACGACGGCTCCGTCATGGGCACCGTCGGCGTGGCCCACGATGTGACGGACCTGGGAAACATCAGGACCGAGCTGGAGATATTCATCGACTCGATGCCCTACGCCGTCGTGGTGCTCGACAACGAGGGCGCCATCGTCAACATCAACGAGCGCGCCGAGGACTATTTCGACGTAAGACGCGAGCGCGTGGTAGGCGGCAACTTCGACCGCTGGCGGCGCATCGTGCTGGGCGATGCCGTGGTGGACGCGAACGATTTCGAGGATTCGTCCTTCTTCACGGCATCCATCCGCGGGGAGTCGAAGACGTTCGAGGTCAACGAGCGCGCCATCCTCGACGTGTTCGGCAACGCGACAGGGGTGCTGCGCATCTACCGCGACGTGACGAACGAGCGGAAGCTCGAGCAGCGCGTGATAGCCGCCGCGCGCACCGACTACCTGACCGGGCTGTACAACCGGCGCTACTTCTACGAGCACGTGGAGGAGCATCGCGGCAACCAGCCGGTCACGCTCATCACGTTCGACCTGGACGATTTCAAGAACATCAACGACCGCTACGGCCATGCGGCCGGCGACGCGGCACTCGGCATGACGGCGAAGATGCTGCGGGAGGCGTTTCCCGACGGGTTCGTGGTGCGCTGGGGCGGCGACGAGTTCGTGGTAGCGCTCATGGGAGAGCGGTCGACCGAGCGGACGGAGGCGACCGTGCGCGCGCTGCTCGCGGAGCTCGCGCACGAGTCCGCGGCAGACGGGAACGCCTGGGCGGTCACGGCGAGCGCCGGCATAGCCGCCACCGACGACCCAGCGCTGCCCATCGACGCCCTCATCAGGAAGAGCGACGAGGCGCTCTACCGCGCCAAGCGCGAGGGCGCCTCGCCGTGCGTGGCCGGCCCAGACCCGGCCTGAGGGACGGGCTGGTGGGATGCCAGCCGCAGCGCAAGGCCCCGGAGGGCCAGGCGATGCGTCCGGCACCCGCCTTGCTATGCCTTCTCCACCTTGAAGTCGCCGCTGGCCAGATGCACCTTTATGGCGGTGGAGCCGTCGCCGTGCACGTACGAGCCGCCTTGCTGCATGGTCTCGAAGGCGCTGGAGAAGCTGCCCGACGCCTTGCTGACCTTGGCCGTGAAGCCCGTGTCGGCAGGCAGGGCCACGCTCACCTGACCGCTGGCCAGATCCGAGTCCACCTGCCTCGGGGCCACGCCCTGGCAGACGACGTCCAGCTGGCCCGACGCCGTCTTCGTGCTCACGCGCTCGGAGAACGAGCCCTCGGCGCGCACCTGGCCGCTGGCCACGTCCACGTCGAGCGAGGCGGCAGCGAGGCCGTCTGCGTCGATCTCGCCCGACGCCAGCTTGAACCGGAGCGTGTCGCAGCCGATGCCGGCCACTCGGTAGTAGCCCGACGCGCCGTCGACGGTCACGGTGCCGAGGCTTTTCGCGTAACGCTCGGGGATGCGCACCTCGAGGCGCTTCTGCCCCAGCGCGAAACACGACCACCAGCTGCCGTAATCCACCTTGAGCGTGCCGCCGGACACGCTCCAGCGCATCTGCTGCGCCTTCGTAAGACCGGTGGGGGCCGTTTCCACGAGCTCGATAACGTCGCCTGCCCCGTCGTCGACCACCGAGATGTCCACCGAGCCGGCCGCCCAGCTGACGGACAGGTTCTTCACGCCGTTCGCGTCCACGCTTGCATTGCCCATTTCCGTTCCCCCTCCGAAGTAGATTCCCTGCGAGCATCCGCGCATCGACCCCACGCCCGCCACGGCAAACAGCAGCAGGGCCAACAAGACGATGAGCGCTATCTTGACATACGACGACCGGGTGAGCCTTGTCATGTTCACCACCCGCCTTTACCGGCGCCCGGCCCGATAGTTCGGGTCGTTCTCGATGATGCGGGCTATCCAGTAGTACAGAGGGATGGTGAGGAAGATCACCCAGGCAGGATGCCAGGCCCCGAAGAAGAACCCGACGAGCAGGAACAGGATGACGCACAGCACGGGATAAGGGAACGTCATCCACGGGCTGTGGCGACGGCGTCCGTCCGGCGCGTCGTAGGAGCCCGCCGGCTGCTGCGGCGGGACGGAGGCGCCGTAGCCGGGTTGCTGCACCGGCGCGTAGCCGTGCGGCGGAGGCGGCACGGGCGCGCCGGTGCAGGGATGCGGGGCGGGGCCGGTCGACCCCGCTGCCGCCGACGCGGCGTCCGGCTGGGATGGGGCTGCCGGGCGGGCACCCGCCTCGTGGAAGGGAGAGCCGGGCTGGCAGGCCGCCGTCGATGCCGCCGACTGCCGCGGAGCAGATGCAGGAGCCGGCTGCTGGGCCGGCGCGGACGCCGTTTGCGACGTGGCCGGTTGCGTCGATTGCCGGGTTTCCGGACGGGCTGCCGCCTGGGCCGCAGCAGCCGCGGCGGCGGCAGTCGCGGCGGCTGCTGCGGCAGCCGTGGCAGCCTCGCGCGCCTCGACCTCGGCGGAGGCGGCACGGTCGGACGACTCGAACGTCACGTCGTCGGCGATGTCCGCCTCCACGCGCACGAGCTCGTCGAGCGTGACGCCGTACAGGTCGGCGAGCGCGATGAGGTTGCCCGTGTCGGGCGACGACTCGGCGCGCTCCCACTTCGACACGGCCTGGCGCGACAACCCCAGCCGCGCAGCCAGCTCTTCCTGGCTGAAGCCCTTCTCGCGCCTCATCTCGGCTAGGCGTTGGGCGATTTCGACGTTCATGAACGATCCCTTTCTCGGCGTTGGCGTCATGCGAACCTCTTTCTCGCCCTCCAGTGTGCGGTAGCGTGGCTGGTTGCACCAGCATCTCTGGTAACCATTTTACGCAACCGCCGGTTGCCTCCCTGTGTGAAAGGGGATTTTGTGACAAAGCGCGCCGAAACCCATGACATTTGTCATGGGGCGCTCATGCGGGAGAGGCAGGACGCCTCAGCGGGTGCTGTCGCGCAGGGCCTTGAGCTTCGCCAGGGTGGACGGGTCGATGCGGGAGGCCACGGTGTTCTTCTCGGCCACCTTCGGGGTCTCGTCGAGGCGGGCGTCGTCGTAGTAGCGGTCGACCTCCAGGCTGAAGCCGTTCGCGCTCATGCGGTCCACGCCGAAGCCGAACACGGTGTCCTGGATGGTGGCGTCGCTCGTGACCACGAGCGTCTCCACCTGGCGCTCGCGCGCGTCGTGCGCGAGCTTCTCGATGACCTTGTCGGCCGACTGGCCGGACGGGCTGAACATGATGCGCACGCCGCCCACGCTCTCGGCCTCGCCCGTGGAGAACTCGTTGCGGCCGCCGTCGAACACGATGATGGCGCGCCAGTCGCGGCCGGCGTAGTTCACCACGTCGTTGATGAGGCGCTCGCGCGCCGTGTTGAACGCGTCATCGGTGTAGTCGGGCCCCGTGATCTCGCGGTAGCGGCTCCCCGACCGCAGCACGTTGTATCCGTCCACGATCAGCAGTTTTTTGCGTTGCTTGGGCAATGCTCTCGACTCCCGTTAGCTTCCATCCGATTCGCGCGGAGCGCGAACTTTACCGCGCTGGTCCTGTTGCCGAACCGCCCAGGTTGGCGTAGTAAGCCAGCGAGGGCGGCCGTGGTGCCCGGAATTCGCGGGATCGCGGGGGCGAAGCGTACTTCGGTACGCGAGCCCCCGGGATCGTGCGAAGGCCGGGTGCCACGGCCGGCCGCCCCCTTCGGGGACTTGCTTCGCGGCGCAGCATGTCGGCTGCGTTCCGGCGGCCGGCAGGCCGCCGGAACTCTAGTAGTTCTGCCTGAGCCACTCGTACATGCAGGCGGTGGAGGCCTGCGCCACGTTCAGGGAGGCCACCTCGCCCATCTGGGGCAGCTTCACCAGGAAGTCGCAGCTCTCCTTCACCACGCGGGACAGGCCCTCCGCCTCATTGCCCATGACGAGGGCGATCTTGCCCTTCAGGTTCGAGCGCCAGATCACGTCGTCTGCCTGCTCGCTGGCTCCCGCCACCCAGAAGCCGCGCTCTTTGAGGCGCGCCATGACCTGCACGAGGTTCGGCACCTGTGCCACGGGCATGTGCGCGATGGCGCCCGCCGAGCTCTTGTAGGTGGAGGCATCCACCTTCGCGCTGCGCTTGTTGGGTATGACCAGGCCGCAGGCGCCCACGGCCTCGGCGCTGCGGGCGATGGCGCCCAGGTTGCCGGCATCGGTGAGGTGGTCGAGGATAACCACGAGCGCGCGGCCCCCGTTCTCCTCGGCGTACGCCTCGGCGGCGCGCTCGATCTCGGTGATGTCCACGTAGGCGTGCGGCTTGGTCTCCGCCATGACGCCCTGGTGGCTGCCGCGCTCGGACTTGTCGTCCAGCGTCTTGCGCGGCACCGTGGTCACGGTCACGTCGAAATGCTTCGCCTTGCGCAGGATGTCCTCCACCAGGCCGTCGCGCTTCGCATTGTCGGCCAGCAGGATGCGCTTGATGGGCACCTGCGTGCGCAGCGCCTCGATGATGGGGCGTTTGCCCTCGATGTAATCTGCCATGGGAATCGCTTTCCGCAGGCGGCACGGGGCCGGCGCTGCGCGTTTCGGGTTCGATGTCAAGCGAAAAGTGTACCACGCGGCACGCAGCGCGCGCGGGGCTTCGATAAAAACTGCGTCAATCGCTCGGCGAGGGCATCGGGGGGTTCGGAGGCACCGGCTTCGCCAAGGTCCCGCCCTCCGGATACGCCATGCCCTCCAGGTAGGAAACGGCGCGGTTCTTCCCCTCGGCCTTCGCCCGGTAGAGCGCGATGTCGGCCCGGCGGTACAGCTCGGAGAACGGATGCGGGTCCCGCTCCACCACCACGCCCACGCTGAGGCTGACGTCATGCGGGAAACCGCGGTCGGCCGCCATGGTGCGGAACGCGCCGATGAGGGCCTCCGAGCGCTCCATGACAACGCGCGGGTCGTACACGTCGCGCATGAGCACCATGAACTCGTCGCCCCCCAGGCGCGCCACGATGTCGCTCGAGCGGAAAAGCGTGCGGGCGGTGTCGACGAACGCCGTGAGCAGGTTGTCGCCCACCAGGTGGCCGAACTGGTCGTTGACCGACTTGAAGTAGTCCACGTCGGCCAGAAGGCACGCGTAGGACACGTCGGGCTGCTTGGAGGAGCAGTACTCGCGCAGACGGCCCTGCAGGTAAGAACGGTTGTATGCCTTGGTAAGCGCGTCGATTGAGGATTGCTCCAGCAGCTCGTACTCCTCGGACACGTCCACGATCTTGCCCACGTACCTCACGAGCCGCCCCTCGGCGTCGTAGATGCGGCGGCCCATAACGCGCTGGTGCACGTACCCCTCCCGCTCGCCCTTGTAGCCGCCGAAGAAGAACACGGGGCGAAGGCGGTACACGTAGGCGTAGGCGTCGTGCTCCGTGCCGGGCTCGGGCTGGGCCTGCGACAGCATATGCGCGTCGGCGGCATAGCGCTCCCGGTCGTCGGGATGCACGAAGCCCTCGGGGTTGAGCGTGTCCAGGCAGTGCTCCACCACGATCTTGTTGCGCCTGATGTCCGGGGTCGCCCCGAAGCGGGTCGAGAACAGGTACAGCGTGTCGAGCGCCACATCGTATTCGTAGATGACGTCGTCCGACAGCTCGGAGACGATCTCGTAGCGCTCCCGCTCGACCTTGGCCTGCGACAGCACGGCATCGAGGTCGAGCGCGCCCACGTCGCGCGCGGTCATCCTGCGCGAAGCAAGCGGGTTGTGCGGTGCATCGGGAGCCGAGCTGTGCATGTGGACGATGCGCCAGTCGTCACCGTCGGGGGCATACACGAACGTCAGGCGGCGCACATACTCGTCGCGGGAAGGCCCGTCGCCCGCGTCGCCCTTCGTCGCCCGCGTACGCAGGTTCGACAGCACGATGGCGCATGACTCGTTGCGATAGGAGAGGTGGCATTCATGGGATACGATGCGCGACCCGATACGGCGCGCGAACGCGCAAGAGGCATCAAGGAGCCGAGCGACGGCATCGGTGTCGAAGGCATGGAGCTCGCTGGCGTAGCCGTAGCAGGTCGTACGGACAGGGTCGAGGCAAGCCAGCGCCGCGTCGAGGTCTCCTCGCTCGTAGCAGGCCTCCACGAACTCTCGAGTCTTGTCAACTAGCAAGAACGCCAGGTTCCCCATATCGCCAGCTTTCGCCTCCATCGCAACCTGCGGCGTACCGCCGCCTTAATTGAGAGCACCATACTAGCATAGTGTCAAGGCAAAAAATGCCCCCCCCCCCCCGAATTTTTCATCAGTAACCCATAGGGTGATGTTTTCGACATCGTTTCCGCACATTCAGCGCGACGCGGAACCGCCTAACGCTTCGCGACAGCCTGCTTGGCCGCACCTCTCGCCCTCACGTCCACCTTCCCGGCGTCCGGCACATCAGCTCGCGCCGTCTCCCCCATCCGCATCCTTGCGCGCGCCGCTGCGGCGATCCGCATCCTCGGGACCTTCGTCCTCGCAAGTCGCCTCCCTAGCCGCGCCCTGGCCATCCCCCTTCCGCACGCGCGAGCGCCTGCGCTGCCGCCGCACCGAGATGCGGTCGCCGCCCTGCAGGAACACGCCCGACACCACGCGCTTCGCCTTGCCCACGCCGCGCGCCACATGCGGGGTGAGGTCGGCCTCGTTGCGGGTCTTCCAGTCGAAGTACACGCTCCAATAGCGCAGGAAGCCCACCGTGAACACGCAGGCGATGCCGGCCACCACGAGCGGCACGCCCGCATAGGCCAGCACGGTGAACAGCAGCGCGCCGCCCAGGCCCGCCACCGCGTAGAAGTTCGACTGCTGGAAGATGCCGGGCGTCTCGCCCACGCAGATGTCGCGCACGGCGCCGCCGCCCACGGCCGTTATGGCGCCCAGGATGACGGTGAGCACGAAGCCCTCGCCACAGGCGTAGGCCTTCGACGCGCCCGCGAGCGCGAACAGGCCCACCGACAGCGCGTCGGCGAAGAACACCATGGCGTCGAGGTGCTTGAACAGCCCGCGGAAGTAGAACACGAACACGCACAGCACGATGCACAGCAGGATAAGGTCGGGGTGCGACGTGAAGTACACGCCCTTGTCCTGCAGCAGCACATCGCGGATAATGCCGCCGCCGTAGCCCGTGACCAGGCCCAGCACCACCGTGCCGATGATATCCAGCTTGCGGTCGCACGCGAACAGCGCGCCGGTGAGCACGCCCACCACCACGGAGAAGTAGTCGATGCCCCACGGCACCGTGAGCACCTGCCCGTCCGCGAACGCCGAGCCTATGAGTTCCGCAATGTCCATGCGCGCCTTCCCGTGGAGTCCTTCCTGCGCTGCACAGTCTCGCCATTTTGCCGTCGGAGGTCAAGCGGGAGGAAGGCGCGCCCATGCGGGGCCGGGAATCGGGAGGCCGGGGACCGGGCAGGGTGCGCACAGGGCGCGGCCCCGCAGCCGCCGGAGCCGAACGCCCGAGCGGAATGCAGGAAAGGCGGGGCGGAGCGGAAGAACGGCGCGCTTGCGGATCACCGGACCTCAAGACGCACGGGCGCGATGCTCTTGCGGCCGCTGGAAGCCGAAAGGCCATGCAGAGGGCATGGGGGCGCTTGCATCGGCCGGGCAGGACGCTCGGGCGGGTCCCTTGCCAGCTTCTCTGCCGTTCGGCTATACCATGACCAATTGGCACAGGGACGAGATCGCAGCCTATGGCTTGTTTTCAGCGCCCGCGCGCGAGCTGTTTCGGAGAAGCGCCTGTTCACGAGACCCCGACTGCTTGATTCCGCGCGAAAACCATGCCATGGGCTCCGATCTCGCCCACGAGAACCCGCCGAAGCAGCCGCTTCGTCCCTTCGAGCCGGTTTCATGCATGCGAGGCCGTTCATCCGGGTTGCTATACCGGCACCTTGCAAGCCCGCAGCCCAAAACGCCCCGTGAGCCTGCCAAGACGTCTTCGAAGACGGGCTCCATGCACTTTCGATGAGAGGCGCACGAAACTTTTACGAACTGGTATGATACGGCTCAACCGAAAACGGCTGGCACGACGCCCCGCAAACGCATGCGTCGGCCTACAGGGCGTCCGCGTCCGCCCGCCTGCTCGCTCTTGACGAAGGGGTACGTTGTGAACAAAAAGATGGCTCTCGCTACCGCGGCCTGCGTCGTAGCCGCAACGCTCATGCTGTCGGGATGCAACTCGGAAGTCGAGGAGCCCAATGTGCCGGCAGACGGCAGCTCCGCAGCCGCCTCCAGCAGCTACAGCTACACGCTCACCGATGCCGAGAAGCTGAAGGCCCTGGCCATAGGCGAGACGGCCGTCTGGCGCGACTACGAGGTAACGGTGGCGTCCGTCGAGCGCGCCGACGGCAAGCTCACCGCGCATGTGACCGTGAGGAGCCACACGCTGCCGCAGACGCTCAGGGCCGACTGCCTGCTGTCGTTCGGCATGCCGCCGGTGGACTCGTCGTTCGAAGACGGCATCATCGCCGTGCCGGCTGGCGAGGAGGCGTCGGGCACGCTCACGTTCGACGACCGGTACGGCTCCGAGCGCCTGTTCTGGAACGACGGCGCCACCGAGGGCACGTGGGACCTCACGCTGCCCGCCGTGCAGCCCGACCAGGAGGGAGGGAACGAGGGCACCCAGCCAGCCGAGACGGACGAGCTGAAGACCGACGAGCCGAAGAAGCAGGAGCCGAAGAATGACGCGGCCGCCGAGGCGCAGAAGCAGGCCGTGGCCGCCCTCGAGGCCGAGATGCCCTCGCTGTTCACCAACAACACGTTCTACACGTTCCAAAGCGTCGACACCTCCACCGCCACCGTGACGCCCCAGGAAGGCGGCGGCTACGAGTACGTGAACGACGTGTCCATCCTGGGAGCCGACGGCGTCACGCCGACCATCGCGAACGTGCGCCTGATATGCGAGCCCAACGGCAACTGCATCTCCATGACCGTGGACGGGGCGTTCTTGTTCTAAGCGGCCCGCAACCTACAAGCATACCAAGAAGCC
>HHCFC01400__coassemble_1139_pt1 | contig 11297 bp, 11 predicted proteins | sample HHCFC01400__metabat2_low_PE_042 | metagenome-assembled genome bin HHCFC01400 | reverse complement strand
ACGCCCTACATAAATTGATGGAACGCCTCGATCAGCACGGGGACCAGCGCGGAGCAGATGACGCCGTTGAGCACCGAGAGCACCACGGTCTCGCCGTTCGTGCAGCGGATGAGCATGGGCAGCGTGGTGTCCTCGCTCGTGGCGCCGGCGGGCGCGATGCACGTGGGGTAGTTGAGGTGCTTCGCGATCCAGGGGATGCTGAAGAACGACACGAGCTCGCGCAGCAGGTTCGCCAGAAACGTGATGCTGCCCACCTGGGCGCCGGCGATGTCGGTCATCATGACGCCCGCGAGGCTGTACCACCCCAGGCCCGACGCCACGGCCGCGCCCGTGGGCAGCGACATGCCCGCAAGCGGCGCGCACGCGAGGCCTCCCAGCACCGAGCCGATCACGATCCCCGCCGGGACGATGAGCACGCGCACGTGGTACTGGCGCAGCTTGCCCAGCAGGCCGCGGCTGCCGCCCACGCTGATGCCCACGAAGAACATGAGCGCGTAGAGGACGGCTTCGGAATGGCCGGCCACGAAGTCGATCGGCGCGATCGGCACGCCCGCCAGCCCGTACACCGCGCCGAGCGCGAGCGCGCCCACCGCCACGCCGATCATCGCGGCCTCGCCGCGCGCGCCCGCCCCGCCCTCGGAGCCGTCCTGCGCGGCGGCCACGCGCGGGCCGGCCGGGCGGCGGGCGATGTCGGACATGAACAGGCTCGTCAGCGCGTACACGGCGATCGTCGAGAACGCCACCGGCACGAGGCAGAACAGGACGCTGGCCCACCCCACGGTGCCGAGCTCCTCCAGAAACGAGTCGCGCCCGGCCAGCAGCACGCCCATCGAGAAGATGAGCAGCCCGGTGGCCGCGAGCGTCAGCTTCTCGTTCAGCCCTTTGAGCCGCGCGGGGAACACCGTCGCCCCCACGAGCACCCCTGCAACCATGACGACCAGTATCTCCACGACATCCCTTCCCGCCGTGCGCATGGCGAGAGCCTGCGCTGCGATCCCATCGGTGAAGGAGCTATCTTACCGCAAGTTCGCGGGCGGCGCAGCGTTTCGCGCCAGCGCGGCGCATGCGAGCTTCGCCGCCCCCGCGACGACGAGCAGCGCGGCGCACAGGACGAGCACGAGCGCCGCGTCGGGGGCGAACGCGAGCAGGTCGCGCCAGGGCACGCCCCGTGCGAGCGGCAGCGCGAGGAGGACGGCGGGCAGCGCCGCGTGCAGCGCGAGCCCCTGCGCGAGCAGGCGGCGGCGCGGCGCCGAGGCCAGCCTCCGCGGCCAGCGGCGTACCAGCAGCAGCGGGGCGGCGCAGGCCAGCGCCGCGCACGCGTACAGCACGTCGGTGCGCTGGCGCCACAGCGCGGTCCACTGCGCGTCAACCGGCGCGGGCACTCCGCCCACCGCCGCAGTCACCACGCCGCTGACCAGGTCGAAGAATCGGCTGTTGCCGCCGGCGTTGTCGTTGGCGTCCGCCAGCACCACCACGCCGATGCCGCGCTCGGGCAGCAGGCACATGCTGGCCACGTAGTTCTCCACCTGGCCGTCGTGGGACAGCACGAGCTCGCCGTCGTCCCAGTTAAACGACGTCCACCCCATGCCGTAGTACGTGTCGCCCTCCGGATCGGGCACGCGGTCGAGGAACATGCGCCGCACGCTGTCGGGCGACAGCACGCGCCCATCGCCGTCGGCCGCGCCGCCGTTCAGGTACATGCGCAGGTAGCCGGCCATGTCCCGCACGCTGGACGCCACGTAGCCCGACGCGGGGCCGCCCCATGCGTCGTCGCCCTGCGCGTGCCGGAACCCGTCGGCCAGATGGAGGCCGAACCAGTCGCGGTGCCCCGGCGCCATGCCGAGCGCCTCGGCGCGAACGGGATCGGCCGTCGAAGCGGTCATCCCGAGCGGGCCCAGCACGTGCTCGTCGAGGTAGCGCGCGTACGGCTCGCCCGACGCGCCCTCGACGACGCGCCCGAGCAGGTCGTAGTTCGCATTCGCGTACGAGAACGAGCCGAACGTGTCGCCCAGCTGCCCGTCGGCGGCCTCCGAGAGCGAATCGTGGGAGCCGAACCCGCTCGTCTGGTTGAGCAGGCTGCGCACCGTCACCTCGTCGGGCACGTCGTAGCCCTGCGCGTAGCGGGCGGCGGGGGCGTCGAGGTCCACCGCCCCCTGCTCGACCAGCTGCATGACGGCCACGGCCGCGAACGACTTGCTGAGCGAGCCCACGACGAACGGCGCGTCGGCGCCGGGGCAGTCGCCGAGCGTGGCGAGGTAGCGCACGCCGTCGGCGTCGACCACGGCGACCGCCGCCCCGGGCATGCCCACCTGCGGGAAGTTCGCGGACAGGTAGGCGTCCAGGCGCGCGGCGAGGTCCTCCCCCGTCGGCTCGAGCCCTGCGGGCGCGGCGCCGTCCGCGTCCTCGGGCCCCTCCTCGTCGTCGGCTGGGCCCTCGTCCGCCGTCGCCGCCGTTTCGGCGGCGAAGCCCTCGTCATCCGCCGTATCCGCCTCGGCCCCGCACGATGCCAGCGGCAGCGCGCACGCCAGCGCGAGCGCCGCCGCGGCAAACGCCCGCGCAACCCGTCCCGCGCACGGCGCGCACGCCCGCCTGTCGTCGTCGCGCGCCATCAGAAGCTGCTGTACACGAACTGCACCGGCCCGTTCAACCCCGAGAACACGAGGAACCACGCGAGCAGCACGACCATCGTCGCCGTCGCCAGCGCCGCGAGCGCGCCGAGCACCCGGGGCCGCGCCTCCACCGCGGCGCGCACCGCGGCCGCCGCCCGCATCGCCCGCGCCATCACGAGGCCGCCTCCCCCGCGCCCGCCAGCGACGCGCCCGCGTTGCCCGCCGCGTCGAGGCCCTCGGCCGCGCCGAACGAGCCGCCGCCGAGGAAGGCGTCGTCGCGATCGTGCACGAAGTCGTAGAACGCCTGCTCGATGCGCACCCAGCCGCGCCACCCGGGATGCACGGTGTCGCAGAGGAAGTACTTCTCGTACTCGCAGGTGGAGAAGTCGGCGTAGGCCGTGCCCGCCGCGTCGGCGATGCCGCGCACGCGCTCGTAGTACGCTTGCCGCTCGTCGGCGGAGACGCCCTCGCGATCGTACCAGGCGCCGTGCACCGGCAGGATGACCACGAGCGGCTCGATCCCCGTCTCGCGGCACACCTGGAGGAAGCACGCGAGGTCGGCGTACTCCTCGTCGGCCTGCGAGAAGGTCTGGCCGCGCTCGGCGTCGTAGCCGGAGTTCTTCTGCCAGTACGCGTCGTAGACGCCGTAGTCGTTCGTGGTGCAGGCGGCGTCGCCCGACGCGTCGGCTTCCTCGAGCAGCGCGTCCCAGTCGGGCTCGCCGGTGGGCTCGCCCGCGGCGCGCACGGCGCTCTTGAGCGGCGCCTGGTTCACCACGCTCGGCAGCTCGGAGCGCAACCGCAGGTCGTCGGCCGCCGTGCGCACCGCGTCGTTCACCGCGTCGAGCGGCGTGTCGCGATGCGCCGACGCCGTGGTCTTCGCGTCCACGCCCAGCTGCTCCACGCGCGAGCGCACGTAGGCCTTCGTCTCATCCGAGATGCTCGGGTTGTCCGCGAACTGGCGGTACAGCGCGTAGGAGAACTTCGAGGCGAACTTGCCCTGGTCGCCGTTGCCCTTGAAGAACCACTGGGGCGACACGACGATCATCGCCTTTTTGTTCTTTACCTGGCTGCCGTACGCGCCGACGGCGATGGCCTGCCACAGGCTCTGGTCGTACGCCTCGCCGACGTAGGTGAGGTCGACGCCCGTCACGTTCTCGCCGAGCACCTGCTGCGGGCATTGCGCCACCTTGTCCTTCGAGATGTAGAATTCCGACGACCCGAACGCCAGGTAGCCGTCGTCGCTCATGGTGGCCAGCGTGAACGCCGTGCTCTCGGACTTCATGCCCGAGTACACGTAGTCGTACAGGCGCGCGGGGTCGTGCGCGGTTTGCGCGGGCAGCAGGGCGTTCGCGCCCGCCAGCACGAGCGCCGCCGCCAGCAGCCCCGCCAGCACCGCGCGCAGGAGGCGCATGCCCGACGGAGCCGCGCCCGGGGTGTCCGACCGGTTCGCCATGGTCGCCTACAACCTGATCTCCACCTGGTGGATGATGAGGTTCACCGTGTTCATCTCGGCACGCTCAACCTCGGTGGGGGCGATGAACACGCCGAACTCGTCCTCGATGTCCACGAGCAGCTCGATGGCGCCCATCGAGTCGAGCAGCCCGAGCGCGAACAGGTCCTCGTCGCGGCGCACGCGCACCTCGTCGTCGCCGCACACCTCCTCGAGGATGTCGAGCATCTTCCCCTCGAGCTCCTCGTGCGTCGTATCAGCCATGGAACGCTCCTTTCACGAGCATCGTGATCTGCCCCGAGAACAGCGCGAACCCGAACATCACCAGCTGCAGCGTGACGAACCAGGACAGCGCCTTGAACGCGGGGTCTTTCCTATGCGCCTTGTAGAACTTCGACTTCTTCTGGAACGCCTCGGTGCCGGCCAGCAGCAGGCCGTGGAACAGGCCGTACAGCAGGTAGTCCGCCGTGAGGCCGTGCCAGGCGCCCATGAGGGCCATGTCGAACACGAAGCCCCAGCATGCGACAGCCAGCCGGCTGTCGAACCAGCGGCGCTTCAGCGCCAGGCGCGAGAAGCGCATGAACACGAAGTCGCGCAGCCAGAACGACAGGGTGATGTTCCACCGGTTCCAGAAGTCCTTGATGTCGACGGAGGCGAACGGGGCGCGGAAGTTGCGCGGCGTCCGGATGCCGAAGCAGTAGCTGGCCCCCATGGCCATGAGGCTGTATCCCGCGAAGTCGAAGAACAGGTACAGCCCGTACACGTACGCCGTCTGCACCTGCGCGCCCAGCTCGGCCAGAAACGGGCCCGAGCCCCAGGCCGCCGGCGCGTAGAACCGATGCAGCCACGCGGCCACGACGAAGGTGTACACGAGCCCGACCAGCAAAAGCAGGATGCCGCGCGCCAAGAGGCCCGCGTACTCGTCGCGCGAGCGCACCGCGTGCGCATCCTCGGCGAACCGGCGCGACCGGTCGATGGGGCCCGAGGTGAACACCGGGAAGAACAGGAGGAAGTACAGGTAGTCGAACAGGCCGAGCTCCTCGATGATGCCGTCGCGCACCTCGAACAGCACCTGCAGCGCCTTGAACGTGATGTAGGACACGCCCATGAAGCCCAGCAGGTTCTGGTCGAACACCGCGCCGACCTTCGCCGAGAGAAGCGGCGCGAGGATGAGCGCGAACGCGACGGCGAAGCGCTTGTTCGAGCGCGGGCTCGCCAGCACCCAGCGCGTCGAGAGCACGGCCACCGCCACGAAGCACAGCGCCACGGCCAGCCCGGGCAGGTCCTTGCAGAACAGGCACGCCAGGAACGCCACCGAAGCGGCCATGCCGTAGCGCGCGAGCGGCTTCTCGCGCAGGCCGAGGAAGGCGGCGCCCGCCACAGCCAGCGCCAGCAGCGCGAAGAAGCTCGGATCGGCGTAGAACGTCATCGATGCTCGCCATGCCTCATGCCTCGGCCAGCGCCTTGCGGTCCACCTTGCCGTTGCAGGTGAGCGGCAGCTCGCCCACGAGCGTCACCGCGCGCGGCACCATGTAGCCGGGCACGCGCTCGGCGAGCCGCGCCTTGATGAGCCGTGCGATCTCGAAGTCGGTGCCGGCCGGGCGGTCGCGCAGCACGACGCACGCCTTCAGGTACGCCACGCGCTCGCGGCGGCGCACGGGCACCACGGCCGCCTGCTTCACGAGCGGCAGCGCGCCGAGGTTCTCCTCCACGTCCTCCAGCTCGATGCGGAACCCGTTCACCTTCACGAGCGAGTCGAAGCGGCCGTCGCAGTACAGCATGCCGCTCTCGTCGAGATGGCCCGCGTCGCCCGTGCGGTAGGCGCGCGCGGGCGAGCCGTCGGCGAGCGTCGCGTCGAAGAAGGCTGCGGCCGTCTTCTCGGGGTTGCGGAAGTAGCCCTTGGCCACCGTGTCGCCCACGATGACGATCTCGCCGGTCCGCCCGGCCTCGCACGGGGCGCCCGTCTCGGGGTCGACGATGCGCAGCTCGGTGCCGGGGCGCGCCGCGCCCACCGGCAGCGGGCGCTCGCCGGCGAGCTCGGCTTCCCCGATCTCGACGTAGGTGACCGCCACCGTGGACTCGGTGGGGCCGTACGTGTTCGCGATGCGGGCGCGGGGGAAGCGCTCGCGCAGGGCGGCGGCCGTGGAGCGGCGCAGGGCCTCGCCGCAGAACAGGAACAGGCGCACGTCGGGCAGCAGCCGCTCGTCGAAGCTGCGGTCGACCAGGCACAGGTCGGCGAACGACGGCGTGGACGTCCACACCTCCACGCCCGAGGCGCGCAGGTCGGCGAACAGCGCCCGCATATCCTCCGTTTCCTCGCGCTCGACGGCGTGCAGGCAGCCGCCCGTGGACAGCGCGCCCACCACCTCGTACTCGGACAGGTCGAACGAGTACGGCGGTTGGTCGAGGAACACGCGCCCGCCCTCGCCGATCACCGGGAAGGTGCGCACCCAGTCCATGAAGCGCGCGACGTTGCGCGCGCTCACCTCGATGCCCTTCGGGCGGCCCGTGGATCCGGACGTGAAGATGAGGTACTGCGTCTGCTCGCCCGCCACCCAGCGCCCGCGGTCGGGCGCGCGCACCGGGCAGGGGGCCGACGCGATCGCGCGCACGTCCACGATGCGGCCGACAGGCACGCAGCCGCGCAGCGCCTCCGGCAGCGGCACCGTCGCCGCCAAAAGCGGCGCGCCCAGCTGGGACACGATGTCCATGAGGCGCGCGGCGGGCATCTCCGTGTCCACCGGCACGAACGCATGCCCGCTCTTCAGGCAGCCCAGGAAGCCGGCCACCATGAGCGGCGCCTTGTGCCCCAGCACCACGACCGGCTCGCGGTCGTCCGTGCGCGCCGCCAGCGTCGCGGCGATGGCGTCCGACAGCTTCCACAGCTCCCCGTACGCCATCGTCGTCCCATCGGCCGCGCGGTAGGCAGGCGCCTGCGGACGCGACCGCACCGCCTCCTCAACCGATTGCAGGAATCCGTTCTCCTCTGCCATCTACCACCGCCCCGTCTCTCTCGTCGTGGTTGCAGCCCAGCTGCGTTCCTCAAGCGGGCGGATCAAAGATAGGACCCGATTATGGAAGCGCTGTTGCGGCCACAGACTCCTGACAGAACGGTCACCGGCCCGTTACGGAATGCACGCAAACCTCACGGTTCTCAGCCCTATACTGGTTGGGGGTTCCGAAAGCGACGGAGGTGCCATGAAACCCACCATCTACCTGGATGCGGACGCGTGCCCGGTCACGGCCGAGGCGCTCGCGGTCGCGCGCGCGTGCCAGGTGCCCGCCGTCATCGCGGGCAACTCGACGCAGAACCTGGCGCGCCATCTGCGGCGGGGCGACCCGCGCACGCCCACCGGCGGGTTCTGGGTCGACACGCTGCCCGTAGGCGTGGGCGCGGACGCGGCCGACTTCGCCATCATGCAGGAACTCCAGCCCGGCGACATCGTGGTGACGCAGGACATCGGCCTGGCCGCCATGGCGCTCGGGCGTCGCGCGCGGGCCATCGGCGTGCGCGGGCGCGTGTTCACGCTGGCCACCATCGACCTCGACCTGCACATCCGCCACGAGGAGAAGAAGGTGCGCCGGCAGGGCGGGCGCACGCGCGGCCCCGCCCCCTTCGAGGACGACGACCGCGAGCGCTTCGCGGCGAACCTGCGCCGCCTCGTGGAGGAGTCGCTGCGCGACGGAGAACGAGAGCACTAGCTGGCGAAGGTTCCTTCTGCAAAATCACCGATTTCGGCGCATCGACGGGATCTCGAAAGGCCCGTCGCAAAACCATTCCCCTCGATACCGTTTCCACCAGGACTTTCGACTAGGGCTTCCGAATCAATACGAGGCACGGGGCGTTCCCCGACTTGCCACAACGCCGAAATCGGTGATTTTGTAGCGCACATGCGCCTCAGTGAAGGCCGGGAGCCCTTCGGGTCCCGAGAGCCGGCGCATCATGCGGCGGGCATGTTCTCCCCAGTAGCCCGACGAGGCGTCGTCGTTGCCGACGATCGCCTTCGCGCGCAGCACGCCCTCGGCCGGCAGGTCGAAGAACCCGATGACCGCCCCGCCCATTCCCCGCTGCAAGCCCTTCATGCCGTGCGAGCGCCGCTCGACGAACGCTTTCCGATACGCGCGGCCCGGTGCCGTCCTCGACGAAGCCGCCCTAGTTCGCGCAGAGCGGGAACCCGCCCTCCCCGACGCCCGAGGCGACCGAGCCGGCGATGCCGCGAGCACTGCGACGAGCGCGCCTGCCAGCGCGGGGCACGCGCAGGCGGGCGGCTGCATGCCGACTTCCCCGTCGTTACGACTCGTCGCCGTCTTGATCGGCTTTCAACGCCTCGAACGCCGCCTTCATGGTGGGGTTCTTCCTGGTCAGGCGCTTGATGGTGAGGTCCTGGGCCTTGTTGTTCGCCAGGCGCAGGTTGTTCTCGGACGACACGAGCGCGTCCTTGGTCTTCTGCAGGTGCAGGATGGTCTTGTCGATCTCGTCGATGGCCGTTTGGAACTTGCGACTGGCCAGGTCGTAGTTGCGCGCGAAGCCCGCCTTGAACGACTCCATGGACTCCTCGAAGTTCGTGATGTCGATATTCTGGTTGCGCACGACGGCCAGCTCCGCCTTGTACGCCATCGAGTTCAGCGCCGCATTGCGCAGGATGGAGATCATCGGGATGAAGAACTGCGGCCGGATGACGTACATCTTCTCGAACCGGTACGACACGTCCACGATGCCCTGGTTGTACAGCTCGCTCTCCGGTTCGAGCAAGGTGACCAGCACCGCGTACTCGCACCCCTTCTTCGTGCGGTCGGCGTCGAGCTTCTTGAAGAAGTCCTCGTTCTTGTGGCGGTAGGCCGACTCGTCGGACTCGTTCTTCATCTCGAACATGATGGAGACGATCTCGTTTCCCTCCTCGTCGCGCTCGCGGAAGATGAAGTCGCCCTTCGAGCCCTCCGACGCGTCGTTGTCCTTCTCGAAGTACGCGCGCGGGAACGCCGTGGCGCGGATCTTGTTGAACTCAACCTCGCAATGCTGCTCGAGCGACTCGCCCACGAGCTTGGTGGACAGGCGCGCCTTCATGTCCTTGTAGCGCTCGATCTCGCCCTCCTTGTAGGCGATGATGTCGTCCTTAGCCTTGAGCTCGATGGCCAGCTGCTCCTTGAGGGCGCTGGCAACCTGGCACTTCTCGGCATCCTTGAGCTTGACCTGCGCCGCAAGCTCGTCGCGCTCGCGCTCGAGGGCCGAGCGCGCCTGCTGGACCGCCAGCTGCTTCTCGGCCTCGTTGGCGCGCTGCTGCGCGGACAGGCGCTGCTCGAGCTCGGCGATGCGGGCGTCCTTCGCCGCCGCCGCGTCGGCCAGCGCCCGCTCGCGCTCGGCCTGGGCCAGGCGCGCCTCGCTCTCGCGCTCGCGCGCCGCCGCCTCAAGGCGGGCCTCCAGCTCGGCGATGCGCGCCTCCTTCTGCGCCGCCGCTCCCTGCGCATCGCCGAGCGCTTGGGCCACGGCGAGCTCCACCGCCTGGCGCTTCTCGGTTTCCAGCAAGTCGGCGTGGCGGCGCACCTCCTTGTCGAACTCGGCGTCGCGCACCTGCTTGAGGATGGCCGCGAAGCCGGCCTCGTCGATGGTGAACATCCCGCCGCAATGGGGGCACTTGATCTCGTTCATGCTCTCTCCTTCTCGCGTCCCGACGATTCTACCGCATCCGCCCGCCCCTGGCAGTCCCACGTCCGGAACACTCGTCGAAGCCTCCGCCGTCGGGCGCGGCGGGAGGGGCGGGAGCGCATCCCGCATGCGCCCGTCCGGAGCGGATTTGTTTCAAAACGTTTAAATAATCATTGTCATCACCCTTCGCACCTTATAATGAGGGCATGTGAAAATTCCCCGAAGGAGGTTCCCCCACCATGAGCTACGTCGATCGCGTCATCGAGCAGGTGAAGGCCAAGGATGCCGAGCAGCCGGAGTTCATCCAGGCCGTCACCGAGGTGCTGAAGTCCCTGGAGCCGGTCATCGAGTCCAACCCAGCCTACGAGAAGGCGGGGCTGCTCGAGCGCATCGTGGAGCCCGAGCGCGTCATCATGTTCCGCGTGCCGTGGGTCGACGACGAGGGCAACGTGCACGTGAACCGCGGCTACCGCGTGCAGTTCAACAGCTGCCTCGGGCCCTACAAGGGCGGCCTGCGCCTGCACCCGTCGGTGAACCTGGGCATCATCAAGTTCCTGGGCTTCGAGCAGATCTTCAAGAACAGCCTGACCACGCTGCCCATGGGCGGCGGCAAGGGCGGCTGCGACTTCGACCCGAAGGGCAAGTCGGACCTGGAGGTCATGCGCTTCTGCCAGAGCTTCATGACGGAGCTCTACCGCCACATCGGCGCCGACACCGACGTGCCGGCCGGCGACATCGGCACGGGCGCCCGCGAGGTGGGCTTCATGTTCGGCCAGTACAAGCGCATCAAGAACGTGTGGGAGGGCGTGCTCACCGGCAAGGGCCTGTCCTACGGCGGCTCGCTCGCCCGCACCGAGGCCACGGGCTACGGCCTCATCTACTTCGTGCAGGAGTACCTGAACTGCCATGACGACTCCTTCGAGGGCAAGACCGTTGCCGTGTCCGGCTCCGGCAACGTGGCCATCTACGCCACGCAGAAGGCCCAGCAGCTCGGCGCGAAGGTGGTCACGCTCTCCGACTCCACCGGCTGGATCCACGACCCGGCGGGCATCGACGTGGACCTGGTCAAGCAGATCAAGGAAGTCGAGCGCGGCCGCATCAGCGAGTACGCCAAGCGCAAGGAGGGCGTGGAGTACCACGACGGGCGCGGCGTGTGGAGCGTGCCCGTGGACATCGCGCTGCCCTGCGCCACGCAGAACGAGCTCTTGCTCGAGGACGCGAAGCAGCTCGTGGCGAACGGCTGCCAGATCGTGGCCGAGGGCGCGAACATGCCCACGACGATGGACGCCACCGACTACCTCATGGAAAACGGCGTGGTGTTCTGCCCCGGCAAGGCGGCGAACGCAGGCGGCGTGGCCACCTCCGGCCTGGAGATGTCCCAGAACTCCGAGCGCCTGTCCTGGACGTTCGAGGAAGTGGACGCCAAGCTGCAGGGCATCATGAAGAACATCTACCACGCGGCCGACGACGCGGCCAAGGAGTACGGCCACGAGGGCAACTACGTCATGGGCGCGAACATCGCCGGCTTCAAGAAGCTCGCCGACGCCATGATGGCCCAGGGCATCGTGTAGCGCGAACGCGACGAAGCGAGCGC
>HHCFC01400__coassemble_845_pt1 | contig 11374 bp, 10 predicted proteins | sample HHCFC01400__metabat2_low_PE_042 | metagenome-assembled genome bin HHCFC01400 | reverse complement strand
GCGCCTGGAAGCCGGGCCGGGCGGGATCGATGCGGTGCGTGGCGATGGCGTAGTCCACGCGCCGCGCGCAGCGGCAGGGCCCGCCGGCCACGCCGCAGTAGGCCGTGAGGAACTCTGCCATGCGCGCCCGCGCGCGCGAGAGCCGTTGGCGGTACGCCTCGGGCGTGATGCCGAGCGCGTCGGCCGCGGCCCGGCTGTCCATCTTGAACATGGTGCCCAGCACGAACGCGCTGCGCCCCTCCACATCCAGGCACTGCAGCATGCCGTGCATGCACGACACCTTCAGCTCGCGTTCCAGCAGGCTCCTGTCCGCGCCGCCGGCCAGGTCGGGCACGTCGCGCTCGCGACCCGAGGCGATGTCCTCTCCATATACGTCGAAGCTCACGGGCCGCTGGGCGAACAGGCCCTTGCGGTAGGTGGCCAGGTGGTTGAGCGCGATGCGGAACACCCAGGTGGAAAACGCGCTCTCGCGGCGGAACCCGGACAGGCGCGTGCACGCCTTCACCAGCACCTCCTGCGTGGCGTCCTCGGCGTCGGGCACGGTGCCCAGCATGCGCAGCGCCAGGTTGAACACCCGGTCCTGCACGCCCGCCAACAGCTTGCCCAGGGCTTTCTCGTCCCCTGCGAGCGCGGCGTCGATCAATGCGTTCTCGTCGGTCATGCGGTTCCTCTCTCGTTCTCGCCGTCAGGTCGGGACACGGGCCGTTGCGCGGGGCCTGTACGGCCGAGGCGGGCGCGCCCGCGCCCTCTGGTGCATTGGACGCTCCTGCGACCCCGCGTGTGACAGGGAAACGGAAAATTCCGGAAAAGCCGCGATCCGCATGCGCCGACGACCGTGGCGCCGCGCACCGCAGAACGGCGCCGCACGGCCGGCCTACCAGCCGCCTTCCGCGAGCGTCTCGCCGGCGAGCGACTTGAGCGCGAACGCCCCGTGCTCGTACACGGCGTAGCCCGCCGCGCCGTCCTTCGGGATAGACGTGCTGCCGGGGTTCGCGAACAGCACGCCGCCGCGGTCTTCGAGCGCCTTCACGTGGGTGTGGCCGGTGAGGAGCGCGCTGCCGGGCGCGAGCGCGGGCGGGTCGTCGGGCGTCATGCGCGGCACGTGGCCGTGGGTGAGGTACAGCAGGTGCCCGTCGGCCTCCACCAGGGCGTAGTCGGCCAGGCAGGGGAAGTCGAGCACCATCTGGTCGACCTCGGCGTCGCAGTTGCCGCGCACGGCCGTGATGCGCGCGGCCATGCCGTTCAGCACGGCCGCGACCTCCCGGGGCGCGTAGCCCTCCGGCAGGTCGTTGCGCGGCCCGTGGTACAGCAGGTCGCCCAGCAGGAGCACGCGGTCGGGCGCCTCGGCCTCGATGCGCGCGGCTAGCGCGCGCACGGCCGGCGCCGCGCCGTGCAGGTCGGATGCGATGACGAGCTTCATGGAACCTCCGATCAGTGGGAAGCCCCCAGTGTAGCGCACCGCCTCCCGACACGCGATACCGCCGCGCCGAGACCGTCCGGCGGCCAAGGGCCCCGTCTTCCTCTTCCGGCTCATCCCAGGTCGGCGCAGTAGCCGCGGGTGACGGTGCGCAGGGGGCTCTCGGGGAACAGGTGGGCGAACAGCGACGTGAAGTAGCGGTCGGTCATGGACGCCAGGTAGTCCACCACGATCTGGTTCGGCTCGCCGGCCAGGTACTCCTCGGGCGTTATGGTGGCGGAGCGGGCGGCCAGGCTGCGCACGTGGTGACGGAACACCGGCGAGCCCTCGTCGCCGCGCACGAGGTCGTCGAGCAGGCGCGCGTAGAGCTCCTCGAACATGGCGCCCACCACGTTGCCGTCGTTGCCCGCCATGCCCTCGCGCGCGTAGATGAGCTCGTAGTTCTGCCGCTTCGCCCGCTTGAGGTCGTTGAAGGCGGCCTCGGAGAGCGCGATGCGGTCGGTCCCGTAGCTCTCGTTCACGATGTCCACCGTGAGGTTGTTGATGATGCGGGCGTTGTCGCGCCCCAGGTAGTCCGACTCGAACGCGTCGAGCGAGTCCACCACGCCCAGCTCGATGGCGTCGTAGCGGTCCTTGCCCACGTAGGCGATCATGTCGGCCACGCGCACGACGCAGCCCTCGAGCGTGGAGGGACGCAGCCGGCCGATGGCGCCCTCGTCGGCCGTGCAGGCTTCCACCAACGCATCGAGCTCGTCGAAGGAGGCGGTGCTCCCCGTGCGCAGCACCTGCTGGGCGAACTCGCCGTTGTGGCAGAGCACGCCGTCGAGCGTCTGCAGGCTCACGTTGCGCCGGTACAGCTGGTCGAGCACGCGCACGGAGTGCACGTTGTGGTTGAAGAAGCGCCCCGTGCGCGCGTGGTAGCACTGCGACAGGTAGCGCTCGCCGGCGTGCCCGAACGGCGTGTGGCCCACGTCGTGCCCGAGCGCGATGGCCTCGATGAGCTCGCAGTTCAGCCCCAGCAGGCTGCCGATGCCCCGCGCGATGCGGCTCACCAGCTGCACGTGCAGGCCGCGCCGGCAGATGTCGTCGTTCTCCACGAACGAGAACACCTGCGTCTTGTCGGCGTAGCGGTTGTACGCGGGCACGTTCAGGATCTTCTCGATGTCGCGCGCGAACGCCGGGCGGGCGAGCGTGGCCTCGTCGTGGGGCTTCGGCTCGCGCCGCACGACGTCGGCGTCGTCGAAGGCGCGCGGGTGCCGCCGTCCCGCCTTCCGGTCGGCGCGGATGGCGGCCTCGACCTCGGGGTCGAGCGTGCGGTAGGGGATGCTCGTGCGTTCCATAGGCGTCCTCTGCGAAGAAGCGCCGCCGCGGCGGCGCGCGTCGTGTTCGTCGGGGACATTGTAGCGCACGGAGGCGCGTCCCGCCGCCTGAACCGCGCAGCGAACGAATGTTTCACGCGAAGCGGGTAGGTGGCGGGAGGGCGCCGATCCACGATACGGGTGTTCTGACGTCCCCTTTGACGCATGGACGGTGACGCGGATCGTGCCGTATGCGAAAAACGCCTTGCGCATGCCTGCGGCGCTTCGATATATGACTGAAAGCATAAGGGACAAAAAGGCACGGTAATCTATAGATTTCGGACGGAAACCAAGGGATGGCGAATGCAGTGTTCGCGAAACACCTGGTAGCACCCCCGGTGTTTTGACTATCTTTTATCCAGAATAAAGAAAACTGCCCCTTTTCGTCCACAGCACCGCATGCCCCGTGCGTCGAGGAGGATGCCTACGAGAGGTGCGGCGCGTCGTGGTGATGCCGCCGAACGTGCGACCGACCCTGCGCGGCGGGCTTCGCGGAACCCGATGCGGCCGAACCCGGCCCCCCTGGCTCGGCGCCAAGGGGCCCGCCTCGATCAGTACCGGTACAGCGCCGCCATGCCGGAATCGCCGGGGATCTTCTCAGGGGCGAGCTCGAACACCTCGGCGTCCTGGGCGAGCGCCGCGCGGGCGAAGGCGTCGGCCAGCTCGGGGCCCTGGAAGCGGCCGTGCGGCTCGCGCTCGAACAGGAACACCTCGCCGGTCTCGTCGTCGAAACCGCCAGGGATGTAGGCGCCTTCGGCCACGAACAGCGCGCGCACCTTGCGCTCGACGAGCGCCAGCCCGATGGCCGAGAGGTCGGTGGAGCCGCCGCCGTGCGGCGCGGCGTCGCCCAGCTTCTCCAGCAGCTCGTCCGCGCGCGCCTCGCGCACGTGCTCGATGACGGCCTTGGCGTCGGCCAGCAGCTCGGGCGCCTCCATGCCGCCGATGTCCTTCTCTATGCCCTCGTCCAAAAGGCGCGGCACGGTGGAGATGCGGCGGAAGGCGGCCTGGTGCTCGGGCAGGCTCACCAGGATGACCGGCAGCTCCGTTCCCTGCACCAGGTACTCCGTCACCACCTTGTTCACGTGCTGGAAGAACTTCCCAGCCTCCTCCTTCCGCACGTCGTTGCGCGACTTGTAGCCGTGGTAGGGCGGCATATGGTTCTCGAGCGACGAGTAGTCGAGCGCGCCCTCGTGGCCGTCGTACACGAGGGGGAATTCCTCGCTGAACTCGTCCAGCACGTCGGCAGGCATCTCCACGCGGTCGAGCGAGCCGAAGTCGCCGTGCACGAACGCGAAGCGGTCGGCCGACAGCCCCAGCAGGAAGTAGCGCGAGCCGAACGAGAAGTTCTTGAGCAGCGGGCGCACGTAGAACCGCTCGCCTGCGAACGCGAGCGGACCCGCCTCGTAGCCCAGCCGGTAGAGATAGGCGCGGTCGTTTCCCACGAGCACGGCCAGACTGCCGCCGGGCACGGGGCTCGCCAGCTCCTCCAGCCGTGCGGCCACCTCGTCCAGCCGTGCGTCGACGCCCGTATGCTCGCGGTGCGCGAACTCCTGGGCCAGCTTCTCGCGCGCCTCCTCCACGAGGCCCTTGAACCGGATGCGGTCCTCCTCGGCGCCGGCGCGGCCGTGCGTGGGCAGGTAGAGCGATACCAGGGGAGGCTCCTCGTGCTCGAAAAGGGCCGAGTCGAAGTCCGCGAGTATCGAGATGCCGTCTTCCATGGGGAACCTCCCGTGTCCGTTTGCTTGTCCGTGGGCGTGCGTCGGCGCTCCCGGCCCGGACGCCGGGGCGCGACGCATCGGCCCAGCATAGCAACGCGCCCGCAGGCCCGCCCGACCCCGCGACGCTCTGTAAGCATCCGGTTGGCAAGCTGCTGACAACTCGGCGCGGACGCGCTTGCGTTATACTGTGCGGAAGGGCGGGACGACGAGACGGAAGGGCCGTGCATGAGGAATCGGGAATGGGTGTACGCGGCGATCGCGGTGGCAAGCTTCGTCCTGATGACAGGCAGCCTGGTGCTTGCCTTCGGCAAGGGGGGCGAGGGCCTGTCGGGCGCGCGCGACTTCATCCCGGCCATCGGGTTCGGCGCCCTGTTCCTGGTGAACCTCGTGCTGGCCAAGCAGAACAGGCGGAGGTAGCGGGGGCGCATGGCGGGCACCATCAGCGAAGAGGACATCCAGAAGGTACGCGAGGCGTCCGACCTCGTGGCCATTATCGGCGAGCGCACGCCCGTGAAGCAGCGCGGCCGCGACTTCTGGTGCTGCTGCCCGCTGCACAACGAGAAGACGCCCTCGTTCAAGATCGATCCCGTGCTGCAGCTGTGGCATTGCTTCGGCTGCAACGAGGGGGGCGACGTGTTCGGCTTCCTCATGAAGACCGAGGACCTGTCGTTTCCCGAGGCGGTGCGGAAGCTGGCCGAGCGGGCGCACATCGACATCGCCGACACGGGCGGCCGCGGCGGCGTGCCGAGCTCCAAGAAGGTGCGCCTGAAGGCGGTATGCGAAGCGACGGCCGCGTTCTACCACACCCAGCTCATGCGCAACCCGGACGCCGACGCGGCCGCCGCCCGCAGCTACCTGGCGGGCCGCGGCCTGGGCGGCGACGTGCCGCGCCGCTGGCGGCTGGGCTTCGCGCCGGGGCGCGGGCAGCTCGTGCGGCACCTGTCCGCGCAGGGCTTCTCGGCCGAGGAGATGGTGGAGGCGAACGTGGCCATGAAGGACCGCGGCGGCAAGCTGCGCGACCGCTTCTTCAACCGCGTGATGTTCCCCATCGGCGACGCGCAGGGCGAGTGCATCGCGTTCGGCGGGCGCGTCATCGGCAAGGGCGAGCCGAAGTACCTGAACTCGCAGGAGACGCCGGTGTTCCACAAGTCGCAGGTGCTCTACGGGCTGGACCACGCGAAGGCGGCTATGGCCGCCACGGGCGTGGCCGTGGTGGTGGAGGGGTACACCGACGTCATCGCGCTGCACGAGGCCGGCATAGGCAACGCGGTGGCCACGCTCGGCACCGCGCTCACCATGCGCCACATACGCCTGCTCGCGCGCCACGCGCAGCACAAGATCGTGTACCTGTTCGACGGCGACGAGGCGGGGCAGCGCGCCGCCGACCGCGCGCTCGGCTTCATCGACGACTCCATGACGCCGGAGGCGGGGCGGGCGAAGGTGGAGCTGGCCGCCGTCACGCTGCCGGACAACCTGGACCCTGCGGAGTTCGTGGGCGCGCGCGGCGCCGACGCGCTGCGCGAGCTCATCGCGCGCGCCCAGCCCCTGCTGAAGTACGGCATCGAGCGCCGCCTGGCCGCGCACGACCTGGGCAGCGCCGAGGGCCGCTCGCGCGCGCTCGTCGACGCGCTCGCGGTGCTCGCGCCCATCAAGGACTCGCTTCTGGCGAAGGACTACGCCGTGCAGATAGCGAGCCGCTGCCGGGCCCGCGAGGAGGACGTGCTCGAGCAGCTGGCGCGCCTGGAGCCGCCGCGCCGCGCCGCCGAGGCGGGCGACGGCGGGCCGGGCCGTGCGGGCGCACCCGCAGGCGACGGGCGCCTTCCCGCGGCGGATCCGGGAGCCGCGCCGGCCACGGGCGGGGGCGCGCCGCGCCGCGCGGGGCTGTCCCAGCCCGAGGCGAACCGGCGCCGCTTCGAACGCGAGTTCCTAAGCCTTGCGGCGCAGCACCCCGAGCTCGCCCTGGCACATGCCGACGCGCTCGCCAGCACGCAGTGGCACGAGCCGGTGCACGCCACGCTCGCGCAGAGCATGCTGGCCACGCTGGCCGAGGACCCCGCCGCGCCCGCGGCGCGCGTCATCGGCGACGCCGCCCGCGTGCTGCCGCAGGCGTCGGGCATCCTCACGTCCGGCTCCATGGCCGGCGCGACCGAGCCGGAGCCGCTCGCGCGCTTCCTGGCGGAGGAGCTGGCCATCGGCGACGCCGAGGACGCCGTGGCCGCCCTGCGCGCCCAGCTGTCCGACCCGTCCGCCCTGTCCGCGGACGAGTACGAGATGCTGTTCCAGACCGTGACCGCCATGCAGAAGGACCTCACCCGCCGCCGCCTCGCGCACAAGGCCGTGTAGCACGAGGAGGGCACGTCCAAGGCCGGCTGATGCGAGGTTCGCCCGCTCGCGCTCTCTTCATTCCGCCTGGCGCCACCTCGGCGGCACGGACGACATGGTATACTCGAGCAAAGAGAAAGGAGTCGCCATGAGTCCCTTCGTCTGGCTGGGCGTCGCCGCCGTCATGGGCGTCGTCGAGATCGTCTCGCTCAGCCTCATCACCATGTGGTTCGTCGTGGGCGCGCTCGTCGCGTTCGCCGCGAGCCTGCTCGGCGCCGACCTCGTCGTGCAGCTGGTCGTGTTCCTCGTCGTCTCCGTGGCCTGCCTCGTGGGCCTGCGCCCCGTGTTCGTGAAGTACCGCGACCGCGGCAAGCAGGAGGAGCCCACCCATGTCGGCCAGACGGCCGTCGTGGTGGAGGACGTCGACAACGACGGCATGACCGGCCGCGTGGAGACGGACAACCGCATGACCTGGGCCGCGCGCTCCGCGGACGGCCTCCCCATCCCCGCGGGCGAGGTCGTGCGCATCGTGGGCCAGGAAAGCGTCAAGCTCATCGTCGAAAGGAAACGCTGATGTTCCCCTTGAACCCCCTCACCATCGCCATCGTCGTGGTCGTCGTGCTCGTGGTGCTGTTCTCCGTCACGTGCATCAAGATCGTGCCGCAGGCGCAGGCCGCCATCGTGGAGCGCCTGGGCTCGTACCTCACCACCTGGAACAACGGCCTGCATGTGAAGATCCCCTTCATCGACCGCGTGCGCGCGGGCATCACGCTCAAAGAGCAGGTGGCCGACTTCCCGCCCCAGCCCGTCATCACGAAGGACAACGTGACCATGTCCATCGACTCGGTGGTGTTCTTCAAGATCATGGACCCGAAGCTCTACGTGTACGGCGTGGAGAACCCGCTCGTGGCCATCGAGAACCTGGCCGCCACCACGCTCCGCAACATCATCGGCGACTTGGAGCTGGACACCACGCTCGTGTCGCGCGACACCATCAACGCCAAGATGCGCTCCATCCTGGACGAGGCCACCGACGCGTGGGGCATCAAGGTGAACCGCGTGGAGGTGAAGAACATCACGCCGCCGGCCGCCATCCAGCAGGCCATGGAGAAGCAGATGAAGGCCGAGCGCGAGAAGCGCGAGGCCATACTCCTGGCCGAGGGCGAGAAGCAGTCGGCCATCACCGTGGCCGAGGGCAACAAGCAGGCGCAGATCCTGGCCGCCGAGGCCGAGAAGCAGGCCGTGATCCTGGCCGCGGAGGCCGAGCGCGAGAAGCAGATACGCGAGGCCGAGGGCGAGGCCGCCGCCATCCTGAACGTGCAGCAGGCCACCGCCGACGGCATCCGCATGGTGCGCGAGGCCGGCGCCGACAACGCCGTGCTCACCCTGCAGGCCTTCGAGGCCCTGAAGACCGTCGCCGACGGCCAGGCCACGAAGATCATCATTCCCTCCGACATCCAGGGCGTGGCCGGCCTCGCCGCCAGCCTGAAGGAGATCGTGGTGGACAAGTAGGGGTCGCTTGCTTTCTTCCCCTTCTCACCTTGGGTTTTGTGGATGTTTCCCGCATGCTACTGGACAAGGGGCAGCCGAAACCGCACAATGTCCCCATAAGGAGCTTTTCCGCGTCCCGGCCTGCGCCGGGACGCGTGCGATAAGGAACGAGAGGGACGTGTCTTCGTGATAACCATCGTGCAATCACCGAACCCGTTGCTGAACACGGTCTGCGAGCCGTGCGATTTGGGCGACAAGGGCCTGCGCAAGCTGGCCAAGCAGATGGCCAAGGCCATGTACAAGAACGACGGCTGCGGCCTGGCCGCGCCGCAGCTGGGCGTGACGAAGCGCCTCGTGGTGGTGGACTGCGACCAGGCCGAGTCCGGCGAGCAGGACCCCATCGTGCTGGTGAACCCCGTGCTCGTGGACACCCAGGGCGACCCGGTGGTGGAGGGCGAGGGCTGCCTGTCATGCCCCGGCATCTCCGTGCCCATCGCGCGGCCGCCGTGGGCGCGCGTGCGCTACTTCGACCTGGACGGCGAGGAGTGGGAGATCGAGGGCGACGGGCTTTTGGGCCGCTGCCTGCAGCACGAGCTGGACCACCTGGACGGCGTCACCATGTTCGAGCGCTGCGATCCCATCGCGCGCATCCAGGCGCTGCGCGACTACGAGCTGGCGCGCGCCGCGGGCGCGAAGCCGGGCGAGACGTCGCTCGATACGCGGGTGCGCTGACCATGCGCGTCGTGTTCATGGGCACGCCGGAGTTCGCGGCCACCATACTGGAGGACCTGTCCCAGCAGCACGAGGTGGCGGCCGTGTACACCCGCCCCGACGCCGTGCGCGGGCGCGGCAGGAAGCTGGAACCGTCGCCGGTGAAGCGCACCGCCGAGCGCCTGGGGCTGCCCGTGCTCGAACCGCGCACGCTGCGCGACGAGGCCGTGCAGGCCGAGCTGGCCTCGTTCGAGCCCGACGTCATCTGCGTGGCCGCCTACGGCGCCATCCTGCCGAAGGCGGTGCTGGACCTGCCGCCCTTCGGCTGCCTGAACGTGCATGCGTCCCTCCTTCCTCGTTGGCGCGGCGCGGCGCCGGTGGAGCGCGCGATACTCGCGGGCGATGCCGTGGCGGGCGTGTGCATCATGCGCATGGAGGAGGGCCTGGACACGGGCGCCTACTGCGTGTGCCGCACGGCGCGCATCGACGGCAAGACGGCCCCCGAGCTCACCGACGAGCTGGCGAACCTGGGCTCGCATGCCCTGCTCACGGCCCTCGTCCACGTGCAGAGCGGCGCGGCCGAGTGGACCGAGCAGGACGAGTCGCAGGTCACCTACGCCTCGAAGGTGGGGAAGCGCGAGCTGGACCTGGACCCTCGGGATACGGCCGAGGCGGCTGTCCGCAAGGTGCGCGCCTCGAGCGGCGCCCACCCCGCGCGCGCCGTCGTAGCCGCCCGCCCGGTGACGGTGCTCGCGCTGCGTTCCGTGGAAGACGCCCGCGGGTGCGAGCTGGCAGGGGGGCTGGCGGCGGGGGAGGTGCGCTTCGCCGGAAAGCGGCTGTTCCTGGGCTTCGCCGACGGTGCGGCCGAGGTGGCTTCCGTCAAGCCCGACGGCCGCCAGGCCATGGACGCCAAGGCGTTCGCCGCCGGCGTGCAGGGCATCAAGCAGGAGACGCTTTCATGGGAGGCTGCGCATGAGTGACGAAAAGACCGCGGGCCGCCCGTCGAAGGCGAGCCCGGCGCGCCTCGCGGCCCTCGCCGTCGGCGGCGACGTGCGCCGCCGCGACGCCTACGCGCAGGACGTCATCGCCCGGCGCATCGACGGCTCGCGTATGAGCCCGGAGGACCGCGCGTTCGCCACGCGCCTCGCGCTGGGGGTGACGAGCAGCTGGGGCACGCTCGACGAGGTGCTGGACCGCGCGCTCGACAAGCCCGGCGACGTGCAGGACGACGTGCGCGACGCGCTGCGCATCGCCGCCTACGAGATACTGTTCCTGGACAAGACGCCGCATGCGGCCGTCGACCAGGGCGTGGAGCTCGTGCGCTCCGTGCAGCCCCGCGCCGCCGGCCTTGCCAACGCCGTGCTGCGCCGCGTGGTTGCCTTGAAACGCGACTTCCCTTTCGGCGACCCCTCCCGCGACGTGGCGGCGCTCGCGCGCCTGCATGCGTTCCCCCTATGGCTGGCCAAGCGCCTCATAGCCGACTTGGGCCCCCAGGCAGCCGTGGACCTCATGCGCGCCTCGAACGAGCCCGCGCCGCTGTTCGTGGCCGTGAACGAGGCGAAGGCGACGGCGGAGGAGGTGCGCGCGGCCCTGGGCGAGGCGGGCGCGGACGTGCGCCCGGTGTCCATCGACGGCGTGGAGGTGCCGGGCTGCCTGCAGGTTGCCGAGCCGCGCGCGCTGCAGGACGGGCGCGTGCGCCGGCTGTTCTCGCAGGGCAAGCTGCTCGTGTCGGACGCGGCCTCGCAGCTCGTGGCCGCGAGCGTGCTGCCCGCGCACATGCCCGCGTCGTTTCTGGAGATAGGGTCCGGGCGCGGCACGAAGACCATCCTTCTGCAGAGCGGCGCCCTGCGCGCCTACGGCAGCCAGATGGAGCTCGTGGCGCTGGACAACCACGCGTTCAAGACCGACCTCTTGCGCGAGCGGGCCGAGGAGTACGGCGTGCACGTGGCCGACGCGGTCACGGGCGACGCCACCATGCTCGGCGCCGTGCTGGGCCGCCGCCGCTTCGACGCCGTGTTCATCGACGCCCCCTGCTCGGGCCTGGGCACGCTGCGGCGGCATCCCGAGATACGCTGGCGCCTGACCGAGGAGCATCTGGGCGAGCTGGCCGCGCTCGGCCTGTCGCTCCTGCGTTCGGCGGCCGGCCAGGTGGCGCGCGGCGGCCAGCTGGCCTACGCCACGTGCACCGTGACCCATACGGAGAACAACGCCGTGGTGAAGCGCTTCCTGGAGAGCCCCGAGGGTGCCGACTTCGAGCTGGCCCCCATCGCGGGCAAGGCGTGCGTGGCCACGCGCCTCGCACCCGGCACCCCCGACGCGCACTTCGCCGTGCGCTTCGCGCGCAAGCGATAGGGAGC
>HHCFC01400__coassemble_1101_pt1 | contig 11469 bp, 12 predicted proteins | sample HHCFC01400__metabat2_low_PE_042 | metagenome-assembled genome bin HHCFC01400 | reverse complement strand
CCGCGATCCGTGCGGGCGCCGGTGAAAAAACCTGGATCGCCCGCCCCCTCCCCAACGATCCGGCATCCGGTGGCGGAACCAGACTCCCCCTTGACCCTCACGCGGCGTGAGGCCGTAGCATGGGGCGCGCACCCGACAGAAAGGACACTTCATGAACGTGCAACCCGTTCGCTCCGACGCAGCCTACCGCGCCATGATGGCCGCGCCCGCCGGCAAGCGCGGCGACCTGTACCGCTACGAGCTCATGGCCCCCTTCAAGGAGAAATGGGACTGCTACCGCGTGCCACTCAAGGCGGCGGAAACCGGCGGCTACGACGTGGTCATGGCCAGCGAGATGCTCGGCATCCTGCCGCCCGCGCAGGTGGACGAAAGCCGCGCCGAAGCCGTGCGCCTCCTCGGCGACGACGCCTTCTGGGACGCGTGCCGGCGCTCCGTCGAGCGCTCGCTCTCGCGCTTCTCCGCACGCGGCATCGAGCTTCCGCGGCAGGACTACCGCTTCACCGTGCTGCTGGCGAACCCCGGCCATCCCGTCGTGCGCGCGAGCGAGGGCTACTGCGGCGACGGCGGCATCCCCGGATCCATCCTCGCCTGGCTCGACCCGAACGAGTCGACGATGCGCCGCCTGCCCGCCGCGCTCGCGCACGAGGCGAACCACAACGTGCGCTTCCAGTTCGTGAAGTGGAGAGACGACATCACGCTCGGGGAGATGCTGGTGAGCGAGGGCCTAGCCGAGAACTTCGCCGTGGAGCTGTTCGGCGAGGAGCTGGCGGGGCCGTGGGTCACGCGCACCGCGCCGGAGGCGCTCGCGCAGGTGAAGCCGCTCGTGCGCGCAGGCCTGGAAGCACAGGGCCTCGCCGAGCTGTCCGCCTACCTCTACGGCGACGAGACGGCCGCGCTCATGGGCTACCCCACGCGCGGCGTCCCCTACTGCGCCGGCTACGCCTGCGGATACCACCTGGTGAGGCGCTTCCTCGACGAGACGGGGGCCGATATCGCGGAGGCAACCCTCCTGCCCGCCGCCGACATCCTCGACGCCGCCCGCGGCTTCTGGGAGTGAGTCAAGGGGGCTGCCGGGCCTATTCCCCTCCCGAGGGCTCCACCCTCAGGCCGCGCGTGAGGAACGGAGGGAAGTCGTCGTAGGCCGCCGGCGGAACCGGCCGCGGATCGGCCGCAGCATAGTTCGGCGCAGGCGCGGCTGCGACGCCCGCGAACCGCACGGGCACGCCCGGCGAGGTGTAGAAGCTCTGCCCCTTCTGGATATGGAAGTGCAGGTGCGGATGCGAGCTGCAGCCCGAGCTTCCGCAGAAACCGACACGCTGCCCGCGTTGCACGTGCCGGCCCGCCTCCACCAGCACGCCGCCCGGCCTCAGATGGCATAGGCACGAGAACTCGTCGTTCCCGTGGTCGATGAGAACGTAGTTGCCGCGAATGTCACCGCCGCCGAAGTGCACCGTCTCATCAAGCATGATCTGCGCATTCGGGCACGACGTCCCCACTTCCGCCACGACGCCGCCGGCGGGCGCAAGCACCGGCAAGCCGTAGCAGTAGTACGAGGCAGGATCGGCCGGATCGGCGTCGGGCGGGCAGTTGCGCCCCTCGTCGTCGAGCACCACGAAGTCGTAGGCGTAGCGCTGGGTGAGCACGCCCCACGAATGCGACGTCTCCTTGTCCACGCCGCCGTTGACCACCGTCCAAGCACCCTCGAACGGCAGGGCGTACTCCTCCTGCGAGGCCCCCTTGCGCTTGTCGGGCTCCTTGCCGTTGTAGCGCACGGCCATCGCCATGAGCCCTCCGACCTGCTTCGCCGACTGTAAAAAGAGCGCGGCTTTCTTGCCCACGGCGACCCCTTCCCGTCAGCGCTGCAGCGGGCGGTAGACGGCGCAGTTGTTCGGCGTCTCGTACATCTCCACCTGGGACACGGGAAGCCCCTGCTCCACCAGGCAGTCGCAGAAATAGCGCGCCAGGTTCTCCGCCGTGGTGCGGAAGGGCACGATGAACAGGCTGAACCCCTCGGCCTCGAGCGCCGCCAGCGTCGCCGGGGCGAGCGAGCCCTCCTCCACGAGGAAGGTGTGGTCCAGCGCGTCGGCCAGCTCGCGCACCGCGCGCTTGAACACGCCGAAGTCGAGCACCATGCCCTTCATCGTGCCCTCGGTTTGCAGGTCGTCCACCGCCAGATGCACCACCGCGCGCCAACGGTGGCCGTGCAGGTTCTCGCACTTGCCGTAGTAGTCGGTGAGAAAATGGGCCGAATCGAAGCTGGCCTCGGTCTTCAGTCCGTACATGATGCTCCTTCGCCTTCGCCGCGTCGTTTGCCGCATCATAGCACGGAAGTCCGGCGCTCTTCATCGGGGCAAGGCGACCGTTCCAGATGGCGTCAGCTTCAGCCACGTCGCCGCATTTCGCAATGCAACGTTTCGCGTCTCTCGACTTCATCCACGTCGGACCACGAATCTGGCTGCCGGCTCGCGACCTTGGCGGCGAGAACCCGCTGGCTCCATACGAGCACCTCCCGGATAGCCGACGATACGAGGATGGCCAACGCGGAGCTCGCAAAGGTACCGACAAAGTAGCACTCGGCAAACTCCTTGCCATCGAGCATCTTGAAGCGCGCGATGCCCTTGGCCGCCGGCACGAAGGCGCTTGCGCCGTACTGCTCGCAGGGCGCAAGTGCGGAGATGACGGTTCGCTCCGTTGCCATCGATCATTAGCAGCAGTATTCGTTGCTATCATTGTCTAGCAACGAATACTGCTGCCAGAGCGCAGAGCTTCCACCATGAGAGGCCCGGGATTTTCGAGCCCCGGGCCTCTAAGCTCCGTTAGCGACCTAGGCCCGCGCCGCTACTCGGCGTAGTCATGGATCACGGCCTCGATGTTGTTGCCCTCGGGGTCGTAGACGAACGCTGCGTAGTAGCCGGGATGGTAGTCGCGAGGGCCGGGGGCTCCGTTGTCGGTGCCGCCGGCGGCGAGAGCCGTCTCGTAGAAGGCCCTCACCTGGGCGGCGTCCTTTGCGAGGAAGGCGACATGCGCGGGGGCGGGGCGCCCTCGGGCAGCGGGGCCACCCACATATCGCCCGGCTCGCCCTCCACGTGCAGCTGCAGACCGCCGGGATACTCGATGCCCCGCACGTAGCCGAGCGGCTCCAGAGCCGCCGCGTAGAAGGCTTTAGCTCCCTCGACGTCCTTCACCTACACGCTCATATGGTCGATCATCGCGATACTTTCTCTCGGGGAATACCGCCGCCGGCAAGTGTGGCACGCCAGGGCGCACCCGCGCCCTCCCCGCAGCGCCCGAAACGCCGGCGGCCGCCCGCGTGCAGCCGTGCCCCCGCATGCAGAGCGCCTGCAGGGGCTCGCGCGAGGAACGCGGCAGGCGTGCCGGGCGCCCCCCGACCGAGCCGGCGCGAGCAGTGCCGAACGCCCCGTCCGCCCGAATCCGAACAGGCTGCCCGCCCAAGCGTGCAGTTTTGCTGACGAGCAGGCCGCCGGTTCGCCATCGCGGACCACCTACGGGTCCGCGTGCCGTACAATCGGGGAAACGCTTTCGGACGCGACGGAAAGAGGACCCTATGGCAGACCAGGTCAACGCCCCCTCGTTGGGCTTCATCGGATTCGGGAACATGGCGCAGGCCATGGCGAAGGGGCTCGTGGAGGCGGGCGCGCTGCCGGGCGGGCGCATCTACGCGACCGCCGCGCACTTCGACAAGCTGCAGGCGAGCACGGCCGCGCTGGGCGCGCACGCCTGCGAGACGGCGCAGGACGTGGTTCAGGCGAGCGACTTCGTGGTGGTAGCCGTGAAGCCGCACCTCGTGGCGCAGGTGCTCGAGCCCGTGCGCGACATGCTGGCCGCGCCCGGCAAGGCCGTGATCTCGGTGGCCGCCGGCTGCGGCTTCGAGTTCTACGAGGAGGTCCTCGCGCCCGGCACGCACCACCTGAGCACCATCCCCAACACGCCCATCGCCGTGGGTGCGGGCGTGGTGGCCTGTGAGCAGCGCCATTCCCTCGACGATGCCGAGCTTGCGGCTTTCGAGGAGCTGTTCGGCCAGGTGGCTCTCATCGAATGGGTGGACGGCAAGCTGCTGTCCACCGCCAGCGCCATCGCCGGCTGCGGCCCCGCCTTCGCGGCCATGTTCCTGGAGGCGCTGGGCGACGCCGGCGTGAAGCACGGGCTGCCGCGCGCTGCCGCGTACCGCCTGGCCGCCCAGATGATGATGGGCACCGCGAAGCTGCATCTGGAGACGGGCACGCACCCCGGCGCCATGAAGGACGCCGTGTGCTCGCCGGGCGGCACCACCATCAAGGGCGTCGCCTCGCTCGAGAAGGACGCCTTCCGCGGCGCCGTGGTGAACGCCATCGACGCCATCGAGGGATAGGCGCCGCCGGCTGCAGCCGGCACCCAGCCCGCACCGGCGCCGGCGTTCCGCACCCTCGCGCACTCGCAGCGGCGCTCCGCCCCCCCCCGCGGGCGCGCCGCTGATCGCCATGACCGGCCCGGCGCCCGCCGGCCGCGACATCAGCCCTTCCGGCGACGCAGACGGTACGCGTAGACCAGCGACACGAGCAGGCTCGCCACGGCGATGCCGATGGCGATCTCCATGGTGTGCGCGAACCCCTCATCGTAGGCAGCCGCCTTAGCCAAGCCGCGCGACGTGCCGGCGAGCACGTCGGCGGACAGCACGCCCACGAACAGCGACGAGCCGATGGCCGAGGCTATCTGGATGAACGCCGAGTTGATGGACGAGGCATGCGCGTACAGGCTCGACGGAAGCTGGACGAGCGCCGTGGTCTTCGAGGGCGCCACCACCAGGCCGAGCCCCACGTAGGCCACGGCGGAGGCCAGCACGACCAGCGCGAGCAGCGGCCGTCCCGCCGCGAGCGCGACGCCTGCCAGCCCAAACACCGTCAAGGCGAAGCCGAAGGGCACAAGGGGCCAGATGCCCCTCCTATCAAGCAGCCGTCCTCCCACGACGTCGGACAGCGCGTTCGCCAGCACCGGCCCGGCCAGCAGCGTGCCGGCGAGGAACGCGGAGAGCCCCAGCGCCCCCTCGTAGTACAACGGCAGCAGGATGCTGAGCGAGAACGATGCCATCATGCCGAGCATGACCAGCAGCTCGCCCACGGCGAACCCGGGGTTCCCGAGCGGCCTCAAGTTGAGAAGCGGGTCCTTCAGGGCCAGCTGGCGCCAGGCGAACAGGCCCAGCACCGCCACGCCGGCCGCCAGCACTGCGAGCGACGGCAGCGGGTCGCGGAACACCTCGCCCAGCCCGTAGACGAGCGCCCCCAGGCCCAGCAGGCCCAGCACCACGCTCAAGGGGTCGACCGCGCCCGCGCCGCGCGGCCCCACCTCGCGCAGGCGGAAGAACCCCACGGCAAGCAGCAGCACCGCCAAGGCGAGGGGCAAGGCGAACAGCGCGTGCCGGCCGAGGCCCGTGAGCACCAGGCCGGACGCCACGGGGCTCACGGCAAGGCCCGCCGCCACGGTGCCGCTGTTCATGGCCAGGTGCGTGCCGCGCCTGGCCGGATCGGAGTTCGCCATGATGAAGCTGGTCACGGCAGGGTAGAACAGGCCGGTGCACACGGCCTGCACGAGCCGCCCCGCCAAAAGCACCCAGAAATTGGGGGCGAGCAGGGCCAGGCCGCTGCCCAAGGCGAGCGCGCCGCAGCCTATGAAGAACACCGTGCGCAGCCCCAGGCGCCGCAGCAGGAACGCCGCGAGCGCGATGGACGTGGCGGCCACCACCATGTAGCCGGTCACGAGCCAGTTCGCCGTCGAGAGCGTCACGCCGAACTCGTCCGCCACCTGCGGCAGGGCGATGTTCATCATGCTCTGCGCGAACGAGGCGGCGAACGAGCACGCGAGGAGCAGCGGGAGCTGCGCCCGCGCCTCCTTGCCGCCCGCCTCCAACGTCGTCCGCACCGCACCGCCTTTCCTCGTCCTGCCCATGCCGCCGCCCGCAAAGCACCGCGGGCGCACGCGCGCGAGATGCGCCCGCGGCACGCGCGACCGACAGGCTCCGCCGCCGATGCCCGCACGGCGCACGGGGCCGTCGCCGACCAGTCTAGGCGCGGCCGCCGGGGGGCGGCCGAACCGTTGCGGACATGCAACCTCAAGGCGCCTGCCACGCCGCCGACGAGGCAGTTCGCAGCCACCGGCGCGGGGCTCGCCGCATGCCGGGGCCGTGGGGCCCGCGCAGCACGCCCCACGCTGCGGCGCGCTTGTGCTACGATGGCACGCGAGGGAATCGCGGCGCCGCTGCCGCGCAGGACGACCCGGCAGCGGCGCCGCCGCCCCGGGAAAGGACGGCATACATGCCCATCAACAAGGCGGTGCTCGCCGCCTTCAAGGCGGCAACGCGGCTTCGGCCGGACATCAAGGAGTTCTACAAGGCGCAGCGCGTGGCCGAGGACCTGAGCGCCAGGCTCGCCATCCCCAACCCGCGCTGCCGCATCGACGACATCACGGCCCCCATGCCCGACGGCTGCGCGCTCCCCCTGCGCGTGTTCACCCCGCTCGACATCGACTTCTCGTTGGCCGAGGGCTTCAAGGTCACGGAGGACTTCCGCGGCACCGTGCTGTTCTTCCACGGCGGCGGCTGGGTGAACGGCGACGTGGACTTCTACACCGACGCCTGCAGCACGATGGCGCTGCGCCTGGAGCGGCGCGTGGTGTCGGTGGACTACCGCCGCGCGCCCGAGCACCGCTTCCCCCAGGCTCCCGAGGACTGCTACGAGGTGGCCCGCCAGCTGCACGCGGGCGAGCTTTTGGCCGACGTGGACGCCGACCATATCGTGCTCTTCGGCGACAGCGCCGGAGGGAACCTGGCTGCCGTGGTGTCGCTCATGGCCCGCGACCGCGGGGAGTTCCTCCCCCGCACGCAGATGCTGCTCTACCCCGTGACGTACAACGACCATGATCCCGCCACCTCGTTCTTCGACTCCGTGCGGGAGAACGGCGAGGACTACCTGCTCTCGTCGCGCGACATACGCGGCTACATGGAGCTGTACGCCTCGTCGCCCGCCGACCTGCACCGGCCCTACTTCGCGCCGCTGTTGGAGAGCGACCTCTCCCGCCAGCCGCGCACGCTCGTGGTCACGGCCGAGTACTGCCCCCTGCGCGACGAGGGCGAGGTGTACGCCCAGCGCCTGGCCGACGACGGCGGCGACGTGCAGTGCTACCGCGTGCTGGACGCCGTGCACGGCTACCTGCTGTACCCCACCGTGTTCAACATCGTGAAGGACACGTACCGCATCATCAAGCAATTCCTCGATGGCGACCCGCTCGTGCAGGAAGGCGAACCGACGTGGCTCGGACTGCTTGGTACCGACTAGACAACGTAGGGAAGTTCTACTCGTCGCAGGCGGGCAGCTCCGCCCAGACGGTGTTCCGCTACGCGGCGACGATGGCCGACGACGTGGACCCGGCGGCGCTGCAGCGCGCGCTCGACCGCACGGCGGAGATGTTCCCCGGCTTCAACGTGTGCCTGCGCAGCGGCATGTTCTGGCACTACCTGGAGCAGGCTCCCCAGCCGCCCGCCGTGCACGAGGAGAACCTGCCCATCTGCTACGGCCTGCACGTGGACGCGAAGAGCGTGCTCATCCGCGTGAGCTACTACCGCGCTCGCATCAACCTGGAAGTGTCGCACATGGTGTCCGACGGGCGCGGGTCGCTGAGCTTCTTCAAGGCCCTGCTCTACGCCTACGTGGAGGAGCGCTACGGCGTGGAGGGACTGCCGCAGGAGTACGACGGCTCGGACCACCAGAAGGCCGAGGACAGCTTCGACAAGTACTTCGAGCGCGACAAGGCGGCCCCCACGCGCGCGCCCAAGGTCTACCGGCTCACCGGCTGGCGCGATGCGGCGGACCCCACGTACCTGGAGTACCATCTACCCGTCCGCCCGGTGCTCGACCTTGCGCGCGGGCACGACGTGAGCCTAACGTCGCTCGTCATCGCGGCCATCATGTGCGCCATCCGCGCCGAGATGCCCCGGCGCGAGCGCCACCGCGCCATCCGCCTGGACGTGCCCGTGGACCTGCGGCAGCATTTCAAGTCCACCACCACCAAGAACTTCTTCGGGCTGGCGTTCGTGTCCTACGTGCCCGGCGACGAGGACGAGCCCGTGGAGCGGATTGCCGCGAAGGTGCAGGAGCAGCTGCGCGTGGCCACCGACCCCGAGAGCCTCAAGCCCCGCATGAACCGCATGATAGCGCTGGAGAAGAACCCGCTTCTGCGCCTGGCCCCCCTGTTCGTGAAGGACGCCCTGCTTGAGCTGGCCAGCCGCTTCACGGCGCGCGAGACCACCACGACGCTCTCGAACCTGGGGCGCATCTCCGTGGACGCGCGGGTGGAGCCGTACGTGCGCGACATCAACCTCCTGACGTCCACCACCGGGCTGAACTTCCTTCTGTGCTCGTTCGGCGACGACTTGAGCATCGGCATATCCACGGCGTACTCGAACCCCGACGTGGTGAAGAACTTCGTCCGGTACTTCTCGGGCTGCGGCATCGAGGGGCGCATTAACATCAACAAGACGAGCGAGGAGGTTGCCGAGGACCGCCTGGAGGCAAGGCTGGAGGCCTCGGTGAAGCGCGCCCGCGGCCAGGCGCCCGCCCGCGGCGGGACACCCGAGCGCGAAGCGCCGAAGCGCAAGGCGAAGGCCGAGCGCGGGGCGCGGGCCGACGGGGCGGAAGCAGGGCGCGAGACGGGGGCCGCGCTGGCAGAGCCGGAACACGGGGAGAAGGCGGCGCGGAAAACGAGGGCCGCGCGAAAGGATGGCTCGGACAGCGACCAGAAGGCGAAGCTTAAGGAGGCCGGGCGATGAAGCGGTGCGGCAAGTGCGGCGTGTCGTTCACGGGCGACCTGGACCGGTGCCCGCTCTGCCAGGCAGAGCTCTCGGGCAAGGCCGAGCCGTCGGCGTTCCCCAGAAACGAGGTGCGCAAGTCGGGCGCCGTGGCGTTGAGCGTGCTGGCGTTCGTGAGCGGCGCGTGCCTGCTGGCCATGCTGTTCCTGGGGCGGCTGCTGGGCTTGCCGGGCGACATCGTGCTCACCGTGTGCCTGGGCCTCGTGGTGAACTACCTGTTCGTGCGCAACATCCTCGTGCATACGCCCGACTTCCTGCGCGTGGTGGTGCGCTACTTCCTCATCCTGCTGGCCATCGCGGCGCTGTGGTACCTCATCACGCGAAACCCCGTGGTCACGACGTTCGTCATACCCGGCATCTGCCTGGTGGCGCTCGTGTTCGACGCCGTGCTCGTGGCCGTGTTCCGCGGCACGTTCGTGTCGGGCTACGCGAAGTACCTGCTGTTCGACGTGGTGCTGGGGCTGATCCCGCTCGCACTCGTGGCCTTGGGCCTGGCCACATGGGACGTGCCGGCCAACGTGAGCGCGCTCACGGCCAGCGTGCTGCTGCTGGCCCTGCTCGTGTTCACCCGCAAGCAGCTCGTGGCCGAGGTGCGCAAGCTGTTCTCGGCGTAACGGCGCGGCGCGCGCAGGCGCGCGCGTCCGTCGCATCCGCCACCGCTTCGCGCTGCGCGGCGCAGTGCGAAGCGCATCGTGCGGCACAGTAATCACCGGTTTTCTACAGCAGGCCGCGTCAGCAGAGCAGGCCTCGCCTTCGACGTTACGAGCAACCAGGGGAAACGCCCGAAAGAGGCGGCCTTCGGGCCCTATCGGGCTGTCCCGGTCCGCGCATATGTCGAAAACCGGTGATTACTGTGCCAACGGGGCGTCATGGCGCTCGAAGAGCGATGCATCGCCCGCCCGCCCCTCCCCCGCACCGGGCCATGCAGGGAAGGGGAGGGGCGCCACGGACAGCGGGTGCAGAGGGGCGCCGGGCGGTGCCACGGCAACCGGGTGCAGGGGGCGGCGGGCGGCGCGCCGGGCGGAGTCGTCGCCACGCCGCCTTCAGCTAATCGTATCCCATCGGAAGGCCCAGCTGCCTGCGCAGCTCCAGCTTGCGCGCATGGTAGTCAGACGTACGGATCTGGGCGTGCTTGCCCAGGTGCCGGCGGAGCGTTTGCGCTATCGCCTCGGTCGCCGCGAAACTGTCGAGCTCGTCGTTCGTCACCCCCACCACCGTCCAGCCCATGGACATGAGGGCGTTCGCCCTCCTCGAGTCGGAGACGCGGCTTGCCTCCCCCTCGTGCCACTCCCTGCTCTGGTACTCCACGTCGAGCTTCCGCTCCGGCCAGCACAAATCCATGCGGAACGACTTTTTCCCGGTGAGGGCCTCGGCCGCCCTGCTCGCCCCGACCTCGTAGTTCATGCGGGGGATGCCCAGGCCGTAGCCCCCGTGGCGATGGGGCAGCCCCAAGACGAGGGCCTGTTTCGTCTCCCGCGCCGAGGCCGAGCCGTCGGCAAGGTAGCGAAGGGCGCGGCCGACCTTGCGCGCACCGTCGACCGAGGCGTTCCGCGCCGCATAGCCGCCCAACGACCTGACGGATGCCAGGGGCTCTACCCCATAGGCAGCTGCGGCCCCTGTGCGCCGGGTCCGGTACGTTCCGCACAGCTCGTACCCAAGCTCGAGCATGGCGACCAGGCTCTTCCCCCGGGCGGCTTCCTGGACAAAGGCGAGGGCCGGCACGCAGGCGAAGACGCCGTCGCCCAACCGGTAAAACGATGTGCCCGAAAGAGGGACGGTCAGCGAATGCGACTTGACAGCCTTCGAAGGCCGCCCCAGCGCAGCGCTTCCAACGAGCACGTGCGCAGGCCTTTCGAGGCGCAGATCCGGGTATGAGGCCTCGAGATGCTCGATGACGGCCTCGACCTCGCCCCTCGCCGGAGCGCGGCTGGGAAGCACCCGTGCTCTCCCCGCAACCGGCGGAAGCGTCCGGGGGGCCGCCGAGCGCAGGATGGCCAAGGCGGTCTTGTGTCCGAAGATGATAGGCGCGCGCTCACGGTCAGGATGGGAGGAGACGGGCATGGAACCTCCTTGCAAGCCCTTTGCTAAGAGGATCTTGCAAGCGTGGTAGGGGAACGGGGGGCACGCCGTTCCTGCTATGGGCTGCTCGCCGAGGCGAAGAGCGCCTGCACTGGCTCCGTGGTGCCGCTATTCTACCAGCAGGCCGCGCATCGGCACAGTAATCACCGCATTTTTACAGATTGGGAAGCAGAGGCTGGCGGCAAGCGGGGCGCAAGCGAGGTGTTCCGACGTTTCCCCTCGTCGCAGAACGGCATTTCGGAAGGCGCAGCCCGAGGGGAAGGCATTCCCCGTCGAAAACCGGTGATTACCGTGCCGGCGGGCCGGCCCGTAAGAACCAACACCCCCGAAACCCTGGCGCTTCCCGCCCCCGCCTTTGGCCGCTAGCGTGGACAGGAGTCGGGGCGGGGGTCGGGGCGAGGCGGGAGCGGGTGCGGATAAGCCCGCCTGCGCGCAGGGGGCGCGCTCCCTTGCGGGCCAATGCGGCAAGCGATGCGCAGGCGGGTGAGCTGCCCGCCTTGGACGATATGGGCGAAGGCGGGGCGGGTGCGGGGGGG
>HHCFC01400__coassemble_929_pt1 | contig 11585 bp, 8 predicted proteins | sample HHCFC01400__metabat2_low_PE_042 | metagenome-assembled genome bin HHCFC01400 | reverse complement strand
GCGGTGCTGACGCTGTGGTACGTGGTTGCGGGCGGCTTGAGCCTTGTCGGCATCGCCGTCGCGCTCGTCGTGGGGCTCGGGGTGCTGTCGTCGGTCCACGTGTGCCTCGAATGGGAGCGCGCGGTGATCATGCGCCTGGGCCGGTTCAACCGCTTGGCGGGCCCCGGCATATTCTTCAGCATCCCGCTCATCGAGTTCAGCACGCTGCGCGTGGACCAGCGCACGACGGCCACCCCTTTCGGGGCCGAGGAGGCGCTGACCAGCGACCTGGTGCCGCTCGACGTGGACGCCGTGCTGTTCTGGATGATCTGGGATCCGGAGAAGGCGTGCACGGAGGTGGAGGACTGCCGCTTCGCCGTGGCGCTGACCGCGCAGACGGCGCTGCGCGACGCCATCGGGCGCGCGTCGGTGTCGAACGTGGTGATGCGCCGCCACCAGCTTGATCAGGAGCTTCAGGAGGCTGTGGAGGCGAAGGTGACCGACTGGGGCATCACGGTGCTGTCGGTGGAGATCCGCGACATCATCATCCCGAAGGAGCTGCAGGGCGTGATGTCGCTCGAGGCGCAGGCCGAATGCCGCAAGAACGCGCGCATCGCGCTCATGGAGGCCGAGCGCGACGTGTCGGCCATCCTGCAGGAGGTGGCGGAGACGTACTCGCACGACGACATCGCGCTGTCGCTGCGCAAGATCCACCTGGTGTACGAGGGCATGCAGGACAACGAGGGAACCGTCGTGGTGCCGAGTGCCTACAGCGAGGGCTTCACGCTCGACCCGAACAAGGACGCCCCGAAGGCTAACGGAAACCCCGCGACTTAGTTATACCTAAAATAGTATAAAGACAGCAAAAATTGTCGTGCGACACTCTTGATTGTCGCACGACAATTTTCCATAATAGGCGACAGAGGGATCGGCCGATTTCCTGCAAACACGCATCCGAGCGATCGCTGCGCCCACGCCCCCTTCCCAGGAGGCGGTGCGCCCGAGAGGCTTGGGCGAGGCGCGTGCCATCGTGGCGCGCGCCGCAAAGAGGACGCCTGCAGAGGGCGGGCGTATGGGAAGAGGAGGCTTGAGCATGGGGCTTGAATCTTTGTATTTGTTCACTATGCTGGGAGGCTTGGCCGCCGGCGCGTACGCGTTCGACGCCGGCCTGCGCCGCACGCGCGAAGGCAGCCGTCCATGGCTGGTTCCCCTGGTCGTCGTGGCGCTGTTCGCCGTGGGCATGGTTGCGGCCACCACGCACGTGCACAGCATTCCGCGTGCGGTCGAATCGGTGTTCGGCGGTACGGTCAACTTCGGGTCCGGCATGATCCAGGAAGTCGCCGTTGCCGGGTGCTTCTTCGTGCTGGCGATCATCGACCTGGTGGTCACGCTGGTTCGGAAGGGCAGCCCCTACGCGCTGCGCGTGGTGGGCGCCGTGGTGGGCGTGATCTGCCTGGTCATGATGGGCGTTGCCTATATCGATGTCTACGGGAACCCTGTCTGGTGCAACGCGCCGGCGACCATCCTCGCGTTCGTCGCGGGCGACCTGGCCATGGGCCTGGCGCTGTTCGCCCTGCTGGCCTCGGCAGACTACGCGGGCAAGCCGTTGCGCTTGGCGGCCTACATCGTGAACGCCGTGCTGGCCGTGGGCCTCGTGCTGGAGGCCGTCGCGTTCTCGGGCGAGGGCTTCAGCCCGATCACCCAGATCGCGGGACTCGTTATCGCACCGGTCGTCTCCGTCGTGCTCGTGGCGCTGTCGTCGAAGATCAACAACAAGAAGGCGCTTGCGATTGCCATCTGCGTCGCCTCGATCGTCGGCGTCGCCATCGCGCGCTACGCGTTTTACGCAACCTGCACGGTGGCGTAGGGAAGCAAAGGGGGATTCATCGTGAGCATTCAATCCAAGAACATTTCTCGTCGCGGCTTTCTGGGGGCCTCGGCGGCGGTGGCGGCGAGCGCTGCCCTGCTGTCGGCCACGGGCTGCTCCGCGGAGGCGAGCCTCGACGCCGCCGATAAGCACGAGCTGCCCGTCGACCCGGCCGAGGGCGGCGAGTGGGTGGCGGCCGCATGTTGGCACAACTGCGGCGGACGCTGCATGAACAAGGTCATGGTCAAGGACGGCGCCGTCGTGCGCCAGAAGACCGACGACACGCACGAGGACTCGCCGGACTACCCGCAGCAGCGCGGCTGCGTGCGCGGCAAGGCCCAGCAGCAGCAGTGCTTCGGCGCCGACCGCGTTCTCTATCCGCTCAAGCGAAAGGGTTGGAAGCCGGGCGGCGGAGAGAATTCAAACGGACAGATGCGCGGTAAGGACGAGTGGGAGCGTATCAGCTGGGACGAGGCCATTGACCTGGCATGCCAGGAGATCAAGCGGATCAGCGACGAGTACGGCCCGACTGGCTTCTACTGCAAGTCTCCGGATGCCAGTATCAACGTCATGTGCGGATGCGTGCGCGGTTGGGACACCACTTCGCACGGAACTTATACGCTGGGATGCGACATGATCGGCCTTCCGCCGACTGATTGCGGCAAGGCGAACGACCGCTTTGACTTGAAAAATGCTGACTACATCATCCTGTATTCGTCGAATCCTACGTGGTCGGCAGCCGGCACGCCAACGTATTACTTCATCCAGGCCAAGGAGGCGGGCGTAAAGTTCGTGACCGTCGACCCGCTGTACAATGCAACGGCGCAGACGCTCGACGCCGACTGGGTTCCGGTGCGAAACGGCACCGATATGTCCTTCATGCTTGCCGTGGCTTACGAGATGCTGCGCCTCGACAAAGAAGAAGGCGATATCGTCGACTGGGATTTCATCCACAAGTACACGGTGGGCTTTGACGCAGAGAGCATGCCTGCGGATGCAAAGCTCAACGAGAATCTTATGGACTACCTGCTGGGCGTCTACGACGGGGTTCCGAAAACACCCGAGTGGGCCGAGCCCTTCTGCGGTGTTCCGCCCGAGCAGGTAACGGAGTTCGCGCGCATCTTGGGCAAAAACAACAAGACCATGCTTTTGCACAACTACGGAATGGTGCGCTGCAACGGGTCCGAGATGATCCCCCAGATGCTCATGACGCTGGGTGCAATGGGCGGCCATATGGGCAAGTCGGGACATGCCTGCGGCGGCAACTACCATGCCAACGCGGGCAACTACGGTCCCAACCTGGTGACCGCAGGGAAAGCCAAGACCCCCAAAACGAAGAATCCCTGCTCGACGGGCGTGCGCCAACCGCAGCTCTACGACATCATCCTCAACGGCGGCGGGTCCTTCTACGACGTGTCGAATTCTTACGGGAGCTTTCACGAGCCTATTCCGACGACGCTCGGTCCCATCAAGGGCATCTTCCATGTGACCGATGCAACGCTGCAGACTTCGCTGCACCAGAAGGCGGGTATCGAAGCCCATCGCGCCGTGGACTTCGTGCTTACGCGCGCCCAGTTCATGACGACGAACGCCCTCTTCTCGGACATCGTCCTGCCCGTCACGACCGAGTGGGAGCGCGTCGGTTCGGTGACATCGTGCAACCGCGAGTTCGTGTACTGCTACTCGCAGGTGACCGAACCGCTCGGCGAGGCGAAGACCGACCAGGAGATCGGCACGCTGCTGCTCGAGGGCATGGGAATGGATCCGACGCTTGCCTACGATACCTCGGAAAAGCAGCAGTTCTTCGAGCAGATTTCCGGTTGCAAGGTAATGGGCGACAACGGCAAGATGGGCCCCCTCGTTACCATCACCGATTCCGATATCTCGGAATGGGGGGTGAACGGAACACCCCAGCAAGGCGTGATCTCGCTTGCCGATTTCATCGAGAACGGCGGGTACCAGTTCGAGCGCAAGCCCGATGATGGGCACGGCTTTATCGGCTACGAGGATTTCGTAACCGATCCAGTTGCCAATCCGCTCTCGAGCGCGAGCGGTAAGCTCGAGATCTACTGCCAGGCTCGATACGACCTTATGGCATCGTTCGAATACGATGGCATCGAGCAGTTTAAGCCGTACCCCACATACGTCGTTCCGTGCGTTGGGTACGAATCCACGTTCAAGGACGAGCAGGTGGGCGGCGAAAAGGGCGAGTATCCTTACCTTATGTACAACCCTCACTATCTGCGCCGCTCCCATACCGTGTTCGACAACTGCCCTTGGCTGCGCGAGGCGTGGCCGAACCCGGTGTTCCTTAGCCGCCAGGATGCGGAAGAGAAGGGTATCGAGGAAGGGGACACGGTTCTCATCAGCACCCCCGCCGGGAAAGGCTTGCGCAAAGCGGCGGTAATGGACATCCTTATGCCGGGAATCGTCGGTGTGCCGCACGGTGCATGGGTCGATGTCGACGAGGAAACGGGAATTGATCGCGCCGGTTCCGATAACTACTTGATCGGCGCTGAATATGGTGGCATGGGCGTGTCGGGCTACAACAACCAGATATGCAACATCGAGAAGTACGACGAAGAGCAGCTGGTACCCGATTGCGAACTGCCGCCTCGTTGGAGCAAGAACTAGGGCTGCGGATAAGGAGGTTGGATCATGAGCGTTGGATTCTATTTGGATCAGAACCGCTGCACGGGTTGCCGTGCGTGCCAGGTTGCGTGCAAGGATAAGAATCGCCTGGAAGTGGGATTGCTGTATCGGGAAGCGCATACGTATTCTGTCGGGGAGTTCCCGAAGTCGAAGGCGTACAGCTACTCGTTCGGCTGCAACCATTGCGAGGAGGCCATCTGCCTGAAGAACTGCCCGACGGGGGCCATCTACAAGGCGCCCGACGGAACGGTCGTGCAGGACCAGAGCAAGTGCATCGGGTGCCGCATGTGCGTCATGTCGTGCCCGTACGGCCAGCCGAAGTACTTCCCGGACGAGGGCGTTTCCGGCAAGTGCGACGGCTGCTACGGCCTGCGCGAGGCCGGCGGCGAGCCGGCGTGCGTGGCGGGATGCCCCAACCGCGCGCTCAAGTTCGGCGAAATGGACGAGCTGCGCGCCGAGTTCGGCCCCGACTTGAACGAGGGCGGCATCGCCGTTCTGCCGTCTCCGGACGAGACGCACCCGAATATCCTCATCAAGGCGAAGGACTGTGCCTTTGACGAGGGATACCGGGAGCTTACCTGGTAACCTACCCCTTTCTTGCCGCGTCGCAGATCCCTCCCTGCGGCGCGGCAACCATGTTTGCCGGAGCACCCGCCAACCTGCCCGCGGGCTGCCACGAGAGACGGGAGACCGCTATGCCGAACGAGGAGCGCGAGAGCGCGCTAGCGATGGGGCTGGCCCGTCGCACGTACCTGTACCGCCTGTTCCACGTGGTGTTCGGAAGCCGCCCGACCGGCGAGGGCGTCGCGAAGGCGTTCGGCGGCGAGACGCCGGCCATGCTCGGCTCTGTGGGCGATGCGTTGGCCGGGGACGGCTTCGCGGACCTGGCGGGGCGGACGCTCGGCTCGTCCGGACGCAGCCTTGCCGCGTGCGCCGAAGATGCCCGTGCCTGGGCCGAGCGGGCGCAGGGCGAAGCGGGCGACCCGGAGCGCGCCGAGGCCCTTGCCGCGCGCCTGCGCGTCTCCTACGACCGGCTGTTCCAGGTGCCCGGCGAGCATTACGTGCACCCGTGGGAATCCCCGTATGCGGGCAAGGAGTCCGTGGTGTTCCAGGAGAGCACGCTCGACGTCCGGTCGTTCTACCATGCGGCAGGCTTCAAGCTGCGAGCGGAGAGGCGATTCCCCGACGACCACATCGCTGCTATGATGGACTACCAGGGCGCTTTGAGCCAGCGCGCGTACGAGGCGTTCGCCGACGGCCGCGACGACGAGGCGGCCCGGACGCTCGCGACGCAGCGGCAGTTCGTCGACCGGCACCTGCTGAACTGGGTCGACCAATTCGCAGCCAAGGTCATCGAGCACGATGCGCAGGGGTGCTATGGTGCACTCGCGGGCGGCATGGCGGCGTTCGCCGCGCTCGACCGCGTGCTGTCCGAGCAGGTCGAGGCGGAGCTGGCCGAGCCGGAGTAGGCGGGGCCGATAGAGTCGGCCGCCCGCGCAGCAGGGCCGACGTTTCTACAGGAGGGTACCGTGGATCTTCAGGGCTACAGGCAGGCGTTCGACGAGGCGGAGCGCGACTTCGAGGCTGCGGTGGAGGAGTACGGCCTGGCGTTCGAGCGCGAGGAGACCTCCCCGCGCGAGGCGCGCGTGCGCACGGCGGCATCGTGCGGGTGCCGCTGCGAGAACGGCGCCTCGTCGTTGTGGCGCAACTGGATATCGCCCGCGTGCCTGGCCTGCCGCACCGGCGACGAGACGGCCACGTTCTTCGTCGATTTGCGGTGCGTGAAGAAGTGCTACTTCTGCTTCAACCCGAACCAGGACCACTACGAGCACTTCCTCTCCCATGAGCGCGACATCGTGGCCGAGCTCGAGCAGGCGCACGCCATGGGCGCGCGGTTCCGCTGCCTGGCCATCACGGGCGGCGAGCCGCTGCTGCATCCCGAGCAGGTGAACGCCTTCCTCCAGCGAGCCGCCCAGCTCTACCCGGACGCCCACACGCGCCTGTACACGTGCGGCGACCTGCTTGACGAGCGCGGCCTGCAGGAGCTTGCCGAGAGCGGCCTGGACGAGATCCGCTTCAGCATCAAGCCGCCCGATGCGGGCGACGGCCAGGACCGCGTGTACGAGCTCATGGAACAGGCGGTGGGCACGATCCCGAGCGTGGTGGTGGAGGTGCCCGTGATACCGGGCTCGCTCGGGCAGATGAAGGACCTGCTGGTGCGGTCGGACGCCCTCGGCATCAGCGGGGTCAACCTGCTGGAGTTCTGCTTCCCGCTGCACAACGCCGCAGAGTTCGCGAAACGCGGCTTCCAGCTGCGCAAGCATCCCTTCAAGTACCTCTACAACTACTGGTACGGCGGCGGGGTGCCGGTGGCCGGCAGCGAGGCCGAGGCCTTGGAGCTGCTGGCGTTCGCCGAGCGCGAGGGCCTGCGGCTGGGAATCCACTACTGCAGCTCGGACAACAAGAACACCGGCCAGATATACCAGCAGAACAAGGCGTTCTTCGCGGACCCGGCGCTGCGGGACGCGCACCCGTGGATGCGTGCGGACGAGGAAGACCGGTTCCTGAAGTGCGCGAAGGCCTTCGGGGAGGATGCGCGCCGGGCGAGGGAATGGGCCGAGGGCGCCGGCGTGGTTTGCGGCTACGACCCGGACGTGCCGAGCCTCGCGCTTGCGGACGACGACGCCGCGGCGCTGGAGGAGGCCTGCCCGTCCATCGTCCTGGCCGAGAGCGTGAACGTGGTGGAGGAGCGCGAGCCGGACGGCGCCCCCGGGTCGGGACGCGCCGGCGCGCGCCCCGACCTCTACCTGCGGGAGGTGGCCGTCGAGCCTAGAGCTTGACGTGCCCGAACGTGACGATGGAGTAGATGAGCCCGGCAATGCCCAGCGCCACCACCACGGCCACGATGACCTTGTCCGAGGTCTTGGCGAACAGCTTCGCCTTGGGGTCGTGCTGGCGCACGCCCACGATGTAGAGCGGCAGGCCGACGGCGTACACGATGCACGCCACCATGAGGTAGTTCAGCCCGGCGGCGTAGATGAGCCACAGGCCGTAGAGCGAGCCGGCCGCGCCGGTGAACACCGCCATGTTCCGGCTGGCGAAGATGCCCTTCGGGTATTCTTTCTTGATGGCGATCTTAAACAGGAAGAGCGTGCAGAACAGGTAGCACGGCAGCGCCATGACGCTGGTGATGCTGATCATGGTGGTCCAGGCGTTGCTGCCGATGAAGAACGAGATAACGAGCACGATCTGCACGATGATGGTGGTCCACAAAAGCGCGGTGGAGGGCGAGCCCTTCTTGTTCTCCTTCACGAACGCCTTGGGGAAGATTCCGCTCTTCGAGGCGGCCAGCGGCATCTCGCCCAGCATGAGCATCCACACGAGCCAGGAGCTCAGCACCGACACGATGACGCCGGCGTTCACCAGGATCTCGCCCCATTTCCCGAACTTGTCCAGCATGATGGCGGCCATGGACGGGTCGGCCATGGCGCCGACGTCGGCCTGCGAGTACACGCCGAGCGGCAGCAGCGACACGATGATGTAGAGCGCGAGCGTGACCAGAAAGCCGATGGTCGTGGCCTTGCGCACGGCGGCCTGCGACTTCGCCTTGCCGGACACCACGACGGCGCCCTCGATGCCCAAGAACAGCCACAGCGTGACGAGCATGGTGGCCTGCACCTGCGGCATGACGTTATCCCAGCTGAACGTCAGGTCGATGGTGCCCTTCATGCCCCAGAAGCCCTCCATGAACACCGAGAACTTGAACACGGTGGCCACGGCGATGATGAAGATGGCCACGGGCAGCAGCTTGCCGATGGTGCCGATGATGTTCAGGAAGCTCGTGGACTTCGCGCCCTGCAGGGCCAGCAGGTACATGATCCACGTGATGATGGAGCCGCCGATGATGGACGGGATGTTGTTGCCGCCCGAGAAGTCGGGCACGAAGTAGTTGAGCGTGGCCATGACCAGCACCGAGTACGCCACGAGGGCGAAGCAGTTGCAGATCCAGTAGCCGTAGGCCACGAAGAAGCCGATGAGCTTGCCGAAGCCCTTCTCGGCGTACGTGTACAGGCCGTTCGTGAGCTCCGGGCGCGCGGCCGAGAGGATGCGGAACGTGTTCGCGATGAACCAGATGCCGATGCCCGTGACCACCCAGGCGATGATGATGGCTCCAGCGGAGGCGTCCGCGGCCATGTTCTGGGGGAGGTTGTAGATGCCTCCGCCGATCATGGCGCTGATGACGATGCCGACGAGGCCGATCAGCCCTACCTTCTTCGAGCTGTCGGATGCCTTGGCGGCGCTTCCGCTGGAACCGGTCGAGGTATTGTCTGCCATGATTCCAGTCCTTGTCATGAGAGGCGCGCCCGCTGGGAGGCGGGCGCGCGGCGATCTTCGTTGCGGCGGGGGCAACGGGCGCCCGCCGTCATGCGATAGGGGAGCTCCGCGCTACTTCGCGAGGTTCGTGAGCGACTCGAAGTCCATTTCCTTTAGCCAGTCGGAGAGGTTGAGGTCGTTCAGCGAGGTGAAGCCCGTGGTGGGCACGGCGTTGCGGGCCAGCGTGACGTAGGGGCCCACGGTGATGGCGTTGCCGATCTCGCCCGGCTTCATCATGCGGTGCGCGAATCCCACGTACGTGCGGTCGAACAGCACGTTGGAGTCGCGGCCGCACTCCACCACGGACCAGACGATTTCCTTGCGGTGCTGCTCGAGGAAGGCCATCATGTCGTCCTCGTTGTCGTTTTCGGTCCATACGCCGGCGTCCTCGATGAACAGGTCGGCAGAGAAGTCGCGGTCGGCGGACAGCGAGATGGCGATGAACGACCAGATGCCGTAGGCCTCGCCGGCCTTGAGCGGGCGGTCCTCCTTCGGGCGGTAGGCGGTGACGCCCTTGTTGGCGCAGATGGTGTGCGCGCCGGGGATGGGATGGTAGCGGCGGTTGTTCTCGGTGCCGAACAGCTCGACGCCGGCGTTCAGCAGCGGGGCGGCGTCGAACACCTTGAGCTCGGAGCCGTCGAACTGCTTCTCGGTGAACAGCGGCTGGCTCTTGCCCGATGTGATGTCGTCGTGGCGGGCCAGGTCGTAGCCCCACACCTGACCGGCCATGCCGCAGAACGAGGAAGCCGTGAGCATGTTGATCTGGCCGATGTAGGCATCGGCCGTCTCCGCCTTGTCGTAGGTGACGATGGTGTCGATGAGCGCGTCGTTGGTCTTCTCCACCGTGCCGGCCGACACCTTCAGCACGGACACGTAGCCGTTGCCGTAGGCGCCCGGCATGCCGTAGCCGTCGCAGTAATCGTCGTAGGGGCTGATGGCCGTCTTGTCGATGTGCGGCGCGCGCATGCTCGCGTGGTAGTTCGCCTCGCGGGCGATGGTGCGGTTGCGGCGTTCCTCGATGTTCTTCAAAACAGGTCTCCTTTCGCAGGTGTTCGATTCAGCGCCGATTGTAGGGCCCGAGCCTCGCGTTTGATTTCGCATAACGGTTCCGAAAGGGAGCCGTGCCTTTCCCGATGGCGGATCGTTGGGGAGGTGAAACGAGGGCGTTTCCAAAGGGGCCCCGTCCCCCCCCCGATGGTCGTCCCGCCCCGCCTCTTCCCTTGACCGGCGGGCGCGGGGGTGATATATTACAACTGTCATATAACATATGTTATGTTAAAGGGGGCGGCCATGCCGGAGCAGCGGGTGGGCAGGGAGCAGGTGCTCGACGCGGCGCTTGCCGTCGTGCGCGAGCAGGGCGAGGCGGCGCTGAGCGCGCGGTCGGTGGCGCAGCAGGCGGGATGCTCGGTGCAGCCGATCTACAGCCTGTTCGGCGACATGGGGGAGCTGGTGCGGCAGCTGTACGGCCACGCCCGCGCCTGGGTCGCGGCGTACAACCGCGAGCATGAGCACGAGGGGTGCAACGCCTTCGAGTCCAACGGCCTTTCGCACCTGCGGCTCGCGCGCGAGGAGCGGCCGCTGTTCCACTTCCTGTACCTGTCGCCCCATATGGAGGCGACGGGCTTCAAGGAGTGTACGAGAGCGTCGCCATCGACGGCGTGCAGGCGTGCATCGAGGAGCTGGGGAACCTGTCGCCCGAGGCGGCGCGCGAGCTGTACCTCGACATGATCGTCTACGTGCACGGCATGGCCGCGATGCTGGCCACGGGCGCGCAGCTCTCCGACGAGGAGCTGCGCGAGCGCATGGATCGCGCGTTCAAGGGGTTCGTCGCGCTGGTGCGCGCGTGAGGGGCCGGATGCCAAGCAGCCTCGCATGAGGTGCTTGGACATCGAGAAAGGATGTCACGGCTTCCTTTTCCCCGTAAAGCAGGACGCGGCTGCGGCCTGCTGGGGAAGCCGCCACGACCGGGCGATCGAAAAACGTAGAAAGGCTTTGCAATGAGGGAGACGATCTCGCGGGGGCAGAAGCGCCAACGGATACGGCGGCTGATGCTGCTCGCAACGTTCTTGCTGTTCCCCATAATAATCTTCTACTTCTCGCCGGTGCTCATCATCGAAGGGGCGCTCTCGGGCGTCGTGTCGGCCAGCATGCTCGTGTTCGGCCTGCAGTTCTTGACGGCCATCGTGCTGCGCCGCGCATGGTGCGGATGGCTGTGCGCGGCGGGCGGGTTGCAGGAGCTTGCGGCCACCGCCGTGGGCAAGCCGTCGAGGCCTGCCTGGCTCAAGCGCGTGAAGTACGTCATCTGGGTGCCGTGGGTGCTCTCCATCGTCGCGTGCGCCTGGGTGGCGGGCGGCTTCACGGTGGTGGACCCGCTGTACGGCATCCCGGGCGGCGTGTCGATGAACAACCCGCTGGGCCTGCCCATCTACTTCGGCATCGTGGCGCTGTTCTTCGTCCCCAACCTCGTTCTGGGACGACGCGCCATGTGCCACGGCATCTGCTGGATGGCGCCGTTCATGGTGTTGGGCGAGAAGCTGGGGAGCGTTCTGCGCGTCCCGCAGCTGCACGTGAGCGCCGAGGCCGACCGCTGCATCGGCTGCGGGAAGTGCGACCGCGCCTGCCCGATGAGCCTGCCGGTGGAGCGCCTCCTGCACGCGGGGACGATCGAGGACGCCGAGTGCATCCAGTGCGCGGCGTGCGCCGACGCCTGCCC
>HHCFC01400__coassemble_1004_pt1 | contig 11592 bp, 8 predicted proteins | sample HHCFC01400__metabat2_low_PE_042 | metagenome-assembled genome bin HHCFC01400 | reverse complement strand
TTTGATGGTACACTTCCCTGCGTCATGGCAACCTTGGATCAACGAAGGGAAACGCATGGAGCTCGGCAGCCAGATCAAACGCCACCGAACGGAACGCGGACTCTCGCAGGACGACCTCGCCGCGAAGATCTACGTCTCGCGCCAGACCGTCTCAAGCTGGGAGAACGACAAGACCTACCCTGACGTGGAAAGCCTGCTGCTCCTTAGCGTCCTCTTCGACGTAACGGTCGACGAACTGATCAAAGGAGACGTGGAAGCCATGAAGGAAGCAATCGAGAACGACTACCGGAAGATGATCTACCTGGCGTGGGGAGGGACCGCAGTCGTGGTCGTCGGATGTGCGCTCTTCATCGGAGGGTTCACCTTCTGGGATTGGGGGCTCGTGCCGTCCGCCATCATCGGGCTGCTGGTGTGGGGCATCGGCTTGGGCATGCTCACGGTGGTCGAGCACCTGAAGAAGCAGCACGACGTGGTGACGTACCGCGAGCTGGTGGCCTTCTCGAAAGGTGAGCCCATCGACCGCAACAACGCCAAAAGCCTGCGCGCGCGGCGGCACCCCGTGCTCAGAGGCGTGCTCCTCACCCTCGCCGCCGCCGCGGTAGGCGCCGTGCTAGGCTACTTCGGCTACCAGCTCTTCGGGTAGAATCGCAGCGAGCGAAACGCATGTCGTGTGTCGATCAGAAGCAAGTTGATAGCGTTCACGATATCAAATATTCGGCTACGGTAATGGATTCGGAATTTTTTATCGATATATTACCGTATCGCGGGAATTCTTGGCCGAAGCCCGCTTTTGGGCATCCAATGTGCGGCTCTTCCCGCTGTTTTGGGCGGTTTTCTCGCCTTCGGAGGGGATTTCGGGGGCCTGATTGCCCGTTACGGTAAAATATCAGAAATTCTTTTCAATTCTATTACCGTAATCCAAATAAGAGGCCCCTTCTGCTTTCCTCCAGCACCGAAAAGCGCCCCGACCGGGGAGGTCGGGGCGGGGTCGGCGCACTTACTTCTGCGTGGTCTTCGCCTTCGTCTGGACCTTCTCGCCCTTGTCGACGGCGGAGCGGCCGCCGTGGTTGAAGCCGGTCTGGATGACGCCCTGGGTGTTGCCGGTGACGAACTTCGCCTTGTTCAGCGTCTCGATCTCCTTCTTCATGTCCTCCACGAGGCGGATGCACAGCTGCATGGAGAAGTCGGCGCGCGCCACGACGCGCTGGACGGTGGTGTCCTGCATGTCGGCGGGCATCGGGTACGCCGGCACCAGCCAGCCGCTCATGCGCAGGCGGTCGGACAGGTCGTACAGCGACCACTCCACGTCGGCGTCGTCCTTCAGGCCCCAGCACACGATGGGGATGTGCGACGCATCCTCGTAGATCTCGAAGATGCCCATTTCCTTGAGCTCGGCGGCCAGGTAGCGCGCCACGTCGAGCGTGCGCTCCTGGATCTCGCGGAAGCCCTCGAAGCCGTTGCGCATCAGGACGTAGTACTGGCCCACGATCTGCGACGCGCTGCGCGAGAAGTTGATGGCCATCGTGGCCTCCTCGCCGCCCAGGTAGCTCACCCAGAAGATCAGGTCCTCGGGCAGCGCTTCCTTGCTGCGCCACACCACCCAGCCGATGCCGGGGTACACGAGGCCGTACTTGTGGCCGGAGCAGTTGATGGACCAGACGTTCTTCAGCTGGAAGTCCCACACCAGGTCGGGCTCCACGAACGGGGCGAACATGCCGCCCGACGCGCCGTCCACGTGGATGCGGATCGGCAGCTTCGGGTGCTCCTGGTTGTACGCCTCCACCAGCTCGTCGAGCTTCTGCACGTCGTCGAACTTGCCGGTGTAGGTGATGCCGAGGATGGCCGTGATGCCGATGGTGTGGTCGTCCACGTAGTCCATGACCGTGTCCATGTTCAGGGACAGATGGTCCTTCTCAAGCGGCACAAGGCGCATCTCGATGTCCCAGTAGCGGCAGAACTTCTCCCAGCACACCTGGTAGCCGGACGAGATAACGAGGTTCGGGCGCTGCGACGTGTAGATGTCCACGCCCGCGTCCTTCGCCAGCTTCTTCCAGCGGAACAGCATCCCGAGGCCGCCCAGCATGCACGCCTCGGACGAGCCGACGGTGGACGTGCCCATGGGCTCCTCGTCGGGGTCCGCATGCCACAGGTCGGCGATCATGGCGACGCAGCGGTTCTCGAGGTCGGCCGTCATGGGGTACTCGTCCTTGTCGATGGCGTTCTTCTCCATAACCTCGGACATGATCCTCGTGGCCATGGGCTCCATGTAGGTTTGGCAGAACGTGGTAAGGTTCTGCGTGGCGTTGCCCTCGATGGACAAATACTCCTTGATCATCTCGTAGGCGATGCGCGGCTCGACCGGCTGATCGTTCATCTCCGTGCGCGGCATGGCCACGTCGGACGCCTCGGAGCCGAAGATGGGCGTGGAGTACTTGGTGCCCTCGTCCATCGTGTCGAGGATCTTGCTGGTTGACGTTTGTTCCTTCATGAAAACCTCCTGGTAAGTAGGGTTGGAACCAGAATCAGAGGGCGAACGGGTGCCCCGCCTGCACCGCGCCCGGCGGCGCAGGCGGGGCGTGCCGGCGCGGATCGCCGCGCCGGCCGTCTACCCGTTGCCGAGAGGGGCCTAGCGCGAAGCCGGGCCGTTCGTATCGATGCCGGTCTCGCGTCGCGGGTCGGGCGAGTCGGGATCGGCACGGGGGACGCGCTCGCCCACCACGGCCTCGGTGACGCTCGCACGCAGCGACGGGTCGCCCTCGGCCTCGCGCTTCAGCAAGTCGTCGCGCACCTCGCCGGCATCCTTGACGTCGCTCTTGCGCGCATGCGCCGCTACCCCGCACGAGGGCGGCGCATCGTGGGCGCCCACGCCCGAGTCGAGGTCGATCTCGCGCAACGCCACCTCGTCGCGCATGACGGGCTGGGGCTCGGCCGGCACGTCATCCGTGGTGACCGTGGGGCCGGAATCGACCGCCATGGGGCCGGAGGGACGACTGGTCACGCTGACCACCGCGGCGGAGATGCCGCGCGCGACCGTGGCGCCGAAATCGGAACCGGGCCCGCCGCCGGCCGACATGCCGGCCGCTCCCGCCCCGCTCGGCTTGCCGCCGCGCAGGTTCTCCGACGCCCGGGTGCGCTTGTTGATGGGCCCGCTGTCGCCGAGCATGCTCGACTTCGTCGTCGGGGCCGCGCCCTTCTTAGGATCGGCCGCGGCCGGATCGGACGGATGCGCCGCCTTGCGGGCGTTCGGGCCCAGAGGCACCGCGCGCGCCGCCGTGCCCATCGGTGCGCCCTTGCCGACATGCGCACCGGCAGCATGCGTCCCAGCTGCCGCACCAACGCCCGTGCCTGCTGTCGCACCGACCGCCGCACGGTCGGTCGGGCCCTGCGGCGCCCACCTATGCCGCAGCGCGTAGATGACGAACGGGATGGCCACCGATATCACGAACGCGATGCCGAGCGTGGCCTGGTACACCATGTTCGACTGCGCGTCGAGGTTCGACGACGGGAAGAACGAGATGATGAGCGTCGCCACGGTCATGAACAGGCCGGCGCCCGCCACAATGGCCTTGAACGGCGTGCCGCCCGGCAGCTGGAACGAACGCGGCAGGTCCTTCTTCTTGAAGATCAGGTAGAAGTACCCGAGAAAGAACAGCACGTAACCCACCAGGTAGATGACCACCGTCAGGCCAATGGCCGTGAGGTAGCCCACCGACGAGCTGGACCCGCCGGACAGCGCGATGGAGCCGCAGAGCACCGCATCCCACACCGTGACGATGCAGGCCTGGATGACCACGGTCTTCACCGACACGCCGTGCTTGTTGACCTTCTTGAAGGAGGGGGGCAGGATGCCGTCGTGCGCCGTGTCGAGCAGCGCGCGCGACGGGCCCACAATCCAGGCCGAGATCTCGGCCAGCACGCCCAACGCCAAAAGCAGTGCCACCGCGAACACGATCCAGCTGAGGCCGGGGCCGATGTGCTGCACGAAGATGGCGCGGAACGCCTCGATCACGCCGAACGACAGGTTGCCGTCCAGCACCGACGCCGGCAGCGTCGTGGCCACGGCCAAGCCGCCCAGCGCATCGAGCGCGATGGTGAGCACTGCCAGGATGATCATGGCCAGCGGGTAGTTGCGGTTCGGGTTCTTCAGCTCGTTCACGTGCGAGGCGGACGCCTCCACGCCCATGTACGCCAGGATGAACGATGCGAAGATCACGAGCGTGTCCACCTTGCCGAAGTCGGGCACGAACGTGGCCGGCGTCATGTTGATCTGCGACACGCCGCCCGTGGCGAAGTAGTACACCAGGCCCACCAGAAGCACGATGACCGGCAGGATGATGCCGCCCACGAAGCCCACCTTCGAGATGCGCGCCGTGTACTTCGTGCCGCCCAGCTGCGTGAGCGTGAGCATCCACACGATGGCCGCCACGCCGAAGAACATGACGAGCGGGTTGTTGTACAGCGCGTCCCATTTCACCACGTAGGCGAACGCCGCCAATATGAAGAACGCCATGGTCACGAAGCCCACGGTGATCTGGAACCACTGGAAGAACAGCGCGGCGAAACCCCAGCGCCTCCCCAGCGTGTTGCCAACCCACGAGAAGATGCCGCCGGACTCCCATCCCTTCACCGTGGCCATCTCCGCCGCGCACATGGCGACGGGCAAAAACCACAGGATACCGCCGATGATCAAGAAGAACACCAGCTGGAACCCGGACGAGGCGAACGAAGGGTACTCGTACACCGTCATCACCATGGACGCGGTGATGGCGAAGAACCCGAAGAACGTCAAAGACCGCTTGAAAGACGGGCGGCTCACCTTGCCCACGGGACCGGGATCGGCCGAGGGCGCGACCGCCTGCTGACGGGTTTCGCTCATGCTCCAACTCCTTTCCTAGACGGGCGACGCCGCCATCCCAAAAGGCAGATGGATGCCGTCGCATTTGCTTGCGTCCGTCCGTTCTACCAGACGCAGGAAAGGGAGAGCGATGGAGGGAAGAAGGTTCACCCTCCCGTCGCTCAAGCGTGAGGTTCGGGATATGAAAGGAGGTGCAGGAGGCTCGTCTGCAGGCGCATGCAGGCGCGGTGCCGGGCAAGGACGCGACGACGGCGCCGGACGCAGGTGCGGACACAGCGGTGCCCCTGGATGCGGGATGCGCAGACGGACGACGGCGAAGCCGAGCTAGGGGCTTTCAGGGCCGGCGGGAAAGCCTCTAGCAGCCGGCGGCCTTCGTGTAGGCCTCGATGGCCTCGTCGAGCAGCTTGCCGGTGGTCTCGCGCACGTCCAGGCCCTCGGAGATAGAGGCAACGGCGGCACCGTCGACGATGGCCACCACGATGCGCGGCGTCATGGGAACGCCCGCCCGCTCGAGGATGCGCTCGATAGCGGCATCCAGCAGAACGCGGCCCTTGCGATAGGCCTCCGTGACCACGTTCGAGTCGGCCGCGCCTATGAGCTGCGCGTAATGGGCCTTCGGCACGATGGAGTCGTCCGGGAGGCACGCGCGCGTCAGAAGCTCGGTAATGCGCGCGCGGCATTCCTCGGGCTCCAGCTTCTCGCACAGATCCGCCACTCGCTCGGCGCGCTGCGCCCATAGCTGGATGTTGTACATGCCGGCCTCGTGCAGCAGCTCGGTGACGGAGTCGAAGTAGTAGCCCACCGACGAGGACGCCGCCCCGGCCCACTTCGCCACCTTGCGGTACGTGACGGCCTTGGGACCCTCCTCGCGCAGGAGCGCGGCGGCGGCGAGCACGAGCGACGTGCGCGTGATCTGAGCTTTCAAAGACTTCGGCGTTGACGATTCGCTCATAGGCCCCTCCAACCTGCTCCCTGCCGCTGTTGCAACCGCCCCATTATACGATGAAATGCGCGCCGGTGCCGAGACGGCCCGCCGCCGCGGCCCGGACGGCCGCCGAAAGAAGGAGCCGCCCCAACGGAGCGGCTCCCGGCAGGCCTCGCAGCGCGCGGCGCACGCACCCCGCCTACACCTCGGACAAGTCCTTGCCCGTGTGCTCGTGCGACAGGATCATGGCCACCAGCGCCAGCGCGGCGATGAACACCATGTAGAAACCGGGTGCGATGGCGCTGCCCGACACATCGATCAACCAGAACGAGATGAACGACGCCGAGCCGCCGAAGATGGCGTTGGCCAGGTTGAAGCTCAACGCGAACCCGGAGTAGCGCACGTCGGTGGGGAACGTCTCGGTCAGGTAGCTGGACAGCGTGCCGTCGTTGATGGTGAGTATGAGGCACATGACCAGCTCGACCAGCAGGATAACCCAGAAGTTCTTCGTCCCCAGCAAAATGAACGCCGGGATGGTGAGCACGATGAACCCGACGCAGGCGATGATGAGCATCTTCTTGCGCCCGAAGCGGTCGGAGATGCGCCCGGAGATGAAGATGAACCCGATGTAGGCCACCAGCACGATAGTGGTGATGATGGATGCCGCGCTCGGGTCGTAGTTCAGCGTGGTCTCAAGGTAGTTCGGCAGGTACGTGAGCACCGCATAGAAGCCGACGGCGTTCAGCACGCAGGCACCGAACGAGATGATGAGCACGCGCAGGTGCTTCTTGAACAGCGTGCGGATAGGATGCTTCACGCTGGAACCCTGCTGCTTCAGATGCTCCTGCATCTCCTCGTACACCGGAGAATCCTCGAGATGCGTTCGGATGTAGTGCGTGATGTAGCCCAGCGGCAGCGCAAGCAAGAACGGGATGCGCCAGCCCCAGTCCACGACGAAGTCCGACGTGGCGCCCCAGGTGTTGAACATGAACGTGGCGAACAGCGAGCCCACGAGCAGACCCGTGGCCGTGGATGCCGGTACCATGGAGCAGTAGAAGCCGCGGTGGTTCTTCGGCGCGTACTCCGCGATGAACGTGGCCGCGCCCGCGTACTCGCCGGCGGCCGAGAAGCTCTGCACCATGCGCAGCGCAAGCAGCAGCAGCGGCGCGCCCACGCCGAGGATGGCGTAGCCGGGCAGGCACCCGATGAGGAACGTCGCCCCGCTCATCATGAGGATGGAGATGGACAGGGCCCACTTGCGGCCCTTCTTGTCGCCCATGTTCCCCCAGAAGATAGCGCCGATGGGGCGCACGAGGAACGAGAGCGCGAACACGGCGAACGTGCTCATTACCGCCACGAAGCGATCTTCGCCCGGGAAGAAGACGAGCGCGATGACCGTGGCCAGATAGGAATAACTCGCGTAGTCGAACCATTCGATGAAATTGCCAAGGAACGACGAGAACGTGACCTTTTTCAGGGTTTTATGCTGCTCTTCTTCCGAAAACGACCGGGGAGGAGCAGCGTTGGCAGTACCGCTTTCAACATTCATGATAGTCCCCTAAGAAATGCGCGGCTTTGTGGAGCCGGGGACAAAACCGCTTGGCAAGCCTTCGCTTCATGTGGAGCCCTCCTGACAAAAATGGGGAGATACGCTTCCAGCAACCGTTATGATAACGCCAAAACTCGGCCTACCACCAAGATGTAACGTTTGCCCGGCAGGCAACGCTCTGCGACCGGGGTCTGGAAGAAGGCGCGGAGCGTGCGGAAACCAGTTTGAGGGAGCGGCGACAAGGGAAGATCGCAGCGAGAACCCCGACGCTGCGATGCCCGAGACGCGGCGGCCGGCAGAAGCGAGCCGCCGCGTTTTCAGAACCCCTGTCGTGCCCAGTCGGCTATCAGTAATCTTCGAGCAGGTCGACCTGCGCCTTGCTCGCACGCATGATGAAGTTGTGCTTGGCCCGTTGACCGCCCTGGGCCAGCTTGCGCAGGATGACGCGCTTCAAGCGCGGGTACTCGTTCATGCCGTACCAGGCGAACGCCGTGCCGCCCACGTAGCATTCCACGATGCTGTGCACGGGAGCGTTGGCATCACGCTTAGCATCGAGCTCCAGGTACTCGCGGATCTCATCGGCGCATACGTCGCGAATAACGTCGGCGCTGATCTCCAGCTCGCGCGCAAGCTGCTTGAGCTGGTAGGTCACCTCAGCGTCATCGGCATGCGGGAAGTACGTCACATCGTAGGTGACGGCCGCCACGCCCGACGTTTGGGCGAACCCGAGGAACGAGTCCAGCGCCATCATCTGCACGTGCTCTTCCGTACGCTCTACAATGTCCAGCTCGGCGGGGAAGCCCTTGAGGCCGACCGCCTCGAACGCCTCTTTGAGTTGCTCCTCCGTCAGGGCAGGCTCGAACTCGACCTCGGTGGCGATGTGGGTCAGATTGGTCGTGATCTTCATATTGACACACCGTTCCTTTCTTCGCTCGGCCTACTGCAGGTGCTCGTCTTCCTCGGCCTTTTCCAAGCGGGCAGCCAGGTTCTCGCTGATCTCCTCCTGCTGCTTCTGCTTGCGACCGACGATCATGCCCCTGATGGAGGGCACTGCGCCGCCGCCGATGATGAGCAGGCCGCCGATGATGGTGTTGATGGTGAGCGCCTCGCCGAACACCACGAGGCCCACGAAGATGGCGACGGGCACCTCCCAGTACGCGATGGTGCCGTAGTCCGCGGCAGGCAGGTTACGGCCGGCAACCAGCAGGAAGCCGAGTGCGATGGGACCGCAGATGATCCACAGGAGCACGGCGCCAATCCAGTTGAACGGCGTGAAGTGGATGTTGAGCGCCCAGTTGGCCATGCTCGGGTCGATGCTGCCGAGCGAGTTCAGCACGATGGTGATGGAGCCGGCGCCGATGACGGCGAAGATGAAGTTCCACACGCCGCGCGCCGTGGTGTCGGCGTCCTTGCGATAGCCGTTGAAGAACATCGAGGCGCCGTAGAAGAAGCCGGAAGCGAGGCCGAACGCATCGCCGATGCCCTTCTGCGGGAATTCGGGCGTGGACGGCACGAGGTTGAAGTCCACGAAGAAGCCGTTGTCGCCGAAGCCCATGAGGTTGTTGCCGAACAGCATGCCGATGAACACCGCCCCCAGGCAGATCCACTGCAGCTTGGACATAGGCTCCTTGCGGAAGATGCGCGCGAGCAATACGCAGACCACCGGGCCTATGTAGATGAACAGAACCGCGTTCGACACGGTGGTGAGCAGCGTGGACGTGACGTAGCACGCCAACGACATGCCGATCATGAGGCCGCCGAGCGCGATAGCCGGCGTGAGCTTGAGCTTCTTGAACACATGCACCTTGTGCGTGGCCAGAAGCAGGACGACGAAGAAGAGGACGCCCATGCCCATGCGTCCCACGGCCATGAGGGCGCCGATGGAATCGCCGGCGTTCAGGCCCGCCGCCCCGTTGAACATGTCGGTGCGCGTGGCCCAGCGGCTGAACAGCGGCACGAGGCCCATGCCGGTCGCCGAGATGAGCATGGCGATGGTGCCGAAGCCCACCCTCATCTGGTAGCTGCCGGAGCCGTCCTTGCCGTTGCCGAGCTCGGGCTTGTCACCCAGATCCGGCGTGTTGGTGGTTTTGTTGGTATCTGCCATTGGTCCTCCTTAAAACCAGTAGCAAGAAAAAGGAATTCCCCTTTGCCAGCCGCAAATCGGGCCCTGTGAGGCCGAATGGGTATACGGGTACCTAGTCGGCCTCATAGGGCCGAATCGTGCATGCGGTGGTATAGGTTGAAGAGCAGGAAAGGGGATCTGGAGCGATAAACCCTGCCAGATCCCCTTTCTTCTGTTAATCGACGCTTGCTTTCAGCAAGTGGCTTGTTGTGCTAGGCGGCTAAGCGACTAGTCGTTCCACATCTCCGGGCGCACCAGGGTGGGATCCTTGACGCGGTTCGGGAAGTAGTCGAGGCAGTCGCCCTCGCGGTAGACGTCGGCCGTGGAGCAGTGCAGGCCGCCGCCGAACGGGTAGGCGTCGCGCAGGTCGCAGGGGATGACGTTCATGCCGAGCTTGTCCATCTGCTCCTGCTGGTAGACCTCGCTGGCCTCCACGATGACCGTCTTGGGGTCGAGCACGAGGCAGTTCATGGACAGCCACACCGAGCTGTAGCACAGCGCCGGCGGCTCGTCGTGGGCCGGCTGGGCGGCCTCGACGATCTGCCAGTCGTTGGCCTCGAAGATGGCGCGCTGCTCCTCGGGGAGCTTGCGGTGCGGGTTGTTGATGATGAGTCCCGGGCGCAGCGGCACGAAGGTCGCGTCGATGTGGATGGGGTAGGGGTCGCCGGGGAAGTTCACGGCGTGCACGCGGTACTCGGGGTAGTAGCGCTGGAACCAGTCCATGGCCGTGCGGTTGGTGGTCAGCCCGTGCTGGATGAACAGGTCCTTGCCCATGCGCATCACGTCGGCGGCGTCCCACATCGGCTCCACCTCGGTGGTGACGAAGTCCTTGTTGGCGGTGCGCACGAGGCGCTCCTCCAGCGAGATCTTCTCGTCGTAGTAGTTGTGCTTGTAGGAGGCGTCGGTCAGGCGCGGGCGCGGGGCCTGGGTCCACTTGAACTCGGGGTCCTCGTCGAAGTACTGCTTCATGAGCGGCCAGTAGGCCAGGTACTCGAAGTAGCGGCAGCGGAAGGAGTTCGCGCTCGCCATGATCTCGCTGCCGATGGTGAGCAGGATGTCGCGGGGCGGCATGCAGGTCATCATGGAGTCGTTGCGGAAGTCCGGCGTGCCGATGGCCTGGTTCCACTGGAGCGGCGTCGGGCGGTCGACGACCACGCCGCGGTCCTCGAGGATCTTGACCAGGTTCTCGAGGCACTCGTTGCCGCGCTCGACGGTGGCCAGCGGGCGCAGGCCCCACATGCCGCGCATCTCGGAGTCCACGGGCACCTTCTCGGAGGTGGCGGGCTCCTCGGGCGGGATGACCGAGTTGTCGCAGCGGCCGACGATCACGCGCTTCAGCGGATCCCAGTCGTTCCACGAGTTGACTATCTTCGCCATGACAGTCTCCTTTCTCTGGCAGCGCTCTTCGCTACCGTTGGGTGGCACACTACATACTACTGCAGCTTGCTGGCCTTTGCGCTGCAACTCAGAGTGCTGGGAGACTGGTGATTCATGACGCTCCCGGTTTTCCTACCGTCGCATGCTTACCAGATTTGCCGTTGAAGAAGTTATACCATCTTTTTTGTTCACCTGCAACACAAATTTTCGAATGATTTTTAACAAAAAAACAATGATCTTGTTCATATGCACAAAAATATTACGGTTTGGTGAAGCTTTGCGCGAAACGAGATCATGACCATATTGGATATTCTTCTTCTTTGTTTCCATAGTTCTGCATAAAAAGGAATCAAATCGTAACCTCATGCAGGGGGGCTACCCGCGGTTGCCGTAGGAAAAACAGCGGCGTTTTGCACAAAACGAGGGGATCCGAAGAATCGCCGGGAGAGAGGGGGCGGGAAAAAACATATCTTGCCGCTCATCGACCCCCTCCCCCTGCAAGCATCCGCCGCCGCTTCCATTCAGTCGGCCGCGCAACGCTCCCCTCCAGCCCCTGCACCGCTCTTCCTTCCGGCGGGCCATACGCCGCTCTTCCATTCGCCGGCAATGCCGCCTTTCCGTTCAGCCGGCAGGAACCACGCGTGCAGGGGAGGCCGTCCGGCGCATGTGGTCAACCTCGGAGGTTTCTCCATGCGCCGGACGGCTCCCCCAACGCGCACGCCTTCGGCCGGCTGTATGCGGCGGCACGCCTTCGGTCGGTTATG
>HHCFC01400__coassemble_1066_pt1 | contig 11674 bp, 12 predicted proteins | sample HHCFC01400__metabat2_low_PE_042 | metagenome-assembled genome bin HHCFC01400 | reverse complement strand
CCACTCTTATTGCAAGCGCAACCCGGCAACAGCGCCTTGTCGTCGAGTTGCTTGAACAGGAGGAATACGATGGCGATTGAGGAACGCGACGATCGCGCCTTCATGCGGGACTTCCACACGCCGGGCACGCGCGCCTATGACCATGCGCTCGACATCAGCGTCATGATCTGGGAGCTCATGCAGGAGCAGGGGCTCTCGAAGACCGAGCTGGCGCGCCGTATGGGCATATCGAAGTCGCACCTGTCCAACCTGCTGAACACCCAGCCGAACATGACGCTGGAGACCATCGCGAAGTTCGAGCTGGCGCTCGGCGTGGAGTTCAAGTTCAGCTTCGTCCCGGCCCCCGCCCCAATTGCCGAGGCAGCCGTGAAGGACGCCCCGGCATCGAAGCGCGCGTAAACGCCGTCACGCGGGGCGGGTGCCGCTACTTGCTCTCCACGACGGGGATGGGGTCCTCGTCCACCTCGTCGAGGCAGCCGTCGTAGACGTAGTGGCGGGTGCCGCGGGCCACGAGGCCCGACAGCAGCAGGATGGCCACGATGTTCGGCAGGGCCATGAGCGCGTTGCCGATGTCGGACACCGTCCACATGACATCGCCCACGCCGATGGCGCCCAAAAACGCCACGGCCACGTACAGCACCTGGTACGGCCTGATGGCGCGCCTGCCGAACAGGTACGTGACGCAGCGGTTGCCGTAGTACGACCAGCCCAGGATCGTGGAGTACGAGAACGCCACCATGCCCAGCACCAGGATGGGCGTGCCGATGTAGGGGATCTTCGAGAACGCGGCGCTGGCCAGCTCGGCGCCCGAGAACAGCGTGGGGTTCGCCAGGACGTCGGCCTGGATGCCGGGGTTCGCTATCATGGTGGACACGAGCACGATGCCCGTGAGCGCGCAGATGACCACGGTGGACCAGAACGTGCCGGTCATGGCGATGAGCGCCTGCTCGGCCGGGTTGCGCGTCTTCGCGGCGGCCGCGATGATGGGCGCCGAGCCCAGGCCCGACTCGTTGGAGAACAGGCCGCGCGCGCAGCCGAACTGCAGCGCCATCATGATGCCGCTGCCCACCGCGCCCCCGAAGGCCGCCTTGCCCGTGAACGCGCACTGGAAGATGAGCGCCACGGCCTCCCCCACCACCGGGGCGTTGAGCGCCAGGATGACCAGGCAGCCGCCCGCGTACGCCACGGCCATGACGGGCACCAGCTTCTCGCACACGTTCGAGATGGTGCGCACGCCGCCGAAGATCACCACCGACACCAGCACGACGATGCCGATGCCGATGGCCCAGGCGGGCACCGGCACGCTCGACGCGATGATGCCCGTCATGGCGGACGCCTGCACGGCCGACCCCGTGCCGATGGTGGCCACGGTGGCGAACGCGGCGAACGCCACGGCGCCCAGCTTCGCCCACCAGGGGGTGCGGCCGTCCTCCTTCTTGAACGCGCGCTCCCACACGTACATGGCGCCGCCGAGCATGTTGCCGGCATGGTCGCGCACGCGGTACTTCACCGAGGCGTACACCTCCACGTACTTCGTGGCGATGCCGAACACGCCGGTGATCCACATCCAGAACACCGCGCCCGGCCCGCCCGCCAAGATGGCGGTGGCCACGCCCACGATGGAGCCCGTGCCGATGGTGGCCGCCAGCGCCGTGGCCAGCGCGCCGAAGTTGGAGATGTCGCCCTTGCCCTGGGGGTCCTTGCGGAACGACAGGCGGATGGCCTGCGGCAGCTTGCGCTGGATGAAGCCCGTCTTGAACGTGAGGAAGACATGCGTGCCCAGAAGGAGCACGATCATGGCCGGCCCCCAGACGAACGCGTCGATGCTGTTCAGTATTTCAAGCATACGGGGCGGTATTGTACCCGATCGGCGGGCACCGAGCGCAAAACTGTAGCCGACGCACACATATGGGAAGCCTCATGCCGGCGTGCCCGCGGTTCCGACCACTTCGACGTTTCTGTCCGGTCTTTCAGGCACGCTGGTTGCGCAGGGCCGTCGGGGCCGCTACAATGGGCCGCGATGGATTCTGTTTCAGGGCGAGGTGAAATTCCTCACTGGCGGTAATCGGACAGCCGGCGCAAGCCGCGCCAAGCCGAGAGTCCGCGACCCTGCGACGGCGCACGCCGGCCCCGGCCGAGCGCGCCCGGGCAGGCTGACACCGGTGAGATTCCGGGACCAACGGTTAAAGTCCGGATGGAAGAGGCAGATATCGCGTCGGCTGCGACCGTTTTGCCGTAAAGGCCGGCCGCGTCCTTGCGAATCACAAGCCCGTATGGCAGGAGTGGAATTCATACGGGCTTGCTTCTTCTCTGCGAGGCGGGAGGCGGACCCGAACAGCCGACGCCCCGCGGAAAGAAGGTCGATCATGGCCGAGAAGGCGCGCAGCGCGCAGAACCTCGAATTCACGAATACGAACAAGTGGGATACCCGCCAGCTGGTGACGATGGCCCTCATGTGCGCTATCGCGGCGTTGCTGTCGTTCATCCAGATCCCGCTCATCCCCGGCGTCACGTTCCTCACCTACGACCCCTCGCTCATGCCGGCCATGGTGTGCGGCTTCGCCTTCGGGCCCGGCGCGGGCATCGCCGTGGGCGCCGTGGCGGCCATCATCCACGGGCTCATCCTGGGAGAATGGGTGGGCTCGCTCATGAACATCGTGGCCACGCTGTGCTTCGTTTGGCCGGCAGCCGCCCTCTACCGTCGTAAGCGCACCTTCAAGCGGGGCGCGATCGGCCTGGCTGCGAGCGTGCTGGTGGCCACGGTGGGCGCCATCGCGGCGAACCTGACCATCGGCGTGCTGTTCTGGTACGGCAGCGTGGACGTCATCCTGCCCATGCTGCTGCCCGCCATCGTCCCGTTCAACCTGGTGAAGGGCACGGTGAACGCCGTGCTCACGCTCATCGTGTACAAGGCCGTCTCCAACCTGATAACACCGAAGAAGTCGCAGGTCAAAGGACATTAGGTCGCACCGTCAACCCGGCCCCCCACGGCACCCAACCGGCCCGTAGGGTCGCAGTAAGGAAGCATATGATTCACTGCACCGACATCGAGTTCACCTACGACGGCGAGCGCTTGGCGCTGGCCGGGGTCGACCTGCACGTGGCGCCCGGCGAGTTCGTCTGCATCTTGGGCGGCAACGGCAGCGGCAAGAGCACCCTGGCGAAGCACCTGAACGCGCTTCTGCTGCCCGACCGGGGCACCGTGACCGTCGATGGCTACGACACGGCCGAGCCGCGCGACGTCTACCGCATACGCTCCACGGCGGGCATGGTGTTCCAGAACCCCGACGACCAGCTGGTGGCCTCGCTCGTGGAAGACGACGTGGCGTTCGGCCCCGAGAACCTGGGCGTGGAAACGGCCGAGCTGGCCCGGCGCGTGCGCGACGCGCTCAAGCAGGTGGGCCTCGTGGGCTTCGAGAAGCACGAGACGAACGCCCTGTCCGGCGGCCAGAAGCAGCGCGTGGCCATCGCGGGGGTGCTCGGCATGCAGCCGAAGATCCTCATACTGGACGAGGCGTCGGCCATGCTCGACCCGCGGGGCCGCAAGGGCCTCATGCGCGTATGCCGCGAGCTGAACGGGCGCGGCATGACGGTGGTCATGATCACCCACTTCATGGAAGAGGCCGCCGCGGCCGACCGCGTGGTGGTGCTCGACCGCGGCAAGGTGGCGTGCAACGGCGCGCCAAACGACGTGCTCGTGCGCACCGACGTGCTGGCCGGTTTGAACCTGGAGGTCCCCTTCGCCTGCGACCTGTCGCTCAAGCTGCGGAAAGCGGGCGTGGACGTGCCCGTGTGCGTGGAGGAGGCACCGCTCGTAGATGCCGTCGCCGCCGCACTGCGCGAGGGCCGCCTAACGAAAGGACCCGCGGGCCCTGAGGCGGGCCCAGAGAGCGGGGACGGGGCACCGAACGACGACGCCCTCGGTGCCGCCGAAGAACCCGGGGCAGCGCGTCCCCGGGCCACACTCCAAGACGACGGAGAAGAGCGCCCGCAGCACTCCGGCCGAAACGGCAAGGGCGCGGGCGCCATCGTAGCGTTCGAGAACGTCTCTTTCACCTACAACCCCGCCAAGGGCAAGCGCAAGCGCGCCGGCAAGGGGAAGGGCCCTCGGGGGCCGCATCCGGACTGGGGCAACGACCCGGACGCCGTATGGGCGCTGCGCGACGTGAGCTTCGCCATCGCGCCGGGCGAGTTCTTCGGCATCGCCGGGCACACGGGCTCCGGCAAGTCCACCCTCATCCAGCACATGAACGGCATCCTGCATCCCACATGCGGGCGCGTGCTGGTGGAGGGCCGCGACGTGGCCGACAAGGCGCAGGCCGCCAGCGTGCGCGCCGACGTGGGCGTGGTGTTCCAGTACCCCGAGCACCAGCTGTTCGCCGACACCGTCTACCACGACGTGGCGTTCGGGCCGCGCAACCTGAAGCTCTCCGACGAGGAGGTGGACGCCCGCGTGCGCGAGTCGCTCGCGCTCGTGAACCTGGACTTCGACGAGATCGGGGACGTGAGCCCCTTCGAGCTGTCGGGCGGCCAGCAGCGCCGCGTGGCGTTCGCGGGCGTGCTGGCCATGCGGCCGCGCATCCTCGTGCTCGACGAGCCCGTGGCCGGCCTGGACCCGGCAGCGCGGCGCGACTTCCTGGCGCTCATCGCCGGCCTGCACGCCCAGGGCCGCACCGTGGTCATGATCTCGCACAGCATGGACGACCTGGCCGCGCTGTGCGACCGGGTACTCGTGCTGAACGAGGGCCGCACGTTCGAGGTGGGCACCCCCGGCGACGTGTTCCTGCGCGCCGGCGAGCTCAACGACATCGGGCTCGGCATCCCCGCTGCGCAGCGCGTGGCCAACGCCCTGCGCGAGCGGGGCCTGCCCCTACCCGAGGGCATCCTGTTCGACAGCGCCTCGCTGGCCGCCGCGCTGTCCGGGATCGCCGGCAAGGACGCGTGCGGGGGCGCTGCCGACGACGTGTGGTCCGGCGGATCCGCCGACGGGAACGCAGGCGGGCGATCCGACGAGGGCGCCGGGCTGGCGGGCGATACGACGCAGGCGCGCCCCCGCGGGGCAGGCGGCGCACGATGAACGTGTTCTCCTTCGGCAGCTACTACCCCGGCGAGAGCCCGCTGCACCGCCTGGACCCGCGCGCGAAGCTGCTTTTGGGCTGCGCCTTCATCGTCATCGCGCTCTGCGCCCGCAACGTGGCCGCGCTCGGGGCGGTGGCGGTGTTCGTGGCGGCGCTCTACCTGGCCTCGCGCATCCCGCTCGGCTACGCGGCGCGGTCGCTCGCGCCGCTGCTGTTCATCGTGGTGGTGGCGTCGCTTCTGAACCTGTTCGTGAACCAGGAGGGCGCCGTGCTCGTGGAGTGGGCGTTCGTCCGCATCACCACAGGAGGCGTGGGCGCGTGCCTGTTCATCGCCGCGCGTCTCGTGCTCATCCTGCTGGGCATGAGCCTCATCACCATGACCACCCCCACCCTCGACCTGACCGAGGCGCTGGAGAAGCTGCTGTCGCCTTTCGCCCGCTTCGGGCTTCCTGCTCACGAGCTGGGCATGATCATGGGCATCGCCCTGCGGTTCCTGCCGCAGTTCGCCACCGAGCTCGTGACCGTCTACCACGCCCAGATCAGCCGCGGAGCCGGACTGGACAGCAGCCCCGTGCGCGGCATGCGCATGCTCTCTTCGCTCATGATACCCCTGTTCACCAGCGCGTTCCGCCATGCGGAAACGCTCTCGGCCGCCATGGACGCACGGTGCTACCACGGCGGCGAGGGGCGGACCCGCCTGCACCCGCTCAAGCTGTCCGCCCGCGACGGCGTGGCCGCCGGGATACTGGCGGCGCTGGCCGTGTGCGTGGGCTTGGCGAACATGCTGCTCTGACCGCCGCCGCGTCCGCGGCGCGGCCCCTCCCTGATCGCCCCCAGACCCCCCGCAACCGACCGAACAACCACGATGCCGAAGACCGTGCCGGGCGACCGAGCCCGGAACGCAAAGACCGACCATCGACCATGAAAAAGGAGCACTCCATGACCGGAAACGAGACCGTCCTCCAGTACCTCACCAGCGTGCCCGCGTGGTACCTCGCCACGAGCGTGGACGACCAGCCGCACGTGCGCCCGTTCAGCTTCGCCGCCGAGCAGGACGGCAAGCTGTGGTTCTGCACGGCCACCACCAAGGACGTATGGGAGGAGCTGCTGGCCAACCAGCGCTTCGAGGCCACGTCGTGGTGGCCCGGCCACGGCTGGCTCATCCTGCGCGGCACCGCAGGGCTTGACGACCGCGTGGGCGACGACATCCGCCAGGCGGGCTACGAGCACCTCACCGGCCTGGGCGAGCACTACGACGGCCCCCACGACCCCACGCTCGTGTACTTCTCGGTGGAAGACCCGCAAGCCTGGATCTGCAACCACGACGAGTGGAAGCCGCTGGTTTTCTAGCCCCCTCGGCGCGAACGGGAAGGGCGGGCCGCAAGGCCCGCTTGGCACCGGTCGGCCCTCGTGAGCCTCCCGTCGCTCGGAGCCCCGCTTTCAGCCTTCGTCGCCGAACAGCGCGCTCACGCTCGTACCCAGGCCGTCGGCGATGCGTTCCAGCACGTCAACCGTGGGGTTTGCGGCACCGCTCTCTATGTTGCCCAGGTAGAGCCTGCTCACCCCGATCATGAGCGCGAACGTAGTCTTGGACAGTCCGGCCCTCGTTCGCAGTTCCGCAATATTGGCACCGAGTTGGGCTTTCAGTGTAATATTCCCCATGCTCGAAAAGGCTAGTATCGGGCCGGAGAAATGTCGTAAACTATAGTTTACAGCACACGGATAAAACAACTGGTCACACGCTTATATATAAGCACCGGTGTAAGTGTCGCGACCGGACGCCGAGATACGGGGACAACGATGGAGCACGCAGAGTACGAACGGCAGATGGAGGCGATCAAGGCCGCAACTGCCCGCATATTCGCCATGGCCGAAACCGAGGAGGAGGTCTGCCGCCTTGAGAAGGCCATAAACCACGAGGTCATGTACCTTGCGGCCATCGCCCAGTCCGAGCTGGTGAAGCCTGAAGGCGGTTGGGATCCGTTCGGGCGCTGACGTCCGGCGAACGGGGCCGCGAACCGGCCCCGAAGCGCTTGGACCCCGCACTCGAGGGTGCCATTGCCGTGCAGGCCGCATCGTGCCCGGAAGGGCGCCGGTAAGCCCGCGCGAGCAGCCGCGCGGTCAGTCCGCGAAATCGTAGAGGTCCTTGGTAGCCTGGCGGAAGTCAGCATACACCTCGGACGCAATCCCCTCGTCCTCCACCAGCTCGAAAGCGGAGGGCTGGCCATCCTCGTCCAGCTCCGTCACCTCCAACAGCACGACCTCCCCCGACGAGCCGGCCGGCTCGTCCTCCGAGACGGGAAAGAAGAACCCGTAGCGGCGCGCGCCATGCAGCACGAGCCCGAGGAACTCCAACGTCACGGCATCGCCTCTCTCGTCGACGAATTCGAGCGTCACGCCCTCCTCGACCGGCGGACAGAAATTCGGAGCGCTCCCTTGGCGCATGCACAGCTCCTTACCTCTCGCGGCCCCGCCCTCCTGCGCGGCAAGGCCCTGTTTGATCCCAGCAGCATAGCATACCGCGCCCGTGCCCGTCCGCCCGCCGCCTCCCCCTCCACGAGATCGGCTTTCATCTGCAATCGCCGCCGGCGACCCGCGGCCATCGGCACCTGCACGCTTGCAGCGCCGCAGCCATCCGATCACTCTAGGTTACCGCCGATGACATTCCGCAGGTCAGTCTCTGCTTTGCCACCCCGGGCGAGCAGAGCGGGTCGAAAGATCCCGTGCGGAACTGCCGGAACACCCCTTGTCGCGTGAAGGCCCCTTCCAAGGAGGCGCGTCGGCCCAAAACGGGATTCTCCGGCCTTTTCCGGAAAACCCCTCCAGGGCAAAGCCCCTCCTTCGCCGCCAAGCGCCCTCACGCGCCCGGCCACTGGAAGAGGTCGGCGCGGTGATCGGCCACCCAGGCGAGGGCGAAGTCGCAGAACTCCTGGGCCTGGGGCGACAGGTCGGCGCCGGCCTTGCGGACGATGAAAGTCTCCCAGACGAACGAGCGGTCGGCGAAGGGCCGGATGACCGTATGCGCGCGCCTGCCGCCCCAGGCGGCGAAATCGAACGACACGGCGATGGCGTCGCCCTGCTCGGCCAGGCGGTGGCATAGGTCCAGTTCCGTGGCCTCCATGACGATGTCCACGTGCGCACCCGCGTTCGCCAGGCGGTTCACCACCAGGTGGTGCGAGGCGAACTCGCGGCTGACCATGGCGAGCGGCTGGCAGTCCAGGTCGGCGTAGTCGATGGCGGCCTTGCGCGCGAGTGGGTTCGCCTCGTTGACGACCAGGCATGGCCGATGGCTCGTGAACGGCACGGCGTGGAACACCGACAGGTCCACCGGCCCTCCCAGCACGCCGATTTCGGCGACGTTGTCGAGCGTGCGCTGCTTGGCGATGGCGTCGGGGCTCTCCATGATGCGCGGGCTGATATGCGGATGGCTCTCGGCGAAGTCGCGGATGAACGCGAGCGAGAGGTACTCGGACACGCCCTGCGTCGAGGCGATGGTCAGCGTGTACTTCAGCGCGCGGGCAGCCTCCACCTCGTCCTTCACTCCTTCGAGCAGGCGGATGACCATCTGCGCGCGACGGTACAGCGCATCGCCCTGCGGCGTGGGCTTCACACCGAAGTGGTTGCGGGCAAAGAGCGACGTGCCCAGCTCGGCCTCGATCTTCTGGACGATCTTGCTGCACCCCTGGGGGCTTAGGAACTGGTCCTTCGCTGCGCGGGTGATGCTCTTCGTCTCGTAGACGGCCACGAACACCTTCAGGTCGCGTGTGTCCATGGCCGCCTCCCTTCCCCGCCTCGTCTGCACCCGGCGCGCCGCCCCCCTCCGCCGGCACGCCGGTCGCGTTTTCCGGCGCGCCGGCGCGCACCGTGCCCCGTTGCCGTGCGCGCCATGCTTGGACAGGGGGCGTCCCGCCGTCTCACGTACCCGCCCCGGCCTCGCGGCCAAGCCTGCGCCCCGCTTCCGCAGCCCGGCCCGCATGCGCCCGCCTTCGGTTCCGCGCCTCCATTCTACGCAGCGGGGCGCGCGTTTTGAATCGGCCTCACGTGACTATTGATACCCCTCTCCATATCGTTCGTTCCGCCATAGGAAACCCCGCGCGTAAGCTGGGAGCAGTACGGGAGGTATGAGCGCGGCCACCGTCCACCTGCGGTTTCGGGGCAGGACGGGCCCGTGGTGCGCACGGAGGCGGCCAGACGGCCGCGAAAGGGGTGAAAACATGACGGAGCGGAAAAGGATCTCTCCCGGGCTCGTGCTGTTCATGATGCTCATGTCCATGACGGCGGGGGCCATGTGCCTGAACAAGGTGGCGCCCATCGTGCCGGTGCTCACGGAGAGCATGGGGCTCGCAGGCGCCGGGCAGGCCGGGCTGCTTATCTCGGTGTTCGTGTTCTCGGGAATATTCCTGGCCATTCCCAGCGGCGTCATCATCGCGAAGCTGGGGTACTACAAGACGGGCATCATCGCCCTGGCGGCCATCTTGGCCGGTTCGGTCGTGGGCGCGCTCGATGCGGGCTACGCCGTCATGCTGGGCAGCCGCATCGTGGAGGGCGTGGGGCTCATCTTGCTCATGACGCTGGGGCCGGCGGCCGTGGCCAGCTCGTTCGACGACCGGCGCCGCGGCAGCGCCATGGGCCTGCTCATGTGCTTCATGGCGTTCGGCCAGATAGCCATGTTCAACCTGGCGCCGCGCGTCGCCGAGGGCGGCGCGTGGGAGAACGTGTGGTGGTTCACAGCCGTCTACGCCGGCGTGTTCCTCGTGGCGTGGATCGTGGCGCTGCGCAACCTGGACGCGTCGCTCGCGGCGGCGGCCGCGCCGGCCGAGGAGGCGCCGGACACGGCGCTTGACGGCGCACCGGCTGCGCCGAGCGTGCCGACGAGGCTGTTCTCGAAGGACGTGTTCCTGAACCCGGGCGTGTGGCTCGTCGGCATCACGCTCATGGTGTACCTGATTGCCGAGCAGGGCGTGATCTCGTTTCTGCCCACGTACCTGGCCGAGGTGCGCGGCATGGACGCGGCGGCGGCCAGCTCCATCGTGAGCATCGCGCCGCTCGTGGGCATCCCCGTGGGCATCGTGGCCGGCATGGTGTCGGACAAGATGGGATCGCGCAAGAAGCCGCTCGGCGTGCTCATGCTGGCAAGCGCCGTGACCTACGCGCTCATGCCCACCTGGCCCACCGGCGTGTTCATCGTGCTGGTGGTGCTGTTCGGCATCGCGGTCATGGGCATCGTGGGCCTGTGCTTCTCGGCCGTGGCCGAGCTGGTGCCGCCCGCGCAGGGCGACATGGCCGTGGCGCTGCTGAACACGTTCCAGTGGGTGGGCATCTTCCTGAGCTCCAGCCTGGTGGGCCTGCTCATCGAGGCGGTGGGCTGGGACATGGCGTTCTACCTCATGGTGCCGCTCACCGTGGTGGGCGCCGTATGCACGTTCGTCACGCCGAAGCTGCGCTAACGGACGAGAAGAGCGCTCTGCAGCGGCCGGGACCGTCATGGCAGCACGGCAGGCCGAGGGCGAACTGCGCAGGCCCGGCCGCACCTCGGGGACACCGAGCAGGCGGATGCGAGGGCGCGCAAAGCGCAAGACGAGAGGATGGCGCAAGGCACTGCGCCTTGCTGGAAAGGAGCTTTTCATGAAGGACATCATGAACGTCGCCGTGGTCACGTACGAGCCGCGCTGGGGCGACAAGGAGCGGAACCTGAACCGCATCACGGGCTATATCGAGTGCGCGGCGGCGCGCGGGGCGAACCTCGTGGTGCTGCCCGAGACGGCACTCACCGGCTACGACGCCGACCTTGCGCACGAGGGCGACGAGCGCATGCACCATCGGCTGGCGGAGCCCATCCCCGGCCCGTCCACCGAGGCCGTGGCCGAGGTCACGCACCGCCTGGGCGTGTACGCCGTGTTCGGGCTGGCCGAGCGCGCCGAGGACGGCACCGTCTACAACTCGGCCGTGGCGTGCGGGCCCGACGGGGTGCTCGGCCGCTACCGCAAGATGCACCTGCCGGCCGACGAGCCCACCTGGGCCGGCCGCGGCGACGAGCCGTTCATGTTCGGCACCCCCTGGGGGCCGGTGGGCGTGAGCATCTGCTACGACACGTTCGTGTTCTCCGAGATCATGCGCTACTACCGCGCGAGCGGCTGCCGCCTCATCGCGAACCCGTTCGCCGTGAACACGGGCGTGACCGCCCGCAACATCAAGGACTCGCTGGAGTACCTGGCCGCGAACAACGACGTGTACATCGCCTCGGCGAACTGCACGGGCTGCGCCCTCACCGACGACTTCGTGGGCGGCAGCAGCGTGATAGGCCCCGGCAAGAACGTGCCTGCCGTGCATTACTACGCCGGCGGCCCCTGCGGCGCCCCCGGCTCCGACGAGCAGGAGCTGCACCTGGGCACCGTCGATCTGTCCTACGTGGACAAGCCCTTCCTGGCTAAGCAGTGGGCCGACGAGGACCCGGACTTCCGCCCCGATGTCTACGCCCGGTGGTATGCCGAGCTGGCCGAGCAGGAGCGCTTCAAGCGGTAAGGGTTCGCGCGGGTTGAAACCTGCCTGATCACAGAGGGGGCTGCCCGCGTACGGGGGCAGCCCCCTCTGCATGC
>HHCFC01400__coassemble_825_pt1 | contig 11725 bp, 11 predicted proteins | sample HHCFC01400__metabat2_low_PE_042 | metagenome-assembled genome bin HHCFC01400 | reverse complement strand
GGCGGCAGCCCTCGCGTTCGCGGTCGTCGCCCCGCGGCTCGCCGGCGACGAGATCGTCATGCTCGACGTGGGGCAGGGCGATGCGTTCGTCGTCCGCAGCGGCGGGGCCGCCGTACTCGTTGACACGGGCAACCAGGAGCGCCTTCTGCGCGAGGGCCTCGCGCGCCACGCCGTGCTCCGCCTGGATGCCGTGGTGGTCACCCACGGCGACGACGACCATATGGGCGCGCTCGCCTCCCTCAAGGGCGTGGTGCAGGTCGATCGCGTGCTCGTGGCCGCCGATGCGCTCGCCTGCTCCTGCGAGGCCTGCGCGCGCCTGCGCGGCGACGCGGCGGCGCTCGTGGGGGAGGGGGCCGTCCAGGGGCTCGCGCAGGGCGACCGGCTGCACGTGGGCGCCTTCGACCTGGAAGCGGTGTGGCCCGCCCGCTTCGCCGACGGGGGCGGCAACGCCGACAGCCTGTGCCTGCTGGCGCGCGCCGACGCCGACGGCGACGGGGCGGCCGACTGGACGGCGCTCCTCGCCGGCGACGCGGAGCACGAGCAGCTGGCCGCCATGGAGGAGCAGGGCCTCGTGGGCCGCGTTGACGTGCTCAAGGTGGGCCACCACGGCTCGAAGAACGCGCTCACGCCGGAGCTCGCGGCCGCGCTCTCCCCGCGCATCGCGCTCGTGAGCGCGGGCGCGGGCAACCGCTACGGGCACCCGGCCGACAAGACGCTGCGGGAGCTGGCCGACGCGGGGGCGCAGGTATGGCGTACCGACGAGGCGGGGGATGTTTCGTGCAAATCCACCGCGCAGGGCATCGCGGTCGCGTCGCTGCGGTAGAATGCGGGGCATGCCGACTAACAAGAAACAAGAAGCACCGCTCCTCCCCGTCTACCTCATCGTGGGGGAGGACGCGCTCAAGCGCGACGCCGTGATGAAGCGCCTGCGCGCCCGCCTTTCCGCGCTGGGCGACCTGTCGTTCAACGCCGACGAGTTCAACGGCGAGACCGCCCTCGGCGGCGACGTCGTGGCGGCCTGCAACACCGTGCCGTTCGCCAGCCCCGTGCGCCTCGTGGAGGTGCGCGCAGCCGACAAGCTCAAGAAGGCCGATGCCGAGGCACTCGTGTCGTACCTGTCCTCGCCGAGCGGGTCCACCGTGCTCGCGCTGGTGGCCGAGAAGCTGGCGAAGAACACGCGCCTGTACAAGGCCGTGGCCGCCCATGGCAAGACGGCCGTCATCGACTGCGCCCCGCTCAAGCGCAACGAGCTGCCGAAGACGGTGCGGGCCATGGCCGTGGGCCACGGCGTCACGCTCACGGAGGGGGCAGCGCGCGCACTGGTGGACCTGGTGGGCGAGAACACCGTCCACCTGGACAGCGAGCTCAAGAAGATCGCGCTGGCGCACCGCGGCACCGATGCCGTGAACGAGCACGAGATCATGGGGCTGGTGGCGCGTACGGCCGAGGTGAAGCCCTGGGAGTTCGTGGACGCCCTCGCCGCCCGCGACGCCCGCAAGTGCCTGCTTTTGCTGGGTCGCATGGAGTCCGTGTCGCCCCACGCCCTGCTGGCCATGTGCACGACGCGCCTGCGCGAGCTGGTGTGCGCCCGCGCCCTGGCCGACCGCGGCAACCCGCGCGGCGTGGCCGCCGCCCTCAAGATGCCCGACTGGCGCTGCAAGAGCCACGCCGCCTGGGCCCGCGGCTTCACCGCCGCCGAGCTGCGCCATGCCATCGTCTCGGCCCGCGACACCGAGCGCGCCATGAAGAGCGGCGCGGATGCGCAGGCCGCCTTCCTCGACTGGGTGCTGGAGGTAACGGCGGGGAGGTAGGGAAGGCGCGCGGCATCCCTCAAGAGCGCGGAAGGCGTGCGTGACTCGCGATGCGCGCCCGTGCCGGTTCGCGACGCATGCGGCGCGCGAATCGCGCCATCCGACGTCCAGCCCTCTGCTTCGCCGCGCCATGGAAAAGGCCGCCGTCCGTTCCGCCCCGCATCCGCGAACGCACCGGGGATTTCGATCCCCAAATACCGAGGAAGCCCCCGTTTCACCGGGAGCTTCCTCTTCCTTGATATGCGGACGGATCGCGGGCGATCCTGGTGCATCGAGCCTATTCGGCGGCCTCTTCGGCAGCGGCGGCCTCGGCCTCGGCCTTGGCGGCCTCCTCGGCTTCCTTGGCCTTGCGCTTCTGGGCGGCGGCCTCTTCCTTCAGCGTCTTCTCGCGGCGCTTCGCCTTCTCGTCGGAGGCGGCCTTCATGGCTGCCAGGCGCTCGGCCTTGGCCGCGGCCTTCTTGGAGCCGGTCTTCTGCTGCTCCTTCTTGGCCGGCTTCACGTAGGCGGCGCGGTCGGCGTCGGTCACGACATCCTTGATGAGCAGCATGATGCCGCTCTTGCGGTTCGCGGCCTGGTTCTTGTGGATGACGCCCTTCGAGGCGGCACGGTCCATGAGACGGCAGGCGGCGAGCGCGGCGGCGTAGGCCTCGGCGCCGTTGCCGGCGGCCACGGCGTCCTTCACGCGGCGGGTCGCGGTCTTGAGCTCGCTCTTGACCGCGCGGTTGCGCATGCGGGACTTCTCGTTGGTGATGATGCGCTTCTTCTGGCTTTTGATGTTCGCCATGTGGTTCGTTCCTCCAAAAAAATCGTTTGCCTTGTCTTGCGATACGAATCGCGCTGCGCCTCCAGCGATACGGGCGGGCGATGCCCTCCGCGTGGCCGCAAGGTGGCCGATTGCCTCGCAACAAGGCCCCGGAGGAGCCTCCCGCGCCGGGCGCGGGCGTTGGCGATGCGATGGAAACAGGCGGGATTTCTCTGTTTCGCAGACCAATCGGTCACCAGCGAGGACGAATCCGTAATGCAGCCACGTCTGCAGATTTGGCGATAAGATCATCGCACGCACGTATCGCTGGATACACAATGCGATAGAATACCAAACGTTGACCCTGTTTTCATGGGGAAATTCCCGAAAACACGTTTTTCGCCCGTGCACCGCCCGAAGAAGAAAGCTACTATGACCACCGATCCGAACCTCATCCGCAACTTCTCCATCATCGCGCACATCGACCACGGCAAGTCCACGCTCTCGGACCGCATCCTGGAGCTCACGGGCACCGTGGCGCAGCGCGACATGCAGGAGCAGCTGCTCGACACCATGGACATCGAGCGCGAGCGCGGCATCACCATCAAGAGCCAGGCCGTGCGCGTGGACTACACGGCCGACGACGGCCAGACCTACCAGTTCAACCTCATCGACACGCCGGGCCACGTGGACTTCACCTACGAGGTGAGCCGCAGCCTGGCCGCATGCGAGGGCGCCGTGCTCGTGGTGGACGCCACGCAGGGCGTCGAGGCGCAGACGGTGGCCAACGCCATGATGGCCATGAACGCGAACCTGGAGATCATCCCGCTCATCAACAAGATCGACCTGCCGGCCGCCGAGCCCGACCGCGTGCGCGAGGAGATAGAGGAGGGCCTCGCCATCCCCGCCGACGACGCGGTGCTCGCCTCCGGCAAGACCGGCGCGGGCGTGCACGATCTGCTCGAGGCCGTGGTGTACAACATCCCCGCGCCCGAGGGCGACGCGGACGGCCCCCTGCGCGCGCTCATCTTCGACTCGTACTTCGACCCCTACCGCGGCGTGGTGGCGCTCATCCGCGTGGTGGACGGCTCGCTCAAGAAGGGCGATAAGGTGCTTATGATGGCCACCGGCACCGAGGTGCTCGTGGAGGAGGTGGGCGCGCGCCGCCCGGCGGAGACGGCCATGCCCGAGCTCTCGGTGGGCGAGGTGGGCTACCTGGTCACGGGCCTCAAGGACGTGCGCCAGGTGAAGGTGGGCGACACGATCACGGCCGTGCGCGGCGGCGTGGAGGAGCCTCTGCCCGGCTACCGCGACGCCAAGCCCATGGTGTTCACCGGCCTGTTCCCCATCGACGGCGACCAGTACGAGCCGCTCAAGGAGGCGCTGGAGAAGCTCTCGCTCAACGATCCGGCGCTCATCTGGGAGCCCGAGAAGTCCCATGCCCTCGGCTTCGGCTTCCGCGTGGGCTTTCTGGGCCTTCTGCACATGGAGGTCATCAAGGAGCGCCTCGAGCGCGAGTTCGGCCTGGACCTTCTGGCCACGGCGCCCTCCGTGGAGTACCACGTGTACCGCGCCGGCGGCGAGATGATCAGCCTGCACTCGCCGCAGGAGATGCCCGACCCCGGCGAGATCGAGCGCATCGAGGAGCCGTACCTCAAGGCGAAGATACTCATCCCGCCGGACTACGTGGGCGCGGTGATGGAGCTCACCACGGCGCGGCGGGGGACGTTCGTCACGATGAACTACCTCTCGCAGACCACGGTGGAGATGCTGTGGGAGATACCGTTGTCGGAGCTTATCATGGACTACTTCGACAAGCTGAAGTCCAACACGAAGGGCTACGCGAGCCTCGACTACGACTTCGACGGCTACAAGCCCTCCAAGCTGGTGAAGCTGGACATCCTGCTGTCGGGCAAGCCGGTGGACGCGCTGTCGTTCATCATCCACAAGGACAAGGCCTACGACCGCGGCCGCGTGCTCACGGAGAAGCTGCGCGGCATCATCCCGCGCCAGATGTTCGAGGTGCCCATCCAGGCTGCCATCGGCGGGCGCGTGCTGGCCCGCGAGACGGTGAAGGCGAAGCGCAAGGACGTGCTGGCGAAGTGCTACGGCGGCGACATCAGCCGCAAGCGCAAGCTGCTGGAGAAGCAGAAGGCCGGCAAGAAGCGCATGAAGAACATCGGCAACGTGGAAGTGCCGCAGGAGGCGTTCATGGCCATTTTGAAGGTGGACGATTAGCCTATGGACCGAGCTGTTCTCGCAATCTGCATTATCGCCATCGCAGTCCTTTCTGCGCTTGCGGTGCATCTGTTTTACAGGCAGCGGGGCAAGGCGCTCCCCAACGACCTGGGCAGTTTGGACGATGAGGGCTGGGGCTTGCTGAAGCGCCGTGTAGTCGGCTCGGTGGCTTTGGCGGCCGTTGCTGTGCTGGTAGGCTTCGTGTTGGCAAGGGTTCTCTGAGCAACGGCATTGGTGGTTCGGGGCGGCGTCCCCGCTTTGCGACTGATAGGTGCGAGAACATGGGCAAGAACGAAGAGTTCGACTGGTTGGACGATCCGTTCGACGAGAAGAAGGCCGCGCGCGAGCAGGTGCGGGCCTCCACGTCGGGCGGCACGAAAATGGCGCTCGGCTGCGGCTGCCTGCTGGCCGTGGCGGGCGTCGTGGTGCTGCTGGTATTCGCAGGCGTCAGCATGATCGACCTGCTGGCTGCCTAGCGCCGGGACGTGCATGCGCCCGGCCGTCCTCGAACCGACATGAGAAGGAGGAACCCGGTGAGAACGAACCCGGTTATAGAGAACATCCTGTCCCGCCGTTCCGTGCGCGCGTTTCGGGACGAGCCCGTCGCGCGCGAGGACCTGGAGGCCATCGTCGCGTGCGGGCAGTGGGCGCCCTCGGCGATGAACCGCCAGGAGTGGACGTTCGTGGTGGTTGACGACCGCGAACGCGTCGCGCGCCTGGCCGAGGTAATCCGCGTCGCGCTCGCTCGCGACGCCTACGACATGTACGGCCCCGCGGCCATCGTGATCGTGGCGCACGAGAAGGGCGCCCCGTTCGGCCGCGAGGACGACGGCTGCGCGATGCAGAGCATGATGCTGGCCGCCCACAGCCTGGGCCTGGGCAGCGTGTGGATCAACCAGCTGCAGGGCATCTGCGACGAGCCCGCCGTGCGCGCGGAGCTCGACGCGCTCGGCGTGCCGGCCACGGCCGAGGTGCACGGCGTGTGCGCCCTCGGCCACGCCGCCGCCGAGGGAACGGCGCACGACCGCAAGAGCCGCGTGGTGTGGGCGTAGCGCGCCGGCTGCCATCCCGGCCCGGGGCGGGCGCGACGGCGAAGCCGGAAGGCTGCACGCAGCGCTTTCTCGCGACGCCTGCGCGCGTCCAACGTGGGCGCTCGGGCCGCGGCGACGAAGCCGGGAGCATGCCGCGCCCGAACGCCCTTCCTGCCAAAAAACGCGCGGTTTGGCAATCGGAAAGCGCGTTTCGGAGCGTGCTCGCCACGGGTTGCCGCTATAATCCCAGGTCGGCGTTTTTCACCGCTCGACCGTAATTGCCAAACCGCGCGTTTTTTGACCTGTCGTGACGAAAACGCGTGCAAAGGAAGCAGGATATGCACGAGTTCTTCCAAAACCACCGCCTCCTCCTCGCGCCCATGGCGGGCGTGAGCGACGAGGCGTTCCGGGCGCTCTGCCGCGAGCAGGGGGCCGACCTCGCCTTCACCGAGATGGTCTCGGCGAAGGGGCTCTCCTACGCCAACGAGAAGACGCGCCATCTGCTTGCCCTCGCGCCCGGCGAGGACCAGGTGGCCGTCCAGCTGTTCGGCCACGAGCCCGACACCATGGCCGCGCAAGCCGCCTGGATCGAGCAGGAGATGGGTGAGTCGCTGGCGTACCTGGACGTCAACATGGGATGCCCCGCGCGCAAGATCGTGTCGAAGGGCGACGGCTCGGCGCTCATGAGGGAGCCGGGGCTCGCGGCCTCCATCGTGCGGGCGATCCGCGCGGCGGTCGCGCATCCCGTGACCGTGAAGTTCCGCCGCGGCTGGGCCCAGGGCGAGGAGACGGCGCCGGACTTCGCGCGGCGCATGGAGGATGCGGGCGCGTGCGCCGTCGCGGTGCACGGCCGCTTCGCCGAGCAGCTCTACCGCGGCAGCGCCGACTGGGGCGTCGTCGCGCGCGTGAAGGAGGCCGTGGACGTGCCCGTCATCGGCAACGGCGACGTGCGCACGGGCGCCGACGCCGTGGCGCTCACGGTGCGCACCGGCTGCGACGCGGTGATGATCGCCCGCGGCGCCGAGGGCAACCCCTGGGTGTTCGCCCAGGCCAAGGCCGCGCTTGAGGGCGTGCCCGAGCCGCCGGCCCCCGGCGCCCGCGAGCGCATCGCCATGGCCCGCCGCCACGCGCGGCTGCTCTCGCGGCGCGAGGGGAAGAACATCGTGCGCATGCGCAAGCACGCCATGTGGTACCTGGCCGGCCTGCCGGGCGCTGCCGCGGCGCGCGCGAAGATCAACGCCTGCGTGTCCGTGGAGGACTTCGACCGCGTGTTCGACGAGCTGCTCGCCTTGCTGGGCGAGCATGAACAGGAGGGCTAGACCATGCCGCACGACCCTTATCGCGCCCTGTACCTGCACCTGCCGTTCTGCGTGAGGCGGTGCGGGTACTGCGACTTCGCCACGTCTGCGGTGCCGGGCGACGCGCCGGAGATCGACGCGTACGTGGAGGACCTCTGCCTGCAGCTACGCCGCAAGGCGAAGGAGGGCGAGCTCGGCGCGCTCGAGACGGTGTACGTGGGCGGCGGGACGCCGAGCCACATCGGCCTGGCGCGGCTGTCCATGCTGCTGTACACGCTGTCGCTGTCGATGCACCTCACGCCCGAGGTGGAGTGCACGATGGAGGCGAACCCCGAGAGCCTGACGGAGCGCATGGTGCGCGACGTGTGGGCGCTCGGGGTGAACCGCCTGTCCATAGGCGTGCAGAGCTTCGACGACGAGGTGCTGGCCGTGCTCGGGCGCGCCCATTCGGCCGATGACGCGCGCCGCGCCATCGAGGCGGCGCATACGCGCTTCGAGAACGTGAGCGTGGACCTCATGTGCGGCATCCCCGGCCAGAGCGCCGGGAGCTTCGAGGCGAGCGTGCACGAGGCGGCGGCGCTCGGCGCGGCGCACGTGAGCGTGTACCCGCTGGCCATCGAGGCGCACACGCCCTTCGATGCCGCCGTCCTTGCCGGCGAGCTGGAAGAGCCCGACGACGACGTGGAGGCCGCGCACATGGAGATCGCCGCGCGCGTGCTGGCCGAGGCCGGCTACGAGCGCTACGAGGTGGCGAGCTACGCCCGCCCCGGCTTCGCGTGCCGCCACAACATCGCGTACTGGACGGGCGTGCCGTACCTGGGGCTCGGCCGCTCGGCGGCCACGATGACCCAGAACGCGGAGCGCCGCATGCGCGTGCAGGACGGGCAGGTGACCGACGACCTGGACGCGCGCGGCATGGCCGCCGAGGACCTCATGCTGGGCATGCGCATGACCTGCGGCGTGTCCGACGAGCAGGTGGAGGCCGCCGCCGTCCTGCTGCCCGACGCCCCCGCCGTGCTCGCGGAACTGGAAGGGGAGGGCCTCGTGGCGCACGCGGACGGGCGCTGGCGCCCCACCGACCGCGGCTGGCTCTGCGGCAACGAGCTCTACGGGAGGCTGTTCGACTTGGCATAGGGAACCGGCGCACGCGCTCCTCCTATGCAGTAACCGTCAAGTTTCTCCATAATTTCCCGCTGTTGTTAGCACTCTCGGCTTTCGGCTGCTAATATGATGCGTTACTATGGTTCGGGTTCGGGGAAAGCCGACGGGCGAGAGAGAGGAAGGTGGAGAGGCGTGCTATCCGATCGCAGGCAGCGGGTGCTGGCCGCGCTCATCGAGGAATACGTCGCGCGCGCCCTGCCGGTGGGCTCGCGCACGCTCACGGAGCGCTACCAGCTGGGCGTGAGCCCGGCTACCGTGCGCAACGAGCTTTCGGTGCTCGAGGACGGCGGCTACATCACGCAGCCCCACACCTCGGCCGGGCGCATCCCCACCGACCACGGTTACCGCGCGTTCGTGGACAACCTGCTGGCCGCCGACTTCACGGGCGAGGACGAGCGCTACCGCCCCGTCGTGGACGAGCTGCGCCGCAGCGCGAGCGAGCTCGACGCGCTCTTGGAGCAGACGTCGTCGGCCCTCACGCGCCTCACCGACTGCCTCTCCATCGTGCTGGCGCCGTCGGTGCTGAACCTGCACATCAAGCAGCTCTCGCTCATCTCGCTCAACGCGTACCGCGCGCTGGTGGTGCTCGTCACCGAGGACGGCCAGGTGTTCAACCGCCAGATGGAGTTCGCCGAGGAGGTGTCCTCGGACGACCTGGCGCGCGTGCAGGCGTTTCTGGGCGACGTGTTCACGGGCAAGTCGCTCCAGCAGATCGAGGACGGCCTGGGCCAGGGCATGGCCGAGGCGTTCCGCGACCCGCTCGTGCGCATGGCGCTCGACGAGGTGCTGTCGTGTTTGCAGGAGAGCGAGCTGTCGCGCGCGCACCGGCTGGGCGTGAGCTCGCTTCTGACGAAGCCCGAGTTCAGCCAGTCGCAGGCGCTGCTGCCCGTCATGCAGGTGCTCGAGGACGACACGGTCATGCTGCATATCCTGGACGACGCCGTGCGGCAGGGCGACGGCACGCCCAGCGTGCGCATCGGGCGCGAGAACGACGCGGCGGAGCTGGCGGGCGTGTCCGTGGTGGCCAGCCGCTACGGGCGCGGGGAGTCGGCCGGCGTCGTGGCCGTCATCGGGCCCACGCGCATGGACTATTCTAAGGTATTGCGGGCGGTGCGCATCGCGAGCGCGGCGCTTCAGGACGTATAGGGCTTGCACGGCGCCAGCACGAGGGGGCGCCGTCAAACGAGGAAGGTACTGCAAGAGCAATGGCCAAGGATCTGTACGAGGTTCTGGGCGTTTCCAAGAACGCCACGGAGGACGAGATCAAGAAGGCGTTCCGACGCCGCGCGCGCGAGCTTCACCCCGACGTGAACAAGGCGCCCGACGCCGAGGACCAGTTCAAGGAGCTGAACGAGGCGTACGACGTGCTGAGCGACCCGGGCAAGCGCGCCCAGTACGACCGCTTCGGCACCATACCGGGCGCCGCGGGCGGCGGCAGCCCCTACGGGGGCGGCGGCTACGTGGACTTCGAGGACCTGTTCGGCGGCGGCTTCGGCATGGGCGACATCTTCAGCTCGTTCTTCGGCGGGGCCGCGGGCGGGCGCCAGCAGCAGCGACGCGAGGGCCGCGACATGGGCGTGGGCCTGCGCGTCACGCTGGAGGAGGTGGCCGCAGGCGCCAAGAAGGAGATCGTCTACGACCGCCTGGCGCCGTGCCCCGACTGCGACGGCACGGGCCTCGGCCCCGACGGGCGCGAGGTCACCTGCCCGGACTGCGGCGGCCAGGGCCGCGTGGTCTCGGTGCAGCACACGTTCCTCGGCGACATGCAGACGGCCACCACGTGCAAGACCTGCAACGGCACGGGCCGCTCGGTGGAGAACCCGTGTCCGGAATGCGAGGGCCAGGGCCGCGTGCCCGACCGCCAGCGCGTGACCGTGGAGGTGCCGGTGGGCATCCGCGACTCGCAGCAGCTGCGCCTGTCCGGGTTCGGCGAGGCGGGCATGCAGGGCGCGGCGCCCGGCGACCTCATCGTCACGGTGCGCATCCAGCCGCACGAGTTCTTCGAGCGCGACGGCGATCACCTGCACGCGCGGGCGAACGTGTCCATCGTGCAGGCCTCCCTCGGAGCCGAGATCGAGATCGACGGCATCTTCGAGGGCGAGAAGGTGCAGGTGCGCATACCCGAGGGCTGCCAGAACGAGCAGGTGGTGCGCGTGAAGGGCTTCGGCATGCCGAAGTTCCGCAGCGACGCGCGCGGCGACATGTTCGTGCACGTGAACGTGGTGGTGCCCAAGAAGCTCACGAAGAGGCAGCGCGAGCTGTTGGAGCAGCTGGCCGAGGAGCTGGGCGAGGACGTCTCCGACGAGCGCACGCCCCTGCAGAAGCTGCGCGACGCCTTCAACTAGCGGGCGAGCGATGTCCCTTCAACATTTCTACCTCGACGAGCAGGTGCTCGCCGACGAGGTTGGCGAGTCGTTCCCGCTGCGCCTCGCGGCGGACGACGCGAAGCATGCGCGCGTGCTTCGGCTGGCTCCGGGCGAGCGCATCGCGGTGGTGGATGCCGCGCACGACTACTTCGCCTGCGAGATCGTGTCCTTCGACGGCGAGGTGCCCCTCGTGCGCATCGCACAGCGCTTCGAGCGCGCGGACGCGGGCCCGTCGGTGACGCTCGTGCAGGGCCTGGCCAAGGGCGACAAGATGGAGACGGTGATCCGCCACGCCACCGAGCTGGGCGTGGCGGCCTTCGCGCCCCTGGCATGCGAGCGCTCCATCGTGCGGCTCGACGCCCGCAAGGGCGCGGCGAAGGCCGAGCGCTGGCGCGCCATCGCGAAGAGCGCGGCCATGCAGTCGGGGCAGCCGGCCGTGCCCGAGGTGCGGGAGCCGGCGGGCCTGGGGGAGACGTGCGCGCTGCTGGAGACGGCCGCGGCGGTGCTCGTGTGCTGGGAGGAGGCTCCCAGCGCGTCGCGGCTCGACGTCGCCCTCGACCGTGCGCTCGGCGGAGGCCCGGCGGCGCAGGGCGCACGCGTGGCCGTGGTGGTGGGGCCCGAGGGCGGCCTGACCGAGCGCGAGGTGGAGGCGCTTTCGGCCTGCAACCCCCGCGCCTCGCTCGTGTCGCTCGGCCCGTCCATCCTGCGCACGGAGACCGCCGGCATCGTGGCGCCCGCGCTCGTGCTGTACGAGCTGGAGCGTCGCGCGAGGGCGGGCGTGCGATGAACTTCGCCGTCGTCAACCTGGGGTGCAAGGTGAACCGCGTCGAGTCGGACGACGCAGCGGCGCGTCTCGCCGCGTGCGGCGTGGAGACGCCCGAAGCGGAAGCCGACCTCATCGTGGTCAACACGTGCACGGTCACCGGCGAGGCCGAGAAGAAGACCCGCAAGGCCGTGCGCCGCGCCCTGCGCGCGAACGATCGCGCCCGCGTCCTGGTCACCGGCTGCGCCGCCGCCATCGACGCGGCGTTCTACGAGGCTCTCGACCACCGCGTCACCGTGGTGGGGAAGGCCCAGC
>HHCFC01400__coassemble_922_pt1 | contig 11729 bp, 9 predicted proteins | sample HHCFC01400__metabat2_low_PE_042 | metagenome-assembled genome bin HHCFC01400 | reverse complement strand
TCGCGCCCGGCAGGTAGGACAACACGTCCGGCGCAACAAGCAAGCGAGGGATCGACATGGCCATCAAGACGGGTATCGTGGGTGCGGCGGGGTTTGCGGGCATCGAGCTGGTGCGCCTCGTGTTGCGCCATCCCGACCTCGAACTCGTGGTCGCCACGTCCAACGAGCTGGCCGGCACGCGCGTGGCCGACGAGTACCCCGGCTTCGCCGGCGCCACCGATCTCGCCTTCGCCACGCACGACGACCCGGCGCTCGACGCGTGCGAGCTCGTGTTCCTGGCCGTGCCGCACACGGCGGCACTCGCCATGGCGCCGCGCCTCGTGGCGGGCGGCGCGACGGTCATCGACCTCTCGGCCGACTTCCGCCTCAAGGACCCCGCCGTCTACGAGCGGTGGTACAACACCCCGCACACGGCAGCCGACCTGCTGGCCCGCGCGGCATTCGGCCTGCCCGAGCTCTTCCCCGACGATCTGGCGCGCGCTGCCCGCGCTCGCGCCAACGGCGAGCCCGCGCTCGTCGCCTGCGCCGGCTGCTATCCCACGGCAACCTCGCTCGCGGCGGCGCCCGCAATCCGCGCGGGCTTCGCGGCTCCAAGCGGCACCGTCGTCGTCGATGCCATCTCGGGCGTCACGGGCGCGGGCAAGAAGGCCACGGCGCGCACGCATTTCTGCTTCGCAGACGAGAACCTGGAGGCCTACGGCGTGGGCACGCACCGCCACACGCCCGAGATCGAGCAGATCCTCGGCATCGCAGGCCAGGGGCGCCTCGTGTTCACGCCGCACCTCGCCCCGTTGAACCGCGGGCTGCTCTCCACGGCGAACATACCGCTCGCGCCCGACGCGCCCGATGACGCGGCCTTCTATGTCGACCAGTACCGCGCCTTCTACCGCGAGAGCCCCTTCGTGCACGTGCTCGACGCCGGCTCCCTGCCGAAGACGTCCTCGGTCGCCGGCACGAACAACGCCCATATCGGCCTTGCCGTGAACGCGCCCGCGCGCATGCTCATCGCCCTATGCGCCATCGACAACCTGGGCAAGGGCGCGGCCGCCCAGGCCGTGCAGTGCGCGAACATCGTCTGCGGCCTGCCCGAGCGACAAGGCTTCGACGCCGTCGCCGTGCCCGTCTGATCGAAGGAACCCGCTAGCGAACAGCCCAAGCAACGCAACCAGAAAGAAGCCGCCATGACCGACACGCATGCCGCATCCGCCCCGTCATCCACCAGCAGCGTAACGCCGCTGCGCGCGGAAACCGCCGCGCAGCTTCCCGACACCCTCGCGGCTGTCGAGGGCGGCGGCGTCACCTCGGCGCGCGGATTCCGCGCGGCCGGCGTCCATGCGGGCTTCCGCAAAGACCCCAACCGCTTCGACCTTGCGCTCGTGGCCGCCGACAAGCCGTGCGCATGCGCGGCCGTGTTCACCCAGAACGTGTTCTGCGCGGCGCCCGTCACGGTGTCCCGCGAGCATTTGGAGGACTGCGGCTACGGCATCGCGCAGGCCGTGGTCGTGAACTCCGGCAACGCGAACGCCGCCACGGGGGAGCGCGGGCTCGCGGCCGCCCGCGAAACCGCCGATATCGCAAGCGACGTCCTCGGCTGCGCGCCCGCCGAGGTGCTGGTGGCCTCCACCGGCGTGATCGGCGAGCACCTGCCGCTCGAGCCGTTCGCCACGGGCATCCCCCTCGCCGCCCTCGAGCTCTCGGTGGCAAGCGGCGGCGCCAACGCGGCGCGCGCCATCATGACCACCGACACGCGCCCGAAGGAGGCCGCGGTCACGTTCTCGGGCGACGGCATCGGCTACGACGGCTGCACGTTCACGGTGGGCGGCATGGCGAAGGGCTCGGGCATGATCATGCCGAACATGGCCACCATGATAGCCGTGCTCACCACCGATGCGCCGGTGCGCCCCGACGCGCTGCACGCCGCCCTCTCCCGCGCGGCGGGCTGCAGCTTCAACAAGGTCACGGTCGATTCCGACACGTCCACGAACGACTCGTGCTTCCTGTTCTCCAATGGCGGCGCCACGTCGAGCACCGTTCCCTTCCATCCGGGTTCCCCGGCGCTCGCCCGCTTCGAGCAGGCGCTCGAAGCCGTGTGCCAGAACCTCGCGCGCCAGATGGCCGCCGACGGCGAGGGCGCCACGCGCCTCGTCACCGTGAACGTGACGGGCGCCGCCACGCCGGCCGACGCCGACGCCGCCGCGCGCGCCGTCGCGAACTCCCCGCTCGTCAAGACGGCCGTCTACGGCCACGACGCCAACTGGGGCCGCGTGGCCATGGCCATCGGCAAGTCGGGCGCCGCCTTCCGCCAAGAGGACGCCGCCATCGACATCATGGGCCTGCCCGTGTGCCGCGGCGGGCTCACCGTCCCCTTCGACGAGGACGAGGCGCTCCGGCGCTTCGAGAACCCCGAAATCGCAATCGACGTCGACCTCGGCGCCGGCGATGCCGCCACCACGGTTTGGACCTGCGATTTCAGTCACGATTACGTCACGATCAACGGAGATTACCGCTCATGAAGTACGCAAAGGACACGCGCCCGAAAGGCGTATCGCACAAAGCCGCGGAAGTGCTCGTCGAGGCCCTTCCCTGGATCAAGAACATCACCGGCAAGACCGTCGTCATCAAGTACGGCGGCTCCGCCATGGTCGACGCGCAGCTGCGCGCCGACGTCATGAACGACATCGTGCTGCTGAAGATCGTTGGCGTGAACCCCGTCATCGTGCACGGCGGCGGCAAGGCCATCACCGAGGCCATGGAATTCGTGAACCTGCCCGTGGAGTTCAAGGACGGCCAGCGCGTCACCACGCCCGAGGCCATGGACCTCGTGCGCACCGTGCTCATGGGCAAGGTGAACCAGGAGCTCGTGGAGGCCCTGAACGAGCACGGCAACTTCGCCGTGGGCGTGTCTGGCGCCGACGCAGGCGTCATCGTGGCCGAGCAGGCCAGCCCCGACCTGGGCCGTGTGGGCCGCATCACGCGCATCAACCGCCCGCTGCTCGACGACCTCGTGAACGCCGACTACATTCCCGTGGTCGCATCGGTCGCGCTCGGCGAGGACGGCGGCTTCTACAACGTGAACGCCGACATGGTGGCGGGCCATATCGCCGCCGCCATCGGCGCGCACAAGGTGGTCTTCCTCACCGACGTGGACGGCCTCTACGAGAACTTCGAGAACAAGGCCTCGCTCATCTCGAACCTCACGCTCTTCGAGGCCCAGTACCTCATCGAGAACAACGTGGTGTCCACCGGCATGATACCCAAGCTGAAGTCGTGCGTCACCGCGCTCGACGCCGGCGTGTTCCGCGCGCACATCCTGAACGGCACCACGCCGCATTCGCTGCTCCTTGAGCTTCTGACCAGCACCGGCGTGGGCACCACCATGCACTCCACGGAGGAGGCGTGCAAGTTCGACTCCCATCCCCTGGGCAACTTCGCCTCCAAGCTGCTGGAGAACCGCGAGCAGGCGGCCGCGCAGGCAGCCGCTGCCGAGCGCTTCGCCGGCTGACCGCCCGCCATCGCCGACCGTCGAAGGGGTCGGCCCTTCCCCCTGCTTTGCGCGCGGGGGATTCTGCAGCAACCGAACGGAAGGACCGTCATGAGCCTCGAGGAACAGCAGGAACTGGAAGAGAGCTACGTCATGCACACGTTCGGGCGCAAGCCCGTCGAGTTCGTGCGCGGCAGCGGCATGGTGCTCGAGGACGACAAGGGCCGCGAGTACCTGGACTTCATCGCCGGCATCGGCGTCATCAGCCTGGGGCATTGCCATCCGGCCGTCGTCCGCGCGCTGCAGCAGCAGGCGGAAAAGCTCATCCATGTGAGCAACTACTACTATATCGAAGGCCGCGGGGAAGTGGCGCGCCGCCTCTCCGACCTGCTCAACTACGGCGCTCCTGCCGGTGCGGAGCCCTGGCAGAGCTTCTTCGCGAACTCGGGCGCCGAGGCCAACGAGTGCGCCATCAAGCTGGCGCGCCTGCACGCCCGCAAGCGGGCGGAGGCGCAGGCCCGCGCCGCCGGGGCAGGGGAGGGCGAGGCCCGCGCCGCCGCGTCCGCCGCGCCGCGCGTCATCGTCACGCTCGACCGCAGCTTCCACGGGCGCACCATGGCCACGCTGGCCGCCACGGCCCAGCCCGCCAAGCAGGAGGCCTTCCAGCCGCTGCCCGACGGCTTCGCCCATACGCCGCTGAACGACGTGGCCGCGCTCGAGGCCCTGTTCGCCGAGCGCGGCCACGAGATCTGCGCCGTCATGGTGGAATGCGTGCAGGGCGAGGGCGGCGTGCACCCGTGCACGCCCGAGTTCCTGCAGGCTGCGCGCCGCCTCACCGAGGAGCGCGGCACGCTGCTCATGTGCGACGAGGTGCAGACGGGCGTCTTCCGCTGCGGCACGCCGTTCGCGTTCCAGCGCTTCGGCATCGTGCCCGACGTCGTGACCATCGCCAAGGGCGTGGCCTCGGGCATGCCCGCGGGCATGTGCGCGGCCCGCGCCGACGTGGCCGCCTCGTTCGCTCCCGGCGACCACGGCTCCACGTTCGGCGGCAGCAACCTGGCAGTCGTCGCCGCCCAGGCCACGTTGTGCACGCTCGCGGACGAGGGCTTCGGCGAGCGCGTCGAGCGCGTAGGCGCCTACCTGCGCGTGCGCCTGGCCGAATTGACCCACGTCGTGGAGGTGCGCGGGCTGGGGCTCATGGTGGCTGCCGACCTGGCCGAGGGCGTCGATGCGAACGACGTCGTCCTGCGCGCACTGGGCGAGGGCCTCGTCATCAACGCCACCGGCCCGCATACGCTGCGCTTCCTGCCCCCGCTCGTCTGCGAGGAGCAGCACGTGGACCAACTCGTCGAGCGCCTGTCCCGTTTGCTGGGCGCATAGGCCGCGCGCGGCGGAGCGCACGGCCCGGGTGTGCCTGCTGGCTCCCAGCCCGTGTGCGTCCCGCCCGTACCGCCGTTCCACCGGCCAGCAACGACCGCTTCACCGAATTTTTCGTACTTTTGGAAATTCATACTTCGCAAACGCAGTGTCATGAGGTACTATTTACTGCATAAATTTTGCCGGTCTTGCGCTTTTCTGCATAACCGTGCGAATGGCTGTGAAACTGTATGTGATAGTGCTCCGCAAGGACAGAGAGTCGAGGGCATGAGGAAACGTCAGCAACGGCATGACATCATCCGCGATATCATTCGCGAGCATAATGTCAAGACGCAGCGCGATCTCGCCGATCAGCTGCAAGCCGCAGGCTACGATTGCACCCAGGCCACCATCTCTCGGGACATCATGGACATGGGCCTGGTGAAGTCCCGCGAAGGCTATTACGTGCTGCCGGAGGAAATGCGCCTCCAGCGCATGGTTTCCGAACTGGTTGAAGAGGTACACGTGGCAGGCAATCTCATCGTGGTCAAGACGTTCTCCGGCGGAGCCGCCGGCGTCTCCGCTGCGCTCGATAAAGCGAGCTTGCGCGGCGCGCTCGGCACCGTTGCCGGTGACAACACGATCATGATCGCTGCCGAGAGCCCCGAGGCCGCTCTTGAAGTTGAGCGTGCCATCGACCGACTGCGACGACGTTAGTCGTCTACTTTAGCGCGAGGGACGCTTTTCTCCCTCCTTTCCCCCAAGGCTGCCCAGCAGCATGAAGTCGTGAGAGCCGCCCGGCGCTCACGCCACCGCGAAAAGCCGCGATGCACACGGGACCCCGTGTATCCGCACGCCGAGAACGGCAGGGCGGAGCCAAGGCCAACCCGTATCTGCATCGGAGAACCGGGCAACGAACCAGCTAAAACAAAAAGAAAAAGCAAACGCAGGAAAGGGATTCATCATGGCAGATCAGAAGGAAAAAGCGGTACTGGCATACTCGGGCGGCCTCGACACGTCGTGCTGCATCAAGTGGCTCCAGGAGAACAAGGGCGTCGACGTCATCGCCGTCGTGGGCGACGTGGGACAGGAGCACGAGGGCCTCGAGAAGATCAAGCAGAAGGCGCTCAAATCCGGCGCGCTCGACTGCCTGGTGGTGGACATGCGGGAGACGTTCGCCAAGGAGTACCTGGCCAAGGCGCTCGCTGCCAACGCCATGTACGAGAACAAGTACCCGCTGGTCTCGGCGCTGTCGCGGCCGCTCATCTCCAAGCACCTCGTGGATGCCGCCCACAAGTTCGGCGCGAAGTACATCGCGCACGGCTGCACGGGCAAGGGCAACGACCAGGTGCGCTTCGAGTCGAGCATCACGATGCTGGACCCCGACATCGAGATCCTCGCCCCGGTGCGCGAGTGGGAGCTCAAGACCCGGCCCGAGGAGATGGAGTGGGCGCAGGCCCACGGCATCGAGGTGCCCACCACCAAGAAGTCGCCGTACTCCATCGACGACAACCTGTGGGGCCGGGCCATCGAGTGCGGCGTGCTGGAGGACCCGTGGACCGAGCCGCCGGCGGACATCTACACCATGACGAGCGATCCGATGCAGGCTCCCGACCAGCCCGAATACGTTGAGCTCACGTTCGCGCGCGGCCTGCCCTACATGATCAACGGCGACCAGAAGAGCTTCCTCGGCATCATCTACGCGCTGAACGAGATCGCCGGCAAGCACGGCTACGGCCGCATCGACATGATCGAGAACCGGCTCGTGGGCGTGAAGAGCCGCGAGTGCTACGAGGTGCCGGCGGGCCTCGCGCTCATCCAGGCGCACAAGGCGCTCGAGGACCTCGTGCTCGAGCGGGAAGTGCTGCACTACAAGCTGGGCATGGAGCAGGCTTGGGCCACCGCCGTGTACAACGGCCAGTGGTTCTCGCCGCTCAAGGAGGCCATCGACGCGTTCATGGCGTCCACCCAGCGCTGCCTGTCCGGCACGGTGAGGCTCAAGTTCTACAAGGGCTCCTGCACGGTGGTCGGCCGGAAGAGCGCCTACTCGCTCTACGACTACGCGCTGGCCACCTACGACAAGGACGACGCGTTCGACCACACGGCCGCCAAGGGCTTCATCAAGCTGCAGACGCTCTCCGGCAAGACGTGGGCCTCGAACCGTCGGCAGGAGGGCGCCCCGGCCGAGCTCTTCGATGCCGAGAAGCAGCAGGGCCCCCTCAAGAAGGGCAAGTACGAGGACGTCACCCCGCTCGGCCAGCAAGTGGTCGAAGAAGCAGAAGCCGTCTTGGCGTAAGCGAAAGGAAACCCATGGCACTCTGGTCAGGCAGGTTCACGGAGAACGTGAGCGAGTTCACGCAGCGCTTCGGCGCCTCGCTGCCGGTTGACAAGGCGCTCTATGCGCAGGACATCGCCGGCTCGAAGGCGCACGCGGCCATGCTGGGATCGGCGGGCGTCATCGCGCAGGCCGACGCCGATGCCATCGTGGGCGGGCTCGAGCGCGTGCAGGAGCGCATCGAGGCGGGGGAGTTCGCCTTCGACATCAACGACGAGGACATCCATATGTCCGTTGAGCGCGCGCTCATCGCGGACGTCGGCGATGCGGGCGCGCGCCTGCACACGGGCCGCAGCCGCAACGACCAGGTGGCCACCGACACGCGCCTGTTCGCGAAGCAGCGCTGCGAGGACCTCATGGCGGCCAACGTAGCCCTGCGCCAGGCACTCGTCAAGCAGGCCGGGGCGCATCCGGACGTCATCATGCCGGGCTACACCCACCTGCAGCATGCCCAGCCCGTGCTGTTCGCGCACCATATGCTCGCCTACGTGTGGATGCTTGCGCGCGACTTCGAGCGCCTGGCCGCCGCCCGCCGCGCCGCCGATGCCAGCCCGCTGGGCGCGGCGGCCCTCGCCGGCACCACGTACCCGCTCGACCGCCAGATGACGGCGGAGTCGCTCGGCTTCTCGCGCGTGATCCCCAACTCGCTCGACGCCGTGTCCGACCGCGACTTCCTGCTCGACCTGTCCTACGCGTGCAGCGTGTCGTGCATGCACCTGTCGCGCCTGTGCGAGGAGATCGTGCTGTGGTCCACGGCCGAGTTCGACTTCATCGAGCTCTCCGATGCGTTCTCCACGGGCTCGTCCATCATGCCGCAGAAGAAGAACCCCGACTTCGCCGAGCTCATCCGCGGGAAGACCGGGCGCGTGGTGGGCGACCTCGTGGCGCTGCTCGTCACCATGAAGGCGCTGCCGCTTGCGTACAACAAGGACCTGCAGGAGGACAAGGAGGGAGCCATCGACGCCGCCAAGACGCTCGAGGACTGCCTCGTGTGCGCCGCCGGCATGATCGAGACGATGCGCGTGATGCCCGAGAGCATGCGCGCCCAGGCGAAGAAGGGCTACCTTGCCGCCACCGACGTGGCCGACTACCTGGCGAAGAAGGGCATGCCGTTCCGGCGCGCCCACGAGGTGGTGGGGCACCTCGTGCTTTTGTGCGAGCAGCGCGGCTGCGACCTGGATGACCTTGCGCTCGCGGACTTCCAGGCTGAGAGCGACCTCTTCGAGGCCGACATCACCTCCGCGCTCGACCTCGACGCCATCGTGGCCGCCCGCACCACCGAGGGCGGCACGGGCCACGCCGCCGTGGCCGAGCAGCTGGCGCTCGCGAAGCAGGTTCTCGCCGTCGACGAGGCCGCGCTCTAGCCAGCAAGGGCGTGACAGGGGGGCGTGACAGGGGGACGGGGATAATGTCACGCCCCGCATCTGCTTGAAGGTTGTGAGAGCCCCGTGGGCGTGACATTATCCCCGTCCCTCTGTCACGCACCTTCAACCTCGCGTTCATGCCGCCGGGTCATCCGGCGGCATTTTTAGGCCTCCCATCGGCCCTTTTGCCTTGTGACCATTTTCCAACAAACTTGTGTTGATTCAAGAGGGGCAGCCCCCCGATGATACAATGGCGAAAGTTTTTTGGAGGTGTTCACGTGGCTTCACGTTCAATGAAGAACCGGCCCAGTGCCAAGAAGAAGCATCCCAAGATCGGGCTGCTCGTCGTCGTCAGCGTCCTGGCGGCCGTAATCGTCGCCGGCGGCGTGGGCGTCTACGCCCTCGGCATGTCCTGGATCGGCGATCTGACGGAGTACGACGTCTCGAATACGGACAATCTCAATACCTCGCTCCCAAGCGAGGCGTGGGACAGCACCAAGACCGTCCAGCTTGCCAAATTCCAGCTGGACAACCGCGAGCCGGTTGAGCTGAACCAGATCAGCCAGTATGTGCTCGATGGAACGGTGGCAACCGAGGACGAGCGCTTCTACGAGCACGGCGGCTTCGACCTGGCCGGCATCGCGCGTGCGCTCGTGGTGAACATCACCGGATCGGGTCGCGAGGGCGCCTCGACCATCACGCAGCAGTTCGTGCGCAACACCATCCTCTCCGACGAGATGGATGAGATCTCCATCAAGCGCAAGGTGCGCGAGATGTACCTTTCCGTCAAGCTCGAGGAAGTGTACTCGAAAGACGAGATACTGCGCATGTACCTCAACACCATCAACTACGGCAACGCCACGTACGGCATCCAGGCCGCCTCGCAGCGCTACTTCTCGAAGGACGCGACCGACCTGACGCTGGCCGAGGCTGCCGCCCTCGTGGGCATTCCCCAGTCGCCGTCTTACAACAACCCGCTTGTCGACGGCGGCAAGAACTGCATAGAGCGACGCAATCTCGTGCTCGACCGGATGCTGTCGAATGGCTATATCACCCAGGAGGAGCACGACGCGGCGCAGCAGGCTCCCCTCGAGGTCAACGAGACCATCCCCACGAACGACGGCATCCTCGCCTACCCGTACTTCACCAGCTACATGCGCCAAGAGCTCAAGGAAGAGCTGGGAATGTCGGAGGCGGAGATACTCAAGGGCGGGTTCACCATCGTCACGACGCTCGACGTTACCGCCCAGGAGGCGGCGGAGCAGGCAGCGAGGGACAAGGCCGCCCAGGCAAACGGGACTGCCGGCCTTGACAACGTGTTCGAGTCTGCCATGGCGGCCGTCGACCCCGAGACGGGCCACATCAAGGCGCTCGTCGGGGGCAGGGATTACTCTGAGAGCCAGGTGAACCTCGCAACGGGCACCGGCGGGGCCGGCCGTCAGTCGGGATCCTCGTTCAAGACGTTCACCCTGGTGGCGGCTATCAAGGCGGGAATCGATCCGCAGACCCTCATCAACTGCTCGGCCACGGCGAAGTTCCCCGGGTGGTCCGTCGAGAACATCAACAAGACGGAGTACGGCACCCGCAGCATCGCGCGTGCATTCGCCGTGTCCTCGAATACCGGTTTCGCGCGCCTCTGCCTGTCGCTCGGGCCCGACGCCGTGGCTTCGGTTGCGAAGGAGATGGGCATCCATTCCAATCTGTCGAGCACCGGCTCCATCACGTTGGGCGTCGATGCGGTGACGCCCCTCGAGATGGCCGAGGCCTACGCCACGCTTGCCAGCGGGGGCATCCACCACAACACCACTCCCGTTCTCCAAGTTTACGATCGCGATGGCGGGCTGGCCGTGGACAATACCACCACTGAGGGAGAACGGGTGCTCGAGCCCGAGGTCGCCCATGCGGCCCTCAAGGTCATGGAGGGCGTTGTGCAGAGCTCCGAGGGTACCGGCACCGATGCCGCCTTGGCGAACGGGCAGGTTGTCGCAGGCAAGACGGGCACCTCGGACGATTACAAGGACAGTTGGTTCTGCGGTGTGACGCCTCAGATGTCGGTGGCTTTCTGGCTTGGCGACCGTCGCGATTACTTTGGAGACAACTCCTGCGAATCGATCCCGCCGTCGGTCACAGTGGCAAGCGCCTTCGCCAGCTTCATGAACGTGGTGCTCGAAGGGCAGCCTGCGGTCGATTTCGCCAATGCCGCCAACCCGCCGTACAAGGCCTATACCGATGCGAAGTACGGCATCGGGGGCACCGCCGGCTCTTCGGGCGAGGATACTTCGAAAGACTCGGACAAGAAGGACAAAGACACCGATTCCAACAGCGCGAACGGGACCAACAACGGCTCGAACTCGGGCGGCACTAACGGATCCAACACGCCGGGAGGGCCATCCGGCGGTGGGACCGACAAGCCCGATCCGGCTCCAACCCCGGACCCCGAGCCCACGCCGGACCCCGAGCCCACGCCCGATCCGGAACCGGAGCCGACTCCCGATCCCGAGCCCACGCCCGATCCGACGACCCCGTCTGCGGCAAGTTTCTCTCTGCCAACGATTTGGTCGCGCACACTTCAAATGCTCGCCGCATAACAGGTACACTGTTTGCAGGTTGTTTTCACGCGCCGCATCCAAGCGGCGCTTTACTCGAAAGGGAAGTAGGTTGTACATGAAACGTTCCATGCTCATCAAAGCCGTCGGCGTCATGTGCGCGGCCTTCGTGGCGGTTGCCGCGCTCGCCGGCTGCGCATCGCAGGAAAGCGCCGCGACGAAGCAGCAGTCCGAGAACCGACAGTACATGACGCAGGTCAACCAGACGATGGAAGATCTGCAGAGCCGGCTCGACGGCTTCACCGACGCCGTGTCGCGCGGCGACCTGGTAGGCATGCGGACACAGGCCGACAACGCCTACAAGGCGCTCGACGAGCTGGGCAAGCTGAACGTCCCCGACGATCTCAAGGACATCCAGCAGGAGTACGTCGACGGCACGAACAAGCTGAAGGACGCCCTGAACGCCTACATCGAGCTCTACACGGAAATCGACAGCGCCACCGAGGCGCAGCCTTTCGACTATTCGACGTACGACCAGCGTATAGCCGATATCAAGAGCCAGTACGACGAGGGCATCGGCAAGCTCCAGTCGGGCGACAACAAGGCCTCCGAGAAGAACTAGCGGCAGCCTGCTGCGAATCGGCCCT
>HHCFC01400__coassemble_882_pt1 | contig 11867 bp, 9 predicted proteins | sample HHCFC01400__metabat2_low_PE_042 | metagenome-assembled genome bin HHCFC01400 | reverse complement strand
TCGATAGGGTTCGTTGCGCGCGCCGTCTTACTTGTGGTAGTACCGATGCTGCTCGTACTTGGGCTCGCAGCAGACGTTGATCCCCAAGGTGCGGTAGAGCTTCTCGTCGGTGGATGAGATGATGACCGAGAAGTACGCGTCGCATCCGCGCAAATCGTCGATGTGCTCGATGAGCTTGGCGGCAAGCGGGTCGGTGGCGGAGCTGATGGACAGCGCGATGAGCGTCTCGTCGGAGTGCAGGCGCGGGTTGCGGCTGTGCAGGCAGTCGGTCTTCAGGCGGCAGATGGGCTCGATGACCTCGTCGCTGATGACGTCGATCTCGTCGTCGACGCCGGAGACGCCCTTGAGCGCGTTCATCATGAGCGACGACGCCGCGCCCAGAAGCGACGACGTCTTGCCCGTGACCACCGAGCCGTCCGGCAGCACCATGGCGCCCACCGGGCCGCCGGTCGTCTCCTCCTTCAGCAGCGCGGCCGAGCGGGCCGGCGAGAAACTCGCGTTCACGCCGGCCTGGTTCATCAGCAGCTCCAGCTTCTCCACGTGCTCCTGGCCCGTGCCGCTGCGGCGCGTCTCCACGGCGGTCTGGAAGTAGCGGCGCACGATCTCCATCTTCGCGGCCTCGCGCACGGCCTCGTCGTCCACGATGGCGTTGCCCGCCATGTTCACGCCCATGTCGGTGGGCGACTGGTAGGGGCTCTCGCCGGAAATGCGCTCCATCATGGCCTTCAGCACGGGGAATATCTCCACGTCGCGGTTGTAGTTCACCGTGGTCTCGCCGTACGCTTCCAAATGGAACGGGTCGATGGTGTTCGCGTCGTTCAAGTCGACGGTGGCCGCCTCGTAGGCTATGTTCACCGGGTGCTTGAGCGGCAGGTTCCAGATGGGGAACGTCTCGTACTTCGCGTAGCCGGCCGCCACCCCGCGCTTGTGCTCGTGGTAGAGCTGCGAGAGGCACGTGGCCATCTTGCCGCTGCCGGGGCCGGGGGCCGTCACCACCACGAGCGGCCGCGTGGTCTCGATGAACTCGTTGCGCCCGTAGCCCTCGTCGCTCACGATGCGGTCGATGTCGTAGGGGTAGCCGGGGATGGGGTAGTGCAGGTAGCTCTTGATGCCCAGGCTGTCCAGGCGCTTGCGGAACGCCTCGGCCGAGGGCTGGTTCGTGTAATGGGTGATGACCACGCCGCTGGTGGCGAAGCCCATGCCGCGGAAGATGTCCATGAGGCGCAGCACGTCCTCGTCGTAGGTGATGCCCAGGTCTCCGCGCACCTTGCTCTTCTCGATGTCGTTCGCGTTGATGGCGATGATGATCTCGGCGTCGTCGATGAGGCTTTTCAGCATGCGGATCTTGGAGTCGGGCTCGAAGCCGGGCAGCACGCGCGAGGCATGGTAGTCGTCGAAGAGCTTGCCGCCGAACTCCAGATAGAGCTTGCCGCCGAACTGGTCGATGCGGTTGCGGATGTGCTCTGCCTGCAGCGCGATGTACTGGTCGTTGTCGAATCCTATGCGCATGGGTCTGCGGCGCCCCTTTCGTGAGAAGACGGTGATGCGCGTACGCGCGCGAACCAAAGTATATCGCACTTGCCGTACCCGGTGTTGCCAGCGTGTAAAAACTCGCCGCGGGCAGGGCGACGCGGCGGGGAGTGCAGCGTCTCCCATGTTGGGCAGTGCGCCGAAAGCCCCCTTAAGGACCGGTAGGCCGGTGCTATACTCGTAGGCGATCCCGAGGGCCGCTGGAAAGGGGGGCGGATGTGGACGCCGTGCGCACGCTCATGGAAGAGTACCTCTCGCACTTGCGCGTGGAGCGGGGGTCCTCGCCGCTCACCGTGTCGGCGTACGCCACCGACCTTCGCGATTACGCCGCCTTCCTCGACGGGCGCGGAGTGGACAATGCCGATGACGTGGACCGCGCCTGCGTGGTGGCCTACGAGGCCGACCTCGTGGACCGCGGCTACGCCACGTCGAGCGTGGATCGGCGCGTTTCGGTGATCAAGGGATTCCACCGCTTCCTCGTGCGCGAGGGCTATGCGCGCCGCAACCCCACCGACACGCTGCAGCTGCCCAAGCCCCCCGAGCGGCTGCCCGACGTGCTGTCGGTGAATCAGGTGGCAACCATGCTGGCTGCCTGCACGGGCGACAGTCCGTCGGAGATGCGCAACCGCGCCATCCTGGAGGTGCTGTACGGCTGCGGGTTGCGCGTGAGCGAGTGCACGGGGCTCGATCTGGGCGATTGCATCCTGGAGGAAGGGTACCTGCGCGTCGTGGGCAAGGGAGGCAAGGAGCGCATCAGCCCCATCTCGGGCGCTGCGCTCGAGGCGCTGGGCGCGTACCTGGAGCATGCCCGCCCCGCGCTTGCGAGGCCCTACGCCAAGCCCACGGCGGCGGTGTTCCTGAACGCCCGCGGCGGCCGCCTGACGCGCCAGAGCGTGCATGCCATCGTCGCCGATGCCGGACGCCTCGTGGGCGTGGCGAACCTGCATCCTCATACGCTCCGCCACTCCTTCGCCACCCACCTGCTGGAAGGCGGTGCGGACCTGCGCGTTATCCAGGAGATCCTCGGCCACTCCGACATCTCCACCACCCAGGTATACACTCACGTGAGCCGCGCCCACATCCGCGAGGAGTACCTGAGCGCCCACCCGCGCGCGCAATGCCCGCGAGCATAGCGCACCTGCTCGTCATGCACATGGCGCTTCGCGTGGATAACGCTCTGGCTCGTGCGCTTGGTGCAGCATCCCCGTCGCATGCGCGACGCATGCTCCCGCGTTCGGTGCAGGAGCCCGTTGCGTGCGCAGTACGGTCGCCCGCGCCTGGCGCGGCGACTTGTTGCGTATGCGACCGCAATCATCTGCGCTCGGGCAGCGGCCTGCTGCGTGCGTCGTGCAGCGATGCGTATTCGGTGGGGCAGTCTGTCGCGCGCCTGGCGCAAATCCGCGTGGACGAGATTCGAGTCTATGGCACGATTGCTGGTGTCTGAATCGCCAGATGCTTGTTGCGAACAGGCCTTTTACGGGAATTGCTTACGCGCGGTCGCAAAAACCTACCACAGGCTCCGATCTTGTCAATGACCGAATTGGTAATATTATACTCCGCTGATCGCCGAGGCCCGGGTACGCCCGCGCTGGGAGCGCGCGGAGCTTCTTGGGTGCTGTTTGGAGGCGCACGCGGGACGGGCTCGCAGCTTTTTCGGAAAGGGATGGTGTGCTTGTGCGGAAATAGGGTGCGCTATGAAACGGATGTTTCACGTGAAACATCCGTTCGTTAATTCGATCTTTCGCTTGCTCCCTTCGCGCTGCTGCCGGGCTTGACTGGAGTTGCTGGGTGACGCCCCCCCGACCCCCGACCTGCTCCCGCCTCCGTGCGGGACCCCCGCCCCCGTTCCCGTCCCCGCTTAGGCCCGGTACGCCCGCGCTGGGAGCGCGGGCGCCGCCCCGGTGCCCATCCGCCTCCGTTTCCGACCCGGCCCCGATTCCCGGCCCGATGGCCGGAGCGCTTGAACGAGCGGTTGATCCTGCGGGGTCTGCGTGGGGCGGGGTGGGAGGGCGTCACAAATTCTCCCACTTCGTGCCACGGCGGGCAGCGAATCCATATGTTGTGGACGATTCCGCGGCTCTGCCTACCCGTGGTATGGCCGTTTTTCCGCGTGCTGGAAAATGAATGACGGGTGGGTGAACAGTGGGTTTCATCACGGCAAAAAGGGGGCGGAATACCCTATAAATGTTGCGAAGTGGGGCGAAGTGGGATAGAATGCCAAACATCGAAAGGGCCGAACGGCTGCACGCGGAAAGGATGGCATGGCGGAGGTCGTCGACACAACGGAGAGCACGGAGGGGGCGGCGCATATCGTCGACCTCAACGGCGAGTTCCGTTTCAAGGTCGATGCCAAGGGCCGCATGTCCCTGCCCGCGAAATTCCGCAAGGTGCTTTCGACCGACTTGGTGGTAACCCGCAATCCGAAGGACGAGTGCCTCTACGTCTTCGAGCCCCGTGGCTTCAACGCCTGGGTCGCGGAGGTGTTCGAGGACAAGTTCGGCAAGTACGACTCCTCCAACGACCTGCACGTGCGCCTGCGCCGCAAGCTCAAGGCCCGCGCGAAGGACGTGGAAGTGGACGGCTCCGGGCGCATCATGCTCCCGACGGAGGCGCGCGAGGCGACGGACATCGACAAGGACGTCGTCGTCGTGGGCAACACGGGCTACTTCGAAGTGTGGGACGCGAAGCGTTACGAGGCGCAGGACGACGACACCGACCTCGGTGTCCTGTTCGGCTGATCGTAGGACGTGAGCGCAATGACAAGCGAATATCGGCAACAAGAATTCCAGCATACCCCCGTTCTGCTCGCCGAGTGCCTCGAACAATCGAACCTCAAACCACAGCAAACGTTCGTGGACGCAACACTCGGCGGGGCAGGGCATTCCCTTGAAATGGCCAAGCTCATCGGCCCGGGGGGCACGCTCATCGGCATCGACCAGGATGAGGTGGCGCTCGCCGCCGCCCGCTCCCGGCTCGAGTCACTGCCCGACGGGCAACGCCCCAACCTGGAGCTATTGCGCGGCAACTTCGGGGATATGGACGACCTTCTCGTCAGCGCCGAGGTACCCGGGGTCGATGCGTTCCTCTTCGACCTAGGCGTCTCGTCGGTGCAGATAGACACACCGTCCCGCGGCTTCTCCTTCAAGGAGAACGGCCCCCTTGATATGCGGATGGATCCGGGGAAAACCACCCTAACCGCAGCAGAGATCGTGAACACCTACAACGCAGCAGATCTCACTCGGATCATCCGTGCCTACTCGGACGAGAAATGGGCCAGCCGCATCGCAGATTTCATCGTGCGGTCGCGGGCGAATGGGAGGATAGAGACGAGCGAGCAGCTCGTGGACATCATCAAGGCCGCCATACCGGCCTCGGCGCGCCGCGCCGGGGGGCATCCGGCGAAACGGACGTTCCAGGCGCTTCGGATAGAAGTCAACTCGGAGCTGGACGTGCTGCGTCGAGGTCTCGACGCCGCCGTCCGCTGGCTCAATCCGGGCGGGCGCCTCGTGGTCATCAGCTACCATTCGCTCGAGGACCGCATCGTGAAGGAAACCTTCAACGCGTATGCGAACCGCTGCACCTGCCCGCCGGACCTTCCGGTGTGCGTGTGCGGCAAGGAGCCGATACTCGACCTGGTCACGCGCAAGCCGCTTCTGCCCACGGCAGGGGAGATAGAGCGCAATCCCCGGGCACGCAGCGCCAAGCTGCGCGTCGCCCGAAAACGCTGAAACCGACCTATCCGGCCGGGGCCTTGGTCCCGGCCGCCTTGCAAGCAACATCATAAACAGCACCGCGACCACCGAAACCGCAGCCAGAAACGAAGAAAAGGAGGTTGGTCATGGCAGGAGCCGCACCGGCGTTTTCCTACAATTATCCCGAGCGCGTACCCGAGCGTCCCGAACGCCCGCGCGTTCGCGTCGTGCCGGGCCAGGGCACCCGCACAAGCACCCAGACCATTCCCTCCACCGTCGTGTTCATGGCCAAGACGCTCGCCGTGGTGCTGGTGGTGGCGGCGCTCTTGTGCTTTGCCCGCATTGCCATCGGATCGGCGACCGTGGCCACGTCCGTGCAGTCGCAGCAGCTCGAAAGCCAGATAAGCGACGCCCGCGCCAGCGGGAACAACCTGGAAGTGCAGCAGAGCTCGCTTTCCAACCCCACGCGCGTGAAGGCCGAGGCGAGCCGCCTCAAGATGGCCGCGCCCGAGAGCGTCGGCGTCATCGACCTGGGCACCGACGTCGTCGCCACCGACGAGGCCGGGAACCTGTCGCTTTCCAAGAGCGTGCAGATCGCCGCCGGCGCCGCGGAGTAGCGGCGTGGCGGGACGGCCCCACACCTCGCGCGCCCCGCGCCGTCCGGGCGCGCCGCGCACGGCGGCGCCCGGCTTCGCAGTCGATTCGAGCCGCGCGTTCATCCCCCTTGTTGCCTTCGCCGTCATAGCGGCCCTCTTTCTCGTGCGGTTGGTGTACCTGCAGGTCATCGTGGCTCCTTCGTACGCCTCGCAGGCCGAGCAGGCGCGCACCGTGGGTTTCGACATCGAGCCTCGGCGCGGCACCATCTACGATCGCAACGGCACGGTGCTGGCCGTGAGCGTCGATGCCACCACCATCTACGCCAACCCCTCCGAGGTGGAGGACCTGCCGGGCACGGCCGCGGCGTTGGCCGGCGTGCTGGGCGGCGAGGCGGCCGACTACCAGAACGCGCTGTCCGCCGGCACCTCCACGTTCGCCTTCATCCAGCGCAAGGCCGACACCGCCGTGGCCGACCAGGTGCGCGCCCTGGACCTCAAGGGCATCTACTTCATCGCCGACACGAAGCGCACCTATCCCAACGGGCGGGTGGGCGCGCAGATCGTCGGCCTGACCGACATCGACGGCAACGGCCTGAGCGGTTTGGAGAAGTACTACGACGACATCCTGTCCGGCGAGCCCGGCCGCTACGAGGCCGAGCGCGGCCGCGACGGCACGCCCATCCCCGGCGGCGTGCACGAGGAGACGCCCGCCGTGGACGGCCAGGACATCATCATATCCGTGGACATAGAGCTGCAGCAGTACGTGGAGGACCGCCTGCTGGCCGACAAGGAGGGCCTCACCTCCAACGGCGGCAGCTCCGTGGTCATGGACGCCGAGACGGGCGAGATCTACGCCGCCGCGTCGCTTCCGCTGCTCGACCCGAACGACCGCGAGAACATCCCGGCCGGTGCGACGGAGCTCAAGGTGGTCACGCACCTGTTCGAGCCCGGCTCCATCTTCAAGTCCGTCTCGGCCATGGCCATTCTGGAGTCGGGCACCATGACGCCCGAGAGCGAGCTGTTCTGTCCGAGCGAGATAGAGGCCGACGGCTACATCATCTCCGACGCGCACGACCGCGGCGACGCCACCTTCACGCTGGAGCAGATCATGGACCAGTCGTCGAACGTGGGCATCTCGCTGGCCACGGAGAACGCCACCGCGAACGGCGTATCGGGTTTCGAGAACCTGTACAACAAGATCAACGAGTACAACCTGCACACGCGCACCGGGGTGGACTACCCCGGCGAGGGCGAGGAGGGCACCGAGTACCTGGGATCGCTCCTGCCGTTCGACAAGTGGGGCAAGGTGCAGGCCTACAACATCAGCTTCGGCCAGGGCGTGTCGGTGACGCCGCTGCAGATGACGCGCTTCTACGGGGCGCTCGCCAACGACGGGGTGGAGTGCACGCCGCACTTCCTCATCGGCAAGCCGCAGTCCGGGGAGACGCCCGAGTACGCCACGGAGAAGGTTATCGGCAGCGAGAAGGCGCTCTCCGACATGACCGACATGCTCAAGACCGTGGTCAGCCAGGGCACGGGCACCGACGCCGCTATCGAGGGGTACAACGTGGCGGGCAAGACCTCCACGGCGGAGATCTACGACGAGGTGAACGGCGGTTACCGCAAGGGCGTGTACAACATGGCGTTCACCGGCTTCATAGCCGACTCCACGGGTCCCCAATTGGTTTGTTTTGTGGGTGCCAACGAGACGGAATACGGTTCCATCGTCACGCCGGTGTTTAAGGATATAATGTCAACTGCCATCGACCGATTCCAGATAATGCCTGAGTGAGGACAAGCCATGGGGAAAACCTGCACCGACCTGTTCGCAGGAATTGACTGCACCGTCATCGGCAACGCCGACGAGGAAGTGGGCGGCATCGCCTACCGCAGCGACCGCGTGCAGCCGGGCGACGCGTTCTTCTGCATCGTGGGCTTGACGGCGGACGGCCACTCGTTCGCGCAGGACGCCATCGACCGCGGCGCCAAGGTGCTCGTGGTGGAGCGCAAGGTGTACCTGGCCGACGCCACCGATGTGACCGAGGTGGTGGTGGCCGACACGCGCAAGGCCATGGCGGCCGCGTCGGCCAACTTCTACGACCACCCCTCGAAGGACTTCGCGCTCGTGGGCATCACCGGCACGAACGGCAAGACCACCACCACCTACCTCGTGGAGCATATCGCGCACGTGGCCGGCAAGCGCACGGGCGTCATCGGCACCGTGGGCGTGCGCATAGGCGGGGAGCAGGAGAAGACGGCGCACACCACGCCCGAGTCGCCCGACCTGCAGAAGCTGCTCGCGCGCATGCGCGACGAGCGCTGCGGCGTGGTGGCCATGGAGGTGAGCTCGCACGCGCTCGACCTGGAGCGCACGTGGGGCACGACGTTCGCCGTGACCGCGTTCTCGAACCTCACGCAGGACCACCTGGACTACCATCACACGTTCGAGGCCTACTTCGAGGCCAAGGCGCGCCTGTTCTCGAAGGACTATCCGGCCAAGCGCGTGATCTGCATCGACGACAAGTGGGGCAAGGAGCTTCTGCGCCGCTGCGCCACGAACGAGGACAGCATCGTGACCACGGGCTTCGACGCCGCGGCGCAGATCCATCCCGTGGACGTGCGCTACGCCCCCACGCACACCGAGGTGGAGCTGGACGTGCGCGGAAGCCGCTACCGCTTCCGCTACCCGCTCGTGGGCAAGTTCAACGTGGAGAACGTCATGTGCGCGTTCGGCATCGGGCTGCAGCTGGGCTTCCCGCCCAGCGTGATCGTGGAGGCGTTGGAGGAGGCCCCGCAGATCCCCGGCCGCCTGGAGCGCGTGAGCGCGCCGTGCGACGGCGGCATCGGCGTGTTCGTGGACTACGCGCACACCCCCGACGCGCTGGAGAAGGCGCTTTCGTCCATCATGGCGCTGACGCGCGGGCGCACCGTCTGCGTGTTCGGCTGCGGCGGCGACCGCGACGCGTCGAAGCGCTCCATCATGGGCAAGGCCGCCCTCGCGGCCGACTACGCCGTGGTGACGAGCGACAACCCGCGCCACGAGGACCCGCTGGCCATCATCGACGACATCGTGGGCGGCATGGGCTCGGGCGAGGGCCGCTTCGCCGTGGAGCCCGACCGCCGCGCGGCCATCGCGCTGGCGCTGGAATGGGCCGAGCCCGACGACTCCGTGCTCATCGCGGGCAAGGGCCACGAGGACTACCAGCTGGTGGGCGACGAGGTGCTCTCCTTCGACGACCGCGTGGTTGCGGCCGAAGAGCTGAACCGTGCGTTCGGCGGCCTTCTGGACGAGAAGGGCGCTGAGTAGCCTATGCGCCTGAACGCGAAGCAGATCGCGGCCTACACGGGCGGGACGTTCGCCGTGGAGCCGCTCGACCCGCGGGCGCTGCTCACGGGCATTACCTGGGACTCCCGCGACGTGCGCCCGGGCGATTTGTACGTGGCGCTTCCGGGCGAGCGCGCGGACGGGCACGACTTCGTGGCCGCGGCGCTCTCCGCGGGCGCGCTGGGCGCGCTGGTCATGCAGCCGGTGGCCGAGGACGTGCGGGCGCTCGCGCGCGAGCTGGGCGCGGCCGTCATCGACGTGCCCGACACGGCGGGCGCCGTGACCGACCTTGCGCGCGAGTGGCGCGCCCACCTGCAGGGGCGCGTGGTCGCGCTCACGGGCTCGACGGGCAAGACCACCACGAAGAACCTCGTGCGCGACGTGCTGGCGGCTGCGCATAGCGTGGTGGCCACGGTGGGCAACCAGAACAACGAGCTGGGCGTTCCCAAGACGCTGCTCTCGGCCGAACCGGAGACGGAGGCCGTGGTGGTGGAGATGGGCATGCGCGGCGCCGGCCAGATAGCCGAGCTGTGCTCGTTCGTGCGCCCCGACTGGGGCCTGGTGGTGAACGTGGGCGAGAGCCATATAGAGCTCTTGGGCAGCCGCGAGAACATCGCGCGCGCCAAGGCCGAGCTTTTGCGCGAGCTGCCGGAGGGCGCGGGGCTCGCGTTCGTGAACGCGGCCGACGACTTCGCGGGCTTCGTGCGCGAGGAGGCCCGGCTGGACGCCCGGTGCGTGCCGTGCGTGCTGTTCGACGGGTCGCCGGACGCCGCCGCCCGCCGCGTGGCCGCCGACGCGGCGGACATGGTGCGCCCGGCCGTGTGGGCCGAGCAGGTGGAGTTGGACGAGCAGGGCCGCCCGCGCTTCGTGCTGCACGCCGTCGGCTTCGGCGGCTCGGATGCCTCCGCCCCGCACGGCGAGCAGGCTCCCTGCTCGCTCAACCTGCGCGGGCTGCACAACGTGGGCAACGCCTGCGCCGCCGCGGCCGTGGGCCGTGCGTTCGGCATGCCGCTCGCCGCCGTGGCCGAGGCCCTCGCGCATGCCGAGCCCGAGGCGGGGCGCCAAGAGGTGCTCGCCGCGCGCGGCGGGTTCACCGTGGTGAACGACGCCTACAACGCGAACCCCGACTCCATGCGCGCCTCGCTCACCACGTTCTGCGCGCTGGAGGTGCCGGGCCGCCGCGTGGCGGTGCTCGGCGACATGGGCGAGCTCGGCGACTTCGCGCGCGCCTGCCATGCGGGCATCGGCGAGCTGGCGGGAACGTTGCCGCTCGACCGCCTCGTATGCGTGGGCGAGCTGGCGGCGCACATCGCCGACGCCGCCGAGGCGGCGGGCATGGACGCGGCGCGCATCGTGCGCGCGGCAACGGTCTCCGACGTGCTCGGAGAGATGGATACGTACCTCGAGCCGGGCGACGCCGTGCTGGTGAAGGCGTCCCACTTCATGGGGCTCGAGCGCGTGGTCGAAGGACTGGTCAACTGATATGTTTGCGATATTCTCCCACTACCCGACGTTCCTCGTGTTCCTGGCCATCGTGGCCGCCATCGTGGTCACGATGGTGCTCATGCCCGTATGGATCAAGTTCCTGAAGTCGAGCCATATCGGCCAGCAGGTGCGCGCCGACGGGCCCGAGAGCCATCTGGTGAAGCAGGGCACGCCCACCATGGGCGGCGTCATCATGCTCGTGGCCGTGATAGCCACGGCGCTCGTCATCGGCATGCCCACGCCCGAGACGTTCCTGCTTTTGGGCGCCACCGTGCTGACGGGCCTTCTGGGCCTCGTGGACGATGCCTCGAAGGTGGTCAAGGAGCGTTCGCTCGGCCTCACGCCGAAGGCGAAGCTCGTGGGCCAGTTCGCCATCGCCACCGTGTTCACGCTCGTGGCGGTGAACTGGCTGGGGGTGGCCCCCACGGTGGAGATACCCTTCGTGTACACGTTCGACCTGGGGCTGCTCACCACGGTGGTGCCCGTGGGCGACGGCATTGCCATCCCGTGGCTCTACCTGATATTCGCGAACATCCTGCTGGTGGGCATGTGCAACGCCGTGAACCTCACCGACGGCCTGGACGGCTTGGCGGCGGGCACCGTGATGATCGTGATGATAGTCATGGCCGCCATCGCGTACCGCTCCGACCTGCTGGAGCCCGCCATCTTCGCGGCGGCGCTCGCGGGCGCGTGCATCGGCTTTCTGTGGTTCAACTCGTTCCCGGCCGACATCTTCATGGGCGACACCGGCTCGCTCGCGCTCGGCATGGCGCTGGGCTGCTTGGCCGTGCTCACGAAGACCGAGTTCGTGTCCATCATCATCGGCGGCCTGTTCGTGGCCGAGGCCCTGTCCGTCATGATCCAGGTGTTCTACTACAAGAAGACGAGGAAGCGCATCTTCCTCATGGCGCCCCTGCACCACCATTTCGAGAAGAAGGGGTGGAGCGAGACGAAGGTGGTCGTGCGCTTCTGGATCGTGTCGGGCGTGCTGGCGGCCTGCGGCTTCTCGCTGTACTTCGCCCAGACGCTCATGGCGGTGGCGTAGCGGATGGCGCGCGGGGACCTGATACCGGGAAGGAAGCACGCGCCGCAGCACCTCGGGCGCGTGCTCGTTTTGGGGCTGGGGAAGAGCGGCCGGGCGGCCGTGGAGTACCTGCTGCCGCTGGTGGGCGGGCGCGTGGACGCGCTGGCTGTGGCGGCCGGCGCGCGCACGGAGGCCTCCGAGGCGTTCGCGGCCGA
>HHCFC01400__coassemble_900_pt1 | contig 12073 bp, 11 predicted proteins | sample HHCFC01400__metabat2_low_PE_042 | metagenome-assembled genome bin HHCFC01400 | reverse complement strand
CACCCGATCTTCGTGCGATCTCGGAGGCTCGCGTGCCCAAGGCACGCTTCGCCTCCGCGATCCCGCGAATCTCGGGCACTGCAGGCGCCCTCGCTGACTTGCTGCGCCAACCGGGGCGGCTGTTTTCGCGCCGGCGCGCGAATAGATGAACTTGCGACACTGCCACAAGAGAAAGAAGAGGACCCATGAACCCCACCCGCCTGCTCGACCTGTTCTGCGAGATCGTCCGCATCGAGAGCCCCTCGCGCCACGAGGCCGCCATGGCCGCGCGCTGCGCCGACGAGCTGCGGGGCCTGGGCTTCTCCGTGCGTTTCGACGACTCGGCCGCGCAGACGGGGGCGGACACGGGCAACCTCGTGGCGCACCTGCCGGGAACGGCGCCGGGGCACGTGGTGCTGTCGGCCCATATGGACACGGTGCAGCCCTGCGCGGGCATCGAGCCGGTGGTGGAGGACGGCGTGGTGCGCTCGGCCGGCGACACCATCCTCTCGGCCGACGACAAGGCCGGCATCGCGGCCATCCTCGAGGGCGTGCGCTCGGTGGTGGAGGAGGGCGCGCCGCGCCCCGACGTCACGGTGCTCCTCACCACCTGCGAGGAGCAGCACCTGCTGGGCTCCGGCGCGCTCGCGCCGGACGCGCTGCCCGCGGGCGCGCCGTGCTACGTGCTGGACGCCGACGGCGCGCCCGGCACCGTCATCACGGGCGCGCCCTGCCACTGGACGCTGGAGGCCGCGTTCGCCGGCCGCGCATCGCACGCGGGCGTGGTGCCCGAGGCGGGCATCTCGGCCATCCAAATGGCCGCGGCGGCCATCGAGGCCATGCCGCTCGGGCGCCTCGACGAGGCCACCACGGCGAACATCGGCGTGATAGCCGGCGGGCGCGAGACGAACGTCGTGCCCGAGGCGTGCACGCTGCGCGGCGAGTGCCGCTCGCTCTACCCCGACCGTGCCGAGGCGCAGAAGGCCGCCATGACGGTCGCCCTCGAGCAGGCTGCCGCGCGCTTCGGCGGTTCGGTGGACATCGACTGGACGTTCAGCTACGGCGCCGTGCTCTACGACGAGGACGACGCGCTCGTGCAGACGGCCGCCCGTGCGGCGCGCGCCGCCGGGCTGGAGCCTTGCTTCCGCCACGACGGCGGCGGCTCCGACGCGAACGTCCTGGCGGCCCGCGGCGTGCGCGCCGTGACGCTCGGCGTGGGCATGACGGCCTTCCACTCGCCGGAGGAGCATATCTCCGTGGCCGACCTCGAGGGCACCGCCCGTCTCGTGGAGGCGCTGGTGAAGGAAGGCGCCGAGTAGCGTCCGCCGCCGGGATCCTTCTACCGGCGGCGTCCTTCTCTGTGCTATACTATATAGCAGCAAGCAGCCTGACCGCAAAGGAGGCGCCATGCCCGCCGTGCAGATGAACGTGCGCATCGACGAGGAGACGAAGGCCCGCGGCGACGAGGTGTTCGCCCGCTGGGGGCTCACGCCCTCGCAGGTGGTGCGCGCCGTGTGGGAGTACGCCGAGGAGAAGGGCGAGCCGCCCGCGTTCATGCGCCCCGCGCTCGACGCCGAGCACGACGCCGAGGTGCAGCGCCGCCTGGCCCTCGTGCGCGAGGGGGCCGGCATCTGGCGGAAGTTCTTCATCGACAACGGGCTGCCCGTGCCGGGGCCGCGCAAGATCACGCCCGAGGACCTGCGCGAGGACGAGTACTTCGGCAAGCCGAAGGAGGAGCTCGACGACGACGAGGTCCACGAGGCCTACTACGACGATCTGCGCTACGAGGCGTACCTCGAGAAGGCGTCCGAGAGGGGCCTGCTATGAGCCTGCCGCTGAAGCTGCTCGTCGATACGAACGTATGGATCGATTACTTCCTCGAGCGCAGGCCCGAGGCGCACGAGGAGGCGATGGGATTCGTGGCGGAGGCGACGGCGGCCGATGCCGCGCTTTACACCTCGTCGGCAACGATGCCCGACCTTTTCTTCCTGCTCTGCCAGGAGACGAAGCGGTATCTGCAGGAGCACGGCAAGCCTGTTGACGAGCGTTTTGCCGCGGCGGTACGCGAATCGGCGTGGTCGAGCGTGCGCAACGTCATGGGGCTCTCGTTGATCGTGCCCGTGGGGCAGAACGAGGCCCTGCGCGCCATGACCTACCGCGACCTCCACGACGACTTCGAGGACGACCTGCTGCTGGCCGCCGCCGCGCGCGTCGATGCCGACTACGTGGTCACGTCGGACCGGGCGCTGCTGCGCCATGCACCCGTGGCCTGCCTCGACCCGGCCGACATGCGCGCGCTCCTTCGCGCCCGTGCCGCGGCGGCCGACGCGGAATAAATTCGAGATTACGTGGAGGCTCCCGCCCATCGAATCGCCTATCAGGCGTTCCATCAGGCGAAACGCAGAGCAAGACTATAGATACTCCCGGGTGCGTGGCGTTTGACAAGCTGCGGGGGCGATGATAAAGTTCTCGTTCGCGTCCCATGTGGGCGTATGTTTTCCTGTGCGAATCAGCTGAGCGCACAGGGAGGCACCGCAGAAGCGATTCCCTATCTATATAAAGGTAATCGGAACAAGCAAGAGGTAAAAGGAGAGAAGCTTTGCCTACTATCAACCAGCTGGTCCGCAAGGGCCGCAAAAAGACGGTCGACAAGAGCAAGACACCGGCCCTGAAGGGCAACCCGCAGAAGCGCGGCGTGTGCACCCGCGTGTTCACGACCACGCCGAAGAAGCCGAACTCGGCTCTCCGCAAGGTCTGCCGCGTGCGCCTCGTCAACGGCATGGAAGTGACGGCCTACATCCCGGGCGTCGGCCACAACCTGCAGGAGCACTCCATGGTGCTGCTGCGCGGCGGCCGCGTGAGGGACCTCCCCGGCGTCCGCTACAAGGTCATCCGCGCTGCGCTCGACTGCGCCGCCGTGGACAACCGCAAGCAGGCCCGCAGCCGTTACGGCGCCAAGCGCCCCAAGTAAGCAACCGATAAGACGCGCGGGCCGCTAAGGCCGCTTCCGCCCAAAGGGGGCGTGGGGCGGCGGCCTAATGGGCGGGACGAAGAGCCGCCCGGAAGCGCGCAGGAACCAGAAGGAGAAATACATGCCGCGTCGTGCAGCAGCAGTCCGTCGTGAAGTTCAGCCGGACGCACAGTACAACAACCGTTTGGTCACGCAGCTGATCAACAAGGTCCTCCTCGATGGCAAGAAGGCCACCGCCGAGGGCATCGTCTACGGTGCGTTCGCCATCGTGGAGCAGAAGACCGGCGGCGACCCGCTGGCCGTGTTCAAGAAGGCCATGGACAACGTCCGCCCGACCCTCGAGGTCAAGCCCAAGCGCGTCGGCGGCGCCACCTACCAGGTGCCGATGGAGGTCAACTCCCGCCGTTCGACGACGCTCGCCATCCGCTGGATCGTGGACTTCTCGCGCAAGCGCAAGGAGCACACGATGAAGGAGCGCCTCGCCGCCGAGATCATGGACGCCGCCGAGAACACCGGCGCGTCGGTGAAGAAGCGCGAGGACCTGTACAAGATGGCCGAGTCCAACCGTGCGTTCTCGCACTACCGCTTCTAAGGGGGACCCAGTCTATGGCTAAAACGTCTCTACAAGACACGCGCAACATCGGCATCATGGCCCACATCGACGCGGGCAAGACGACGACGACCGAGCGCATCCTCTACTACACGGGCAAGACCCACAAGATCGGCGAGGTGCACGACGGCGCCGCGACGATGGACTGGATGGTGCAGGAGCAGGAGCGCGGCGTGACCATCACCGCCGCCGCCACCACGTGCTTCTGGAAGTACCCCGGCGGCGCTGCCGACGGCAAGGAGTACCGCTTCCAGATCATCGACACGCCCGGCCACGTTGACTTCACGGCCGAGGTCGAGCGCAGCTTGCGCGTGCTCGACGGTGCGGTCGCGGTGTTCGACGCCGTCGCCGGCGTGCAGCCGCAGTCCGAGACGGTGTGGCGCCAGGCCAGCCGCTACGGCGTGCCGCGCATCGCCTACATCAACAAGTACGACCGTGTGGGCGCCGACTTCTTCCGCGCGATCGAGACGATGAAGGACCGCCTGGGCGCGCCGGCCGTGGCCGTGCAGATGCCCATGGGCGCCGAGGACGGCTTCTGGGGCGTCATCGACCTCGTCACCATGACGGCCTGGGACTTCAAGGCCGACGAGAAGGGCATGACGTATCCCGAGGCCATGGACGCCATTCCGGCCGAGTTCGCCGACGAGGCCGAGCTGCACCGCCAGGAGCTGCTCGAGGCTGCCGCCGACTGCGACGACGCGCTCATGGAGAAGGTGCTCATGGAGGAGGAGGTGACGGTCGAGGAGTTGAAGGCCGCCATCCGCAAGGGCACCATCGCCTGCGAGATTCATCCCGTGTTCGTGGGCTCGTCCTACAAGAACAAGGGCGTGCAGGAGCTGCTCGACGCCGTGGTGGACTACATGCCCTCCCCGGTGGACATCCCGGCCATCAAGGGCACGAACCCCGACACGGGTGCCGAGGACGAGCGTCCCTCCGACGTGAAGGCCCCGTTCTCCGCGCTCGCCTTCAAGATCATGACCGACCCGTTCGTGGGCAAGCTCACCTACCTGCGCGTGTACTCGGGCAGCCTGGATTCCGGCTCCTACATCATGAACGCGTCGAAGGACAAGAAGGAGCGCATCGGCCGCCTTCTGCAGATGCACTCGAACCAGCGCGTCGACATCGATGCCTGCCAGGCGGGCGACATCGTGGCCGTGGTGGGCCTGAAGGACGTGTCCACGGGCGACACGCTCTGCGACGAGAAGCACCCCATCATCCTGGAGTCCATGGAGTTCGCCGACCCGGTCATCGACATCGCCGTCGAGCCGAAGACGAAGGCCGAGCAGGACAAGATGGGCGTGGCGCTGCAGAAGCTCGCCGAGGAGGACCCGACGTTCCGCGTGTCCACGAACCACGAGACCGGCCAGACCATCATCGCCGGCATGGGCGAGCTGCACCTCGAGATCATCATCGACCGCCTGCTGCGCGAGTTCAAGGTCGAGGCCAACGTGGGCAAGCCCCAGGTTGCCTACCGCGAGCGTCCCGGCAAGGAGGTCATGAACGCCGAGGGCAAGTTCGTGCGCCAGACCGGCGGTCGCGGCCAGTACGGCCATGCGGTCATCAACATGTACCCGCAGGAGGCCGGCGAAGGCTACCTGTTCGAGAACAAGATCGTGGGCGGCGTGGTGCCGAAGGAGTACATCCCCTCCATCGACAAGGGCATCCAGGAGGCGCTGAACTCCGGCGTGCTCGCGGGCTACCCGGTCGAGGACGTGCGCGTGGAGCTCGTCGACGGCTCGTACCACGACGTCGACTCCTCCGAGGCGGCGTTCAAGGTGGCGGGCTCCATGGCCATCAAGGAAGCGCTCCGCAAGTCCAGCCCGGTCATCCTCGAGCCGGTCATGGCCGTGGAGATCGAGACGCCGGAGGAGTACACGGGCTTCGTCATGGGCGACATCCCCTCCCGCCGCGGTATGATCCAGGGCCAGGAGAAGCGCGGCAACGCCATCGTGGTCAGCGCGAAGGTGCCGCTGGGCAACATGTTCGGCTACGCCACCGACCTGCGCAGCGGCACGCAGGGCCGGGCTGTGTACACCATGCAGTTCGACTCCTACGAGCCGGTGCCCAAGAGCGTGGCGGAGGAAATTATCAGCAAGGCCGGCGGGAACGCGTAAGCGCGCGCGACCTGAAGCATAACGGAGGTAAGTAAGTGGCTAATCAGAAGATTCGCATCCGCTTGAAGGGGTACGACCATGAGATCGTGGACCAGTCCACGAAGCTCATCGTCGATACCGCGCAGAAGACGGGCGCCAAAGTGTCCGGTCCCATCCCGCTGCCGACGGAGCGCAACCTGTACTGCGTCGTCAAGGGCCCGCACGTCGACAAGGATTCGCGCGAGCAGTTCGAGATGCGCACGCACAAGCGCCTCATCGACATCCTGGAGCCCACCCCGAACACGGTGGATTCCCTGATGCGTCTCGATCTCCCCGCCGGCGTCGACATCGAAATCAAGCTGTAAAGGGGGTCAGGCGATAATGATCAACGCAATCTACGGTAAGAAGATCGGCATGACCCAGATCTTCAACGAGGACGACCGCGTCGTTCCCGTGACGGTCATCCAGGCCGAGCCGAACAAGGTGTGCCAGGTGAAGACGAAGGCCACCGACGGCTACGAGGCCGTGCAGATGGGCTTCGGCGCCATCAAGGAGAAGAAGGTCAACAAGCCCATGAAGGGCCACTTCGAGAAGCAGGGCGCGGCTCCCGTGCGCTACCTGCGCGAGGTGCGCGTGGAGAATGCCGGCGAGTACAAGGTGGGCGACGAGCAGACGGTCGCCGCGTTCGCCGAGACGAAGAAGGTCGACGTGACCGGCACGTCCAAGGGCAAGGGCTTCGCCGGCGTCATGAAGCGCTACGGCTTCCGCGGCGGCCCGGGCGGCCACGGCGCGCACTTCCATCGCGCTCCCGGCTCGGTGGGCCAGTGCGCCACGCCGTCCCGCGTGTTCAAGGGGCTCAAGCTCCCGGGCCACATGGGCTGCGACACCGTGACGGTGAAGAACCTCGAGGTCGTGCGCGTCGACGAGGACCAGAACCTCATCCTCGTGAAGGGCGCCGTCCCCGGCGGCAAGAATGGCATCGTTCGCGTCCGCATGGCGTAAACGTGGATCGAAAGTAATAAGGAGTTTAAATGACCACGATTGAGATCAAAGACGCGAGCGGGAAGAAGGCCGGTTCCGCCGACCTCGCCGCTACCGTTTTCGGCATCGAGCCGAACATGACCGTCATGCACACGGTCGTTCGCTCGCAGCGCGCGGCCTGGCGCCAGGGCACGAGCAACACGCTCACCCGCGGCCAGGTGCGCGGCGGCGGCAAGAAGCCGTGGCGCCAGAAGGGCACCGGCCGTGCCCGCCAGGGCACCATCCGCGCCCCCCAGTGGGCCGGCGGCGGCACCGTGTTCGGCCCGCATCCGCGCAGCTACGCGTTCCGCGTGAACAACAAGGAGGTCAAGCTGGCGATGCGCTCCGCGCTGTCCGCCAAGCTGGCCGACGGCGAGCTGGTGGTGGTGAAGGACTTCGAGTTCGAGAAGCCCTCCACGAAGGCCGCCGTGGCCGCGATGAAGGCGCTCGGCCTCGAGGGCCGCGTGGCGCTCGTCATCGCCGACGACGCGGTGAACACGTACCTGTCGTTCCGCAACATCCCGAAGGTGAACATCATCCCGGTGTCCGACATCAACACCTACGAGCTCATCGACAACAAGAAGCTCGTGGTGACGGCCGACGCCCTCAAGTACATCGAGGAGGTGCTCGCATAATGAAGGATCCCCGCGAGGTTATCATCCGCCCCATCATCACGGAGCATAGCTACGACATGATGGAGAAGAACACGTACACGTTCGAGGTGGCGAAGGACTCCAACAAGGTGGAGATCGCCCAGGCCGTCGAGGCCATCTTCAACGTGAAGGTCGTGAAGGTGAACACGCTGAACGTGAAGCCGAAGCCCAAGCGCGTCCGCTACCAGCTGGGCCAGACCCGCACCTGGAAGAAGGCCATGGTCACGCTGAAGGAAGGCGACACGATCGAGCTGTTCGCCAGCTAGGCTATCGATCCGTCCGAAGCTTTGGAGCGCCCCGCATCTGCGGGGCGCTTTTCGTGTTGGGGGCGAGCCGCGGCGCATGGCGAGTTTGTATGCTCGCGTGCGCGAGCGGGACGGTTGGTGTATGGTGGGGCAAACGCAGCGCGAGGGTGAAGAGAGGGATCGATTTGGCGTTCGTGGAGTTCCGCGATGTGCGCAAGGTGTACACGATGGGCGAGGTGGAGGTCGCGGCCGTCGACGGGATGACGTTCGACATCGAGCGCGGCGAGCTCGTGGTGGTGGTGGGGCCCTCGGGCGCCGGCAAGACCACGCTTTTGAACATGCTGGGCGGCATGGACGGGTGCTCGTCGGGCACCATCATGCTGGACGGGCGCGCCATCAGCGCGTTCAACAGCAAGGAGCTCACCTACTACCGCCGCTACGACATAGGCTTCGTGTTCCAGTTCTACAACCTCGTGCAGAACCTCACGGCGTTGGAGAACGTGGAGCTGGCGAGCCAGATCTGCAAGGACCCGCTCGATGCGGCCGAGGTGCTTGCCCAGGTGGGGCTGGGGCATCGGCTGGACAACTTCCCCGCGCAGCTCTCCGGCGGCGAGCAGCAGCGCGTGGCCATCGCCCGCGCGCTGGCGAAGAACCCGAAGCTCCTGCTATGCGACGAGCCCACCGGCGCGCTCGACTACCATACCGGCAAGGCCATCCTGCGGCTGTTGCAGGACACGTGCTACGACACCGGCAAGACCGTCGTGCTCATCACGCACAACTCGGCGTTCACGGCCATAGCCGACCGCGTCATCCATATCCGCGAGGGGCGCGTGGCCGGCGTGGAGATCAACGAGGCCCCGCTGTCGGCCGACGTCTTGGAGTGGTAGGAGAGAGGGCTTGAGGGGCGCATTCAACAAGGACGTCCTCCGTTCCGTCACGCACTCGCTCGGGCGCTTCCTGGCCATCGCCGGCATCGTGGCGCTGGGCACGGGATTCTACGCGGGGCTGCGCATGACGGCCCCCGACATGAAGCTCGCGGCCGACCAGTTCTACGACGGCACGAACCTCATGGACATCCGCGTGGTGTCGACGCTCGGCCTCACCGACGGCGACCTGGCCGCCCTGCGCGGCGTGGAGGGTGTCGCGCAGGTCATGGGCGCCTACGAGACGGACGTCATGGCCACGGTGAACGACGAGCAGTACGCCATCCGCGTGCACTCGCTGCCCGCCGCCGCTGCGGAAAGCGACACGGGCGACGGCGTGAACGCGGTCTCCGGCGCCGCCGACTACCTGAACCGGCCCGTTCTCGTGGAGGGCTCGTGGCCGGTGCGCGAGGGCGAGTGCGTGCTGTCGGCCGACAAGGTGATGAACACGCCCACGAAGATCGGCGACACGGTGCAGATCACCGAGGGCTCGCAGGACGTGGACGACGTGCTGGCCACGCGCACGTACCAGGTGGTGGGCTACGTGCACTCCTCGTACTACGTGTCGTCCACGTCCATGGGCACCACCTCGCTCGGGTCGGGCTCGGTGCAGCAGTTCATGTTCGTGCCGGAATCGGATTTCTCGAAGGATCTGCCCTACACGGAGGCCTTCGTCACGGTGGCGGGGGCGGCGGGCGAGTTCTCGGGAAGCGACGCCTACTTCGAGCGCGTGCACGAGGTGGAGGACCGCATAGAGGCCCTCGCCCCCGCGCGCGAGCAGGCCCGCGCTGACGGGCTGCGCGCCGACGCCCAGAAGGAGCTCGACGAGAAGCGCGCCGACTACGAGCGCGAGCGGGCCGATGCCGAGCAGCAGCTCGACGACGCGCAGCGCCAGCTGGACGAGGCCGCTGCGGCCATCGCCGAGAACGAGCAGAAGCTCGCCGACGCGCAGGCCGCTTACGATCGCGGCGTGGCCGAGCTGGCGAGCCAGCGCGCGAGCGCCGAGGCGCAGCTTGCGGAGGCCGAGCGGCAGCTCGCCGACGGCCGCGCCCAGACCGACGCCGCCCGCCCCGCCATCGAGCAGGGGCAGGCCCAGCTGGCCGACGCCTGGGCGCAGTGGCAGCAGGGAGCCGACGCGCTGGCGGCGGGGTGGGGCGAGTGGCAGGGCCGGCAGGACGCCCTGTCGGCGAAGGCGGCCGAGTGGCAGCAGAACATGGCGCTTTGGCAGGCGGCGTGGGATGCGAACGAGGCCCACCCCGAAAATCCCGATTACGCCGAGAACAGGGCGAGGCTGGAAGCCCAGAAGCAGGTTCTCGATGCGGGCAAGGTGGAGATCGACCGAGGGCAGGCGGCTCTCGACGAAGCTCGCGTCGAGCTCGAAACGCAGCAGCAGGCGGTCAATGCGGCGCGTGGGGAGCTCGACGCCCAGCAGGACGCGTTCGACGCCCAGAAGGCGCAGTTCGACGCCGCCGTCGCGCAGGTCGAGCAGGGCACCGCCGACCTGGCGTCCGCGCGCTCGCAGGCCGACGCGCAGATCGCGGCGGCGCAGCAGCAGCTCGACGAGGCGGCGGCGCAGATAGCGAGCGGGCGCTCGCAGCTCGAGCAGGGCAGGGCCGACTACGAGAGCGGCCTGGCCGAGTACGAGCTTCAGAAGGCCGACGCCGACGCGCAGTTCGCCGATGCCGAGCGGCAAATAGCCGACGCACAGCAGAAGATCGACGACTTGGAGAACCCGTCGTGGCTCGTCATGGACCGCGACCAGAACTACGGCGTGGCGAGCTTCGAGTCCGACGCGAACCGCGTGGACTCCATCGCGCAGGTGTTCCCGTTCATCTTCTTCCTCGTGGCGGCGCTCGTGGCGCTCACCACCATGACGCGCATGGTGGAGGAGGAGCGCGTTCTCATCGGCACGTTCAAGGCGCTCGGGTACAGCCGCGCGCGCATCGCCTCGAAGTACCTGCTGTACGCTGCCGTGGCCAGCGTGACGGGCAGCGTGCTGGGCATCGCGGTGCTGTCGCAGGTGCTGCCCGCCGTGATCTCCGAGGCCTACGCCATCATCTACTTCGTGCCACACGGGCCGCTGCCCATCGACCTGGGGCTCGCGGGGTTGGCGGCCGGTCTCGGCGTGGGCGTGACGCTTGTCGCCACCTGGGCGGCCGTGTTCGCCACGCTGCGCGAGCGTCCGGCCACCCTCATGCTGCCGCGTGCGCCGAAGGCCGGCAAGCGCATCCTGCTCGAGCGCATCGCCCCGCTGTGGCGGCGGCTGTCGTTCTCGTGGAAGGTCACGTTCCGCAACCTGTTCCGCTACAAGAAGCGGTTCGTGATGACGGTTATCGGCATCGCCGGCTGCACGGCGCTCTTGCTCACGGGCCTGGGCCTGCAGGACGCCATCAACGACATCATCGACAAGCAGTACGGCGAGATCGTGCACTACAACGCCGTCGTGACCACGGAGGACGACCTGCCGGCCGCGTCGCAGCAGGAGCTGGACGACCTGCTGGGCGCAGGCGGCGCCGTGGAGTCCTCCACGCGCGTGCAGAGCGCGAGCATGGTGGCCAGCGGGCCGGACAAGGCCGACGTTCATGCGTCCGTGGTGGTGCCCGAGGACCCGGGCGGGCTCGCCGACTTCCTCACCGTGCGCACGCGCGTGGGGCATGAGCCGCTGTCCATCGGCGACGACGGCGTGGTGCTGGCCGAGAAGCTGGCGAACGAGCTGGGGGTGGGCGTGGGCGACACGGTGCGCCTGGCCGAGCAGGACGAGATGGGCAACGCCACGGACAAGACGTTCGACCTCACGGTCACGGGCGTCATGGAGAACTACATCTACAACTACGTGTTCATCGGCCCGGGCGAGTACGCGCGCATGGAGGGCGGCCAGCCGGCGTTCTCCACGTACTACGCCGTGACGAGCTCCGACGCCGGGGAGCGCGCGCAGTTCAACGACGCGGTGCGCGCCATCGACGGGGTGAAGACCGTGGCCTACAACGACGAGGTGATCGACGCGTACAAGTCCATGCTCAAGAGCGTGGGGCTCATCGTGATCGTGCTCGTGGTGGCCGCGGCGGCGCTCGCGTTCATCGTGCTGTACAACCTCACGAACATCAACATCACCGAGCGGCAGCGCGAGATAGCCACGCTCAAGGTGCTGGGCTTCACGCCGCGCGAGGTGAGCGCCTACATCTACCGCGAGACCATGCTGCTGTCGGTCATCGGGTGCGCGGTCGGGCTCGTGCTCGGCGTGTTCATGGAGGGCTTCGTGGTGGTGACGGCGGAAGTGGACCAGGTGATGTTCGGCCGCACCATCCATGCGGCGAGCTTCGTGATAGCGTTTCTGCTCACCATGCTGTTCACCGTGCTGGTCATGCTGGCCATGCGCCGCAAGCTCGCACGGGTGGACATGGTGGAGAGCCTGAAGTCCAACGAGTAAGCCTTCCAGGAGCGCCTCGGGGCGGCGCTTGCTGCTCGGGCAGTCCTGGCTCGCACGAACGCCCCGCTGGGGCGTTCGGCTCGTGCGGAACTCGCATCAAGCGCCGCCCCAAGGCGCTCTCCGCAAGCGCGACTCGCTTGACGTTCGGCAGG
>HHCFC01400__coassemble_840_pt1 | contig 12144 bp, 11 predicted proteins | sample HHCFC01400__metabat2_low_PE_042 | metagenome-assembled genome bin HHCFC01400 | reverse complement strand
CTCTCCCATTCCCAGCACGTAGCGGTCGAAGGCGGTGATCTTCGTGCGCAGCACCACGGGCCGCGGGTCCGCCCGGTACGCGCTCGGCGTCACGCCGAAGGCGCGCTTGAACGCCCGGGTGAACGCCTCGTGAGACGAGAACCCGTGGTCGAGCGCGATGTCGAGCAGGCTCGCGTCGCCGTCGCGCACCTCTTTGAGCGCGAAAGCGAGCCTGCGTCCTCGCAGGTAGTCCCGCAGCGGCATGCCCGAGACCTCCTTGAACCTCCGCGTGGTGTGGAACTCGGAGTACCCGAGCAGCTCCGCCAAGGCGCGCAGGGTGAGCGCCTCGTCGTCGCGGGCCGCGATGCTCTCGTCGATCGCGTCGACGATCTGCTGCACCTGCCTTCGCCATTCGTGCATGTCTTGTCCGTTCTCCTTGCCGGTCAGCGCGCGCTGAGCTGCACTATACGGCACGCGGGGCACGCGCGCTTGATCCGACTTGCGAACGTTGCCCGCGGGCTCTCGGCGCGGGCCGCCTTACTGCTCGACGGAAACGAACGGGGGAAAGCGGTCGAAGCCTCCCGTTCGGCGCATGGTCTCGACGTCCACGTCGAAGGAGGCGCCGTCGTACTCGTGGCGCAGCTTGCCGCCTTCGCAGCGGGGGCGATGCTCGGCTTGGAAGGCGACGGGCTTTCCCCTGTGTCGAGCGCGCAGGGCGTCCACGTTCCAGCATCGCAAGGCCTCCAATCTGGCAAAGATTCCGAGGTAGGTGAGATTTTCTCTGTCATCGTCGGAAGTGGATGTGTGCAAGTAAAAGACTAGGTCGATGCTTGCTATCTGGTCGTTTCGGGTTGAACATGCTAAATCGAAAGTCGCATACCTCAAGATCTCTGCCATTTTCGGGTATGCATCGGTTATGGGTGCTGCCGTCCTGGCCTAATCCCGTGCGGCTTCAAACGGCTCGCTTGGAGAAAGGGCCATTCTTCTTCTCGCTTGGGACCACTTCCTTGATTCTTCGTCTGCTATGGCGTATCTTATGAATGAAAAATAATTCATTTAAAGGTAGGGGGGACAGATGCCGAAATCGCCGGAGCGGTGCGCGGAGTTGCGGGGCGAGATGCGGGCGCGGATACTGCGCGAGTCGCTGCGCTACTTCGCGCGCAACGGGTTCGCGGGCACCCGCATAGCGGACCTCGCGCGCGGCATCGGCATCGCGCAGGGGACGATCTACCGCTACTTCGACTCGAAGGAGGACCTGTTCGCCGCCTTGCGCGAGCTCGCGGCGAACGGCGACGACGTGCGGGAGCTCAAGCTGCTCGCCCGGCTGCCGCTGACGGCGAAGGCGAAGATCGGCCGCCTTTCCGCCTCCATCCTGGGGCGCCTGGCCGACGACGAGCTGTTCGCGGCCTCGGTGGTGCTGAACACGCAGCTCATGCTGGAGGAGGAACCCGATGCGGACGGCCGGCCCGCCCCGTACCGCTCGGAGCTCTACGCGCACACGGCGCGCATCGTCGAGCAGGGCCAGCGCGAGGGCAGCGTGGTTGCGGGCGATCCCCTCAAACTGGCCGACTACTACTGGGGCGTCGCGTACCTCTACGCGCTGAAGCGGCTGTTCACGGCAGGCTACGCCATGATCGACGCGGCCGATCTGGATCGCACGCTGCTCAAGGGAGGACGCTAGCATGGGCGCGCGCATCGCCGTCGTCACGGGCGCGACCGGCGGTATCGGCCGCGCCTTCGCGGAGCGGCTGCTCGAGGACGAGGGCATCGACGAGCTCTGGGCGGTGTCCCGCACCCCCGAGAAGCTCGAGCGCCTGCGCGGCGATCTGGGCGGTCGCGCGGTGCCGCTCGCCGCCGACCTCTCGACCGCCGAGGGGTTGCGCGTCGTGGAGCGCGCCCTGCTCGCGCAGCCGGAGCGTCCCACGGTGGCCTACCTGGTAAACAACGCGGGCGCGGCCAAGATGGGCGCATGGGCCGAGTTCCCCGTCGACGAGATCGAGCGCACGGTTGCCCTCAACTGCACGGCCGTCGCCGCGCTCTGCCGCATCTGCCTGCCGTTCATGGGGCGGGGGAGCCGCATCCTGAACGTGTCCTCCGCTTCGGCCTTCCAGCCCACGCCCTTCCTCGGCCTGTACGCGGCTACGAAGGCGTTCGAGCTCAGCTACTCGCGCGCGCTCGGCGCCGAGCTGGCGGGCACCGGCGTGACGGTGTGCGCCGTGTGCCCGAGCTGGGTGGACACCGACCTGCTCCTGCACGAGGTGAACGGTCGCCGCGTGGCGTTCCCCGGCCTCGTGCCGCCCGGTAAGGTGGCCGCCCTCGCCCTGCGCGACGCGCGGCGGGGACGCGCTCTGTCGGTGCATCCCCTGTACGCGAAGTACCTGCACGTGGCCGCGAGGGCGGTGCCGCAGCGCCTCGTCATGGCCACGTGGCTGCGCATGCTGAAGCGCTACGGGGGTTGAGGGCGCGCCGGCCGTTCGACGCGCGCGGCGGCCCCCTTGCGGCCCTTCGCCCTCCTGTGGTATAAACGACGGCGTCAACACTACTTGAGGAGCATGACTTTTGTCACAAGGATGTAGCGTGGAGATTGTCGCAAGCCGGGAGGTTTGCGAGCGCTAGTCTCCGCTGGAACCTCCCAAACAGGGCAACGACCATCAACGTTTTGGGAGAACCACCGTGGAAAAAATCAAGAGAGGCACCGCCTTCTACCAGGCGCACGCCTGCATGGACAGCTTCATCTGCAAACAGTGCGGCCAGCTCGTCACGCCCGACGAGGCGGGGAGCCGCCATCGCAACCACTGTCCTCAATGCCTGCACAGCCTGCACGTCGACGAGCGGCCCGGCGACCGGGCGTCCGTGTGCGAAAGCATCATGGAGCCCATCAGCGTGTGGGTGCGCAAAGGCGGGGAATGGGCCATCGTGCACCGCTGCAAGCGCTGCGGTCACCTGAGCTCGAACCGCATCGCCGCAGACGACAACCCCGTCAAGCTCATGTCCATCGCCGTGAAGCCGCTGGCAGAGCCGCCGTTTCCCCTCGAGGGCCTGCGGGCGGACGCGCCCGGCGCGCAGGCGCGCGAGGGAGGCGAGGCGTGATGGCGGCCGTCGATGTGCGCGCCTACGGCGTGACCGATGCGATCATGCAGCGGGCGCGCGAGGCGTCCGGCTTGGAGGACCCCGTCGTGGGGCGCGTCCTGTCCCAGGCCCACGAGCTGTATCGCGTCGTCGGCGCGCAGGGCGAGCTCTTCGCCGAAGCGGCGGGCAGGCTGCGCCATGCAGCCCGCTCGGCCGCCGACTTCCCGGCGGTGGGCGATTTCGTCCTCATGGACCGCGATGACGACGCAGGCGGGCGCGCCATCGTCTCGCAGGTGCTTCCGCGCACGAGCGCCTTCGTGCGCAAGGCGGCCGGCGCGTCGTTCGAGCAGCAGGTGGTGGGCGCGAACATCGACACCGCGTTTCTGTGCATGTCGCTCGTCGGGGACTTCAACCTGCGGCGCCTCGAGCGCTACCTGACGCTCGCGTGGGAAAGCGGGGCGGTGCCCGTCGCGGTGCTGACGAAGGCCGATGCGTGCGACAGCTTGGAGCGGCGGCTGCGCGCCGTGCAGTCGGTGGCCTTCGGCGTCGACGTGCTGGCCGTGTCGTCGATGGAGGAGGGCGGCTGCGAGGCCGTGCGCCCCTACCTGCGCCCCGGCAGGACCGTCGCGCTTCTGGGTTCGTCGGGCGTGGGCAAGTCGACGCTGGTCAACCGCTTGCTGGGAGAGGACGTCCTCGAAACGCGCGACGTGCGCGCCGACGGCCGCGGCCGTCATGCCACCACGCGCCGCCAGCTCGTGCTGCTGCCGGGAGGCGGCCTCGTGATGGACACGCCCGGCATGCGGGAGCTGGGGCTGGGGGACGTTGCCGAGGGCCTCGAGCAGGGGTTCGCCGACGTGGAGCGTCTGTTCGCCTCGTGCCGGTTCTCGAACTGCACCCACACCTCCGAGCCGGGGTGCGCCGTCTACGAGGCCATCGCGGACGGCGAGCTGTCCGAGCGCCGCTGGCAGGCGTACCGCAAGCTGAAGGCCGAGGCCGCGTTCGCCGAGGACAAGGCCGGCTACCTCGCCCAAAAGGAACGCAGGTACAAGGACATCTCGAAAGCCGTGAGGCGCCTGCCCGCGAAGCGCTGACATGGCGAGCTCCTGTGCGGCACCCCGGAGCATGCCGGTGCGGGGCGGCGCCGGCGCCCCCGCCTGGTTTGTGCGCGCGGGCCTACAACCGGGTGACGGTTCGCCCGCGTCGTCCCGCATCGGGCGCGACGGCCGGTAGAGTGGGCGCATACGCGAAGGCGAAGGCGCACCGCGGGGCCGCGCGCTCGGGGCGGCGCGCCTGCGAACTAGGAGGCACTCATGGCAGACCTGCAAAGCCCGCAAGACAAGATCACCCTGCGCAACGGCTACGGCGTGCCGTGCATCGGGTTCGGCACGTGGAAGATGCCGGACGGCGAGGTGGGCATCGATGCCGTCCACCAGGCGCTCGCCGACGGCTACCGACACATCGACACGGCGGCGGCCTACGACAACGAGGCCACGGTGGGCAAGGCTCTGGCCACGTCCGGCCTCACGCGCGAGGAGCTGTTCGTGACCACGAAGGTATGGAACACCGACCGTGGTTACGAGCCCACGCTCAAGGCGTTCGAGGAATCCCGCAAGAAGCTCCACCTGGACTACGTGGACCTCTACCTCATCCACTGGCCGGCGGCGCAGGGCGCCGAGGACGACTGGCAGCGCACGAACCAGGAGACGTGGCGGGCGCTCGAGACGCTCTACCTGGACGGCCAAGTGCGCGCTATCGGCACGAGCAACTTCAAGCCCCACCATCTGGAGCCGCTCATGAACGCCGCCGAGATCCTGCCCATGGTGAACCAGATAGAGCTGCACCCGGGCTGCAACCAAGAGGCCACGCGCGATTTCTGCAACCGCAACGACATCGTGGTGGAGGCCTGGTCGCCGCTCGGCGCAGGGCGCGTGCTGGAGAACCAGCTGCTCATCGACATCGCGGCCAGCTACGGCTGCACGGTGGCGCAGCTGTGCATCCGCTGGTGCCTGCAGCGCCGCGCCATCCCGCTGCCGAAGTCCACGGACGCCGGGCGCATCTCCGAGAACGCCCGCGTGTTCTGGTTCAACATCACCGACGAGGACCTGCAGCGCATCGACGAGCTGGACCCCCTCGGCCAAAGCGGCCTCGACCCGGACACCATCGACTTCTAGGGCGGCTCCCGTTCTTCCGGTTCGAAGCGGAGCAGGGCGGGATGCCGGCCATCTCCTCGCCGAGCGGAAAGCCCTTGGTAGCGGGGGTTTTCCGCCCCTGCCCCGCTGGCGGGAACTTAGCTGCCAGCTAATGTTTTGGCTGGGCGGTTTCGATACCCTTGTTCCGATGGGTAAACCGGAGCAAGGAGGGACCATGAGGAAGAACATCGGTACTTTGGCGGCGGCCTGCGCTCTAACCGCCTGCGTCGGGCTGTTCGGCTGCTCGTCGGGCGGCTCGGAGGCACCGAGCGGCGAGAAGGCGGACGACGCCCCTCAGGCCGCGCAGAAGGAGCCCGAGCAGAAGGAGTCGAAGTACGCCGTGACTATCGACGAGTGCACGGTGGGGCAGGACTATGCGGGCAAGGCGGCCATCGTGGTGACGTACACGTTCACCAACAACGCAGAGAAGGCCGTGCCGTTCTTCACGGCCGTGTCGGCCAAGGCGTTCCAGAACGGCGTGCAGCTCGACACGGCGATCGTGAGCGACATCGACTCCCAGAGCTCCATGAACGAGATCAAGCCCGGCGCCACCACCACCGTCCAGCAGGCCTACCTGCTTGACGACCAGTCGCAGGTGAGCGTGGAGTGCACCGAGCTCATCAGCCTGGACGACACCGTCCTCGCCGAGAAGACGTTCGACGTGGCGTAAGGCCGTGCCGGCCGCCGGAACCGGGGCGGGCGCCCTCGCGACGCCATGGCCGGTTCCGGCGGCCGTCTGATACCATGAGACCGGACACGAAACGTAGAAGAAGGAAGCGCCGCGTGAAAGAGCCCTTGACCGACGAGCTGCTGCAGGAGCTGCTGGATGCGCCGGATCCGCGTGCATTTGCCGAGCGGCACCGCATCGGCCGGCGCAGCCTGCCGGACTACCTGCAGCAGCTGCTCGACGAGAAAGGCCTCGAGCGGGCCGAGGTCGTGCGCCGGGCGGGCCTCAACGACACGTTCGGCTACCAGATATTCATGGGGCAACGCGGCGCCTCGCGCAACAAGGTGCTGCAGCTGGCCTTCGCCCTGGGCCTCACGCTCAAGGAGGCCGACCGGCTCCTCCAGGCAGCTGGCGCAAGCGGGCTGTACTGCAAGGATCGCCGCGACGCCATCATCATCTTCTGCCTCGACCACGGCTACAGCCTGCAGAAGACCGACGAGGAGCTCTACCGCTTCGGCGAGGACACGATCTGCTGAGGCTGCGAGGAGCCTGCGCGAACCGCTCCGGCGTCCGGTGCGCCCCCGGCTCCTTCTGCTACCATGTACCTGTCATGGACGAGCTTTCGGAACATCTCGATGCACTGGCGCGCGACGGCTGCTACCGCGTGGACGCCGTCATGAAGGAGAGCGCGTTCGAGACCACGCAGCTCGTGTACTTCGTGGGGGCGAACGGCTCGGAGCAGGGGCCGTACGTGCGCAAGTACCTTGACGGCGACGCGGGCCTCGGGGCGGCTTACGAGAGGCTCTGGCGCGCCCAGCGCTCGGGCCGGCGGTTCCTCCACCTGCCCCTGGTGCTCGACTGCCATGCGGTGGGCTCCCGGCGCGTCGTGGTCATGGAGTTCGTTCGGGGCGAGACGCTCGCCGACGTCGTGTACCGCTGCGATCCGTCCGTCGCCCTCGCATGCGACGTGTTCCCGAAGCTCTGCGGGGCCGTGCGCGAGCTGCACGAGGCGTTCGACCCGCCGCTTATCCATCGCGACCTCAAGCCCTCCAACGTCATGCTGACGCGCGACAACCTCACCCTCATCGACTTCGGCATCGCCCGCTCCTTCGACGAGGCGGCAGAGCAGGACACGCACCACTTCGGCACGAGGGCCTACGCGCCGCCCGAGCAGTTCGGCTACGGGCAGAGCGACGCGCGCACCGACGTCTACGCGCTGGGCATGCTGCTGTACTTCTGCCTGACGGAGAGGACTCCGGACGCCAAGGCGCGTCGAGCGGGCTACCGCGACGAGGGCATCCCCGAGCCGTTTCGGGCGGTGGTGGAACGTGCGGCGTCGTTCGATCCTCGGGACCGCTACGCGAGCGTGCGCGAGCTCGAGGAAGCGTTCGGGGAAGCCGCGCGCCGTGTGCTCCCTCCCGGCGGCAGCAGGGCGGCAGGGATGGCGCCGGGGCGGTCGGCGGTGGCCGCAGGGGAGGCGAAGGGCGCGGCGGCAGCGCAGGCGCAGGCTGCGTCGGCGGGCCCCGCGGCGGGAAGGCAGACGGCGGTGGTGCCCGAGCCCGCGGGAGCTGCGCCCTTGGCGTCTTCGAGGGCCCTTCCGATACGGCCTGCCCCGCTTCCTGCCGTCTCGCGCGCCGCTGCGCACGGGGGCGGGGCGTTCTGGGGACGCGTGCCGCGCTGGGCGGGCGTCGCGTGGGACGTGGCGCTGGCCCTGCTTTCCGTGCTCTTCCTCTGCGTGGCCACCGACCTGGCGTTCTCGCCGCAGCCGGGCGACACGGGCTACGGTGGCCCCCTCGCCGCGCGCGTCGCGGCCTACTACGGCATCGTCGCGCTCATGTTCCTGCCCGGCTTCTTCCTGGCAAGCGACCGCCGGCCGCTCGTTCGCCTCGTGCCTGCGTTGGGTCGCGTCCCGCTCAAGACGCAGGTCGCCGCCTGCCTTGCCCTTCTCGCGATCGGATTCGTCGTCGTGGCCGTGGCCACGGGCTTCCTGCCGCGCACCTAGGGCGCTCGCTGGCCGCGAGCCCCGTCAACGCTCCCGCCACGGGTCGATGACGGCGTGCGGTTGCGCCGGGGCGGGCACGCGGGGAACGCTAGAGTGGGACGGACGGCCGGCCGACGGGGCCGGCGGGCGCGCGGTGCGCGCGCCGTTTCCGACCTGCCGAAAGGAGCCGGCCCATGGCGAACGCCCCCTCTGCGCCGAGCAGCGCCCCCTCGAAGGGGGGCTCGGGCAAGCCGAAGCTCGCGCGGGTGCTCAGCGTGCCCGACATGATCGTGTACGGGCTCATCTTCATGGTTCCCATCGCGCCGTTCGGCATCTACGGCGGCGTGTTCACCGAGTCGGGCGGCATGCCGGCGCTCGTCTACGTGGTGGGCACGCTGGCCATGGTGTTCACGGCGCTGTCCTACGGCATGCTCATCCGCGAGTGGCCGGTGTCCGGCTCGGTGTACGCCTACACGTCGCGCGGCCTGGGCAAGGGCATCGGGTTCGTGTCGGGGTGGACGCTGCTTCTGGACTACCTGCTCATCCCCGTGCTCATGTACGTGGTGGCCTCCACGGCGCTGTCGGGCATCGTGCCGGAGGTGCCCCCGTGGGCCTTCTCCATCGTGTTCGTGGTGGCGAACACGTTCGTGAACATCCGCGGCATCGCGCTCACCGACATCGTGAACCGCATCGCGCTCGTGTTGGAGGTGCTGGTGCTGGCCGTGTTCGTGGTGCTGGGCGTGCGCTGGCTCCTGTCGGACCCCGCCTCGCACGGCTTCACGCTGCAGCCCCTCTACAACCCCTCCACGTTCAGCCTCCCGCTCGTGTTCAGCGCCGTGTCGCTGGGCGTGCTGTCGTTTTTGGGCTTCGACGGTATCGCCACGCTGTCGGAGGAGGCCGAGGACGGCCGCCGCGGCCCCGGCCGCGCCATGATGGCATCGCTGGCCATCGTGGGCGCGCTGTTCGTGCTGCAGACCTACATCGCGGGGTGCATCAGCCCCGACGGCGCCGTGTTCGCGCACGACCAGGGCAACGCCTTCTACCTGGTGGCCCAGGTGGTGGGAGGGCGGTGGCTCTACGTGGTGTGCGCCGTGGCCACGGCGCTGGCCTGGGGCATCTTCACGGCGCTCGCGGCGCAGACGGCCGTGTCGCGCATCCTCTTCGCCATGGGGCGCGACGGCGGGCTGCCGCACGCGCTCGCGCGCATCCACCCGAAGTACCATACCCCCTACGTGGCCACGCTCTTCGTGGGCGGGCTCACGCTCGTGCTCGTGCTGACGTTCGGGCAGCTGGGCACCGACACCATCTCGCTCTTCGTGAACTTCGGCGCGCTCACGGCGTTTCTTTTGCTGCATGTTACCGTCATCTGGTACTTCTTCGTCAAGAAGCGCGACGGGCGCTGGGTAGCGCACCTGCTGGTACCGCTGGCGGGCCTGGCGGTCATAGGCTACACGTGGTGGGGGCTCGATGTGCCGGCAAAGGTGCTCGGCGTGGTGTGGATGGCCGCGGGCACGGCCTACTACCTCGTGCTGCGCTTCGTGCTCAAGCGCGAGGTGACGCTTGGCGGGTGAGCGCGCGGCTTCCCTGTTGCGTAAACGGCCGCGAAGCCTGCGAAAGCGGCACTGGACAGCAAAGCCCCCTTGGCTGGACAATAGGAAAACGTGATTTGTACCAGGGAAGAACACGAGGAGGATGGGCTTGAGAATCGCGCTGTGCGACGATGACGGGGCGCAACGGCGGGAGTTGAGGGCGGCGGTGGACCGGCATCTGGTCGCCCGAGGCTACCGTCCCCGCTTCGAGGAGTATGCGGGCGGCGGGCCGCTCGTCGCCGAGGTGGCCGCGGGTGCCGATCCGTTCGACCTGGTGTTCCTCGACGTATACCTCGAGGGCGAGGACGGCATCGCCGTGGCGCGGAAGCTGCGCGAGCACGATCCCAGCGTGCCCCTCGTGTTTCTGACCGTATCGCGCGAACATGCGGTGGAGAGCTACGAAGTGCAGGCTACGGGCTACCTCGTGAAGCCGGCGGACCCGCGCAAGCTGGCCGCCGTGCTCGACCGTGTGCTGCCGGCCACCTCGCCGCGCCTGGCGTTCCGCGTTGGCTCTGCGCGCCGCTATTTCGATTACCGCAACATCGTCTACCTGGAAAGCCGCGACCATGCGGTGCTGCTGCATCGGTCCGACGGCTCCTGCCATCGCAGCCTGGCGAAGCTCGACGACGTGGCCGACGAGCTTCGCGATCCCCGCTTCCTGCGCTGCCATCGCAGCTTCATCGTGAACATGGATTTCATCGTGGATGTGCGCGACGACTTCATCCTGCGGGACGGCACCTGCGTGCCCGTGCGCGTGAAGGAACGCCGCAAGATGCACGAGGCTTATTACCGCTATTTCACCGATGCGCTCAGCGTCGGATAGGGGCGGCCGAGCCAAGAACCTTTACAATCATGTGGGGATAAAGGAAGGCTCGGCTCGGCAATGTTCGAGGGGAAGGCGAGGCGGATGGTGAGCGGGGGGCAGGCTGAAGGGGGTGTGTCGCTCTTCGATGTCGATGCCGTCGTGGCGGCCATGACCCTTGAGGAGAAATGCGCGTGCCTGACGGGCGAGGGCTACTGGGAGTTGGGCGGGTGCCCGCGCCTGGGAATCGACCCCATTACGGTGTCGGACGGCCCCCATGGCCTGCGGCGGCAGGCGGGGGCGGCGGACAACCTGGGGCTCGCGGGAAGCGAGCCGGCGGTGTGCTTCCCCACGGCGAGCGCCGCGGCGTGCTCCTTCGACGCGGACCTCGTGCGCACGATGGGCGAGGCGCTGGGCGACGAGGCGCGCGGGCAGGGCGTGGCCGTGGTGCTGGGGCCTGGCGCGAACATGAAGCGCAGCCCCTTGTGCGGCCGCAACTTCGAGTACTTCAGCGAGGACCCGCACCTGGCCGGCGAGCTGGCGGCCGCCTACATCGAGGGCGTGCAGAGCCGGGGCGTGGGAACGTCGCTCAAGCACTTCGCCTGCAACAACCAGGAGACGAACCGGCTGATCGTGGACGCGGTCGTGGACGAGCGCGCGCTGCACGAGCTGTACCTGGAGCCGTTCCGCATCGCGGTGGAGAAAGCCCGGCCCTGGACGGTGATGACGGCGTACAACCTGCTGGACGGCGCGTACTGCTCCGAGAACGCGCGCCTTCTGGCGCTGGCGCGCGACGAGTGGGGCTTCGACGGCGCGTACGTGAGCGATTGGGGCGCCGAGAACGACAACAAGGCGAGTCTGCTCGCGGGCCTCGACCTGGTCATGCCGGGCCCGCGGGCCGACTACCGCGCCGACGTGGCCGCTGCCGTCCAGGCGGGGGAGCTCTCCGAGGAGCGCCTCGACGCGGCCGTCCGCCGCATCCTGGAGCTGCACGCCAAGCATGCGGCTGCGGAGGGCATGTCTGTCGCGCGGAGCCTGGACGAGCGCCTGGACGTGGCCCGCGCCGTGGCCGAGGGCTCGGCCGTGCTCCTGGAGAACGACGGTGCGCTGCCGCTCGCGCCGGGTGCGCGCGTGGCGGTGATCGGGGCCTTCGCCCGCGAGCCGCGCTACCAGGGTGCGGGCTCTTCGAAGATCAACCCGGTCTCGCTCGACTGCGCCTGGGATGCGCTCGCGGCGGTCGGCGCGGCGGCCTCCTACGCGCCCGGCTACGATGCTGCCACGGGGGAGGCGGACGAGGCGCTGCTGGACGAGGCAGCGCGCATCGCGGCCGCGGCGGACGTGGCCGTGGTTTTCGTGGGGCTCCCGGACGCCTCGGAGTCCGAGGGCGCCGATCGGGTCGACATGGCGCTGCCCGCCGGCCACAACGCGCTCGTGGAGCGCGTGTGCGCCGCGAATCCGAACACGGTGGTGGTGCTGCAGGGCGGCTCCCCCGTGGAGCTTCCCTGGCGCGGGCGCCCGCGCGCCGTCCTGCTGTGCTACCTGGCCGGTTGCCGGGGAGGGCAGGCCGCGGCCGACCTGCTGCTGGGGCGCGCGAATCCCTCGGGCAAGCTGGCCGAGACATGGCCGGTGCGCTTGGCGGACACGCCGTGCGCGGAGCGCTTTCCCGAGAAGGGCCGCCAGGCGTGCTACCGCGAGAGCGTCTACACGGGCTACCGCTACTACGACGCTGCGGGCGCGGACGTGGCCTATCCGTTCGGCCATGGGCTGTCGTACACGGAGTTCTCCTACCGCGACCTGCAGGTGGAAGAGGCGGACGACGGCTTCTTTGTTTCGTGCCTCGTGCGCAACGACGGCGCCCGCGCCGGCAG